>Ga0209311_1000665_pt1 | contig 30028 bp, 24 predicted proteins | sample AD_UKC045_MetaG_FD_184417 | JGI IMG/M metagenome (GOLD analysis project Ga0209311, IMG submission 184417) | Active sludge microbial communities of municipal wastewater-treating anaerobic digesters from USA - AD_UKC045_MetaG (SPAdes) (version 2) | ecosystem: Engineered > Bioreactor > Anaerobic >... | reverse complement strand
TAAATGACGGAGCTGCGGCGGCGTTGTTAATGAGCGAAGAGAAAGCAAAGGAACTTGGTCTTAAACCGATGGTGGAGATGGTTGCGCAGAGTTCAGCTGCGAAAGCACCCATAGAATTCACCACAGCGCCGGCGGATGCAATAAACAAAGTACTCAAAAAAGCAAATATGTCTTTGGGTGATATTGATTTATTCGAAATAAATGAAGCATTTGCGGTAGTTTCCCTGGCAGTGAACAAATTGCTTGGTTTAACACCAGATAAAGTAAATGTAAACGGCGGGGCAATAGCTTTGGGACACCCAATTGGGGCGAGCGGAGCCAGAATAGCGGTAACATTGATACATGAAATGCTAAGAAGAGGTTCACAATACGGACTTGCAACCTTGTGTATCGGCGGCGGAGAGGCATCAGCGGTGATAATAAAGAAATACGAGTAAACATTGAGTACACAAGAAGAAAAGATAAAGAAAGAGATAATACAGAGATTAGGAGACGCTTATAAATCATTTGGATTGAATAAGCTAATGGGGCATATTATTGCGCTATTGATATATTCCAAGGAACCTCTTTCGCTGACCCAGATATCTAAAGAACTGGGGAGGACCAAAGGACCGGTAAGTCAGATATTAAAACGGTTGTACGACAGAAAGTTAGTTAGGAAAGTCTGGTTTCCCGAAGACAACCGAAGCGATTTTTATGAGGCGGAGCCAGACATATTTGTAAATGCATTCAGGAATCAGAGCGAACTAATAAAGAACAATACCCGTATAGCCCAGCAAATTAAAGAGAAGGTAATCAGGATAAAGAATAATGAAGAGAAGGTATTACAACAGCGGATATCCGAGATGGAAGCATTCTATTTGCTGATGGAAAAGTACAACAGGAAGTTCATGAAGGAATGGGCAAAAGAAAGGAAGAAAATAGTTAAATTGCAATGAGCGAGACAGAGAGAGATTATTTGACGGGATCGTTTTAAAAATTTCAAACAGTAAAAACAGAAAGGTTTAACAATAAAAAGATTAGAAAACAAAGTGGCTATTATAACGGGGGGAGCAAGAGGTATTGGCAAAGCGGCATTACAAAAAGAGGAATTTACCAAAGCCATATTGGATTTTGTAAAATGAGGGGGCAGTTTCCGGAATTAGAATATGGGTATGAGGTCAGGACCTTAGATTTAGGGAAAGATCTTTTTATTGCTTACCGTGATGAAGGAGCAAAAGAAGGGGAAGTGCTTTTATTCATACATGGTCTGATGAGTTACATACCGGCATGGGATAAAGTGATTCCGGAATTAAGTAAAATTTACAGGTGTATAGCAATTGATTTGCCGGGATACGGGAAGTCCTCCGGGGGGGAGCATCCCGGCACAATCTCTTTTTATGTGGATGCATTAGAAAGGTTTATAAGGGGGTTAAACTGCGGGAGGTTAAATCTGGTTGGTCATTCAATGGGGGGGCAGATAAGTATCTCAACAGCTCTGAGGCATCCGGGGCTGATTAATAGTCTGACATTACTGGCACCAGCAGGGTTCGAGACCTTTTCATTTCTGGATAACTTGTTAATAAAGAAGTACAGTTCTGTCAAAATGATACTTGAGGCGAACAAGGAGCAGATAGAGCAAAGCTGGGGGGGGAACTTTTACCGTATGACAGAAGATGTAAAAAAGATGGTGGCGGACACGTTTTTAATGAAAACGCTACCCGGGTTCAGAGACTATGCGCAGGTTGTATATAATTCGGCGCTGGGGTTAATAAAAGATCCCGTGTTTAATTCGTTAAAGAATTTGAAATGTCCGACGCTGATACTTTTTGGAAAAAATGATTATATGATTCCGAACAAGTACATACACAAGAGTCTGACAACAGAGGAAGTAGCAAGAAAAGGGGCTGCGGAGATAAAGAACTCCAGGTTGGTGTTGTTAGAACAATGCGGGCATTTTATTCAGTTTGAGAAGCCGGAGGAAGTAATAAAGGAGATTGTGGAGTTTTTTTTAGAAAAAAAACGGTAGTTTTGGGCAAACCCTCCTTTTTAATAAACGAATTGCGTTTAATTATTTTATTGATATATAAACTCAGATGGGAGTTTATTTTAAGGAAAATTTGTTATTTTTGAAATTTTCTTTCGATAGACAAGATTGTCGGATTAAGTGCAAAACAGAGTTGGGGATTCATACATGAAAGAAGCCGGAAAGAATAACTGCCGCAGGGGAAAAGAAGTGCGGGGAATTGAAAAGAGGGTTAAATCGAGTCAAGTACGTATTCAGTACGTATTCACCACGGCTTTAGTACGTATTCAGTACGTATTCACCACGTATTCACAACGAAGGGAGAAGGGGGTAAGGAGGGGATTTAATTGAGGGGGATAGAGACGGACAGGGGGATCGGGGTGATTTGTACCGGGGGTGATTGAGTATTAGATTTGTGTGCGGAGACAAATTCGCCAGCGAAATAGCCTATCAAAGCGCCAGCAACCACATCAGAAAGCCAATGTTCATTATTATATATACGAGAAAAGCCAATAGCGGAAGCTAATGACCAGGCAGTTATTTTCCAGCCGATTTGGTCGGTATCGTTAGCAATAACGGAGGCGAGGGCAAATGCGGTTGAGGTATGACCAGAGGGGAAGGAAGTAAAAGCCCAGGATGTGTTAAACGGATTAAAGGAGTCATTTGAAGTACCGGAAGCCGGGCGTTCCCTACCGACGAGGAATTTAAGCGAGACCATAGCTGTTGCCTGCAGGAGGAAAGCTTCGGCGAGTTTTAATCCGAGTCTCCGGGTTTTATAGTTTTCTGCAGCAAGTCCGTAGAAATACGTAAGGGCGGAAAGAGAGGCGGCAATTTCGACAAAATATTTATCAGCGGCGAATATTTTATCGGCAGTCGGGGTGCGATTGTTTTGAGAGAGGGTTTTTATCTGATGATCGAGGAAGTATGAGCCGGATATAGCTGCGAGGGATACACCCAGGGGAATGAAATCTTTTGAGTCAAAATGAGCCGGAGCGATGAGGGCATCACCGAGAAAGGATTTGAAATCTTCCTTATCCTGAATTTGGGGGAACGAGGATCCTGACAGGAGAAGAGCCAGGAAAAACAGTAAAGGAAATCTGCGATTCAACTAAGTGTTTTTTAATTCAATAGCTTTTCTAACGAAGCCATCAGCAAGGTCCAGACGTTTTTGGGCTTCTTCCTTAGTAACGCCAGCCTTAATCATAACGAGAGCGGTTTTGACGTGACCCCCGGCTTTTTCGAGCCAAGAGCCGGCTTCATCGTAAGAGATACCGGTAATAGTCATCATAATGCGTTTAGAGCGTTCTACGAGCTTTTTGTTGGTCATCTGGAGGTCTATCATCATATTTTCATAAACCTTGCCCAATCTGACCATAGCGGCGGTAGTAAGCATATTAAGGACGAGTTTCTGGGCGGTACCGCTTTTCATTCTAGTGGAGCCCATGATAACTTCGGGTCCGACGTAGGGGCAGATGGCGATATCAACCTCTTTAATATCGAAATTTTCCCTAGGGTTAGTAGTGACATAGAGAGTGTGGGCGCCGATTTCTTTAGCTTTCTTAACTGCGCCGACGACATAGGGGGTTCTTCTGCTAGCGGCGATACCGCAGACTACATCAAGCCGGGAGACTTTAGCGGCGAGAACATCTTTTGCGCCAATTTCCTCATAATCCTCAGCGCCTTCCTGAGCACGAAACATAGCTTCTTTACCACCGGCGATGTAGCCTTCGATCAATCCGAAGGGGGTTCCAAAAGTTGGTGGGCATTCGGAAGCGTCGACGACGCCGAGTCTTCCACTGGTGCCAGCGCCGAAGTAGAGGAGTCTGCCACCATTTTTAATTGCGGAAACGATAACATCGACGGCATCGCGGATATAGGGAATTTCCTTTTCCACGGCGAAGGCGATGAGTTTATCCTCGTCGTTAATTATGCGGACAATTTCCTCCGTGCTTTTAGCATCAATTTCCATTGATGCGGGATTACGTTGTTCGGTGGTGAGGTTAGAAATTTCGTTAAAAAGGGCCTGGTTTTTATGGGAAGCAGAAATCATTTAACAATCTCCAGAAAGATGAGCTTTTTCTCTTTAGAGTTTCGGATATTAGAGGGTTTATAGTGTAGTTCAAAGGTAGTACTTTTTTTAATGAAGGATTTATAGCCTATTTCAGCTTTTTGGAACTCCTTAGAAAGATCGCCGCCCTTAAGAGAGAGGAGAGTTCCCTTATCCCCAATAAGAGGGAAAGCATACCGGATAAGGACGATCAGGGGAACGGTAGCGCGGCTGATAATTAAGTCGAACTTGCCTTTATATTTAGAAATAAAGTCTTCGTTTTCAACGCGGGCATGTTCGGCGGTAACGTTAGTAAGCATTAATTTATCAATAAAACCCTTTACTGCATCTATTTTTTTACCGATTGAGTCAACGAGAACACCTTTGAGTTCAGGTTTCATAATAGCAAGGGGGATGCCGGGAAGACCGCCGCCAGTGCCAATATCAATAAAGCGATGGCATTTTTCGGGGACATGGCGTGAAATAAGAGAAGAAATGAAGATATGGTTTTCGATAACGGAGTTAATATCTTTGCGCGAAATCAGGTTAACAGATTCGTTTTTTGCGACCAGAAGGGTAGCAAATTCAGCTAATTTCTCCATTTGTCCCATATCGGGATTCATACCATTTTCCCAGTAGAAGGAGGTAATTTGTTTAAGATATTCGTCGTAGTGGTTTGCCATTTAATTACCTAGAAATTAAAAAATTAACGTTTCAAATATACCAATAAAATTGAAATATCTGAAGGGGTAACGCCCGAAATTCTAGATGCCTGGGCGACAGAACGAGGTTTAACACTGTTAAGTTTTTCCCGTCCTTCAGTGGAAAGGGCTTTTAAGCCGAGATAATCAAAATCAAGTGGTATTTTAAGATCTTCATACTTACCGAGTTTATCAATTGCCTCCTGCTGGCGTTTAATATACCCCTCATATTTCAAGTGGGTTTCGATTTGGGTAATCAAATCGGGGGTTTGATTAATCCCTGAAATTTCGGGGAAGTCGTTCGGGTCAACGAAAGCGAGAAGTTCCACCAGGTTAACGTCGGGGCGTTTGCATAATTTAGAAAGAGGCTCGGATGAGGAGACGGGAGAGGATCCCTTTTCGAGGAGGAGGGGGTTAATGGTTGCGGGAGGGAGTCTGAAAGACCCGGCAAATGAAACGCCGCGATAAAAGAGAGTTTTATGTTTATCAAATATATTATTTTCCTCTTGTGAAATAAGTCCGAAGTCAAACCCAAAGTGAGCAAGGCGGGTATAGGCGTTATCCTGTCTAAGCAGGAGGCGGTGTTCGGCGCGGGAGGTAAACATTCTATAAGGTTCATCGGTAGATTTAGTAACCAGATCGTCAATCAGGACGCCGATATAAGCATCGCTACGTTTAAGTGCGAACTCTCCCCTGCCGAGAATTTTGAGAGCGGCATTAATACCGGCGACGAGACCCTGAGCGGCAGCTTCCTCATAGCCCGAGGTACCGTTAACCTGTCCGGCGAAGTAGAGACCGCTAATCCGTTTAGTTTCGAGGGTAGAGTCGACCTGGTGAGGGGGAAAATAATCGTACTCAACGGCGTAACCGGGGCGGACCATTTCGACGTTCTGAAGTCCGGGGAGTTTGCGGACGGCTTCAAATTGGATATCTGCGGGGAGAGAGGAAGAGAAGCCGTTCAGATAGATGAGGTCGGAATCCAGTCCTTCCGGCTCAAGGAAGAGCTGGTGTTTAGTTTTATCAGCAAAGCGAACGATTTTATCCTCAATTGAGGGGCAATAACGGGGACCAACGCCTTTGATAAGTCCGGTAAAAAGTGGGGAATCAGCGAAACCCTTTTCCAGAATTTTATGCACATCGGGATCGGTATAGGTAATATAGCAGGACAATTGAGGAAGAATGGGAAAATTACTTTTATCAGTTCTAAAGGAAAATGGCTGAGGGTTTTCGTCTCCCGGTTGTTCCAGAAGCTGAGACCAGTCGATAGTATTTTTATTAAGGCGCGGGGGGGTGCCAGTTTTAAGTCTGCCAGCAATAAAGCCAAGGGATGTGAGAGATTCCGTAACACCGATAGCGGGTTTTTCGCCAAATCTGCCGCCGGAAGTCTGAGTATGTCCAGTATGCATAAGGCCATTGAGGAAGGTACCTGAACAGAGAACAACTGCATTTGCAGAAGAAAAAGAGCCATCAGAGGCAACAATTCCGGAGACCCTATCCCCTTCTGTGACAATTCCGGTAACACCTTTTTCGATAATGGTGATGTTGGGGTGTCTTTCAACCACTTCAAGGGCAATTTGGGAGTAGATAATGCGATCGTTCTGGCTACGGGAAGCCCAGACGGCGGGACCTTTGGAGCGATTGAGGAGGCGGAACTGGATACCTGAGCGGTCAGCGATCTCCCCCATCACGCCGCCGAGGGCGTCAATTTCCTTAACCAAATGCCCTTTTGCGGAACCGCCGATAGCGGGATTACAAGAGAGTCTGCCCACGGCGTATTTATCCATGGAGAAAAATCCGACAGAAAGACCCATTTTCGAAGCGGCGCAAGCGGCCTCGATGCCGGCGTGTCCTCCGCCAACAACAATTATGTCAAAATTCAATAATCACCTTTATACTAATCATGTGTTTCACGTGAAACGCAACCTTCAGCGAAATCGTTCTTTTTTTCGTACAAAAAGACGGGTTCACAGATAATGGAATTAGAAAGAGGTTTGCTGGAGATACCGATCAGAGAAAAGCCGTTAGAGATCAGGAGTCTTTTAGAAGAGAAATTGGAGTCGAAGACCTCGCCGCGAATAAAGTTAAGTTTAAGTTTACAGAAGGCAAAATCGAGCATATCGGTGATAGATTTGCGAGTAAATCCTTTATTCCAGTGTTTTTTTTCAAGCCAAAAGCCGATATGTCCGATATCTTGTCTTTTTTCGTCTATTCTAATGCCAATAACGCCGATTAATTCATCATTTTCGTCGGTAGTAATAGCGAAATGGAAAGCGGTTTTATTATTGTACCATTCCTGTGCGAAATTAATAAACTGTTTTGCGTCCTCGGGTTTATAAGGATTAGGGAGTTCAGCAAGGAAGCGGCGAACCTCGACATCCTTAAGGATTCTATAAATTTTCTGGGCATCCCGTTTTTCCAGGGGGCGGAGGCGGGATTTAGCGGATGTTTCACGTGAAACAATTTTAGATAACAGGAACTGCGCCTCATCGGGGACCTTTTCATATTCGACGAGGATATTCAGGGGGAGCCAGCCAACCTCGACAGTTCTTTCCTGAATACACCACATCCAGCCAGCGATCCGTTTAATTTCAATAACGGGCTCCCCTACCCTAACGCGGAGTTCTTTAGAGGAATAGTCCTCCAAAATAATTCCTTTAGAGGGGGGGGTCATTTGGATAATAGAATCGGGTACCCAGCCGGTATTTTCGCCCAATTTACAAAAGAGCCACCCCTTCCAGTCACTTTTTTTATTTTTAACTATGTTAACCTCATCTCCCTTTTTAAGCAAAAAGAGGGGCAAATCATCCGGGATCCAATTTTTCATTACTATATAACGTTTCATATAAATGCCTTTGATAAGAGATTACTTACCGATACAGAATTTTTGAAAAATATTATTAAGAATATCATCCGAGGTAACCTCGCCGATCACTTCGCTGAGGGAATTTACCGCTCGTCTGAGGTCTACGGCCTGAAACTCTCCGCTCAGGTGAGCCGAAACAGAATCGAGAGAGTTCAAAAGATGATTTTTTGCTTCCGACAGAGCATTAAAGTGACGCAAAGAGGAAACGAGAGCGTTTTTTTCAGTATATACGGAAGAACCAACAGCTTTTTCTCGAAGAATCCGGAACAAATCAGCGATACCCACGCCTGTTTTTGCAGAAATATAAACATCCCCGGTTACCTTGTGCTGAGGATGTATATCCACTTTATTAATAACCGAGACAATTTTGCCAGAGTCGCCCAAAGCAATCAGTTCATCAAAGAGGGATTTATCTATACCTTGGGTGACATCGCTTAAAAAGAGAATCAAGTCAGCATCGGCAATTGCGCTTCTACTTCTACGAACGCCCTCGAGTTCAATGACATCGGCAGAATCTCTAATGCCGGCGGTATCGTGAAAAATGTAGAGATAACCATCGATAGTAACTTCTTCGCGGATGATATCGCGGGTAGTACCGGGGATTTCGCTAACGATAGCGCGATACTCTTTAACTAAATAATTAAGGAGAGAAGATTTGCCGACATTTGGTTTCCCGACAATTGCAACATTAATCCCCTCCCGGAGGACCTTTCCAAAGCGGTAAGTTTTCAGCAGGTTATCGAGGCTGTTTACGATTTCGGAAATCAGTGCAGTGAGACCGGTTTTATCAACGAATTCAAGATCTTCCTCGGCGAAGTCGAGTTCAAGTTCAACAAGGGATGCAGAATTAACGAGTTTATCGCGCAGAGCGGCAACTTCGCGAGACAAGAGTCCGTCCAGTTGATTTCGGGCACCCTTCAAGGAAGCATCAGTACGGGCAGAAATAACGGCGGCGACAGCTTCGGCCTGAGCGAGATCCAATCTGCCGTTTATATAAGCGCGTCGGGTAAACTCGCCCGGTTCAGCCAATCTTGCTCCCTTTTCTGTAAGCAATGAAAGGAGATTTTGGCAAATCAAAGGATTTCCGTGGGTACTAATCTCGACGGATTCCTCTCCGGTAAAACTATGCGGAGCTTTAAAGACAGAAACAAGAACATCATCGAGGACATCGCCATTCCGGTCGATAATATTACCGTAATGGATAGTATGAGAGGGGGCTTCCGCCAGTTTTTTTTGAGAAGAAGCGGCAAAAACAGTGTCGGTTATGGCAATAGAAGCCGGTCCGCTTATTCTAATAACGGAAATTGCGCCGACTCCATAAGGGGTCGCAATAGCGGCTATGGTATCTTCGAGAAGGTTCATTACAAAACTAAAAATATTAAAATACAAAAATAATGTTTTTAAATGAGTTCTTCAATCGAATAATAATTGGGACAATAAGGGGGTTGAAAACCGAAGCACCCGGCGGCAGGCTAATAGTTTTATAATACTAAACTATAATTAATTTTAACGGGGGGATCCGGTGGGATGTAAATCGGAATAATTGTTCTGTGGAGGCGACATCAGTAAGTTTTAATTTACCATCTACAGCAACCAAGTTCAGACGGTTACAATTATAAGCAAGAGGAATCCGTCAGAATCAGGATTCGTAGAATTGGGGTGACGGGTGACTAGTGACTGGTGACTGGTCGAATCCGCCAGCGGCGGTGGATTTTCACGGATAAAAGAAAAAGGTTGATTTGTTGATTTGTTAAGTTGGCTGCGCCGGCATTAATGGTCATTACGCTTCGCTGTCATTAATGGTCATTAGGCTGCGCCGTCATTAATGGTCATTACGCTTCGCTGTCATTAATGGTCATTAGGCTGCGCCGTCATTAATGGTCATTAAGTCGTTTGTAACGTCCATAACGTTCGTAACGTTTGTAACGGGACGAAAGTCCAAGGTCAAAGAAGAGTGATTAGTAAAGAGTAAACAGTCATTTGGCTGCGCCGGCATTAATGGTCATTTATAGTCATTCCGACTCAGTCGGAGTAGTCATTAGGTGGTCATTCCGACTCAGTCGGAGTTGTCATTAATCCGCTGCGGCGAATGACGGTAATGGAGACACGCCTCCCGACAAGCCCCCGATGAACCGGGAAACGGCGGGACAAGGTGGCGTGTCTCTACAACTTATGAACTTTCAAATCCCAAATAAAAAACCCCCCTTGGTCCCCCCTTTAATTAAAGGGGGGATTTAATCCGACACAGTCGAAGGGGGATTTATATTTTGCAGATATCAACCAATAATTGTATAATTATTTGTAGGAGTAGCCAACCGCGAAGGAGGATGAATTTCCCATCCCGAAAGCTATCGGGAGGGGTTGGGAGTGTGTTATTAATTGATAATTATGTATTATGAATTTATCATTAACCATTTACCATTAACAATTAATATTCCGCGTTAGCGGGTTAACCGGATTCACAAAACAAACGTGTTCCAATGTAGAGACACGCCCCTCGACTAGCCCCTGATGAACCGGGACAAGGCGGGACAAGGTGGCGTGTCTCTACAACTTATGAACTTTCAAATCCCAAATTAAAAAACCCCCCTTGTTCCCCCCTTTAATTAAAGGGGGGATTTAATCCGACACAGTCGAAGAGGGTTATATTTTGCAGACATCAACAAATAGTTGCATAATTATTTGTAGTGGGTAGTCGGCTGAGGAGGATGAATTTTCCCCCCCGAAAGCTTTCGGGAGGGGCGGGGGTGTGTTATATTTTGATTGTCAATTATTATTATTACCGTTGTCCGGCGCGAGTAATTTTTTTTATCGGTGCAGTTTCGGCGGGTGTTTGCAGAGACGCACGACCGTGCGTCTCTACAAAAATCCTCCGAGGGAATCTTTTATAAACGTTGCAGTTTCGGTGGGTGTTTACAGGGGCTGTCCGACGGGTTGGATCACCCCCATTTACCGTTGACAATTAACAATTAATATTCAGCGGGGCGGATAAAACGGTTCTAACTCTTACCCTTTTTAATAAAATAACTGCGGGGTTCCTTGATTTTTCTGATGAAGAGTTTCCAGATTATAACGGTTGGAACAATTATAGCGATTAAATAAACAAATGAAATTAATGTTTCCATAATTATATTGAATTGTTATAGTAAAACTAACTAACAAGGCGGACAAAATCAAGTGATTAATTTGTCGTTTGAGATACTCCCCTATTTAGTGCTTAAATTAGCTAACGGAACCGGTTTACAGATGAACTGCTCTTGTTAATGTCAGAGTTATAGGCATTGTATTATCCTTTCTTATATTAACTAGTGCACTATACTATCATAATCTTCGGTGGTGAAGCCAAACTCTTTTTGCATCAGGGAATATAGTCTTATGAATTCATCCAGCGTAATTATTCCCTGGTCATTTAATAAGGATATTTTGCCTAACAAATAAAAAGCCTGCTGCTTTGATTTGATTCCGTCAGTTTTTGCATCCTGTATTGTTTCTTCAATTTCATCAATATAATACTGGCTGTCCATTAACATTATTTAATTTCCTTTAATTTATTGTCATAAATATAAAAAGCTTTTTTGTTTGGGTGTAATATAGCGGATTATCTCTTTACCTTCTCCTAATTATTTTCCTTCCCTTCCACTATCTTTATATCTTCTTCCGTCAAGCCGTAGAGTTCATAAACTATTTTGTTTATACGGTCTTCGCAGTAATCGATTTTGGTTTGGAGTTGTTTACGATCACTTTCGTGTTTTAGTATTACTAAATTGTCATTGAGGATAAATATACGGTCAATTAATGTAACTAGTTCAGTATGATAATGTATTTCCGTTGAATTTGTTTTATCAATAACTTTGACAGGGAACTTATCAATATATTCAGGCGTCAATCTATAGGCATTTCCTCTTAGAGCTGTACTAGTGTTTTTGATGAAGAACCAAAATAATTTGGAAGAAATAAGAGCAGCAACATAATTTAAGTTAATCATATCATTATCATTTTTTAATATAATACCATGTATCGCTGGGCCATGATAATACTCTCCTTTGAAATCTATAGCTATTCTATTCTCGATCAACATGTCGGGTATTAGAATTTTGGGGTTGTTATATTCGGACAAACTTCTACCTGCTGAATATTTATAGAAGTCTCTCGGCCCAACCGTTATCTTTCTTTTAATTAATTTACCTTTCACTCTATCAAGATAAATCTTGGCCAAGGGATACTTATTTTGTAATTCTGCAATATCTAAAAGGGAAAATTTATCTGATGATTTATATGGGAATAGTAAATACTTGTTCGACTTCTTGACCGAGAATTTTCTAACATCTTTTCCATATATAAATTGTTTAAGAATCGCAGTTTCAACGTTAAATTCTTCATCCAGTGCTTTTGAGTAAACTAAAGAAGTTTGGCTTCCCATTTTTATTAAATCCAACAAATATACTTCGTCATCTCCAGTAGAAGAGCCCTTAAATATTTTTTTACAAATATCTCTAAGTGAAGATTTGTTTTTCCTTAATTTATCAAGAACTATTTCTTTTGACTTATTATGAATATTCCATTTCCCCTTTAATTTAACAGAATCATAATCCAAAAATGAACTATCGTTTAATAAACTCCGTATGTTTGTACCTAGTTCGTACTTACAATACCGAAATGTATTATTAGTTTGTTTTGATAAAAATAATAGACAAGTGTAAGTTGTAGCATTATTAAATATTTGATTGGTAGTAAAATCATTAATCTGGTTGACATATGCAGAGCCTGAGACAAGAGAGCGTATTGCCTCCCCATATTCTGCTTGAAAAAATTTGTTTGGTAAAATCATGCCATACATACCATATTCTTTTATCAAATATATCGCCTTTTCAATAAATAATATATACATATCATAATTCCCATACTTTGCGCTAATATATTTATTCTTGAAGTAATCCGCGAATATCTTATCAATTGTTTGGATTCTAACATACGGCGGATTGCCTATCACCACATCAAAACCGCCATTCTTGAATACTTCCGGAAAGCCTTTTTGCCAGTTGAAAGGATTCACTGACGTCTCTTCCTCAAACAAGGTTCCCCCGTCGTAAAAATCGGTGTCGATGAGGCTGTTTCCGCATTTGATATTCCGGCTCAGGTCCGGGAGGGCACGCTCGGTGAATATGTCTAATTGCTTTGCGAGTGTTTCGTCTGTCTCACCTTCAAGTACTTTAAGCAGCAGCGAGAGTTTGCTTACTTCCACCGCCTGGGAGTCTATATCAACCCCGTAAATATTGTTGAGGAGTATCCTCTTTTTCTCTTTTGTTGTAAGGTGGAGACCGGTATCCATCTCTTTGCCGGATCTATAGACCCTCTCTTTAAATTCTTTCTCGTGAGACTGATATATTTTGATATGCCAGTCGAGCAGGTACTGATATGCTCCAAGCAGAAATGAACCGGAACCACACGCAGGATCAAGGACTCTTAATTTCGACGCTTCCTCAATCATCTTCTTTACTTTACCTTCACCGTTGCTTTCTATCTCCTCAAGCTTCTTTCCGAGGGTATTCTTTACGATATAATCAACAATGTACGCGGGTGTATAATAGACACCTCCCGCTTTTTTCACTTCCGGCTTTTCCTCCACTTTTGCCTGATGACCGGGAGTGAGGCGGATTACCTTACCGAGGAACTGCTCATATACGCGTCCTAATATTTCCGCCCCGAAAACAGAAAATTCGTAAGGGGATTTCGGATAGTAGAGACTTTCGATTATGTCCTTAAATATTTTGTCATCAATTGAGAGGGCGGGGGTGATGTTGTCAATATCTTCCGTTATATCTTTTTCTTTTGTAAAGTGAAAAAGTCCGCTGTTATATTTTTTATCCGCATTTCTGAAGAGGTTAAGGAGGTGTTTATAAATACCGGTTTTACCGCCGAGGTTATGGAGTTCCTTAAACTCCTCAATTCCGCGCCCCTCGCAGATGCGGAGGAATATAATACGGTCAATAATTTTCTGTACCGAGAAATTCAGTTCGCCTCCCGAAAGGCGGGGATTGCGGAGTGCAATATTACGGGCAAGACTATCGCGCCAGCCTTCAATCTCCCGGAGGAAAGCATCATCAACTTCGGTTCCCTTTACCCTTGTTCCTCCCTCGGCAAATTTATCGAACTCCCCCTGGAGGACGGCTTCCCGGGAAAACTTTGAGTAGATTTCGTCCCACATATCGGGATATTCACGGAAGGTATAATACAATCTGCGGGCAACAGAGGCTTTATCTTTTTGATTTGGTTTAAGGCGGCAGTCATATACGGCGAATTCCTCGAAGTCGGTGAGGATGCTGAGAGGGAGTTTGGCACTCCAGGCGTAGCGGCGGAGCTGATAAGCGGGGTGGATGTCTTCTTTAATATAGATTAGCGGTTTTTTGGCTTCAACGAAAAATTTTTTCATTGTACCAACTTTGAAAAGATAATCGGGGGCGTTGCTGTATTCCTGAGTTTTGAGGGAGAATTCGTGAATGACGTCCTTATACTGATCCGAGTAACCGTTTTTGTTATATACATCCCATCCGAGGGCTTCGAAGAGGGGGTTAATGAATTCCACACGTACCTGGGTTTCGTTATATGCACCCGATTTATAGGTGTGGAGATGCCTCTCAAATTTTTTTACGAGTTCGATAACTGAAGGAGGAGCGTGCATATTTTTTCGTCTCTAAATTTATTTTATCATATGCAAAATAGTAAAAAGTTGGGTAATCAGCTAACGGGGAAAATAAGGTAAAGGAAGAGGCAGAGGTAAAGAAATCAAGAAACAGAGGCACAGTGAAAATAATTGTTAAGGGTAAATGGTTAATTAGAAAAAGTGACAAGTGCCTGGTTCCTGGTGCCTGGTCAAAAGTCATTAAGCCGCTGCGGCGGAAGGAAGGGGGAATGGTTAAAGGTTAATTATGAATTATGAATTCATAAAAGACCACCTTGAGTGCGATCCGACGAGGAGGAGGAATTCCGACCCGCCGGAAAAAAAAATCAGACCAGGCAGAATTTCAAATCAGGGGCACATGAGGGGCACATGAGGGTCACATGAGGGGCAGATCAAGAAAAAAGTTAAGTTATTGTAAATAAAGGAGTTATGGGGAGAGTGTCAATAGGATCAGAACTTTTACTATTTATTATATATAATAAAATAAAATATATATATATATAGGGTTAGGGAATTTTTCTGCCCCTATTGACACTAAAAAGAAGTATTTCATCGAACGAACAACGGGAGCAGAACGGCAGGAGAACGGGATGGAGAAACGAAAAAAACCGCGAATAATAGTGGATTTCATCTGCCCCTAATTTGAATTTGTATGACCCTCTGAGGCGGCTCAGCCTTGTGCAATCATTCATCCAATCGCTTCCCCTTAAATACGTACTCATAGCCCTTTTATTTCCCCCCTTTAATTAAATCCGACACAGTCGGAGGGAAATATTGGTCACACACCCCCTGAACGCAGGCAGGAACAGAGGAATAGTGGAATAGAGAAACAGTGAATATAATTGTTAATGGTGAAAAGTGACTAGTGACTGGTTCCTGGTACCTAGTACATGCGTTTATAACGTTTGTAACGGGGGAAAATAAGGTAAAGGTAAAGGCAGAGGTAAAGAAGGAAGAGAGAATAGTCATTTGGCTGCGCCGTCATTCCGACTCAGTCGGAGTAGTCATTTGGCTGCGCCGTCATTAATGGTCATTTATAGTCATTCCGACTCAGTCGGAGTAGTCATTAAGTTGTCATTAATAGTCATTGGGTAGTCATTAATTCTTTTATAACGGGACGAAAGTCCATGGTCGAAAGTCGAAAGTCAAAGGTAAGAGGTTGAATCCGACACGGTTGAGTTAATTGTTAATGGTAAATTAATAACACACCCCCTGAATCCCCCTCTCAAGAGGGGGAAGTTTAATCCACTGAATCACCCTCTTCCCGATTGCATCGGGACAAGCACCGGGGGAATCCGCTACATGAAATATAATGGGTAATTATAAAAAGGGACTGGTTACTGGTTACTGGTCGAATCCGCCTGCGGCGGAGGATTTTCACGGAAAAAGAAAAAGGTTGATTTGTTGATTTGTTAGGTTGGTTGCGCCGGCATTAATGGTCATTCCGACTCAGTCGGAGTAGTCATTTGGCTTCGCCGTCATTAATGGTCATTTATTGTAAAACAATCTTATAAAGTTTTTCTCTGTGGTCTCTGTGTTTTTATCTCTGTGGTCTTCGTGTGAAACTGTTCCATTTGCCCATGAACTTTGTCAGAAAACAGAATCCGCCTGCGGCGGAGGATTTTCACGGAAAAAGAAAAAGGTTGATTTGTTGATTTGTTAGGTTGGCTGCGCCGTCATTAATGGTCATTTATAGTCATTCCGACTCAGTCGGAGTAGTCATTAAGTAGTCATTAATAGTCATTAGGTAGTCATTAATTCTTTTATAACGGGACGAAAGTCCATGGTCGAAAGTCGAAGGTAAGAGGTCGAATCCGGCACGGTTGAGTTAATGGTTAATGGTAAATTTGTCTTGTCCTGAATACTGTTTACAGATTACTTGAACCTAACCCATGGAGGGCGTAGCCCGGAATGGGTTAGGTTCGCTTATTAATTTCGTTCCCGCCTCATAAACCTGTGATGGCGTTCTAAGATTTAGACTCCAGTGCGGTCGCATTTCATTATATATCAATACCGCCATATAGACAGCTTCTTTTGCTTCATCAAATGTAGTAAATTTTCTTCTTAAATTAAACTCTCTTTTTAATGTCCTGTTTAATCTCTCTATATGCGCTGCATCTGTTGGTGTTCCTTTACGACTCATACTTCCTATCATTCCAAATGATTTGCTTACCTCTCCATATACTTTACTTCCGTATTGACTTCCCTGGTCACTGTGATGGATGCTCTCCTGCAAATTATGTCCGCTCTCTTTCTCTGCTTCTCTGAGTGCTTTTACCACTTCACTCGCACTCCAGTTTGTTGTTAGTTCCCATCCCAGTATCTTTCGTGAGTATACATCCATGCATATTGCCAGTGGTTTATATCCTTCTTTTACTCTTATTGCTGTTATATCACTTTCTATTACCTCATTGATATGTGTGATATCTTTGTTCTTCTTCAAATTTGGATATACCGTCCTTGTATCCCTCGAATTCGTCCCGGGGCCTCTTTTCCTTGATATTCTCTTGTTTAGCAGCCCGTTTTCTCTCAGTATTCTCAAAAACTTATCCCTCCCTATTCCTAAGAGTTCATTTTCCTTATCGCCCCCCTTGATCATTGAAAACATCTTCTTTCCTCCGATTCCGGGCATTAATGTTCTGATTCTTTTCATCTGCTCGATTAGTCGTTTTTCGTTTTCTTCTCTTCGCTTTGCTCTTTTATTATACTGGTAGTATCCTTGTCTTGTGATTCCGAATACAGCACAGATTTTAGAAATGGTATATCTTTTTCCGTCACCTCTTCTGGCCTTTTCCCTAAGTATTTCGATAGTCTCTGAACGATCTTTTTTTTTACTGCCGGATCTCGGAAATATTCCGATACTTCGATAAGTCTTTTATACAAGTTTAGTTCTGCTTTTGTTTCCTGAAGTTCTTTCTCCAGCGCACTCTCTATTCTCTTTTTTTTCATATCGTCATAAATCTCATTGTTTTTGACCTGACAATTTGCATATTTTTTTCGCCATTTGCTAATTGTCATCTTTCCTCCTATTCCATATTTTCTTTTCGCTTCTTCTATCCCAATTTCCCCTTTCTCGATCTGTTTGAGCAGTCCTTTCTTAAATTCTTCCGGATATTGATTGATTTCTCTGATCATTCTTTTGTCCTTTCGTCTTCTTTTTGTCAACTTATTTCAGGACAATACAATTAATAACACACCCCCTGAATCCCCCTCTCAAGAGGGGGAAGTTTAATCCACTGAATCCCCCTCTTCCCGATTGCATCGGGACAAGCACCGGGGGAATCCGTCACGCGGAATGTAATGGGTAATTATAAAAAGTGACTGGTGACTAGTGACTGGTGACTAGTGACTGGTCACTGGTCACTGGTTACTGGTTACTGGTATATGGTTTGTGCGTTCGTAACGGGGGAAATCAAGGGCGAGGTAGAGGCAGAAGGGTAAGGTAAAGGGCTTGGATTTGGAGACGGAATACTCCGGATCAATCGGAAAAATTGCTGAGTGCCGGCGACATCAGTAATGTAAAATTTACCATACACGGACTGCATTTTCAGCGGTAACAATTTGTAAGCAACAGACCACCTTAATTGTTTAGTCTGTTTATTAATACTTTCCAATAATTACCATAATAGTAACAAAAATAAAGATAAAAAAAACGATTAGATTTCAGAAAGAGAAGGAGAGATACTTGATTGTCTTGCCGGCGAAGAGGTGGTCCTGTTCAAAGCGGGTTACAATCAGGGCATCCTGAGGGGCGCCAGATTCAGGGGTGAGATTGTTTGTTGAGAAGCGGATGGTCATTTTCATTTCCTCAATAATCTGAAGGGCATATTCATATAAAAAATCGTCATCGGTTTTAAGATGAATAATACCATCGGGGCGGAGTATTTTTTTGTAGATTTCGAGGAAGGCGGGATTTGTGAGAATTTTTTTCATTTTACGGCGATGAGGAAGGGGGTTCGGATAAGGAATCCAGATTTCGTCAACGACGGGTTGGTTAAAAATCTCCAAAAGTTTTTCGACATAAGTAATGACAAAGGCGGTATTGTGCAAATTAAGATTCAAGGAGGCTTTTGAAGCGGCCCAAATTCGGGCGCCAGCGCGGTCTATACCAAGGAAATTCCGATCGGGATGTTTTTGAGCAAGGGTATTTGAATACTCGCCGTTACCGCAACCGAGTTCAAGAGTAAAGGGATTATTATTGTTGAAGTAAGTACGAATCAGTTTATCGAGACCGGGTTGTTTGCTGTGGAAGACGTTAGGAAGAGTTCTGACTTCGCTTTGTTTAAGATGTTTTCGTCTGGTCATTGGATTTGTGCTTTATATAAATAAAGTAACCGAATGAAGAAGTTATCAGAAAGTCCGGGGGTCGAAATAACGCCAAAACAGTTTTTAGTTAACCTCGCCGAGCAAGTCTTCCAACACTTGCATATCCAACTGGTTTTTAGTTCTGAATGACTGAAGGATAACATCAACCTGCTGAATTATCCGTCGTTTAAAGTATCTTGGAGCGAAGATGGAACCATCGAGCATATAGATTCTACGGGCTTTTTCATCGTAGATAGTATAATTAATAAAGGGACCGCCCATATACATATCTGTCATTCTCCAGAGACCCTGAGTAAAGAGGGCATAGCTATTCTGAAAATTGACCTCCACAGGGGTGAAGGCAGAATCGGCAATCTCCACGAAATACGAATCATCGCTGGTACGGTAATATTTCTGAGTAAGTCTATTTCGCAGGGAGATTATAGAATCCTTATTCAGATATTCGGGGGAAGCGTTATCAATCCAGTGGACAAAAATCCAGCGTTCCATAGCAGTATCGGGGGAGCGTCTTAACCAGATAAAATTATCTTCCGGGCGTTCTACCGCGAGGACGTAATCCACCTGTGAAAAAATATACCAGCCGTAGTTTTTCAAAAACTTCCCTTCCAAGGGGCGGTTTTCATATTTTGAATTATAAACATACTTCATCAGTCTTTTATCCGACTGTTTTTGAAGCGCGTAAGTCAACTTATCGCCATGGTTAAGGATGGCGAATTCAACCTCTTCAACCGTTGGGGCAGACATGAGCATAACGATTTGTCCATCAGCCCAGAAATTATATTTAATAATGAAAGCGGCTTCCCCATTTTCCATTTTCTTTTTTGCTGCGGGGTCAAGCAGGGTGGCGATATACTTTGAAACAGAAGAGCCGGAATTAATCGGAGCGATTATTATGATATTTTTTCTGGATTGGTATTTGTTAAGCTCGTCAAAACGGATTCTGCGGAGGTTAAACAATTTTTCGGGCTGCGGGGTGTTTATAGTCTTTTCAAAAACCTGTTGAAGAGAGTGTTTGAATGCCTCATACTCCGAAGAATCGGCAATTACAATAATCTCATCCTCATCACCGCGAGCGGGTTTAAGATTCGAGTCGCAGGAAGAAATCACCAACAAAGACAACAATATCAGGCTAAAAAAAATAAATCTTTTCATAATTATATTATAAAGGAACATTTGATAAAATCAGTTGCATTTCAGGAAAAACAAGTATATATAAAAGCCACATAACCAATCCAACAGAAAGTGGGATTGTAAGATTATCGTCGGCATATCCAAAGGATATATTCTCCACAATAGCTCCCAGAAAAGCAGCAAACACAGCGAGTAAATATTCGCCGATCCGATATTCAATTTTAGGAGAAAGAAGAACGACAATTATTGCACTAATAAAAAAGGCAGAAGTTCCCTCTAGGCTTTTAAAGAGGAATTTATGTTTACCAAAGCGGCGACCGATGAGAGCGGCAAAAGAATCGCTAATGATGAGAATTGCGAATGCAGTAACAAAAATCACTTTTGGGAATATAATAACACAAATAAGGGCAGAGAGGAGGACATAAGTTGCGCCGTTAAGATTTCGTTTTTTTGTATCCATTTCGTGAGTTCTAAGAAGGAAGCCGAAAACCTTATAAAAGAAGTCACCAAGGGGGGGGAAGAAATAGCGACCCAGATCGACGACCAGAAAGAAGAAAGACAAAATGGAGAGGATAATAATTGCAGCCTCGCGGGGGATGAAATAATAAATCACCGGAATAGAGAGGCTGCAAAAATGGATAAGTTTTCGAATTACCTCGTTTTTATAATTGATTGTGCCGTTATCAATTTGGTTCATCTTGTTTAGGCGCAGTTCTCTGTTCAATCAATTTTTTAACATGTTCAGGGATTTCATCTTCTTCAGATTTTTTCTGATTTTCACCGTTTGTGCGTTCCGGTTTTTTGTAGGGAGGCAAAGACTCCCCATTCATAAGTTTATCAATCTCCTCGCCATCGAGGATTTCCCTTTCGAGGAGTTCTTTAGCGAGAAGGTGAAGGAGGTCAACATCCTCTTTCAATATTTGTTCTGCTCTAGCCATGCATCTATTAACAATATCCCTAACTTCGAGGTCAATTTCGACCGCGGTACTTTCGCTAAAATCCCTATGGCGTTGGATTTCCCTACCGAGGAAAATCTCCTCCTGTTTACCGCCGTAGGCAAGCGGTCCGAGTTTTTCGCTCATTCCCCATTCACAGACCATTTTGCGGGCAATGCTAGTAGATTTTTCGATATCGTTTCCAGCTCCGGTAGTCAAGTGATTAAATATCAAGAGTTCAGCAGCTCTTCCGCCGAGGGCATAAGTAATAATAGTTTCGAGATACTCCTTAGAGTAAGTATGTTTTTCATCCACGGGCAGGTAGCTAGTAACACCAAGAGCGCGACCACGAGGTATGATAGTGACCTTATGGACGGGATCTGCCTCGGGGAGTCTTTTTGCGACGAGGACGTGACCGATTTCGTGATAAGCAGTAATTTTCTTTTCTTTTTCGGAGATAATGAGGCTTTTTCTCTCCATACCCATCATGACTTTATCCTTAGCCTCTTCGAAGTCGTCCATGGTGACTTTTTGTTTATTCTTACGAGCAGCGAGGAGGGCGGCTTCGTTAACCAGATTTGCCAATTCAGCTCCAGCCAAACCGGGGGTACCTTTAGCAAGAATTTCGAGGTCAACATCGTGACCGAGGGGGATTTTGCGGGTATGCACCTTAAGAATGCCTTCACGACCTTTAACATCGGGGCGGTCGACGACAATCTGCCGATCAAATCTACCGGGTCTAAGGAGAGCGGGATCAAGTACATCCGGTCTATTAGTAGCGGCCATAATAATCACACCGCTATTTTGCTCGAATCCATCCATTTCAACAAGAAGCTGGTTAAGAGTCTGTTCCCGTTCATCATGTCCACCACCAAGACCGGCGCCTCGTTGTCTTCCGACGGCATCAATTTCGTCTATAAAAATGATACAGGGAGCATTTTTCTTTCCCTGTTCAAAGAGATCTCTAACGCGGCTAGCACCGACACCGACAAACATTTCAACGAAATCGGCGCCACTTATAGAAAAGAAAGGGACGCCAGCTTCGCCGGCAACAGCGCGCGCAAGAAGAGTTTTTCCAGTGCCAGGAGAACCGAGCATAAGCACACCACGAGGGATCTTCCCGCCGAGTTTCTGGAACTTAGAAGGCTCTTTAAGGAATTCAATAATTTCCTGCAATTCGACCTTAGCCTCTTCCGCTCCGGCGACGTCTTTAAAAGTAACCTTATTAGCAGATTGATTAATCATCTTCGCCTTACTTTTTCCAAAAGAGAAAATGCCTCTCTGGCTTCCGCCGCCAGCGCCGCCCTGCATTCTTCTCATAAAAATAATCCAAACGAAGATAATAAGAATCCAAGGTATAATGCCAATGAGGATATTAAACCACTCATTTGACTGTTTATCGAAGGAATAATTAATTCCGTACTGGATCCAGAGTTGTTCCTGATCTTTAATGACGGGTTCCGGGAGATAGACAGATATAAATTTAACCTTAACATCCCTGCCATCAATTTTCACGAACTCTTCCGCTCTGAGTTCAGCTTTGAAATAGTAGTCATTAATATCCGATTTAGTAATCTTAGCGGAAGAAATCTTTTCGTTTTTGAGGAGGGCGTTATACTGGTCATAGGGGATATCAATATAAGTCGCCTCACCGCTTTTAAAGACTTGCATTACGATTACAGCGGCAACAATTACCGCACCCCATCCGAAAACCATTCTAATGATTTTAGACCAATCGAAATTATCTTCGGGTTTATTAGGTGCGGGTCCTTTAGGTATTTTCAAGTTTTTATTTCCGTCTTTATTTTCTTTATCGTTATTTTCCATAATTATTAATTATTAAATCCCTTTTTTATTTTAATTACTTAAGCAGTAAATGGATTTAAGATTTCTATATTTCTGAGCATAGTCCAAGCCATAACCAATAACAAATTTGCTTGGAATTTCAAACCCAATATAATCAATTTTTACGTTATATTTAAGACTATCCGGCTTGAGGAGGAGGGTAACAACCTTAACAGAGGCAGGTTTCTGTAATTTCATAAAATTTTCCATAAACTGAATAGAGAGGCCGGTATCGACGATATCCTCAACGATTATCAGGTGTCTATCCTCAATTTTGCAATTCAGTTCTTTAAGCAGCCTTACCTGTCCAGAAGAAATTTTTTCCTCGCCGTAGCTAGAGAGTTTCATAAAATCAATTTCGCAGTCACCGGGATAATTTTTCACCAGATCCGACATAAAAACGAACGAGCCATTCAGGATCCCAATAAAAACCGGAGTAGTATCCTTATAATCGTGATGAAGCTGCAGGGCAAGTTCAGCAACTCTCTTTTGAATAGTTTTCTCCGTCAAATAAGGGACAAAAACATCTTCACCAACCAAAATCTTTTCCATTTTCACCTTATAGAAATTTTAATAAATTTTTTTGTATTATTTGTTATCTTAAAGCGGTCATCCAACCGAAAGCCAACAAGCCAGACAATTTTGTTATTGTTCAGAAGAACAAGAGCATGTTTCTTTTTATCGGCCGGGACCTTAGCGTTGGTAAGGAAGTCAGATACTTTTTTCCTTCCCTTCATGCCGATAGGGTGGAATGAATCCCCCGGCAACCAACGTCTAATAACAAAAGAGTTACCGACAATTTTCTCCGAATCAATAAACTCAACCGTATTATCCTCAGGAGAAATAAGCGCTTTCCCTTTAGATACGATCCGGGAATAAAAGGTTCTGTTATCCAGAGAGATTTTTTTACCGATCAATATGTCTGCCGCGGAAAAATCATTTTTAGGAATAAGAGCAATCTGAATGAATTCCCTCTCGCGAATTGCAGAAAGGGCTCCCGGGAGCTGAAGCATTGAGCCCGTTTGTTTCTCAAGCAGAGAGAAGATTTTTTTTGAATGGAGATAACTTAATTGTTTCCCAAAAGCACCATCAATACTTCGGCGAATCACCATTCCGGCGATATACTCTCCCCTTTTTTGGAACAGACTTGTTTTAATCATTAAAGAGTGAACGTCCTGACGAGTAAATTCCTTTATTGTTTGTTCAATGAAAACGTCTAATTCCGAGTTAAAATTCCTTAAAAGGAAAGACATATTTAAGACATTTCCGCTGAAATTCGGATTTATCTTAATAATTTCGGGGATAATTCTATTACGGACAAAATTTCTCTGATAGTCATCCAACAAATTGCTTTTATCCAGGCGAAATTTGAGGTTTTGCTTTTTCAGATATTCAATAATAGTAGATTTTTCAAGGCACAGAAGAGGCCTTATAATATTCTCCCGTTTAACAGGGATTCCGCCAAGACCAGTAATCCCGGTACCCTTAATAAGATTAAGGAGAACCGTTTCAGCATTATCGTTGCGTGTGTGAGCAGTTACCACAAGATCAAGATCCTGTTCGCGGCACACTGAATTAAAGAATTGATATCTTAGAATGCGGGCGGCCTGTTCGACAGAGAGTTTATTTTTTTGAGCGTAAGATTTAACATCAACAGAACTCACAGAGACAGGGATTTCATTCTGTTTGCAGAAGTCAGAACAAAAAATTTCATCGCGGAGGGACTCTCGTCCCCGCAGGTTATGATTAACATGAGCAGCGGAGATACGGATATTCAAAAGGCGTTCAAACTTAATCAGAAAATGAAGGAGAAAGAGAGAATCGGGACCGCCACTAAAACCGACAAGCAGTTTGCTTCCCGGAGGAATAAGTTTATGCTCTTTAATAAACGAAACAACCTGTTCTTCAGCGGGGTGCATCAGAATCCCATTTCTTTAAGCCAGTCTTCAGTAATTTTGCCGGATCCGCGGGGGTTGATACTATTCAGAACATATTTTCCGAGGACATCAAACTCCAGATTTACGCCATCGCCCACATTTTTGGAGACCAAATTAGTGTTTTTGTAAGTATGAGGAATAATTGCGACCGTAAAATTATCATCAGTTGTTTCGGCAACTGTCAGACTAATTCCATCCACCGCAATAGAACCGACCGGGATAATATATTTGGCGAAAGAGATGTCAAAAGAGATTTTAATAAGGATACTTGACTGAAGTTGCCTTAGGGACAAAATTTTTCCAACGGTATCAATATGACCAAGCACAAAATGTCCTCCCATGCGAGAGGCAGGAAGGAGAGCTCTTTCGAGGTTGACGGGAGTTCCGGATTTAAAGGAGCCCAAGTTTGTTTTTTTAAGAGTTTCCTCGACAGTATCAACCGAAAAAGTATCCGTGGTAATTTCCACAACAGTCTGGCAAGCTCCGTTAATATTAATGCTGTCGCCCAATTGAGTTCCTTTACAAATATGAGGAGCGCGAACAACGAGGCGAACACCTCCCCCCGACGAGCGGGAAGAGATAACAGATCCGACTTCTTCAATTAATCCCGTAAACATAATTCACTTCCGTTCAATCAAATTGACAATTATTTTAGATACCGAGCGAGAATATCACCATCCAGGAGAGTAAATTCGACCAATTTCAAAGTAACACACTCTTCAATTTTGCTAACGCCGATATTTTCAAGAGCGGGGATACCCGATCCGAGAATTTTGGGTGCGGAAAAGAGAATAATCTCGTCGTAAAATCCAGTTCTCATAAAAGAAGAAAAAACCCTTGATCCTCCTTCAACAAATATAGAAATTATCCCCTCAGCGGCAATTTGTGGGAGTAAAGTGATAAAGTCAAAACCACCATCAGAATTGAGTTGAGTATATATGACCTTATGTCCCAGGGCAATAAGCTGAGATTCCTTGTCTGAATTTTTTTCTGAAGTAACCACTATAGTTTTGCCGGAAAGGAAAATATTCCTACTCAAGCTAATCCCGAAAAATTTATCCAGAACAATTTTAGTGGGATTCCTACCATTAACAAATCTGGTATCGAGAAAAGGATTATCCACCATAACCGTATTAAGGCCGACAAGAACTGCATCAAACTCACTACGGAAGTTATGGACGAGAACACGGCTTTTCTGGCCGGTAATCCATTTTGAGGCATAAGAAGAATCGGCGATTTTCCCATCCAGAGTCTGAGCGATTTTCAAAGTAATAAAAGGACGTTTTTCACTGTGAAATTTCAGAAAGAAGCGATTAAGTTCGCGGCATTTTTCCTCAAGCACGCCGGACACAACCTCAATGCCCGCAGATTTAAGTATATCAACACCCTTTCCGTCAACCAGAGGATTTGGATCCGTGTGACCAATAACGACCTTTTTAATCCCACGTTTAATTATCAAATCGGTGCAGGGAGGAGTTTTCCCAAAGTGAGAACAGGGCTCAAGGTTGACGTATAAAGTTGTGCCGTTCAGATCGCCCGAATATTTATTTATTGCATCAGCTTCAGCGTGTGGGGAACCGAATGCGCTATGAAAACCCTCCGAGATGACCTCATTATCTTTGACGATGACACAGCCGACCAAGGGATTCGGGCTAACATAACCGGAGCCCTTCTTTGCCAAGTCAATGCATCTTTGAATATATACTTCGTTTGAATTCACTACTCTACTGATAGAATTTTTAATTCAATTATACCAGCGGGGACTCTGATTTTAACAATCTCACCGACAGATTTTCCCATTAAACCCTGTCCGATAGGAGAAGTAACAGATATTTTTCCAGTTTGAAAGTCAGCTTCCTCCGGGGAGACCATTTCATAGACAAATTCTTTTTTAGTTTTTACGTTAAAGACTTTGACACGAGAAAGGATATGAACTTTATCTTTAGTAAACTGGGCGGTATCAACCACGCGAACCCTTGAGAGGAGGTTTTCGAGTTTATTTATTTTCATTTCGAACATAGCCTGTTCATCCTTTGCAGCATCATACTCGGCATTTTCCGAAAGGTCGCCATGTGATCTAGCTTCTGCAATTTTAGCGGCGATATCCTTACGTCCGTTGGTTTTAAGATCCCTTAATTCCTTTTCAAGTTCTGTCAATCTCTCTTGAGACAGATAAACAAAGTTTGATTCAATCATAGCATCCTAATGATAATTGAGAAATTTAAAAAAAATTACCACTGCTTTTCCGCAGTGGCTATACAAAAATATGAAAAAATATTATCTTTTTAAAACTTTTTTTGAAAAGTTAGCGCAACCGGAATAAAGAGAGTAAAATTAGTCAGGGGGAAAATTGAGAGAAATTTCCATTTGGACATTTACTTTTTTCCCCCGGAGGATACCGGGTTTAAATTTCGTATAATAAACGAGGATTTCCGCTGCTTCGGTACAACCGTAAGGGAGTCCGGAAATAACCTCTGTTTTTTCCACATCACCATAGCGATTTACAAATGCTCTTAATTTAACCGTACCGGAAATTCCCCTTTTTTGAGCGCCTTCGGGATAGACGAGTTTATCGAAGAAAGCAATCCAGCCGATAGTTGGTTCCGGCATTATTTCCACATCGAAATAAAAAGCCGGATCATCATCGAGTGAAGATCTTGGCTGTTCTTTTGGAAGGCCAAAATTATCACTTTCCGTTTTTTGTTTTTTATCCTTCACCGGTTTTTGGGGAGGCGGTGATTTAGGAGTTTCCGTTCCAGTAATATCTTTCTTTTCCGACGGGGGCAATGGGGGTTGAGACCTTTCCTCAAGCACCCGCTGCAGTTTTCCTTTTACGAAGAAGCGATCTTCAAGATAAACTCCATTCTCGTCGAAATAAGAAGTGGGTCCATCCCTCTTTCCATCCACAATAACATAAAGTTCCTTAAGTATTCCCGACTCAGAATATTCCTTAACGGTTCCGGAAATTATACCATTAACGTAAGTCAGTTCCCGTTTAATATTTCCATTCGGATAAAAAAACAGAGCTTCGCCATCGCGAATTTCGCCATTAAAGCGGATAACAGACTCGATTTTTCCATTAGAATAGTAATTAACGATACTGTCATTCATACAATATGCGAATGAGTTAGCGAAAAGTATGAGAGCAAAAAGAATCACGTTAGACATTCCAAAAATTAATTAAATTCAATTATAAAGATAATCATTTGTCCAATCAAAAGAAGTTTACAATTTTTTCCACAATACAAATTTTGGAAATATTGTTAATTTTGTAACATGAGAAATTTGAAACTACTACGGGACAATTAATGGCAAAAAGCAAATCACCGAAAACCTTCATATTAGACACCAACGTTATTCTTCATGACAGCACCTGCATAACCCAGTTTCAAGAGAACGATATAGTAATACCTCTAACGGTGATTGAGGAACTGGATCACTTCAAAAGGGGGAGTCAAGTAATTAATCTCAATGCGAGAGAATTTGCGCGCAAATTAGATGCGATTACGGGAAACGAAATATTTAACGGAGGAGTTTCACTTGGGCGAGGCAAAGGGAAAGTGCGCGTGCATATTTCGAAGGGTTTGGCCAAAGAAATAACCGAAATTTTCAAAGAGGATAACGCAGATCACAGAATTCTGAGCGTAGCAATGGAAGTTAAAAGAAAACTTCCCGCGAACCGGGTGGTAATACTGGTAACCAAAGACGTAAACCTCCGGATGAAAGCAAAGGCAATCGGAATACCGGCAGAAGATTACTCCACCGATCGAATATCGAATGTAGAAGAGCTATATTCGGGGAAGGAAATCATTGAGGATTTTAACAGTGATATAATAGCCGCATTATACAAAGTTCCCTTCGAGGTTCAGGCAGCACCGATAATGAAAAAATACAAGACGGAGTATGTACCGAACAAATACTTTATATTGCGAAATCAGAATTATTCAGTTCTAACTTATCTGGATCCGAATAAAGAGTTATTTAAAAGAATAGATAAAGTTACGGCATACGGAATAAAGCCAAGGAATGCGGAGCAGGCATTTGCGGTAGACGCATTGATGAATCCGGATATTCCGCTTGTATCGATAACCGGGAAAGCCGGAACAGGCAAAACATTACTTGCGCTAGCAGCAAGTTTGCAAAGCAAAAGAAACTACAGACAAATCTATGTAGCCAGACCAGTTGTGCCATTAAGCAACAAAGACATTGGGTATCTTCCAGGGGATGTTGAAAGCAAACTTGCCCCATATATGCAACCTTTATGGGATAATCTTAAAGTGATTCAGGACCAATATCCAGAATCAGACAAGCAGCATCAGTTAATAAACCAACTTTTAAAAGACCAGAAACTGGTAATAGAGCCGTTGAGTTATATCAGGGGTCGCAGTCTTCAGAGGATTTATTTCATAGTTGACGAAGCTCAGAATCTAACGCCGCACGAAATTAAAACAATAATAACACGAGCAGGAGAAGGGGCAAAGATAGTACTAACAGGTGATATATACCAGATAGATCATCCATATCTTGATTCGCAATCAAACGGGCTTTCTTATTTGATAGACCATTTTAAGAATCAAAAACTATATGCACACATAAATCTTGAAAAAGGAGAAAGATCTGAGCTAGCAGAGTTAGCAAGCAATTTGCTTTAATTCTGCGCGTCGTTATATTTTTTAATAAACTGTTGATACTCGAGCATCAAGGCATAGTTCAGGAGTTCAGCCTGTTTAACATAACCTGCGCTGGTGAGATGAATTTTATCCCTTCCGGCAAGACCTTCGCTGACCCAGCGGTCCATTGAACCAGGTCCTCCCATAACAGAAAAGAAATCCCAGCAGGCTACGTTTACTTTCAAGGCTGATTCCACAATAGCATTCCTGACAGAGGGAAGGTTCTTGTTTGAGGTTTTTCTTTTGACAAAAGAATCCGGAGGAGTAATTAGCAAAATAGAACAAGTCGAGTTAATCTTCCGAATATTCCCGATTATTGTCCCAATTTCGGATTTAATCTGTTGTTCTGAATAAGCGGGACCATATGCGTCATTGGTCCCCAGAGTTACAATAACAAGATCGGCATTAACCTCTTTAATATGATTTAGAATTTTTTCGGACTTGGAGAAAAAGTTAAAAGACTTCCCTGTATATCCATAAGAGTAATACCGAACTCCACGTTTTTCTTCTAATGGGGGGAGGGTAAAATCATCTAATTCGAAAAAGAAAGCCGGAGGGACGGAGTTTTCAACAATTGTGTATTGAGGGAGAGGGGTAGTAATCTCAAATAAAGAGGCCCGTTTTTTTCTTCTGGTTTTTCTTGTCGGTTTGGTTGGAGCTTCCTTAAAAGCTTCCCGACCGGCGAAGCCGAAATTCAGTTGAAGAAACTCTGCAACACCATTAGGAAGTGCAATCGCAGCAACATGAGAGTCACCAAAATGATAAACCGCCACAAGGTCGGTTTCCCGATTTTCAAGCATAGCGAGGCGTGAAAAAAAATGATTTAATCCCGAAGACGAATTTATTATTCGATTTACCGTATCAGGTTCAGTTACAGGCAAAGGCAGAC
>Ga0209311_1000664_pt1 | contig 30028 bp, 23 predicted proteins | sample AD_UKC045_MetaG_FD_184417 | JGI IMG/M metagenome (GOLD analysis project Ga0209311, IMG submission 184417) | Active sludge microbial communities of municipal wastewater-treating anaerobic digesters from USA - AD_UKC045_MetaG (SPAdes) (version 2) | ecosystem: Engineered > Bioreactor > Anaerobic >... | reverse complement strand
CCATCACGCTCAGGTTCCTCGGGCATGCCGCCCGCGTACCAGAGAAGGCGGAGAACTGACAGGACAGCCCCCTCTCATACCGGACGATCCGTACGAGACCACGGCCCCACAAGGGTCGTGGTTCTTTGTATGTAATCCTTGACCTCACTTCCCCCGCTACCTATAACAATCCCATGCACATACCCGAGCACCTTGTCATCAGGCCACCCAGCGAGGCCCGCAGCCTGCTCGTACGCACAGTGCGCGGCTGCAACTGGAACCGCTGCCTGTTCTGCGGCATATACGACTTCTTCGACACCCCGTTCTCGGAACGGCCCCTTCAAGACGTACTCCAGGACATCGACGCCCTGCACGCGATGTATGGGGACATCTTCAGGACCGCCTTTCTCGGCGATGCCAACCCGCTTGGGCTCCCGACGGAGTTTATCGTGAAGGTCCTCACCCATCTCAGAAAGACGTTTCCCGGGCTCGAACGGGTGACATCCTATGGCCGTGCCTCTTCCCTTGCCAAAAAGGACGCAGAAGAACTCAAGGAAATCCACGCTGCAGGGCTCGACAGGGTGCATGTTGGCATGGAGAGCGGATCGGTCGCAGTTCTCAGTCTTCAGAAGAAGGGCACCAGCCAGACCCAGCTCATAGATGCCGGGAAAAAGACCATGGACTCGGGGATGGAGCTGAGCTACTACTTCCTCGTGGGCCTCGGCGGCCGGGAGTTGTGGCAAGAGCACGCGAGGGAGTCAGCCCACGTGCTCAATGCGGTGAAGCCCCACTTCGTCAGGGTGCGCCGCCTGTGGATCCATCCCATGTCGCGCCTCATGGATAAGATCCGCTCAGGAGAGTTCACCGAGCAGACCGCAGAGGGCACGGTCCTCGAACTGCGCAGCCTTGTCGCAGGCCTCGAGCCCTCTCACATGTTCTTCACCTGCGACCACGCCAACAACTACATCCAGGCCCACGGCCACATCGACGAGCGCCGGGACGACATGCTCAGGGTGATCGACACCTTCCTCGCACTCCCCGAAGCCCAGCGCCAGGATCACTACCGGTCCATCCCGTCGGTCATATGACGCGACTTTTCCCTTGACTTCCTGGCCGTATATCTATAAACCTCCTGGGTTATGGCACCAAGACGTCTTACACATTCTTTCGGGTTCTTCTTTTTTGATTAGGTCTGCCTGCGTTTGAGCTTTTAAGACCTAGTCAGAAAAAGCCGCAGGTAGACCGGTTTCGTCTACCTGCGGCTTTTTTTATACGTTCAGGGTAGTGGGTGGGTTAGAAGACAAAAGGCAAGGGAGGATATGCAATGAAGACGACCATGAGACGTGCACTGACCATCGGAGGTTTGCTGCTCGTCGCCGCCATCGTTCTGGCGCCGGCGATCCAGGCAAAGGACATCAAGGTGGGGGCGGCCATCAACCTCACCGGCCCTGCATCAACCTGGGGCCAGTACCACGCCAAGGGCACACAGGACTACTTCCGGTATGTGAACGAGGTCAAGGGCGGCGTCAAGGGGACGAAGGTCACCATGATCACCGTTGACACCGCGTACAAGCCCGCCGAGGCCGTGGCAGCGGTGCGCAAGTTCGCCATGCAGGAGAAAGTGGACATGATCGCCACCTGGGGCGCTGGCGAGGGCATCCAGGCCAAGCCGCTCCTGCAGAAGTTCAAGATCCCGGCGCTCAATTACTCCACCGCCTGGGAACTTCTCCAGCCGCCCGTTGATTACATGTTCCTGCCCTTCGGGTCCTACAAGCTCGACTGCGCCGTGGTCATGGAATATATCGCCGCTGTGCACAAGGGCCCAAGAGCACCCAAGGTGGGCCTCCTGACCTACAACAACGCCTACGGTCGATCCATCCATGAACCGAGCAAGGAATACGTCAAGGGAAAGAACATCGAGATCGTGTCCATCGAGGAATTTCCTCCCCAGACCGTGGACCTCACGACCGAACTCCTGCGCCTCAAGCAGAAGGGGGCCCAGTACGTGTTCATGCAGATGCTGCCCGCTGCCATCATCAGCACGCTCAAGGGGGCGGACCGCATCGGCTACAAACCCATGTTTATCGGCACCTGGACCTCGACCGATCCCGACTTCTTCAAGAACGGCAAGGGCCTCCTGCGCGACCGTGTGAAGATGCAGTTCTGCGGAGCCCTGCCATCGGACAACGTCCCGGGCATGAAGATCATGAAAGAGCTCTGGATGCGCTACAAGACGGTTGACTCATTCGACACCGCCTACTGGGAAGGCGTGGTTGTAGGCATGATCATGGAGCGTGCCTTCCTCAGGGCGAAGGAGAAGTACGGCCAGGTGAACCCCGGGAACATCGCCACGGCCATGGAGACCTTCAGGAACGAGGATTTCGGCGGGCTCGTTCCGAATATCACCTACACGAAGGAAGATCACGGGGCATCTTTCACGGGCAGGATCGTGCAGATCCACGAGGACGGCACCTTCACCCCGCTGACCGGCTTCATCACCCCCGGCAAGGGTACGATCAAGCTCCTCGGCACGAAATAATACTCAAGGGTACGGGCGCGTGAGAGCATACCGCGGGCAACCGCGAATTTTTACCACCGAGAAGATGGCGATCAGACAGGCCGAGCTCGAGGTCAAGGGCCTGTCTCTCGCCTTCGGCGGGATCCAGGCCATCAAGGACGTGAGCCTGTCGGTCCACACCGGCGAACTGGTGGCCGTCATCGGCCCCAACGGCGCCGGCAAGACGAGCCTGCTCAACTGCATCACGGGCTTCTACAAGGCCACCTCGGGGGACATCTTATTCAATGGGCGCAGCATCACAGGCCTCCATACCCACAAGCTCACGTCTCTGGGCATAGGCAGGACCTTCCAGAACATCGAGCTTTTCCCCGGCATGACCGTGCTCCAGAACATGCTGCTGGCCCGACACACCCGCTCGTCCTACAACCTCGCTTTGGCGTGCCTTTACTCGCCATCGGTCAAGAGGGAGGAGGTGAGGCATCACGAGATCCTGGAGGAGATCATCGACTTCCTGGAAATGCAGCCCATCCGCAAGGAGCTCGTGGGGTCTCTCCCGTACGGTATGCGCAAGCGCGTGGAGCTGGGTCGCGCACTGGCATGCGAGCCGAGCCTGCTGGTGCTGGACGAGCCCTTCGCCGGCATGACGCTCGAGGAAAAGGAGGACATGGTGCGGTTCCTCCTGGAACTGCACGACGGGTGGGGTCAGACCATGATCCTGGTGGAACACGACATGTCCATCGTCATGAGCATCTCACAGCGGGTCATCGTGCTCAACTTCGGCGAGAAGTTGGCCGAAGGCCTGCCCGAGGAGATACAGGACCACCCCGAGGTCATCAAGGCCTACCTCGGAGATACCTCCGATCTCGGTCTGGATCGCCCCGAAGAGGGTTAGGAAGGATCCATGGACAGGGAATTCTCCGTGAAGAAGGTCAGCCCCGAACACCTCGACCGGTTCGAGGGGTGGACCCTGCCACAGATCCTGGCGTACCAGGCGGCACACCTCGGAAAAGACTACCCGGCCATCCGCGAGAAGGCCTACGGGGTCTGGAAGGCCTACACCTGGGAAGACTACCTGAGCTTCGCGAAGCACACCGGCCTCGGGCTCAAGGCACTCGGTCTCGAGCGCCACGACCATGTGGGCATGATCGTGAACAACCACCCGGAGTGGCTGTTTACCCAGCTCGGTGCACAGGCGTTCGGTGCCGTGACGCTCAATCTCTTCACATCGGCTATCTCAAGTGAGCTTGCATCGACGATCTCCCGCATCCAGGCGAGTTTCGTCCTTGTCCAGGACCAGGAACAGGTAGACAAGCTCCTGGAGCAGAGCGGCAACCTGCCTCACGTGAAGGCGATCATCTACGTGGATCCCACGGGCATGCGGAGCTATGCCGGGAACAGACTCCTGGTGAGCTTTCGCGACCTGCTGGACCTCGGGATAAAGCACGAATCGAGGCACCCGGGCCTGTTCGCTGAAGAGCTCTCCAAGGGGAAGGTCGCCGAGACTGCCCACATGATCCTCACCTCGGGCACCACGGGGATCTCCAAGCTTGCCATGCTGTCCCACCGGAACTACTCGGCCATGGGCAGGAAATGGATCGATTCGACCCCGGTGGATATAGGAGGCAACTGGCTTTCCATGACGCCTCCTGCCTGGATCGTGGACCAGATGTGGGGCTTCGGCGTGGCTCTCCTGGGCGGCATGACCATGAATTTCCCCGAGACGCCCGAGACCGTTGAAGCGGACTTTCGCGAGATCGGCCCGGACCTTCTCATTTCGTCGTCCCGCTTCTGGGAGGACCTCGCCTCCAGGATCCGTGTCAAGATCGACGATGCAGGATTCATCAACCGGACCGCCTTTACCCTGGCCGAGAGGATCGGCACCGCCTGCGTCGACCTCAAGGCCCGGCAGGGGGTCGTACCCCTGACGCTCAGGGTCCTGCACGCCCTCGCGAAACTCCTGGTGCTTAATCCTCTGCTCGACCGCGTAGGCTGCTCAGGCTTTCTCAGTGCCTATACCGGGGGACACCCCATCAGCCCCGACGTGATCAGGTTCTTCCGGGCCTGCGGCCTGAACCTGAAGCAGTGCTATGGGCTCACCGAGACCTGCGGCATCTTTCAGGTGCAGCCCGACGACGAGGTGAAACCCGAGACCGTTGGCAAGGCCTTGCCCCATACCGAGGTGAAGATCTCTCAGGACCAGGAGGTCATGGTCCTAAGCCCGTCGGTCTTCACCGGCTACTACAACGACTACGAGGCTACGGAGAAGACCTTCGAGAACGGGTGGCTCCTCACCGGCGATGCCGGGTACTTCGACGACGACGGTCACCTGGTGATCATCGGCCGCAAGCAGGACATCATCCGCGACAAGGAAGGCAACGCCTTCTCGCCGGACTTCATCGAGACAAGGCTCAAGTTCTCCCTCTACATAAAGGAAGCCGTCACCTTCGGAGAGGGTCGGCCCTTCATCACGGCACTCATCAACATCGACCAGGGCAATGCGGGCAACTGGGCCGAGGACCGCATGATACCATACACCACCTACACAGACCTGTCCCAGCGGCCCGAGGTGGAGCAGCTCATCGTCGAAGAGGTGAACAGGGTCAATGCCCAGCTTCCCCAGCCCATGAAGATCAAGCGATTCATCCTGCTCTACAAGCTGCTGGACGCGGACGACGAGGAGCTCACGAGGACAGGCAAGGTACGCCGGCGTTTTGTCTACGGTTTGTACCTTCCCATGATAGAGGCCATGTATCAGGGCCTCGACGATATCAGGGTCAAGGGCAAGGTCCGCTACCGCGACGGCCAGGTGGGCATGATCGAGACCACGGCCAGGATCATCACGGTGTTCTGAGGCACCGGGCATACAGGAGAAACGGCATGGATTTCTTTTTACAGCTGCTCATCAACGGCCTGAGCATCGGGCTGCTCTACGGGCTTTCCGCACTGGGCTTCGTCATGATCTTCAAGGCATCGTCGGTCCTGAACTTCGCACACGGCCAGCTGCTGGCCATAGGGGCCTTCCTCTTCCTCGTCCTCGTCTCCTGGCTGAAGATACCGGTGGTACTGGCCTTCCTCATAACCCTTTCCGGGAGCTTCGTGCTCGGTTTCGTGGTGGAGCGCATCTTCCTGCGCCCCCTGATAGGCGAATCCCTCATCTTCGTCATCATGCTCACCGTGGGGCTCGCCTCCATGTTCAAGGGCCTGCTCCTGTTCTTCTTCGGCGGCAACCTCCAGACATACCCCGACTTCCTGCCCCAGGGCATGGCCATACAGATGGGAAACATCTACATACCACCGGTCTACGTGGCCTCCTCGCTCATGGGCGGCATCTTCCTGCTGCTCTTCGGACTCTTCTTCAAGTACTCCCCCCAGGGCATCTTCATGCGGAGCGTGGCCGACAACCAGACCGCGGCAATGTCCCTGGGCGTGCACGTGAAGAAGGTCTTCGCCCTGTCCTGGGCCATCGCCGCCATGGTGGCGGGCATGAGCGGCATCGTGCTGGGCATCATCAACGGCATCAACGTGCACGAGATCTCGTCCATCGGCCTGAAGGTCTTCCCGGTGGTCATCCTGGGAGGACTCGACAGCATCGGCGGGGCCATCATCGGCGGCATCATCATCGGCCTGCTGGAGACCTTCACGAGCGGGTATATATCACCGTCGCTCCGCGACGTGATACCGTACATCGTCCTGGTCGTCATCCTGCTCATCAAACCCTACGGGCTCTTCGGCCTCGTGGAGATCGAGCGGGTATAGGGGGGCACGATGAGACGCCTGCGTTACCACCCTTGCGGGAACTACAAGGAACACTACGCGCAGGAGCTTACCATCTTCGAGACCGACTTCGGCCGCACATGGGCCCTCATCGGGCTGGCCCTGCTCTTCACTGCGGTCCCTTTCGTGAGCTCGCCTTATTTTCTCTATGTCCTGAACATCACCGGTATCGCCGCCATTGCTGCCCTTGGCCTGAACATCCTTATCGGCTTCACGGGCCAGATATCGCTGGGCCACGGGGCCTTCTTCGGCGTTGGGGCCTATGCAGGGGCCATCATCGCGACCCGCCTTGGGCTGCCCTTCTGGCTTGCTGTCCCCTTGGCCGGATTCGTCACCGCCTTCGTGGGCATGATCTTCGGGATCCCCTCTGGCAGACTCAAGGGGCTCTATCTGACCATCGCGACGCTGGCAGGCCAGTTCATCATCGAGTACATCCTCGTGCACTGGGAGTCTATGACCCAGGGAACCATGGGCATCATGCTCCCCGGGGCTGGCATGTTCGGCCTTGCCATCGACTCGGACCGGGGGTTCTTCTATGTCATCTTCGCGAGCCTTACCGGCATGACGCTGGTCGCATCCAACCTCATGCGCACACACTACGGCCGGGCCTTCATCGCCATCCGCGACAATGACCGGGCCGCCGAAGGAATGGGCATCCCCATCTTCCGCTACAAGCTGCTGTCCTTCGCGATCAGTTCGTTCTACGCCGGCTTCGCCGGCGCCATCTGGGCATACTACATGCGCAGCATCTCAACGGAGCCCTTCACCCTGGGCCTCTCCGTGGAATACATCGCCATGGTCATCATCGGGGGACTCGGCAGCATACCCGGAGCCATCTTCGGGGCAATCTTCATCACAGGCCTCAACGAGATCCTGCGCTTCGCCACGGACGCCATGATGAACATCGGCGCCTTTGCCGGCTTTGGGCTCAACGTGGCCTCCCTGAGGGAATTCGCCTTCGGGCTGGCCATTGTTCTCTTCATCCTCTTCGAGCCCAAGGGGCTCGCCGAGCTCTGGAGGATCGTTCGCTCCTCGTTCAGGCTCTGGCCCTTCTCCTATTGAGGTGACGCCATGGAAACGACCGTCAACGACACTTTGCTCCAGCTCAACAACATTTCCGTCGTGTATTCGGACGTCATCCAAGTACTCAAGGGCGTATCCCTGAAGGTTCCCCGCGGCCGCATCGTGTCCCTGCTCGGCAGCAACGGCGCCGGCAAGACCACGACACTGAAGGCCGTCTCGGGCCTGCTCAAGCCGGAGAACGGCAAGGTCACCGACGGCGAGATCGTGTTCGACGGCACCGGCGTGCAGAACATGTCCCCCGAGGAGATCACCCGTCTCGGCATCATCCAGGTCCTCGAGGGCAGGCAGCCCTTCAAGTACCTCACCATCGAGGAGAACCTCAAGGTGGGTACAGCCACCCGGTGGACCAAGCCCTGGAAGAAGGATCTTGAGCTCGTGTACCACTACTTCCCGGCGCTGACCAAGCGCAGGAAGACGCTGGCCGGGTACTGCAGCGGCGGCGAGATGCAGATGCTGGTCATGGGCAGGGCGCTCATGGCTCACCCCAGGCTCCTCCTCCTGGATGAGCCCTCTCTGGGCCTGGCGCCGCTCGTGGTCAGGGAGATCTTCCGGATCATCCGGCGCATCAACGAGGAACAGGGCACCACCATCGTGCTGGTGGAGCAGAATGCCAACATGGCCCTGCAGATAGCCCACCACGGCTATGTCATGGAAAACGGCCGCGTGGTCATGGAGGGCGAGGCGGCAAACCTCAGAGAGAATCCCGACGTCAAGGAGTTCTACCTCGGGGTGAGCGCCGGTGGGGCTGCACGATCGTACAAAGACGTGAAGTCGTACAAGAGAAGGAAGCGGTGGCTGTAGAAGAGGAGGCACCCATGGGAACATTTCTCGACGATCTCGAGACCATACCCCGCACGGAGCGGGAGGCATACCAGGGCAGAAGACTTGCAGAGATGGTCCGGCTCGGCCATGAGCGGTCATCCCGGGTGAGGAAGATCTTTGCCGAGCAGGGCATTACCCCTGCCGATATCCGGACGATCAATGACCTGGCAAAGCTGCCGGTCATAAACCGGGAGCAGCTGGTGGAAATCGAGGCCGCCGAACCTCCCTACGGTGGCCTGGAAGACCCCTCCGCCCCGGTGGAACGCATCTTCACCTCTCCCGGACCCGTCTACGAGCCCCACCTGGGATCCGACGACCCTCTGTGGACAAGGGCGTACAAGGCCGCCGGGTTCGGCGGAAAAGACATCGTCCTGAACGCCTTCTCGTACCACATGGTCGCTGCAGGACTGACCTTCCACGGCGGGCTCGCCCGGGTCGGCGCCACCGTGGTCCCGTCCGGGGCATCCGCCACCCAGCAGCAGGTCCAGCTCATCAGGGACCTCAAGGTCACCGGGTACACCGGGACCCCGAGCTTCCTCATGGCCATCATCGACAAGGCACGGGAGATGGGGTACGACTTTGCCAGGGATTTCAAGGTGACACGGGCGAGCTTCGCGGCCGAGCCCCTGCAGCCATCGCTGCGGCATCGCTTCGAGAATGAATTCGGCATCGACACCTACCAGATGTACGGCGCCACCGAGGTCGGTGACGTGGCCTACGAGTGCTCCACCAAGAGGGGCTGGCACATCTGTGAAGAGGTCATCGTGGAGATCGTTGACCCTGCAACGGGCCACTGTGTGAAGTCCGGCGAGCTGGGCGAGGTGGTGGTGACGCGCCTCAATTCCATCTTCTTTCTGTTCAGGTTCGGCACCGGCGACCTGTCGAGCATCATCGAGGAGCCCTGTGCCTGCGGCAGGACTGCGCTGCGCCTGGCCGGCATCGCGGGGCGGGTGGGCGACGCGGTCAAGGTGCGGGGCATGTTCGTGGCCCCAAGCCAGGTGAAGCGGGTCTCCGAGTCTTTCCCCGGCGCGGGCATCCAGCTCGTCATTACCCGGGAAGGCCACAGGGACATCCTCACGGCACGCCTTGAGGCTCCTGTCGATGCAGACAAAGCGGCCATGAGGACACGGTTCGAAAAGACCTTCCAGGAGATCTGCACGGTTAGGATCGATGCCGTGGATTTCGTCAGGCCCGGCAGCATCCCTCCGGATGCAAGGCCGCTCCTTGACGAGAGGATCTGGAACTAGCCGTCTTCACGGGGTGAACCGCTATCCCAGGCTCCTGAGAAACGACATCAGGTTCACCTTGCTGTTTCTGGTGTTCGTCTTTTTCCGGATCCTGTTCCGATAGGTGTGGACGGTAGAAACGGAAATGGTCATGATCCTGGCGATTTCCTTGGAGCTTTTACCTTCCCTGATCAGCGATGCGATCTGGATCTCGCCGGGGGTGAAACCCATATACCCCGATGAGACCCTCTGGATAAAGGGCGAGGTTATTGCCCGGAGATTCGACTTCACGATGGCCAGGAACGCCCTCTGACCTTCATCCAGCGCGGTCTGCTCGAGCTTGTCAATGTTCGGCAGGACCGAAAGCTTGAGATTCGACATGAGATTCATCTCGGTCGTGCGCTTGTCATCCTCCCTCTGTCTGAGCAGCGCTCTCAGGGCCGCATTCAACTCCTCGAGATCCTGTTCCCGGACTCTCAGAGCGGCTTCCGTGGCCTTCCGCGACTCATTCTCCACCCTGAGCCGCTCATAGGCCTCCGTGAGCTCGGCCGTGCGTTCCCTGACCAGGCATTCCAGGCGCTCGTGCTGCCTTTTCAGTTCCTCTCTCATCCCTACGCGCTCGGTGATATCACGGGACACCCCATGAGCTCCGATGACATTGCCGGCATCGTCCCGTACGAACGTGGAGTTCACTTCGAGCCACACCCGCGATCCGTTCTTGTGAATCATTTCCACCTCTGCAAGAACGGATCTGTCTGGATCGACGCCCGGTTCAGCGTCCCTCTGGAGCTCGGTGACGAAAGTGTCCAGGGCTTTTGCCGCAGATTCGGGGGTCATCAGAGAGGAGGATTTCCTCCCCAGGCGTTCCTGAGGCGTATAGCCAAGAATCTTTTCAACTGAAGGGCTCACGTAGGTGAAATTGAAACCCCTGTCCGCGGTCCAGACCATGTCGTTCATCTTCTCGGCGAGCAGCCGGTACTTGCCCTCGCTCTCCTGCAGGGCGGCCACTACACCGGAGTAGTCCCAGTCGCGGCCGCGCCGCGAGAGCTCTGTCTCCAGCTCGGCAATCCTTTTTCGTGCCTGCTCAAGCTCCCTTCGCAGTTCTTCATATGTCCCGTCAGGAAAGCTCATTGAAACCCCCTTCTCGATCCTGCGTGCCTCGGGTTGACATGCTTTTCTATATCACGGAGACCGTCCCGGTGACCAGCACGCACCCCATGCCTGGCTGTTCACGAACGGCATGCGGATCCGCTCTGGATTCCGTCAGGGCGTTGGGTTATCCTTTATCCGTACGGGAGGTGTACGATGCCAGAGACAGTGCTCATCTACGGCAAGGCAGGTTGACCCTACACCGATCAGGCCAGGTCGGCCTTCGGTGACAAGGCTACCTACTTTGACGTAAAAAGGGATCATGTGAAACTTGAGGAGATGCTCAGGCTCACCGGCGGCAGGAGGCAGGTGCCGGTCATCGTGGAGTCCGGCAGTGTCAAGGTTGGTTACGGCGGATCCTGAGGGGTATAGGCAGGCCCATCGGGTATGGGTCTTGGATAGATCGCCTTTTCCTCAGACCATCCGCGGGACGAAGAGCTCGTGGAAGATGCGCAGGAAGGCCGAGTCGGTGAGCCCGGCAATGTAGTCCCGAACCATTTCGAAGGGGTTGTGGGTGTTCCGGTAGCGGTCACCCAGCCGGTTCAGAAAGCCCGTGAAGATCGGCGAGGTCGTGTCGTGCTCGGTCACGTCCTCCACCAGCCGTGAATACACGAGCGCGTACATGTCCCTGATCTTGCTCGACTCCCGCTTCACGTTGGCATTCGTGTAGATTTTTTCATAGTTGAAGTCCTTGAGCCTCTGAAGCGCGGAAAAAACCCCTGACGAGTAGAGCACACCTCCGCTTGTGGAGCTGGCGATGAGGTCTTCCACCAGGGCATAGACGATCTTGCCGTTGGTGTCGCCCAGCACGCTGGCGACATCCCCGGGGATGTCGTCACGCGAGATGATCCCGATGGAAATGGCGTCCTCTATGTCGCGGCCGATATAGCTGACCGTATCCGCAACGCGCACCAGGCAACCCTCCATGGTCATGGGCAGTGTGCCCTCTCCTTTCGTGGCGGCGGCCATCTTCAAATCGAAATCCTTGAAGGTCTCCCCCCGAACGGGTGCCACACGCTGCTCCGTCATTTCACCGTTATGGCACAGGATGCCGTCCAGCACCTGGAGCGTCAGATTGAGGCCAGTGCCTGACTTCTCGATGCGCTCAAGGGCCTGGATAGCCTGGAGATTGTGCCTGAAGGGTCCGATGCCGGCATCCACGCAGAGCTCGTCAAGGTAGCGCTCCCCGTCGTGGCCGAAGGGGGGGTGACCGATGTCGTGCCCGATGGCGATGGCCTCGATGAGGTCGTCGTTCAGCCCCAGCCTCCTGCCGATGGTCCGCGCGATGCGGGAGAGCAGCTGCACGTGGATGACCCTGTGGGATATGCCCTGGTGCCCCACGAGGTAGAAGACCTGAGTCTTGTCAATGTAGGACGTGTATGCCTGTGAATGCAGGATGCGGTCCACGTCGATGGAGAACGCATCCCTCATGTCGGCCTTGGAGGACTCCTCCGGCCGTCTCCTGATGCCCTGAGCGGGGTGGGACCTTTTCATGTCCTTTACTGGGTCGATATCTTGGAGAACTTCGCAACCTTGTCGAAGAGCGACACAAGCCCTTTCAGAAGCGCTACGCGGTTCTCGCGTACCGCCACGTCCTCGCTCATGACCAGCACCTTGTCGAAAAAGCTGTCTATGGGCTCCTTGAGCCCTGCAAGGAGCTTCAGGGCCTCGGTGTACCGGCCGTTTGACGTGTGGGCGAGGAAGGGCTGCTCCATGGCCGAGAAGGCCTTGTGCAGGGCCTTCTCCTCGTCCTGGGCCAGGAGCTTCGGATCGACCGCCGCCTGGGTCGCGGCCTTTTTGAGGATGTTCTCCACGCGCTTGGACGCTGCGCAGATAGGCTCGAACCAGGGTTCTTTCCGTACGGAGGACAGGGCCAGGGCTCTCTGCAAGGTGTCCACCGGGTCATCGAAGGTCCCGATGACTGACTCGATGACATCCCCGGGTATGCCCTTGGCCTGGAGGATGGAAACGAAGCGGTTCGCGAAGAAGGCCACCACCTCCTGCTTCACCTCGGCAGCGGGCCTCTTCAGCTTTCCCTCAAGCCGGTGGAGCGATTTATCCACAAGCCACCCGACGGATATGCGATAGCCCTTGCCCAGCAGGATGTTCTCGATGGCGATGGTCTGCCTGCGGAGCGCATAGGGGTCCGAGGTGCCAGACGGCACCATGCCAACGCCAAAGCAGCCACAGATGGTGTCCACGCGGTCGGCCACGCCGACGATGTCGCCCACCACGCCGGAGGGAAGCACATCGTCGGCGGATGCCGGCAGGTAGTGCTCGCGGATGGCCACGGCCACTTCGGGGTCAATGCCCTGCCTCAGCGCGTATTCCTTGCCCATGATGCCCTGGAGCTCGGGGAGCTCGCAGACCATGAGGCTGTTGAGGTCGGCCTTGCATAGGGAGGCGGCCTCTTTGACCTTGTCCTTTTTCTCCGGTGCTATTCTCTCGGCCAGGGCCAGGGCCACCTGGCTGAACCGCTGGACCTTCTCCCAGGACGTGCCCAGATCCTTGTGGAAGATGACGTCCCTGAGTCTGTCGGCATAGACCGCCAGCGGGACCTTGAGATCCTCCACGAAGAAATATCTGCCGTCGTCGAGCCGTGCCTTGAGCACCCGCTCGTTGCCGGCACGCACCACTGCATCGTCCTTTGGCACGATATTGCTGAAAGCGCCGAAGCATGCCTTGAGCTTCGATCTGTCACCGGAGACGTACATGGGGAAGTACCGCTGGTGGTGCTTCATCACCGTGACCAGGACCTCGCTGGGCACGGTGAGGTAATCCTCGTCGAAGGTGCCGATGATGGGGTGTGGGTATTCCAGGAGATTCGCCACCTCGTCGAGGAGATCCCTGTCCCGGATCTCGGCCCCCAGCTTTTTTGCCTCGTTCTCGAGGGTGCTCCAGATGGCATGCTTGCGCTTGTCCAGGTCAGGGATCACGTGTGCCTTATCCAGAACCTGCTCGTAGGTCTCGGGATCTGCGACCTCCAGCGGCTCCCTTGCCATGAAGCGGTTCCCGAAGGTGACCCTTCCCGACGAGATATCGCCGAAGGCCACGGGCAGGACGTCGATACCGAACAGGGCCAGAATCCAGTGTACGGGCCGGGCAAAGCGCACGCCCTGATTGGACCATCGCATGGTCTTGGTGAACGGGATCTTCGGGATCATCTCCTCGAGGAGCGCGGGGAGGACTTCCCGGGCAGGCCTTCCCGGTGTGGTCCTCGTGACGCTCAGGTATTCCCCCTTGGGGGTCCTGGCTATGGTCACCTCGGAGATATTCACCCCGCAGGTCTGTGCAAAACCGAGTCCCGCCTTGGTGGGGTTGCCGTCCTTGTCAAAGGCTATCGATTTCGGCGGGCCCGTCTTGGTCTCCGTGGCGTCCGGAAGGGTCTCGGCGATGCCGGAGACCTTGAGGGCCAGCCTCCTGGGCGTGGAGAACACCCGGATGTCCTCATGGTCGAGCCTGAGTGCGGTCAGCCTCTCTCCCATGAAGGACTTCATGAAGTTCAGCGCGGGGACGATGAAGCCCGAAGGGATCTCCTCGGTGCCGATCTCGAAAAGCAGGGTCCTGGCCATCATGCCACCTCCCCGCGCGTCTGGATCCCGTCGAGGTAGAGTTTTGCAGCCATGCGAGCCAGTTCCCGGACACGCAGCACGTAGGACTGCCGCTCGGTGGTGCTGATGGCGCCCCGGGCATTGAGGAGGTTGAAGATGTGCGAGCACTTGAGGCACATATCGTACACAGGCAGGCACAGACCCTCCCCGGCGATCCGTTTCCCCTCCTCCTCGAAGAGGCGGAAAAGCTCGAGGAGCATCTTGACGTCGGCAAGCTCGAAGTTGTATTTCGACCACTGCACCTCGCCTGCATGGTGGACATACCCGTAGTTCCAGCTGTCCTTCCACTGGATATCGTAGACGGAGTTCTTGTTCTGGAGATACATGGCGATGCGCTCGAGGCCGTAGGTGATCTCGGTGCAGACGGGGTCGAGATCGAAGCCTCCCACCTGCTGGAAGTAGGTGAACTGGGTGATCTCCATGCCGTCGAGCCAGACTTCCCACCCGAGGCCCCAGGCACCCAGCGTGGGAGACTCCCAGTCGTCCTCCACGAACCGTATGTCGTGCTCGAGGGTGTCGATGCCGAGCCGGCGAAGGCTGTCCAGGTAGAGCTCCTGGACATCGAGCGGCGACGGCTTCAGGATGACCTGGTACTGGTAGTAGTGCTGGAGCCTGTTGGGGTTCTCTCCGTACCGGCCGTCCGTAGGCCGTCGCGAGGGCTCCACGTAGGCCACGTTCCAGGGGTCGGGGCCCAGCGCCCGCAGGAACGTCGAGGGGTTGAAGGTGCCGGCGCCCACCTCGAGGTCATAGGGCTGGGCGATAAGGCACCCGCGACGAGACCAGTAATCATGCAGATTCAGTATCAATTCTTGGAAATCCATGGCTACCTCATGTAGCATTGCTTCATATCGAGGTCAAGCAGCTTCACCAGGAAGTCCACGGTCTTGAGCGGCCTGACGGATACCCTTGAGCACGCATTCAGTAGGAAGAGCGTGATGTCCCTCTTCGCCTCGGAACTGACATTGACCCTGCGCAGCACATCCTGGTCAAGCCGGGACCCCTTATCGAGAAACATGCACGCCTCTCTCGAGAGAAGGCTCCGGGAAAAGTCGGCCGCATACTCCCTGCCCGCAGAGAGGGCCCCGACATCTATGCCGTAGCCGAGCAGGCGCAGGATGTTCACCATGGCTATGCTCCAGAGCGGGAACCATTGCTTTCCTTCGCAGAGAACCGCCAGTGCGCCCCTCAAGCATTCATAGGTCGCGGGCACGGGATCGTAGGGGCCGAGGTTCTCCCGGATTACCTCCAGGAGAACGGATGCGTGTCCCAGAAGAGACAGCTCTTCCCGGATACCGAAGTGTGCGTCTATGAGCACCGCCGACTCTATGCGCTGGAGGTCGGCACCTCGTCCCTTGTGCATCTCGAGACAGACCTCGCAGAAAGGCTCCAGCGTACCGGGAAACCTCTTCCTGCTCCTGTGGGCCCCCTTTGCTATGGCCGAGATGAGGCCCTGATCCCTGCTCAGGGCATGCACGATCTTGTCCGATTCCAGGAAATCATCGGTGTGCAGGATGATGGCCTCGGTGGTATAGCGCGGCATGGAAGGTCTGGAGGACGGGTCCTTACGTGACTCTTTCAGGTCTCATGAAAAGACTCTGTCGCCGGTTTCGACACAGGCATAGACCGGGGCAGGAATCCATGCCCCGGTTTTCTTGTCCTCCAGAGGATCGCGGGTGCATTGCCTGAGCGAGAACACGAACAGCACGATGACAATGAGCGCGGCAGCCGCGACGAGGACGATCATGGGCATCACGGGCTTGGCCCGATATGAGGGTTCCTTCACCTGTTTGTTTATGGTCTCGTGGGAGGCAAGCGTCTCTTCCAGGTGCGCGAGGAGCTCTTCCTCGTCGAAATTGAACTCCCTGCTGATGACGCGGAGGAACCCCCTGAGAAAGGTCCTGGGCGGGAGCATGTCGAGCTGGTTTTCCTCCAGAAAGATGAGGGTCTGGGCAGGGATCTTGGTTCGCTCCTCGATCTCCTTGAGCTCGAGCCCCCTTTTTTCCCGTTCGCTTCTGAAGTATTCACCCAGGGTGAGCTTCTCTTCCGACATTCCCCCCCTCCTGCATACCCTCAATAACACGACATGTCCGACCAGGCAAGGAGGAATGAGCCGAGAGGTGGAGCGATGGAGCCGTGAACACAGCGATTGAGATAAGCACCCGGGTGAGCAGCTTCTCCTGTGTTGTGTACAGTGTTCGCCTGCCGATTTTGATCATATTTTCCTGCCACGAAAACAATGGAGGGAACCATGATCAAAATCGGCAGGTCTCGTTACTCACAGCACTTAAAAACGGAATATGCGCGGTTGACTCGGGCCGTTTTCTGTGGCTAACCTAGGGGACTCCCAGGAAGACGACTGAAGGAAAATCCCACACCACGTCATGAAGACACTGCGCCACCTGCTCGATTCCATAACACGCCCCGCCCGCTACATCGGCGGGGAGGTCAACCAGGTCATGAAGTCCGACGCCGAGACCAAGGTCCGCTTCGCACTCGCCTTTCCCGATGTCTACGAGATCGGCATGTCCCATGCCGGCATCAAGATCCTCTACCACATCCTCAATGCTATGGAAGGCGTATGGGCCCAGCGGGTTTTCGCACCATGGCATGACCTGACCGGCCTGCTGGCCAGCGAGGACATACCCCTCACAAGCCTGGAGGAAGGTCGGCCGCTGTTCGCCTTTGACGTGGTGGGCTTCTCCCTCCTCTACGAGCTCTCGTACACCTCCCTGCTCGGCATGCTGAAACTCGGCGGCATCCCCCTGAGGGCGGCGCAACGGACCGGCGGCGATCCCATCGTCATCGCGGGAGGCACGTTCTGCGCAAATCCCGCACCGGTCATGGAGTTCCTGGACCTCGTGGTCATCGGCGACGGCGAGGAGATCGTGAGCGAGATGGCCGGGATCTGCCTGGAGACGAAGGAGCGCTCCGAGCGGATCGCTGCCTTCTCGGAGATCCAGGGTGTGTACAGGCCCGGGGATTCCCGGATGCCGCGCAGGCGGATCCTGCCCGATCTCGACAGGTTCCCCTTTCCGGGGAGAACGGTGCTGCCGCACATCGGTATCGTCCATGACCGCATCGGGGTTGAGGTGGCACGGGGCTGCACCCACGGCTGCAGGTTCTGCCAGGCAGGCATGATCTACCGGCCGTACCGTGAGCGCTCGTACGACTCGGTGCTCGAGTCTTTCAGCCAGGGCCTGGCGAGCACCGGCTATGACACCCTCGCCATGATGGCGCTGTCCGCCACGGACCTGACCTACCTCAACGAGCTCATGGAATCCATCCACTGCCCTTCCCGGGAGGTGTCGGTGAGCATTCCGTCTCTGCGCGTGGAAGGCATCACCCGGAATGTGGCAGACCTCATCGCGTCCGTGAGGAAGCCCGGATTCACCATGGCGCCCGAGGCAGCCACAGAACGGCTTCGCTCGGTCATCAACAAGGGGAACACCGAGGCGGACCTGTTCCGCAGTGTCTCCCTCATCAAGGATCTGGGGTGGCGGTCACTCAAGCTCTACTTCATGGTGGGGCTGCCGACCGAGGAGGATGCGGACATAGAGGCTATCTGCGCACTGTCCAAGGTCCTGTCCAGGGAGTTCCGGGGCAACCTCACGATCAGCATCTCCTGCTTCGTCCCCAAGGCCTTCACCCCTTTCCAGTGGGAGGCACAGGCATCGCAGGCCCGCTACAGCGACCTGATCCGTACCCTCCAGACGAGGATCAGGCACCGGAATATCACGCTCAAATGGCACGACCCGCGGCTGTCGTTCCTGGAAGGGGTCTTTTCCCGGGGAGACGCCGCGCTCTCCCGCGTACTCCTGGAGGCACACTCCCGCGGCGCATACCTGGACGGGTGGGGGGACACCATCAACGCCAGGGCGTGGGATGAGGCATTCGCCACCTGCGGGGTAGACCCTGCATCCTACCTTGGACCCAGGGAACTCAAGTGTTCCCTGCCCTGGGACTTCATCGACATGGGGATCCACAAGGGGTATCTCCTTGCCGAACGAACCAGGGCCCTTGCCGGAAGCCCGACCGAAGACTGCAGGCAAGGAGAATGTTCGGGGTGTGGTGCGTGTTCTCCCGGTATAGCCAATACCCTGCGCCCCAGCCTTGAACCGAAGGCACTTTTCCCGGAGCCTTCCGCCCATGGGGCCTATGCGTACGTTCTCGGCGTAACCAAGGAACTGGGGCTCCGGTTCCTCACACCCCGCGAGTTCCAGGAGATGCTCAGGAGGGCTGTCCGTCGCGCAGGGATCGATGCCGTCTACAGCCAGGGCTTCAGCCCCGCGATAAAGCTCAGCACCTCGCCGCCCACCTCGTACGGCATAGCCTCCAGGTGCGAGTATGTCCAGATCGAGCTCAAACACCCCCTCAAGCCTGACGAGATAGCTGCCCGGATCAATGCCTGCCTGCCGCGGGGTTCAACGGCCTTCTCCTGCACCGAAGGCCGCCTGAAGCAGGTATCCGACGCCACCTACTCGACCGTGCGCCCCTTCACCCTCGAGCTCGCACCCGATGCCGTGATCCGCAAAGAGGGAAAGGTGCTCCGGGTTGCAGACTTTTTGGAAGAGACAGGCCCCAGTTGGCTCCGCATCGCCTTCAGGCAGGGCCGGACCATCTCTCCCGTGCTCCTGCTGGAGTCCTTTTCCCGGGACGGGATACGCCTCGAAGAGATCGTGAAGACCGGCATGCGCTTCGAGGGAGAGGACCTTCCTTAAGATACGTCTTCCCGTCGAGTCCTTGATATCTCTCACGTCCATCCTTACTGAACTATCAGCACATGAGAGCAGGATATTCCTGAATCGAGGGCTTGCCATGAGCGAGAAGAACGGAAAACCCATGCAGATCATGGACAAGGGCACCAAGATCCTTTCCTCCATGAAGCCCTGTGAGGGCTGTTCGCCCCAGAGCGTTCAGGAAATCTATGTGGACCCGGTGTGCATGATGCGCACCGACGACAAGGACGCCTACATTCCCTATGAATACAAGGGAAAACCATACTACTTCTGCAACCCGAAGTGCCTCGAAAAATTCAAGCATGACCCTGAGAAATACCTGGCAAAGCTGGAACACCCTGGGCTGTTTGTGGAGCCTCCGGTTGCGGCCCAGAGTGCCTCGGGGATGAAATACACCTGCCCCATGGACCCGGAGATCATCACCGACGGCCCGGGGATCTGCCCCAAGTGCGGCATGGCCCTGGAGCCCATGGCCCCTTCCCTGGAGGGAGCGGTGGATCCCGAGTACACGGACATGCTCAGACGCTTCATGGTGAGCCTTGTCCTCTCCATACCGCTCATGGTCATTGCCATGCGGCACATGCTTCCGGGGCGCCCGCTGGAAGGGCTGGTGGGCGACGTTGCCTTCGGATGGATCGAGCTCGTGCTGGCCACCCCGGTAGTGATGTGGGCGGGCTGGCCATTTCTTGTCCGGGCGTGGCGGTCGGTCGTCAGCAGGAATCTCAACATGTTCACCCTGATCGGCTCAGGCGTACTGGTCTCCTACAGCTACAGCCTCATTGCCACCCTCATGCCGGACATCTTTCCCGCGGCGCTGCGCGGCAAGGCGGGCGTGGTTGGCGTCTATTTCGAGGCATCCGCCATGATCGTGACCCTGGTACTGCTGGGACAGGTCCTCGAGCTCAAAGCCAGGGCACGGACAGGAGAGGCCATCCGGGCCCTGCTCAGGCTCGCACCGAAGACCGCCCGCATTATCAGGGACGACGGGAGAGAGGAAGACATTTCCCTTGACCTGATTCACCCGGGTGACCGCCTGAGGGTCCGACCGGGTGAAAAGGTTCCCGTCGACGGTGTAATCCTGGAAGGATCGAGCTCCATCGACGAGTCCATGATCACCGGTGAACCCATTCCAACCGAAAAGGGCCTGGCTGACAAGGTGGTGGGGGGAACGGTGAACGGTGCCGGCTCCTTCGTTATGGAGGCCGAGAAGGTCGGCAGTGAAACGTTGCTGTCCCAGATCGTCCGCATCACGGTCGAGGCCAGCAGGAGCAGGGCCCCCATACAGCAGCTGGCAGACGTTGTCTCCGGCTACTTCGTGCCGGCTGTTGTGGCGGTCTCGGCGCTCGCCTTTGTCCTGTGGATTCTCCTGGGGCCGGAACCGAGGTTACCCCATGCCATCGTGTCAGCCGTCTCGGTGCTCATCATAGCGTGCCCCTGCGCCCTGGGGCTCGCAACACCCATGTCCATCCTCGTGGCCACGGGCAAGGGTGCCCAGATGGGTGTGCTCTTCAAGGATGCCGAGGCCATCCAGTCACTGGAGAAGATCGATACCCTGGTGGTGGACAAGACAGGGACACTCACCGAGGGCAAGCCGGCCGTGACTGCCCTTGTCACGAATGAAGATCTCGATGAGCACAGGCTTCTCGTCCTGGCTGCCGGCCTGGAGAAGGGCAGCGAGCACCCGCTGTCGGGCGCCATCGTGCGGGCCGCGCTGTCCCGGGGAATCAGGCCGCCATCCCACAGTGAATTCGCCTCGTACACCGGCAAGGGCATCACCGGTATCGTGGAAAGCCACAGGGTCGCCATCGGAAACGAGCGGCTGCTCGCAGACCTGAAGATCGAGCCGGGCATGCTCAGGTCCCGGGCGGAGCGGCTCTCGAGCCAGGGGGCGACGGTGGTATACCTGGCGGTGGATGGCCGTGTTTCAGGCGTTCTCGCTGTTGCAGACGCCATCAAGGACACTACTCCCGAGGCAGTGCGTATGCTCCACCGCGAGGGCCTCCACCTGGTCATGCTCACAGGCGATCGCAGGGATGCTGCAGAGGCCATCGCCCAGCGGCTTGGAATCAGTGACCTGAGGGCGCAGGTGCTCCCGGCAGAGAAGGCAACCGTTATCGAGGATCTCCAGAAACAGGGGCGGGTTGTGGCCATGGCTGGTGACGGCATCAATGATGCCCCTGCACTGGCCAGGGCCCACGTGGGAATCGCCATGGGAGGAGGGAACGAGATCGCCATCGCGAGCGCCCACGTGACACTGGTCAAGGGGGACCTGCGAGCCATCGCCAGGGCTCGACTTCTCAGCAAGGCCACCATGCGCAACATCAAGCAGAACCTCTTCTTTGCCTTCTTCTACAACCTGCTGTGCGTGCCGGTGGCAGCGGGGATCCTCTTCCCGGTCTTCGGGATCGTGCTCTCTCCCATGATTGCGGCAGCGGCCATGAGCTTCAGCTCGGTGTCCGTCATCACCAATGCCATGAGGCTCCGCAACGCCGTGGTGTGAGCCGGGTCATCACAGACGGTCAGCCCCTATCGTGCCCGCATCTTCGAAAAGCTGGGCATTCCGAACAATGCCGCCCTTGTCCTGAACGTGAAAATGCGGCACACAACAATCAGCATTTTTGAGGTTTACTTTTATTGATAGGTATGTCATTAAGACAATCACAACAAGTGTTGTTCTGACCTCCTTTACGCCAGAAGAGGGGACAAGTCCTCTCGTGCTTTGTCCTAACAACCCAAACTTCTTCTGGCTATTTTTTTGGCCGCGGAGCGGTCCCCAGGATAACGTTCTACGTCCCGTCGATCTCCCGCAGGAATCCCGACGGCATCTGGTAGGTTTCCCTGCCGTAGAGGGCTCTCACCCGCGACCAGGAAAGGACCACCTGCCTGCGTGCCCTCGTGATGCCCACGTACATGAGCCGACGCTCCTCCTCGATGTTCATGACCTCGTCGAAGGAGCGGGAGTGGGGCAGCAGCCCCTCCTCGCACCCCGCTATGAAGACATGGTCGAACTCGAGCCCCTTGGACATGTGCAGCGTCATGACGCTCACGGTCTCTCCGCCGGCCACGTCCATGGTTGTCAGCAGGGCCTTTTCCTGGAGGTACCCGGGAAGATCGGTTATGCCCTCGGCGCTGGCTATGAGCTCTCGCACGTTTAGGAGACGGTCCTCGCCATCGACGTCCTGGAGGAGGTAGTCCCTGTACCCGGATCTCTCCACGAGGGCGGAGAGCACCTCGGATACGTCGGCCCTGCCAGCGGTCTTCATGAGACCCTCCATGAGCGTCAGGAAGGAGGCCAAACCCTTTGCCGCGGCCCCTTTGACTACCTTGTGCATCAGCGCCTGTTCCAGTGCTGCAAGGGTTGGGACCCCCTGTTTGAGTGCAAAGGCATGCAGGGCGTCAAGGCTCCTCTCACCGATGCCGCGGGGAGGCAGGTTGATGATCCGCGCCAGGGCCTCTTCATCGGACGGATTGGCGATGATGCGCAGGTATGCGAGCAGATCCTTGACCTCCCTGCGCTCATAGAAACGGATGCCACCGTAGACGGCATAGGGAATGGAGAGCCTCACGAAGGCCTCTTCCAGCACCCGGGAAAGTGCATTGACCCGGTAGAACACCGCGATCTCCGCAGGGCTCACCTCGGCCTCGATGAGCCGGGAGACGCTGTAGGCGATCTGCCGCGCTTCCTCCCCATCGTCACGCATCTCCACGACGGCCACGTCGCTTCCTGGCCCGCAGGCCGACCTCAAGGTCTTGGGAGCTCGGTAGCGGTTGTTGGCGATCAGGCTTGATGCCGCCTTGAGGATATCCTCAGTGGAGCGGTAGTTCTGCTCGAGGACCACCACCTCGGCTTCGGGGAAATCGTCCCTGAACCTCAGGATATTCCCGACATCAGCCCCCCTCCATCCATAGATGGACTGGTCGTCGTCACCCACCACGCAGATATTCCTCGACGGCCCCACCAGCTGCATGAGGAGACGGTACTGGGCCATGTTGGTGTCCTGGTACTCATCCACGAGGATGTGTGTGAACCGTGAATGATAGGCCTCCCTCATGTCTGGCATGGACTCGAGCATCTGCCCAGGCGCGCAGATGAGGTCGGCAAAGTCGAAGGCACCGGATGCCCTCTTCTTCTGCTCGTACAGTGCTATCACCGGTGCGGGGTCTAGGTGCAGGTCGAAGGGTATCTCGTCGATGGACCGCAGCGTGTCCTTGCTGATGTTGATAAGCCACGCGATACGTCCATCCCTGCCCCGCTCCCGCTCGATGTTCAGCTCCTTGAGGCACCTGCCGATGAGCGAGCGCTGGTCAGCCTCGTCATAGATGGCAAAACCCGCCGGGTACCCGATGCGGCGTGCCTCGCGCCGGAGCAGCCAGGCACCGAACGAGTGGAACGTACCTGCCCATACCGGTAGATCGTATGCCTTCATTAGGTTCTTGAGCCGTTCCTTCATCTCGCCCGCGGCCTTGTTCGTGAAGGTGAGGCAGAGGATCCTGTTCGCATCCACGCCCTGGGAGATGAGGTGCGCCACCCGGTGCACGATGACCCGTGTCTTCCCCGAGCCCGCGCCTGCGAAGATGAGCAATGGTCCGTCGGTGTGCCTTACCGCACGGGCCTGCTCCGGATTCAGGCTTTCGAGGAGATCGCTTTTCATCCCTCTCTCCCCGGCATGACCCTGTCACCTTCGCTGAAAGGCTTCCGGATGAGCTCGCCCGGCTTTGGCACAAAGGACGTCTTCAGGGAAAAGAGCTGGTTCGGCTTTATGTGCGTCTGCGCACCATCCTCCGAGAAAGCCCCCCTGAGCACAAAGGACTGCCTCTGTCCCGTCGATGACAGCCACTCGAGCACCATGCCCTCGATGAGCGGATTGCGCGCCTCCATGGTGACGTGCCCGTCTTTCACCTCAACGACCCGTGCAGCCAGGTGGTGGGACTGTTCATATCCCTTGAAATCATAGTTGATACCGTCATGGCCCGGCTTTCCAGTGAAAAAGCCGGTAAAGTACTGCCGGTTGCTCACTTTGGCGATCTCGTCGATCCACTCAGGCCTGACTTGGAAGTGTTCAGGCTCCTTCAGATACTCATCCCGTGCCTGCCGGTAGACCGCCACGACCGTGGCCACGTACAGGGACGCCTTGTTCCTGCCCTCTATCTTGAGCCCGTCGAGGCCGAGGGCCATGACCTTTTCGAAGACCGGCAGGAGGCAGAGGTCCTTGGAGTTGTACAGGAACGTGAATCCGTCTTCCTCGCCGACAGGCATGTACTGGCCCGCCCGCGTACGCTCCACCATCGCATAGTCCCACCGGCAGGGCTGGGTGCACTGTCCCTGGTTGGCCCCCCGGTGAGCCAGATAGTCGCTGATGAGACACCTGCCCGAGAGCGATATGCACACGCTGCCATGGATGAACACCTCGAGTTCGCACCGGGTGTTCCTGCGGATGGTCTCGATCTCCCCACAGGAGAGCTCCCGGGCGAGGATCACCCTGCTCACCCCGAGCCCTGCCCAGGCATTGACTGCATGGCTGCTCACGGCATTGGCCTGGGTGCTCAGGTGGAGGGGCACAGACGGTGCCAGCCTTTTCACCATGCTCAGGACCCCGATATCCGAAACAATGACGGCATCGATACCTGTATCCCAGGCTGCATGGATCGGGTCGGGGAGAACTACGTACTGGCCGTCATGGGGATAGGTGTTCAGGGTAAGATAGACCTTCACCCTTTTCTCATGTGCATAGGCCACTGCATGCGGTAGTTCTTCAAGAGAGAAGTTACGGGCCAATGCCCTCAGGTTCGACCCGCCGCGAAGCCCCAGGTACACGGCATCGGCGCCGTAGAGGCAGGCGGTTTCCAGGGTCTCCATGCTCCCTGCAGGAGCAAGAATCTCGGGTCGTTTCATGGCACCCAAGGCTATAGCGCAACCAGGCCCCTGGCACAAGGTGTCAAACAATGCGCAGCACCCCTTCAAGCCTCATGGATACTGCCTATTTTCCCCTTGACTCGCGCAGGCCGTGCGGTTAAGAAAACCGCATTGCCCCCGTAGCTCAGTGGATAGAGCACAGGATTCCTAATCCTGGTGTCGCAAGTTCGATCCTTGCCGGGGGCACTTGGTGTTAAGCCTATGTAGACCAGCAGCCAACAAAAGGATGGTGGGTTGCTTTTTATTTTGTCCCCCTTATGTCCCCCTTTATTTCATAAGAACATTGTTCGCTGAGGTATATAAATCCGTCCATGCCGACTGAATGATCAATGTTGTCTAAGACTTTATTAGGAAGACCCCCCTCCCTTTATTTGGGGGGTTACCCTCGCGTGCTACGCAGCACATTTTTAAATTTGGCCCGTTAAAATGAACCTAGAGCGAATCTTTTTACATGGCCTGTATAAATCTTCATATGATATATTCGGCCTAAGCACTCATTCAATCATGACCATACCCACAAGGATATCCGGTGCAATCAAAATCAGTTCTGCGAGCATTTAGAGTATCCTCAGGTTGTGTAAGATTCATGTCGATAATAACAAGCAAGTACAAATATATTAAATGGCAGGACTATTCAATGGGTATTCAAGACAGGGATTATTACCGTGACGAATTTAATAAAATGGTGGATCAGCATGATCAATCACCAAGAAGACCCCCGCGTGATCCAAACGGCAGACCACCACGCGGTAACAAGACCCCTTGGGGCATTATCACAATATGTATCTTTGTTGTCGCTATCTCATTGCATATCTATAACAACCGTTTAAAGGCACATATGCCCACTCAACACAAAGGCATAACGAACATCTTCAACAGAGTGTCCACCCCCAAGATCCCACAGCTTATTCCACCGACAGAACCCTTATTGCAGGAAAAAGAACCTCCCCAGAACGGGGCATATAAGATTTACTACCCTGCAGAGACCTATGTGGCACCACTTACCTTGATAGCAGATCCAGACAACCATTACTTAGTGAAGCTCATTGATGCCTCGAAGAGACCTGTCCTTTATGTGTTTGTCAGAGCAAACAATACAGTAAAGACCAAGGCTCCTCTGGGTATCTACGAGATTCAATGGGTATCAGGGAAAAAGTGGTATGGTGATGAACATCTGTTCGGAAGCTCGTCATCATACAGGAAAGGCATGCAGAATCTGGTGTTCCAGGAAGAGTCCACGGAGAAAGGCACCAGGAAAATTGGACATATAATCAGATTCAACACTGTGATGAGTGGGAATATGCCTTCGGAAAAGATCAGCGCTAATGTGTTCTCATATCAATGAATACAGAGAATATAAATTATGTCTTCGAGGTGGAAAAAATAAGAATTTGTTCTGTGCATTGATCTGCCCAGAATAACCTAATCAATTTTGATCCAGTATGACTTTCAAATGCTATGAATCCTGGCCGAAAAACGCCTCCTTGAACATTTATTTTGCAAGTTGAAAAAAGAAAGTTAAAACCAAAAATACTAAATTCAAGCCCTTGAATAGTTCGCTGAGTTTTATTAAGGATTGGTGATACCATTAAATGATTCTGTGCTTGAATGCACTTGGGGTAAGCTGAACGCATGAAAAATCCGCGACCAAATGTATATGGGACTTGATCGTACAACAAATCTACACAACGTTGATTAATACGAGCTTTTAAGCTATTCCCATGACTAACCTGAAGGCTTTTTGAGGCAATCAGTCCATATAGTGTTTTAATCATCCATCTCTCAATATCACGACCATTCAATATTTCAACTCGGTCTTCTCCATCATAATCTGCTTTAATGAAGCGCTTTAAGGCAGAAAAAAATCGGGAAGCAGAAGAGTCGAGAGTCGATAATGATTCATTATGGCGCTTACAGAGCACTTTTGCATTTAAAGAAGATATTTTATACGAACATAACTCATTGGCAGGAAGCCAAGGAACCCCCTTTAAAGTTATTATATCTCCAATTTGGCTTAATACTGAAGCAGAAACATAGTGTTCTTTTGATATCTTATTACTGCAGTCACATGAGGATGAAAGCAAACAACGACTATTAGATACTCCCGTTCTTGGATTGGGAGGCATAATGTTTCCTTCTTGTACTGTCATTGAAGCTATCTTGTCTAAGCAACAGCTTTCTAATGACTTTCCGCTCCCGCAAACACATTTAATGAATATATTGTTTGTCAAAATACATCCTTATTTTTAATAGTTAGGAGTGTTGGAAATCATCCAATTGATAGGTTGTAGTTCTATTCAAACACAAGATACCTTCTTTAGGATCTAATGGATAGATCTATTATCCATTGACACACTCTATCCAAGTGATAACCTGTCCATCATTACAATATCATGAGGTGATCAGTTATGAAGAACGTAGAAATGTCCACAGAGGGAACTATTCTCACCATCAAGGTCGATCTCACCAAGGAATTTGGACCGTCATCGTCGGGGAAGACCATTATCATTGCATCTACAGAGGGCAATGTCTCCATTGAAGGACATGATGAAATCAAGGTTGGGTTGAACGTGTATAAAAAAAGATGAGTCGGTTTAAGGCAGTTATTTGTAGTATGTCCTTAGAAATGATTTGCTGTTATAGGAGGATTCCCTACAATGACCAAGGGTTCCCAGAAATGGATTCGTATATGTTGCAATAACATAACAGGGTACTTTAATCATGAGATCCATACACGAACAGGTCTTCCTTCAGACATAGAATGGCTTTCTCCAATAGCGGATGATTATATCGAGTATCGGGACAACACCTTTCTCAAAAAGCTAGATCTTAAAGTAACATCACCCTTGCACGATTTTTGGCCAAAGCGTGGACCATCCTGGGATGCCTTGGGTAAAGCTGATGGGATGCCTTTATTGGTAGAGGCAAAAGCACATGTAGCTGAAGCGATAAGCTCACCGTCACGAGCCAGCGTTAAATCCCTCAAAACTATTCAATCCTCTCTGGATGCCGTTAAAACCTATCTTAAGGTCAATCCAGAAATCCCTTGGCATCTTTCATTTTATCAATACACGAACCGGATCGCGCACCTCTATTACCTGAGAGTATTGAACAAGATCCCAGCACATCTGCTCTTCATCAACTATATCAACGATAAGGATATGAACGGTCCCAGGAACAAAGAGACTTGGGATGCATGTTATCAGATATTGGAAGCAGCTCTGGGATTGAAGCCGAAGCATGCATTGTCCAAATATATTCACCACGTGGTTATTGATGTAAAGAAATTATATGGATGAGCTTCTCGACCAATTGGCATTCAAATTCTTCAAGCTTTTCGCTCAGTATGAGTCGAAACTGAAAGAGCGTGGTTTTTTTCGTACTGACAAAACAAATAGAATTATTGTCGACTGGGATCGATTCGCAAATGAAGTCGTAGGAAACAGTTTCATAGAGGACTTAGGAGAGTTAGCAGAGGCTGCAGAGTATATACTAAAGAAACCCCCTATGAAACAAGTTGTTGATGAGCGCAATAAAATTATTTGGAAAGAAGTGCCGAATGAAGACCATTCTGTTCAAGCCCTTTTTAGCCATATATGTCGCACAAGAAATAACCTATTCCATGGTGCAAAGTTCAACGAGAGTTGGTTTGATCCTGAACGCAGTAACTCATTGCTGAGGAAGAGCTTGGCTATCTTGGAACATTACCGCTCATGGCTAAATCATTGACGAAAACAATACTTATTAACCTTGTCCATAAGCCAACTTATAGAACTTTTTGTGTGCTGAAGTTGTCATGAACCAAAATAAATATACAATACATTCCTTGAGGGTACTGGGGAGCATCCACTCGACACAGCACGAGATCCAACTCACATGAGATTCCTGGTTTGGATGCCCCCAATCTTTAATTCTTTGGTGCATACTGTTGATCAATCAATCTCCAAACGATCGCCTCATAGCTTTTATCTTTATCTGTCTCCCATTCATCCTGGGCATTCTTAAATAATTCCTCCAACTGTTTTGTTGTCGCACGCCTCTTATTGCTTTTAATCTTTGTTTGAACTTCATCGTAGAGACGTGTACGAATAGCATATTCATGTTCCGATAGACTCAAATATGACTCAACAAGCAATTTCAACTCCTCATGACTGAAGTGATAAGATGATTTGTATAATTCTGGTATTTCACGACAGTCATCTCGTTCAACTTCCCAGATAAATGAATTTCCAGAATATAATAGCTTTGCTCGGTTCATAAATTTCTTTCCGAAACAATCTACAACGAAGTTATGCTCCTTTATCAGCACGTCTAAAAACATTGTCATTGATATTCATCCCCCAGAAAATGATCATGAATGATAAGTACAAGGTAAAAGCAAAATTGAATGAAAGTAAAGAGACCCCTTATGCTGGAGTACCTTTACTACCTCACCATAGTCATCAATGTTTGTTCTCGTATTCTATTCAAACCTCTTTCCTGCAAGAGAACCATGTCAACGTTGTTAACCTTGAATTTATTAGAACGACCCCCCGCCTTATATTTGAGGGGCTACCCTCGCGCGCAATAAATAAGATATTGCAATTTAATATATTATGGCAATATAATGATTATAGTCATCTTATTCTTAATAAGAGTGAGGTCGTTATGGAAATCCTAATTCTTATCTTTATCTTAGGGGGGGTTATGTTCTGGATTTATCACTACTCACAAAAATCTCCTGAAGAGAAAAGAGATTTCTCAGATAGTATTACATATGGCACATTGAATAAGCAATTAATATGTCCACATTGCCAAACTAAGGGGCAAGTTCGCACACGGTTTCATTCAATGAAACAAAAAAAAGGAATAAGTGGAGCAAAGGCAACAGGTGCTATCTTAACGGGTGGCTTATCTTTGCTAGCTACAGGCTTATCAAGGAAAGAAACTGTATCCTATACAACTGCTCATTGTTCCAACTGCAACTCAACCTGGAATTTTTAAGAATTCATTTTTTTTGTTACCCTCGCACGCAACACAGCACATCTTTAGAATTTGAACCGTTAAAATGAACCAGGAACGTATCTTTCTTCATGGTCTGTATGAATATTCATGTGAGACTCCTGTTTGACAGTCGTAGGCATATTTCGGGGTAGTTTTGAGGGGAGGATTGAGGAAACAAGCGGGTCTGTCTTTCTGGAAAATGAAATAGCTGTAGGCATGCGCGAGAGCATTTA
>Ga0209311_1000663_pt1 | contig 30033 bp, 26 predicted proteins | sample AD_UKC045_MetaG_FD_184417 | JGI IMG/M metagenome (GOLD analysis project Ga0209311, IMG submission 184417) | Active sludge microbial communities of municipal wastewater-treating anaerobic digesters from USA - AD_UKC045_MetaG (SPAdes) (version 2) | ecosystem: Engineered > Bioreactor > Anaerobic >... | reverse complement strand
CTTCGGGTTCCAGGTTATAGATATCGATACCCACGACGACGGGTGAATGGTGATACAGTTCGAACGCCTTTTTATGGCCCTGGAACAGCATCTCACCATCCCGGGAAGCTTCCCAGGGGGATTTGCCGATCAAGCTGGCAGCGTGCTCATAAACTGCGGGAGTAAATTTCATCTTCTCACGATCCTTATATTAAATGAACCTTCAGCAGCCGAATTCTTATCGATCGAATTCATCAAAATCATCTTAACGATTTTATTGTATTTGCATTAGCCACGATTTGCAGCCCTGTACGGTGCACAGCACCGGATCCTCACAGAAAATAAACCTGTTTGCGATACGCAAAAGGTGAAAAGTTCCCTTTTCGCAACCGCATAGAAAATAAGCGATTGAATGTTTGATGATTCGGTTAACACCGAATCTGGGTTGCACCCGTTTGGTACAAATATCCGATTGTATTTATCGGATTTTCGGTGCTTTGCACCGTAACCGGGGTCAGTGCTGCCCCGTCTGACGACAGGACACCACGGTTAAACATTCTTATTCAGATATTCCACGGCCTCATGCGGATTAGGCGAATAGAAATCCGCGCCTATGCGGGTGCAAAAATCCCGGGTGATGGGGGCACCGCCGATCAACACTTTGGTATCCGGATATATTTCCTTGATTTCCTTGACGCTGCTTTCCATGTTGCGCATGGTGGTCGTCAGCAAAGAGGAGAGCCCGACAAAACAACCGGGATGCTGAACAATGGCGTCCAGGAATTTGCTGGTCGGGACATCCATGCCGAGATCGATCACTTCAAAGCCATTTCCGCGGATCATCATGGCCACCAGATTCTTGCCGATGTCATGCAGATCACCGGCAACGGTTCCGATGACAAATTTTCCTTTGTGTTTCACTTGATCGGATTCGAAGAATGGCTTGATATGCTTCATGACCGCATTCATGGCCTCGCCGGAGATAATCAGGTGGGCGACAAACGCCTTCCCTTCGCTAAACTCTTTGCCGACTCTATCCATTCCCAGCATGCAGCCCTTCAAAAGATCGTCCGGGTCAATACCGTTCTTTAACGCTTCCGCCGCAATCTCATCAGCGCCGTCTTGATCTTTCATGTCGGGTGGAAACCAGGCTGATCTGGATATCTTCCCTTTGGCGATGCAATGGGCTATTCTTTCAACCACGTCTTGCATGATCATTCTCCCTCATTTATCAGGTCAATTTGGCTTCCTGGACTATCGTCGGTGCAATGCTCTCCCACATCACCGGCATCAAGTGGATACCCCGAACGCCTGTTATTTTTTTTACGGTTTGAATGATTTCAACCGCCATTTTGACGCCTTCTTCTTTTGGATCGCCCGCCTGGCTCATTCGATCGATGTATTCGGCATTTATCTTGACGCCGGGCACTTGTTCCTTCATGTAGAGCAATGCTTTCGCTGATTTGACCGGCATGACGCCGGCGATAATCGCAATTTTTTCATGCAAACCCATGGCGACAATCCGATCCATCCAGCGGCTGAAAATCTCCAGATCAAATACCGGCTGCGTTTGCACGAAATGCGCCCCGGCGTTGATTTTTTTATAGAGCCGGATCAACCGCATCTCAAACGGCTCGGCGAACGGATTGGCTGCTGCACCGATGACAAATTCCGGTGCCTTTTTCATTTCAGTCCCGGAAAGCAAAAATCCGCTGTTCATTTGGGCGACCGTCGCAACCAGTTGGATGGAATCGAGATCAAAAACACCCCTGGCTTCGGGGTTGTCGCCGAATTTCTGGTAATCGCCAGTCAGACAGAGCACATTCTGGATACCCAGCGCAGCAGCGCCCAAAAGATCGCTTTGAATCGCCAATCTGTTGCGGTCGCGGCAGGTCATCTGGATGATCGGCTCAACGCCTTCATCCAGCAAGATCTTTGCAGATGCAATGCTCGACAGGCGGGCAATGGCCGTCTGGTTATCGGTGATATTGACGGCATCGACAAAGCCCTTGAAATATTTTGCCTTATTCCGGATTGCATCGCCGTTGCAGCTTTGCGGCGGTCCAATTTCACCGCACCAAACGAATTGTTTCGATTCAAGCTTCTCTTTGAAGGTCATCAGCGATTCTGTCCTTCACTCTTTGTTTGTCATTGCGAACCAGCCAGATGGGTGCATCGATTCGTTTTTTGAATACATTCAGCCACGCCGATGTCCCTTCCAGGTTCCAGTTGTGAATTTTGTTCAGCTTGTATAACAGACTGATGCGATGCAGCCTCCTGGAACGAAAATAGATCCGGTACCACACGCATTTTCTTTCCGGATACACCTCACAAGATCCATCTTCGCCGGTTCCCCCACAGGGACCGTTGCGCAATCGTTTTGGGCAACGCTGGCAACAGATGAATGCTGTCGAGGATAAAATACATTCACCACAATGCTGACAACCAAACAGCGGCACTTTGATCAGGTCTTCAAAAAAAAGAAAAAACCGCGAGAATTTTCTTTCGCGTGCAGAAATGGGAGGTTTGCATAAAGAAACCAAATCATTTGGCAAAGGACTTTCCTCGGTTTTATTTTGAGGCTGATGTGTGATTTAACCTAATTTGAAAGGCTGAGGCAAAGGCCAAAACAGGCTTTGCTATCGACTCGGTCTTTTCGTGAAACGAATTGCAGCATTTCCATCTTTGGGATTTCTGGGCTTTTATGAACAATACATCATCACCCGCATCACGCCTTGCACCCCTTCCATCTTGAGCACATCTTTTAGACATTGCATGGCCGGATCATCATCGGGTAAAAGCGAGTATTTTCTTTTTACGGAACCGATGATGGTGTTCAATCCCAATGGCATGGCCAGGGTGAGAAAAGCACTTTCCAGTGGACCTTTCAATGGAGAACCGTCCGGTTTCTTGGAAGGCAGCATCTGGGTAAAATTGCTGATTCCGACGGACATGTTGATGCCGGTAAAATCGCTGTCCTGATGGATCCTTGTCATCGCATTCATGAGCCGCTTGAAATCCCCTTTTGCATCGCTTCCAATCGGCATGATACCCGGATCGAGAACAAGCTGATCATTGCTCACGTTGTCGATGTGTTGGCGAGCGAACCGCACCATGGATTTCGCGGTCGCCCAGATTTGCTCGGCTGTTCTGTTCATGCCGATTTCACCGGCGTCATCTTTGCCTTCTGTGATGAGCAGAATGGGAATAAACGGCTGTTTGGCATAGAGGTCGAACATTTCCAGGCGAGCTTCGGAAATGGAATTCAGAATCGGTTTTTTGTTGCCTGCCCGTTCGACATCATAAGCCGCCAATCCTGCTGCCGCCAATTCAGGATCAGGGGTATCGATTGCCAGCGGCAGCGAAATATGCTGTTGAATTCTCTTAATCACGTCGGCCATAAAGCCAGGCGAACGGGGACCAACGTTGACATCGATATAAGCCGCGCCTTTTTCAGCTTGAAATTGTGCCAGATCAACGATGCCCGCAATATCATTTTCCTCGAACAATCGATGAGTCGAGGGGACAGAGTCATTGATCGACTCGCCGATAACGGTCAGACCGGGAATACTCAATTATTTATCTCCTTTTTTTCGCTTTTCTGCAATCGGTATCCAAATCGGACATGCTGCAAAATTGCATTTCAGGTATGCGCACACCTCTTGTTTATTTGATCAAGTGCCTCTCGTCTTCGACCTCCGGTTTGTCCGCTTTCCTCTGAGAGGAGACAATCGCCCATTCATACGGTCAGGCGGTTCAGTTGTTTGTGGTCCCGGGTTCTGCCAGCCGTATCGTGCCCAACCGGTAGCGTTGCTGGCCGTCGTCGCCCTGCAACGGAAGCGCGATCTGCGGTGTGCCGTCGCGGCTGCCGATGGAAATATACACCTCATAGGTACCGGGTTTGGTGGATGGACCAAATTGCCCGATGGTGAATTTGCTTTCCAGCTGGATCGTCGGGGGTTCTGCAGAAGGCCCGACTTGCAGGTTGCGCATGTTCAACGCATCGTCGGCGAGGACCGACACGATGCCGCCGTTATCGTCTTTCAACGTCAGAGCGGGAAAACCGCCGGGATAACAGGGCGCAACGCCGCGGTTGGACCATGTCCAGCTCACAAAAAATGCTTTGCCGATCTCCACCGTTTGGGGCCAGCTCACCCGCACCGGGTGCAGCCGATAGCCCATCCGCAGGTTGATCTGATCGATGATGTCGCGATTTTCCTGCAAAAATTCCCCTGGCCACCAGTGAATCGACAGGTAGCTGGCATGATACTCTTCGACCGCCTGCAGCAACAACTGCTTGTCCCAGGCCCCCCGCTCCTTTGAAGGCCCGTAATGCTCGTGTTCGAGGATGACCGGCAATGCAGGCCAAAATTCCTGGGCCATCTCGGCATGATACCACGAAAGCGGCGGCGGCTGGACCAGAATGCTGTCGTCGCGCAGCGTCACACCTTTGGACAGGGCATAGTCGATAATCGGGAAGTGGCGTCCGGGTTTGTTATACCCGGCAAAGTCATCGCTGATACAGAGCAGGGTGCGCTTAAAGTGTTTGACGTGCAGGTCGATGTGAAGTTTTTGCACATCGATATTGTCCTGCCGACTGCTCATATGGGTGTGGCCTTCTCCCCAGAGTCCAAAGGTGCCGATATCAATAAAATCGATGTTTGGATTGCCGTCGTACCGTGCGGCAACGGCCGCGAGAAAATTGTCCAGTTTTTCGAGAAAGACCGGATCATCGAAAAAAGGATCCCAGGTTTCGCTCTTTTCCACCGGGCCTTTTCCGAATTCATAGAATGTACCCCTGGCCCCCGCCTCTTTGACCCATTCCGGGGTAGCAAACGGGATCCACTGTTCAGAACACGTCAGCCGCAAGGCAACGCGTTTGCCCTTGGCGATCCAGCGTTGGGAGGGTGTATCGAGCAACGCCCAGTTGTACTGCCCTTCGTCGGGTTCAACCATCCCCCACGGCACACGCAGATATACGGTAGACAAACCCGGAAAGTCGTCGAGAGTATCCGAACAGTCGAGCCGGGATCCATACGTTGCCGGGTTGTTGGAGTAGAAATGGATCGTCCAGCCCATTCCTGGATTGACCAGAGCAATGTTGGTATGTTCCGGCATCACGGTCACCAGGATCGGCTGTTGGGCTGATACGGCGCGACACAACAAAATTGATAACAAAATGATTTGACAGTACATCTTCATGAGGAAGCCGTTTCATTTTTATCTAAGCATGATTTGCCGACAGGCAGTTTTCTCGAATAAAGCCAGCAGCGAACTACAAACACTGATCGGATCGCCCGATTATCTCGGGATCATCGATCACAAATTTTAAGATGCTTTTGGTAATTTATGATCATTTTTTGAAATTCAAAATTTTTATTTTAAAAACCTCTGAATAATACGACTTTATGACAGCATTCCTTTTGCAAATCGGCTGCACACGAATCTCGATCGATGATCAAAAGCTCGATCGCCGGGAAAGGTCGAACAAGCATGGGCAATCGTTTCCAAGCGAGAACATTTGGTCTGCCCCATTAGCTTTGACTCGGGGGTTTTGCAGTTGTGGAAATGACATGGGTCGGAAATTGCTGGAACCTCTATTTCAAAAAAATAGTTGTTTTATATGTTGCGCATTCCATTGTTTTTCTTTATCGTATAGTAATACCATCTATTTGTTCAGCATTTGAGGTTGGCTGCACAGAGTGGGATGGTTTTATTGGGGAGTGATGATGAGAGCTCATGAGCAGGACATGTGGGACTGTTTGTGGGCTTTTTGTGTTTATACCTGGACTTTTGCACTTTGGAGGAGGGAGAATATCATGAACAGGCCCCGTTTCTCGTTTGTTGCCGTCCTTCTGTTCTGCCTGGGTTCGACCGCTTTTACCCAACTTTCCCACCAATTCCTGAATACCGCTCACAATTCACATTTTGGCATACCTCAGGGTGTGGCGGTAGGATCCGACGGAGTTGTCTTTCTCGCCAATGGCAATGACGGTTTGCGAGCCTATACCTATGACGGCAGTGCTTTCACCAACACCGCACACAGAAACGACGGTGATTATGCATTCGGTCTGGCGGTCGGTCCGGACGGCACGGTGTTTCTCGCCAACCGTTATGATGGACTGCGGGCCTATACCTACGACGGCAGCTCTTTGACCAATACCGCCCATATCAATGACGGCGGCAAGGCTTTGAGTGTCGCGGTCGGTTCCGACGGCACGGTCTTTCTCGCCAACAGCGGTGATGGATTGCGGGCCTATCACTACGATGGGGCTTCATTCACCACCATCGCCCATATCGATGACGGCGGCGGCGCCGCCGATGTGACGCTCGGTTCCGACGGCACTCTTTTTCTTGCCAATTACAACGACGGCCTGCGGGCCTATACCTTTAATGGGACCTTGTTCACCAATACAGCTCACATCGATGACGGCGATTATGCCCGCAGCGTGGAGGTGGCCCCTGATGGAGCAGTTTTTCTCACTACAGATGGGGACGGCGTGCGGGCTTATACTTATAACGGCACGTCGTTCAGCAAGACCGTACATACCGATAATTCGTGGTATCCCCACGCCCTGGCAGTAGGATCTGACGGTACGGTGTTTATCGCATACAAATTTTATGATTTGCGCGCGTATTCCTACAACGGCACATCGCTTACAGAAACGGGCGTGATAAACTATGGATGGGAAGCCAACAGCATGGCGATCGGTCCGGACGGAACACTCTTTCTCGCCATTCAGGAAGGAGGACTGCAGGCCTTTACTTTTGACGGAGCTGTTTTTACCCATAAAGCCCGCATTTATGACGCGGGCAACGCACATAAAGTGGCGATCGGGCCTGATGGAACCGTTTTCCTGGCCAATGGCTATGACGGATTGCGCGTTTATACCTATGACGGTGTCAGTTTCACCGATGTTGCCCATGCGAACGATGGGGGATGTGCCTACAATTTAGAGGTCGGCTCCGATGGCATGGTCTTTCTCGCCTGCGGCACAGACGGGTTGCGAGCCTATTCTTTTAGAAACAATACTCTGGTGAATCGAGCCCACATCGATGTGGGCGACAACGACGGCTATGCCGCTGGCATCGCAATCGGTTCTGACGGCACGGTTTATCTCGCCAACGGCCATGACGGCCTCCGTGCGTTTACCTATAACGGCAGCGCTCTTCTCAATTTAGCGCACATCGATGATGGTGGTTTTGCCTTCGATGCAGAGGTCGGCCCGGATGGAACGATTTTTCTCGCGAACGGCGAGGATGGTCTGCGGGCGTATACTTATAACAGAAATGTTTTCACCAACACCGCATTCGTCGATCTCCAGGAGTATTCCTACAGCGTCACCGTCGCACCAAATAGCACGGTTTTTCTTGCCAATGGCGGCGATGGCCTGTGGGCTTTTAGCTATGATGGGAGTGCTTTTACCGCAACCGCGCACCTTGCCGATGCTGGTTACTCAGAGGATGTTGCGGTTGGACCCGATGGTACGGTTTTCCTTGCAAGTAGAAGCGGCGGCTTGCGGGCTTTCAGCTTTGATGGCGCTGCTTTTGCCAATACCGCGAACATCAATGAAGGTAATGCTGCCTATGGTGTGGCGGTTGGATCAGACGGCACGATCTTTCTCGCCAATGAATTTTTGGGAATGTTCGCCTACACCTATGCCCCGGTTACCGGGATCAAAGACCAAATTGTGACTGAACCGAATCGCTATTTTCTGGCCCAGAATTATCCCAATCCTTTCAACCCATCCACTACCATCGGGTATGATTTGCCCCAAGCGGTCCATCTTCGTCTGGTCATTTACGATGTACTCGGAAGACATATCCGGACCTTGATGGATGGACAACAACCAGCAGGCCACTTCCAAACAACCTGGGATGGCACCGATGAGTTCAGCCTGCCTGTAGGTAGCGGATTGTACTTCTGCCGCATGGAGTCGGCTGAGTTTGTGAAGGTAGTCAAGCTGCTGTTGGCTAGATAAGGATTTTTTTCGGCAAGTTACGCGATTTAATCAGGCACTATTGATGGAACTCAAATGAAACGCTTAGCCAAAACTGACTTTTTTTCAATCTTGACCACTATTCATACTCTGACAGAGATATCCCGACAAGAAACACCCCTGAACAAAGGTACAAAATGAAACATTTCGATATTGTCGACTTTATCGAGCAAACATTTTCTCCTTCAGAGAATGAAACCCTCTTGTTTATGGTCGATGACTCTGATCCCAAAAGGAATGAGCGGGTGGAAGAATGGGCCCGTGCAATGCAAAAGGCTGGAAAGTTACGAGTACTGCCTGTTTTGCATCACAAACAAACCGGTCGAAATGGAGCGAATCTGCCCCCAACCGGGACCCAAAATGGGCAGAAGGTCAGCATAGCTGATATTTTGAAAGCGGCTGACATTGTCTGGAGCCTGCCCAGGTACTCTGCGACTCGACCCCTTTTTCAGCTCAAAGACAAGCTTGAATTTCGTGTCGGAAGCAGTCCAAACTTTCAAATCCCCATGCTGGATTCTGTAATGCGCGAGAGTCCCCTGGATATCCAGGCAAGGGGCAAAATTCTGCTGCCAAAAGTGAGACTGGCTGACGGCCTGTTGATCGAGTTTGCGACCGGACATCATGTCTATTTTGACATCCGAAATGTTCCATGGGAAGAGGATCTGGGTAATATCACAAAAGGAATGGGGATGGCACTTGGCAACATTCCGTTTGGAGAAATTTGTGCCCCCCAGCATGAAGGATCGCTTTTTTCCTACCTCCTGCAAAAAGACAGAGAAAGTGATGCCAGGGATTTGGCCGACTTTTACAAAAAATACAAATTCAATGGAAGTAATGGCAAATCCCTTTTAAGACGCGACGGGACGATTATCGAAACAGAGACACATGGGTATATACCGATTTCAAGAAATAAAGATTTTTGGATCTACCGCATAGAAAACGGTTTCGTCAGGGAAATCATCGGGGATGGTAAAACAGCAGCAGAACAAAGAAAGCTTTTAAAGAAAGAACTGTTTTGGGGATATATTGCGGAAGTGGCCTTTGGACTGAACAGTCGAGCCGATAAAAATTCTCCTTACACGTTGGAAAATGAAAAAAGTGCAATTCATTTTGCCATCGGAAATTCAGCGCAGGCAGGCGGATTCAGCACACCCTTCCAACACAAAGCTGTCGAGCACCATCAGGATTATACGCTTACTTCGCCGGTTGTCGCGGAGGCAAAACTGATCTATAACCACAAGAGCATTGTTCCTTCGGAAACGATTATAACAAATGGCAAATACACCATCTTCGGCAAGCTGAATTTTTAACCCGGGAGACAGCAGTGCCCCGGCACAGGAAACCACCCGGCGAAATTGCAGCCCTCAGAGCGAAAATTTGACCGGACTTGTTCCGACCCAGATTCGGTGTTAACCGAAGCAAGAAATATTCACTCGCCTATTCTTTATGGGGTTGCGCAAAGGGTACCCTTCATCTTTGGTGTATTGCCATCAGATTGATTTTCTGGGGTATTCGGTGCTTCGCACCGAATATAGAGCTGACCGACACGATGCAAAAATTGTAACAAATTTTTGTTCTGAGAGTGATTGGTGACAGTCGTGTTTGCTTCATTTCATTGCATTGTTCCGATGCAGTGCCGGCCGGTGATTTTGTTGCAAGACGTTAACTATTTTAAAAAAGGTTAAATATTATGCAATTAAAATACGTTATAGGTCTGGTCGCAATTCTGGCAATCCTGCTTTTCTCAACTTTCCGCTTTTTCAAAACAGAAGATTATGATTCTGTGCCTGTTGACGACCAAACCAAAGTCAGCCATTACGAAATGTTTTGTGACACAGAAAATAGTCAAGCCTCAAAAGCATTTACTGCAGCAGTCGATTTTGAAATGCAAGGGAATGCCGAAAATGCAATTGAACAGTATCTGATCGCGATAGAGCATGATTCTCTGTTCTGTGATGCAATGGACAATTTGGGAAGACTATATCGCTACCTGGGAGAGTATGACAAGGCTATTTATTGGTACAAAAAGTCAATCACCATTTTGCCTTCCAACTTTGTTGCTCATCTAAATCTTGGGGTTGCCTATCAAAATTCCGGCAAAATAGATGAGGCAATAACGCAATTTGAAAAATTGATCGAACTGGATACCAACAATGCTGAAGGCTACTATGGCCTTGGTAACTTGCACATCAAGACCAACTCGCCTGCAAGAGCCATTCCTTTTTTGGACAAGGCAATAGCGATTTATGAAAATTCTTCATCCTCATATTTGGTCGATGCTCTTTATTTAAAAGGTTTGGCTTGTTTTATGGTAAAAGATTATGGCGGTGCAATCGAAGTGTTTGAGAAAGTTTATCCCGATTTAGAAAATAATCCACAATTGAATTATTATTATGGTTTGAGCTTTCTATATTCAGATAACAAGGATATCGATAAAGCAACCCAATACTTGAAGATGGCAGAACGGCTTGGGTATAACGTAACAGAAGAGATAAAAAACAAGCTCAAGAAGCTGTCCTCTGAACCAGAAAAACAATAATTTGACCTATTTCTGGTTGATGCGGTCTTTAGCACATGTTGCCGTTTCCCGGTGGATACACAGACCCTCTTGTTTTGCTGCGGATATTTGTCTATATTGCTTCGCGTGTTTACATCATCGCCCTGCCAATTCCGATACTCGAATACAAGCAAAGAAATGACAAGAGGAAAAATCACAGACACTCTGAATGATGGATTTCGCCGGTTACCCATTTTTTTGCATAAAAATGGTTTTACGGCTTCCTGGTTGATCCTTTACCTGGCCGCCGGCTTGCTGCTTATAGCCCACCATGAGATGTGGCGGGATGAGCTGGAAGCCTGGCTGATCGCACGGGACACCTCGCTGCCAGGATTATTCTCTCATCTTCACACCATTGGTCACCCGGTTCTGTGGTATCTTTCGCTGAAAATGCTCCAGCTCTTCACGGTCGATCCATCCGCCATGCAGTACCTGCATCTGCTGTTTGCCCTGGGTTCCGTTACACTGTTCGTTCGTTATGCACCCTTTTCACGGCTCGAAAAAATCCTGCTTGCATTCAGCTATTTTTTCCTCTATGAATTTGCCGTCATCGCCAGAAATTATGCGCCAGCCATTTTTCTCATCGTGTTGATAGTGGTTTTATATTCACAGCCCCGCAAAAATCTTTGGCTGCTTGCTCTGGCAAGCGTACTGCTGATCAACACCCATGTAATCGGCATCCTCTTTATGTTTTTTTTCCTGACCCTATTCGCGTATGATTGGCTGGGATCATCGGGGAATAAAATCATACCTAACCTATTATTCGGCACAGTCTTACTAATTCTGTTATTATTCGCCTTTGGATTGGCATGGCAATCGCTCGTCCCGGCAGGCATCCATGAAATCGGGAATATGGTCAAGAATCCATTCCATAATCTCATCAGGCTGGAATATGTCGCCCAAACGGTGTGGTCCAGTTATGTGCCCATACCGCGGCTGACGCTGCATTTCTGGAACAGCAATCTCATCCCCACGTATCTGGCCCGAATTTGTCTCTCCATCCTGGTTTTTGCGGTTGCGCTGCATATCGTGTCACCCAGCCGCAGGGCGCGGATGTTTTATACCATGGGAAGCAGCAGCCTGCTCGTATTCTTTCTCTTGTTTCATCCCGGCTTTTTGCGCCACCACGGTTTTCTTTTCCTGGTTTTCCTGGTCAGTTATTGGATAAAAAGGAATGAAAAGCCAGGTGAACCAGAGAGAGCGGATACAAAAAAGCGTTTGTTCCGGTTGATCTTGATGGGACAGTGCCTTGCAGGATTGACTGCAGGTACGCTGGAGATGCTTTACCCCTTTTCCGCCAGCAAACAAGTCAGTAAATATATTGAGACCCAGGGGCTGCAAAAGGACACGATCATCGCCGGTGATTGGGATTATGTCAGTCAATCGGTTTCAGCCTGGCTGAATCAGCCGCTCTATTATCCGGCCATCCAGGCCTACGGCAGCTTTATTGTCTGGAGCGATCCGAGGAGACAGTTTCCGGTCAAAACCAAACCGGAACGCCGCGCTTACAAGGAATATGTCATTCGCCATCTTCAGGATTTGGCCGATGCGGAACAAAAAAACGTACTGTTGCTTTCGACCTATGCACAAAAACGCCCCCTGTTAAAAAGTTTTACCAAGGCCGTGCAGGCAGATGAGGTCTTTTATCTCTATCTGATCACTCCGGATTCGTGTAAAATTCAGGGGAGCATCACGGACCGATGACGGCACGAAAAAAAAATACTGCTCGTTCAACCGGATTTGCGGCCGCCGGGCGGCGGCAACAGCGTCGCCGCATGGATGTTGCAAGCATTGAAGGCAGAGTACGATCTGTCGACGCTCACCCGGGATCGTTATGATTTGCAGGTCAGCAGTGATTTTTATGGCACATCGCTGAACGCTTCTGATCTCCATGCACGCTGCACGCCGCATTTGCGCCAGCTGGTTGACACGGCCGGACCAGCGCCGGATGTTTTCAAAAAAAGTGACTGATAGGAATTTTGATTTTGTTGGGGGTCAACTGATAAACTGACAGGAACGGATAACCGATAATTTTGATGAATGATAATTTCCAGAAAAGGTACGAGAAATGTGCAAAACTGTTTGTATGTAAATATACAAGAGCCGATTTGTCAACTATGCTGGCGAAACTCTCACAAAAATCAGTTTCGTTCTCAGATTCGGTGTTCACCGAATCAAAAAACATTCAATCTCTTGTTCTTTATGCGGTTGTGAAATGGGCACTTGTCACCCTCTGTGCATTGCTATCAGATTGATTTTATATGAGATCCGGTGCTGCGCACCGGATCCGGGTCGTTGTTTCACGCAGCAAAATAATAATATGTCACTGGACTTATGAAATAGAGTACCAAGTGAATAATTCATGATTTGTGGAGTGCGCCACATGTTCAAAAAGCCGGCAGACCATATCTGAATGGTTCCTGATAACTTTATAACAATACATTCGATCCTGGAGCGAATCGATTTGGGCCCGCTCTTTTATGTGCGCCAAGTTTGTAAAATCGACCGGATAATATTTTGCCAGCTCTTCATGCCATTGACGCTTGTATATCCTGACTATGCCTTTGTCGAAATAGAGTCGCAATTTCAAGAGTTGCGCAACAGCGCGGACCAAATCGTCACACAAATTGACATCCCTCCCTTTGATAGTGAAAAACGCCTCACTCTGAGCAAAATTCAATGCTTTGCCCATACTGTCCAGCAGTTGCCAGGTAAAAGATTTCAATGATGGTGCCGGCAGGTGGTACACAGAATCCTTTCCCCACAGCAGGTTCCTTTTCCAGCGCAGGCTGGCATACAAATCAGGGCAATAATACGCGAGAGCATATTTAAACATGGGCATGGTCAAAATCACCTGTGAATGAAGGCCAGCTGTTGCTGAATGCTTTAAAATCCTTACAGTATGTTCAAGTTCAGCCAGTGTCAAATCAGCCTGAAGAATGACAAAATCCCGGCCGCTTTCTCGATAAATCGAAACCAGGAAAGGGAGAATCTCTTGTAAAGAGCTAGTAATCTGGGAATTGGAAAATTCTTCATCCAACTCGTGCCACGGGGGAAAAAGGTCGGTTGAAGCCGAAGTACCTGGATTATTCTTAGAGCTGAATTGTACCACATAGCGTTCCAAATTATAAAGAGTATTGGCGATCATGGCAATATCATCCATCGAATCGTGACAGAACAGAGTGTTTACCTGATCACTGTTCTGATACCGGATGCCATAACGAATGATTTTATTGGCGATCCTCAAGAGCCGAAGCCTGGCCAGAGAACCTTTGTCGATGGGATGGTGGAACAGCGGCAACAGAATCCATTGATAAACGACGAATGCATGATTCAGGGCATCCCGGAATCTGTCGGCCGGGAATCCTGTATCTGCTTCACGTGGGCACTCTTTTCCGAATATTTTTTGCCAATCGCGAGCCTCGTAACCCGAAATGGTAAATCCCGTCCAAGCCTTCATCTGGCGTAACGACAATATGTTTACATCCGTGAGCATTGGCAACCATTTGCGAATCCGCTGGAATTTCTGCCAAAAAGCCAATAGAAAATGAAATTCCGAATCCCATTCCTGTTCATCCTTAATGACCACGGTCAAATCAATATCGCTTAACCCCGGTTGCCAGTTCTCATATACCATACCATGTCGGAGATACAACGCATGAATCTCCGGAAATTGCCTGCTGAATTGTATGAACTGTAATATGGCAAATTTATACGGCAATTTATTGACGAGATTGAAAGGCCAATGGGGATTGGTGAGGAGGACGATTTTTCGAATGACCGATAAAAGCTTCATAATCCGATGACACCGCAATGTTCTTTACATGCACTGTGATTTCATCTTGATCTGCAGGCACGTATCACCGGAATATATATATTCAAAAGACAAGAATCAAGAGGGCTGTAGAGCGGCTATTCCTCATCTACGGCAACCTGAAACCAATATTCAGACATGGCCAATGAATAATCCCGGGGGGGTTCTTCGTCCAGGCGGATTCAATATTTTCTGGCAAGGTATAGGCAGTGTCACATCTCAGAGGTGCACGCGTTCGATCAAATCCCATTCGATAATTTTCTTGATTATTACTATCTGAATATCTACATTTTGACCGAAAAAACTGTGCCAGCGGAGGCAACGATACACCCCGATAATACTGAGGGAGGAGGCGGGACAATTTTTTAATCATTTATACGCCTTTTTTTTATTTGGACAGGAGGGGAATTTCCGATCCTATCCATAATTATACTGATTTCGCTCCGGAAACAGCGGATTGTCACGAGGGAAGCTCGCAGCCATACAGGAAAATCCTATTTATAAGGACGATGGGAAGCGGATGAATAAACTGATTCTGGATATGTATGGCTTTATAGTAGAATGTCAATCCGATTCCGTCAACATCATTCAAACCCTGGTGCGGCCATTCCGGTTCTTTGTTCAAGAATCGGGAGAGCCGCACACTATCGTCACGATCCATACCTTTGCACCTCCCTATAATGATTTTCCCCCGATCAAGGCGGCGTTTTCATCTCCACGCAACATTGTGTTCAAAGACGGCACCACCAAAATTATTGATTATTTTCATCAAGGCGTGGTCATCCAGAAGGAAAATGAATTCCAAATTTATGGGACAGATCGGAATTTCCTGCAGGAATCCTTTTTGCTGCTGATTCTTTCTTGCTTCGGCCAATATTGCGACTCCCACAGGATGATGCGCATTCATGCGTTGGCCCTCTCCTGCGGAGAAATGGCCATCATATTGCCGATGCTGCCGGGAAGCGGCAAATCCACATTGGCTGTGGCCATGCTGAACTCAGATGGCATCGGACTTATTTCGGATGATTCTCCGCTCGTCAATAAATACGGGCAGGTACTTCCATTCCCCATGCGCATTGGAACGAATGACGCCCGCCTGTTGAAGGCGATCCCCGGAAAATTCAAGTACCAAGTAGACCGTATGGAGTACGGCATCAAGTCATTTGTCGATGTCGAATATTGGCAGGACCGTATCCAGCGCCATCCTTTCCGACGTACACTATTGTTTATCTCTTATCAAATGCTGAACGGTGCTCCCCGTATTCATTCCGCATCGTACTGGATGGCTTTAAAGGCCCTTATCCGCGATGCGGTCGTGGGTGTTGGGCTGTTTCAGGGTGTAGAATTCCTTTTCAGCCATAATACATGGGAGGTGCTGAAGCAGATCAAAACCGGCTTTATGCGCCTGAATCTAAGCCTCAAGCTTTTGCGGAAAAGTCGCGTTTATTGCTTTGCCCTGTCGCGGAATCCCGAGGAGAATGCGGCCATGCTGCAGTCATTTATCCGGACCGAACTAAAATCCTGAGGACAGAGCAGGGACGGGCCCATTCGTCTTTTCCGAATAATCCCGACGTCAATGCTGCTTCGGGCGCCGTGGGGGCAGGTTTTGTATCTTCCTGCCACGTCGGGTCCGCAACATCACCGCGCAGGACCTAAAAAGATCCATCAATTGACTCTTTTTGACAGGATCGTCTATTGAAAGAAATTAAAGACGACACGGTGAATCGAAACAGATCCTTTCAAACAGAATCGGCGATTATCCATTCACTTGCCAGCTACTGGAATCTCACGCGTGAATTGACACTGGCGCAAATCAAACTCAAGGACCAATCCACGATACTGGGATTTTTATGGAGCTTTCTCAACCCCCTGTTATTGTTGTGTATCATTTATGTCATGTTCAGCAAACGGTTTGCGGATCAAACCGAACATTACGCTCTTTATGTGCTTATCGGCCTTGTTCACTACACCCACTTTGCCAATGTCACGACCGCCGCACTGCCCGTATTTAGCAACATGCGGCAATTGGCCACGCAAACTATTTTTCCCAAATCGCTGCTTGTTATCAGCGTCCTTCTTTCGCGAACCGTGGAATTAATCATCACCATGGTTATCACTATGGGTATTGGTTTCGCCACTGGTGTCCAGCAGACCTGGGCGTTACTGGGTTTACCTTTTGTGCTTTTCCTGCAGATGCTGTTCGTCCTGTGGGTTTCCCTCTTGCTGGCAATGCTATACGTTTTTGTCAGGGATATTTTTCATATTTATCAAGTGATCCTGCGCCTTTTCTTTTTCATGTGCCCAATTTTTTTCACTATCAATTTTGTAGATACCATCAGGACAGCACGAGTCGTTCTCCTGATCAATCCTCTCACCCATCTGATGACCTACTCGAGAGACATTATTCTTGAAGGACAATTACCTTCCATAAACCACTACCTTCTCTGGCTCGCCGTCCATGCCGTCCTGGCAACGGCGATTTTGATGCTGTTTAACAGGATAGAACCGCGGCTTGTGGAGCGTGCCTGATGGATCCCATCATACGCATACGTGATCTCTCCAAGCGCTTTCCGGTACGCCAGGGGCGTGTTTCATTGCTGACCATGGTACGCGATTCCGTGGTGGATCGTACAGCGCAATCGTTTATGGTTGATGCCCTCCGTGATGTTAACCTCGACATCATGCGAGGGGAGAAAATCGGAGTCATCGGTAACAACGGCGCTGGAAAAACAACCCTGTTGAAAATTATCGCCGGATTGTTGCGCCCCGATCACGGACGACTGGAGGTTCGAAGTACGGTCACTTTTCTGGCCGGATATGGAATCGGTATGTTGGATGATTTAAGCGTTGAAGAAAATGCCATTTTATACGGTGCCATTTACGGATTGAGGCGGCAGACTGTTCTTGCAGCAATGGAGGAGCTGCTGAGCTGGGCCGAATTGACAGACTTTAGAAATGCCAAACTGAAAACCCTATCCAGCGGTATGTTTGCTCGACTGGCGTTTTCTGTGACCCGTTATATTGAAAGGGACCTGTTTTTGCTGGATGAGGCTTTGTCGGCTGCGGACCGGTCCTTTCAGCGCAAGTGCGAATCCGTATTCGCCGTCCGTAAAGAGGGTGACAAAACATATGTTGTCGCCACGCATAATCTGAGCTTCGTCACACAATTCTGTGAAAAAGCGCTGTGGCTGCATCACGGAAGATGCATGGCTTTCGGTACGGCCGATAAAGTGGTGGATGCCTATATTAAATCGAATGGAAGCGGGCCAAAAATCTCATGACAGGCTGAAAATGATGGTGATGGAAAAATGGGCAACGGTATTACTCTGGTGTGTCTTTTGGGCCTTGAAAAAATCCTGCATGAAAAAATAGCTCGGCTGGCAGGTTGATACCGGTTTTTCGGTCCGGATTTGACTCGTTAGAAAAAAGTGGAGCCATTCTTTGAGGTTTGAACTTCCCATGCTGTCAGCGCCTGACTTGCGGAATAGCATCCGCATTGCCTTTGTCTACCGACGGGATAACTACTCGACCCTGTTGACCGCCGGCATGAGCCATCTGCGCTTCTTTCGAATGGCCGAGGCCCTGGCTCGGCGTGGCTATCAGGTCGATATCATCATCAACCGCCAGCGCGAGATCGCCGTGGTCAGCCCGAACTTGCGAGAAGTGCCATTTAACCTGGTGCGCTGGGATGAGTATTCTGTTATCAAAACCGTTTTTCACGAAGGCATGCGAACACTGATCAAAGAGGGAGGAGGCGAACACCCTTTTATTATCTCAAAACTTGGTTCGGTGATCGCCAGTTCCGAGCATCCCGGGGTTCATTTTCATGGAGATGTCCGCCAGGACCTTTTTATGCTCCAGTGCGAGGTGGCAAAACGCAGCCGCGCGGTTACCGTACTGACACAAGCAAGCCTCGAACTCTTTCGCAGCGAACATGGCGATAAACAATTATTTCTGATACCAACCGGTGTGGATGCGGTCATTCCGGAACCGGGCCCGAATCCGTACACCCGTATGGGGATAAGCGATCCGGTCGCCATCTTTGCAGGCAATCTCTATGATAATACCCGTCAGCCTGAAGTAAACCGGATCTGGCAGGAACGCCTGAACCGACTCGGTCGAGCGCTAAAAGCGCGGAGAATCCAACTGGTTGCCATGGGTGTTGGTTTAACCAACCTTCTCGATCCGCAGATCGTGCTTCATGTCGGCGCCATCGAAAACAACGCGTATTGGGATTGGCAGCGATATGCCGCGGTTGGAATCGTGTTGGCTCAAGGAGTGGTCCAGCATAATGAGAGCAGTAAAATATATTATTATCTGCGAACCGGCCTTCCCGTTGTTTGTGAATCGCCGGTGCCAAACGCTGGTTTGATCAGCAGGTTGGGTCATGGTATGCTGTGTGCTTATGATGATACGGAAGAAATGGCCGATCAGGCGGCATTTTACTGCCATCATCCTCCGGACAAACACCGGGTGATGCAACGGATGATTGCTGAACACTCCTGGGATCAACGGGCCGCAATGTATGACCGTCTTCTTTTGCAAACGCTGCCTCACGTTGCGCCAGAGGAGGCGTAAGTGAAAGATACGATGCAGCGAAAATCCGACAAAATCCGGGTCGGCTTTATCTGTGATCAACTTGAAATCGGAGGGCAGGAGAGAGCCTGCTATCGCATACTTCAGCATTTGGATCGCAAACGATTCATTCCCTTTCTCTATGCCTTTCGCCCCGGAATGATGCTCGAGGATTTTTTTGCCCTTCAAATACCGATCTACCTTGGCCACACACGGCCGGGAAGAGACAAAGCCTGGAACACCATCGACCGGCTCGCGCGCATTGATTGGCGCAAACGGCTGACGCATCTTCTCCAAAATGATCGAATCGATGTCGTTGTGGTATTTTCCTGGCGGGATGGGCCGGCTGCAGCCCGCGTCGCGGGCGTGCGGGCGATTGTGGAGCGGGTCGATGGCCCGGCCCTGGCGGAGCGGATTAATGACAAATCTGGAATAACGCGCGTGGTGTGCGAATCTCGCTCCGTCTATCGTCTTCTTACATCGCAGCGCAAACGCTTCGGCTTGACGAAAAAGCAGGTCAAGATTGTCCTAAACGGTATAGACCGCAATCAGTTTAATCCTGGCCGACTTTCGAGACGGCAGTGCCGCAAGGTGCTTGGCATCGCGCATGACGAATTTGTTGTCGGAACCGTCGCCCGTCTGGCTCCCGTGAAAAACATAGGCACTATGGTTCGCGCGATCGCGTTTCTAATGTGCCAAAATAGCAACATATTACAATCTAAATTGCGCTTTATTGTGGTGGGTCCAGATGGGGGTGAGCATAAGGCGCTCCAGGGACTTGCACGTGAACTAGGAATTTCCAACAAGGTTACATTCCTTGTCATGCGGACAGACATTCCGGAAATATTGCGGGCACTTGATCTCTTTGTCTCCACCTCTATCAATGAAGGTACACCGAATGCCATGCTGGAGGCTATGGCCATGGCTCTTCCAGTGATAGCTACGCCTGTCGGCGGAGTCACGGACTTGATCGACAGACGCTATCTCATTTCGCCAAATAATTATCAGTTGCTCGCTAAAAAGATTTTAAAATTGTGGCAGGAACCGTTACTGCGAAAACGGCTGGGAAAGCAAAACCGCCAGAAAAGTGCGCAATATGAAATCACTGATGCGGCCAGGAAATTTGAACAAATTCTGATAGAAGCGATTGGCGCTGGACAACGTGGCCCGGCTTTAGCAAGACGATTGCTGTTCATCTCGTCGCAGAATGGATTACACCGGCTCACACAGTCTTTCGCAGACCAGCTGAAAAAAGAAAAAGTTAACGTAAAATATATCAGGCTGCATGATCGCAAATCTGAAGACCGCTTAATTCTCCAACAACTACACCGTATCAGCGATCCGGATTTGCTCCTGGTGGAAGATGTCGAGATTGCAAAGTTTGTGAAAAAAGTACTTCCACACATCGAGATTGTATTTTTGCAGCAGGATAACGAACCATTGCTGCAGAATCCCAAGAAATATGCTGCTGTAGATCATATCCTGTTCTATTCGGAGTTGTCTGCGGCTGCGGCGCAAAATGACTTTCCATTTTTAGTCGAAAAAATATTGCCGGGATCCATTGACCCGACTCAAAAGAACCTCGCTGCAAAACTTGCAGGGCTACTTGAGCAAAAGTCAAACAACCGACAGCCGGAGGGACTTTGAACATCCTCTCGGTCATCGAAACCTTCGCGCATGGTGGTGCGGAAACGGTTTTGGCGAATCTGGTTCTCTCGCTCCAGGAGCATGTTCATCGCGTTTTACATTTTAGCAGTGCTAATGAAACGATGGCACACGGATCCTTTGTTGCGGCGCTCAATAAAGCAGGCGTAACCGTGATCGACCAGCACTGGTCCGTATTGAACGATCCGGCCGCCCGACAGGAGGTGTTCGGAGACTCTCAGCCGGATGTGATTTTTTTCCATTGGTGGGGAAAGGATCCGTGGCGATCCTATATAAACGGTATTGATAAAACGGCGAAAAAACGCCCATGGCTGGTGTTGATTTTGCATCACGCCGTGATTCCCGCACCGGCCGGGTATGATCAATACGTTTTGGTTGCGGATTTTCAGAAAAGTCAGCTATCGAATCATTCAGCAGAGAAGGTCGTCGTCATCCCCAACGGAATTGATCTGGCACGCTTTAAAGAAAAACCAATGAAAGCGGTAAAAGGATTTGTTATTGGCAGACTGAGCGGGCTGCGGCCAGGCAAGATCCCCATGAATTGGGTGCGCACAGCCATAGGTTTTAATGTCCCGGGCGCTACCTTTATTATTGCCGGAGACGGGGAGCGGCGCAGGATCCTTGAACTGGAAGCGCAGCAGCTCGGAGTGTCTGACCAATTTTTGTTTCCTGGATATATCCCGTTCGATGAGGTCCCACGTCTTTTAAGCACTTTTGATGTATTTTGTTATGCAACCGACACGGCAATCGAATGTTGCCCACTGGCATTGTTGGAGGCTCTGGCCGCTGGTGTTCCGATTGTGGCCGAAGCACGTGGAGGTATCCCTGAAATCGTGGTTCATAATCAGAACGGCCTTTTGGCCAGGTCTCCAGCCGAAATGGGATTGCACCTGCGCGCGCTGGCGGCAGATCCCGATCGGCTGGCCGAACTCGCTCGGCGTGCGCACATTTCGGCGGAGCGTTTTTCTCTTGCACGGCAGATTGAGGATTTTCGCAAGCTGCTGAACGTGCATTCGAGGAGTGTGCAATGATCCCATGGTTTGCAGTTGGGCAGAACTGGCGAAGGTACAGGGGATCGATACACAAACAAAGCCCTTTGCGGAATCCTAGGTGGAACAGGCCATGAATCCTCAACCCTGCGCAACAATCATAATCCCCTTGCTGCGTCAAAATGATCGCTGGCTGGAGCAATCGGTTCGGTCGGCACTTGTGCAAAGCGCTTTTTCAGATGTACTCATAGTAATATCCCCAGAAACCCCCGCTTCGAATCTCGCTGTTCTTGCTGCGCTGCGACGAGAATTTCATTCGTTGAGAATTATTAGAGAAAAACCCGGAAGGGGATTTCCCGGTGCACTCAATGCCGGTATCGCCGCAGCCACTACATCGCGTGTGGGCTTTTTGCTCTCGGATGACTGGCTGCTTTCCGATGCCGTTGCTGAATGCCTGCCTTTTTCCGCGGATATTGTGAGTACAGGTCTGACAGTATATGCTGCGGATGGCCTCACACCCCTTGAACACATCAGCAGCCATATCACATGGTCTGGCTATGAGAGTCAGGCTAACCTCGAGCGCAAAGCGGCTTATCTCACTCATTTTTTCCTGTTTAACAAAAAAAAGCTCGAAGAGGTGGGCTGCCTCGACGAATCGCTCGGCGATGCGCCGGGAATTGACGATTATGAGCTGATTTGGACCATGCTGGAACGAGGGGCTTCTGTTGCAATTGTCGGTAAAAGTCTCTATTGTTACCGGGATCACGAAGAGATTCGCCTCACCTTGAGGGAAAAGCAAAACCTCATAAGGACCATGGAACGGATTTTAGATAAGCATGGCGTTCCTGGTGCTGAACGTGAGCATCTTTTAGCGAGACATGCGCGCTGGTTTGGGAAACCCATTCAGACCGTATGGAAAGAGCTTAATCAGGCGAGGCGTGGTACATCATGAAAGCCTCTCCGCCGGCAGCAGCCTTTGTAAAAAAGGCTTTTCCAGAACGGTATTGGTTTTCGCATGACGTAGCCGCCCTGCCCAAACCATATCCGGATACATTTCTATTATTGGAGCGGCGCGGATTTCCTCGCGAGGTGCTCCGCAGCGGAATTCCCTACCAGTTGAATGTATACTCCGACGAACTGGGAGGACTCCCTGAAGAACTTTTTAATGACCGGGCGATCAACTGGCATCAGCAGCAGTTTGGCAGAGTGGGACTCATTGCTGCAGCCGGTCTATTTCAATGGTCCGACAAATTGATCGTGACTGTTCTGCAGTCAGATTTGTGTCAGCAGATTTATCGCAGTTCGCGATATAAATCGCTTGCCAAAACCAGAATCGAATCCCGCTTCAAATCCTGGCCACGCATTCTGCTCAATGCTGTCCTCGATTTTGCCGCCTCGCGACAAATCACTGCGGTTTATATACCGGTTGCAGATGAGGTGTTGCGCCGTACAAAAAAACAACTGATCCCCGATCTCTTTCGGCGCATTTACAACAGCCCGGTCGAGCGTTACAGCCATGTCCGCTGCCAGCTTTTCGATACCGAGTATTGGACGATCGTGCCAAACGATAATATCGAAAAAATTGTTCCGCTGGAAGTACGGCCTGCAACAGCTCCCGCACCCCACCACAAAGAAATCTGCATCTTTCACGATATCGAAGAGAACATCGATACGGACATAGATCCTGAAAAATGCCGGTCGGCTCTTAACGAAATGCTGGTGATCGAATCTCGGCACGGCGTACGCGTGACCTACAACATTCTTGCCGCGCTTTACAAATCTAAAGTCGAATTGATTGCACCAGGTGGACATGCTTTAGGTTTTCATTCCTTCGATCATGCCCTTCAAGGCAGTGAACAGCTCGCACGCTCGCGCAGGATGGACCTCCAGGTGCGCGGCTACCGTCCTCCAAGGTCAGAGCTGACACCCGAACTGAGTGAATTCAACCTGGCTTATTACAACTTTGACTGGCTTTTGTGTTGGTCGAAAGCACTCGCCCTCGACGATCCCACGCTGCAGGGGGGAATTGTCAAAATCCCTGTCCAGCTTGATGATTATGGCCTGCATACCGGCCGATATGACTACCCGGGTTGGCTGACCAGACTTCGTGGATTCCATAAAAATTCTTTTATCGCTATTGGATTACATGACTGCTATGCAGAACACTGGCTCGCGCATTACGATGAATTGCTCGATGAGCTTTCTCGCGTAGGCCGTCTCGTCACGGCGGACCAGGTGGCCGATCGAATTTTTCTGTCTTCAGAGGAGAACCGGTGAACTATTTTTGGTACCTGTTTTCTCAAAACGGCTGGCATGATGGCGGCAATTCGACCGAACAGTATGGCCGTGCGCTTTCCGGCGAACCCAGCATTTTTATTCATGGCGATCGCAGCGAACTCAAAGCCAAATATCATTATCTGGAAATCATTCCGCGAGGTGAAGAATATGTCATACCGGCGCTTGAGAAATCCGTTGAACAAGCGAAAATCGGCATGTTTTGCAAACCGAGTGAGAATTTTTTACGATATTTGGAGTATTGCAGGGTTGCTGGAATAAAAACCATATACCGTTGCGTGGACGACTGGCGCCACAACTTCGGCGAAGGCTGGTTTGATCCGGCCATCGAAGAGAAAATGATCGCGCTGGCAGATCTCGCCGTGGCCTCCTCTCGTCGCATGGCGGACTTTTATGGGATCCGCTATCTTCCCAATGCCTGCGCCTGGATTCGGCCGAAAATTCCGTCCCCAGGCAATACTCCCCTGGTCGGCTTTGCCGGATTAGCGGACCTGCCGCGCTTCGATCTTGATCTGGTGCGGTCGCTCGCCGAACAATTTCCAGACATCCGTTTCGAAATCGTGGGCACCCGAAATCCGTGGCGCACACGCAACATCACGGCACGGGCCAGTTGCTTCTGGCACGAAGCCATTCAGCATATGAAAAACTTTGACGTGGGGATTATTCCATATTGTGGTGATCACCTCGACGGTATGCAGCCGATTAAATCCTGGGAGTATCTCGGGATGGGAATTCCTCAATTGAGCCAGCATGATCTGGATCTGCCGCGCCATAACTCTGTGTACAGGTACAAAACGCTCGATGAAAGTATTGAAAAATTGAGATCAATCCTGGCCACACTCGCCACCCTGAATAAAAGTCCGATTCTCACCTATGCTTCGCAGAACACCTGGCAAACGCGTATCCGCCAGTTAGTTGATTGGCTGGATCTCCCCTGAGGTGATTTAAGGTATCCGCAGCTTGAATGAAGCCTGGAAATATGTGATTTGCAATTTTCAGGCGTAAGGGTGTTCTCACTACGCTGGTTTCTATTCCATATCATCTTGTTCACGAAAAACAGATCATGAACATTTTGAAAGAATGCCTTGACCAGTATACTTCACAGGGTCCTTACCAGGGAATGGATCAGCCAATGACGATTGGGCATAAAGTCAGGCTATCTGTCAGGGTAATGCAATATGAAGTCTCCGGCGGATTTTCAATCTTTGCGAAAAAGGAAGAATGATGAACAGGCTTTTCCCTTCCCCCGCGTCTGGTGTTCAATCGTACGATTGGCGGTCGGTTTTGGTAACGCGGAAAGCGGCTTCGGCATGCAACGCAGTTGCTTCTTTATGAAATCATCTGAACCTATCATTGTAATTGAATCGATCCGCTTTTCTTCAACAATAGTTTACTGAATTGGAATTGTACTGTTTTCAAGATAAAGGCAAGTCCACCAGATAGATAATAAAGCCAATGCCAGGGGATGGTCCGAAGTGCGAATAGATAACCGCGTTTGCGTCGGAAGAAGCAATAAACCGGCATATTTAGAGATACCAGTAACAGTGCGAGTATGGCGCTCACGTACAACCACACCGGCCTCCACCAGGAGACGGACAACGTGGCAAGGATACCGTAAACGAGGACGACGCTGATGCGATTTGAGGTTTTTAAATTAAGATCATTAATGAACTGTTGCTGCTGCAGGATCAATTCCGTCCATGGCAGTGCCCGCCGGAAGAAATCGGTTTTGAGCATGTTGGCTATTTCCCAGCGTTTTAAATGTTTGACCGTGAGCGTTTTAACCAGACGGATGCGGTGGCCTGCCCTTTTTAACCGGTAGCCTAGCTCGATGTCCTCGATACAGGCTTGGCGATAGTGTTCATTAAAGCCGTTAATCTGCAAAAAAACATCCCGTCGTATGACGCCGCAAGCGCCCCAAAAGGTCGAAGCCTCTGCGTTGCTGGTTTGATGGATGTAATGGTGCAACAGATTTCGATATTGTGACAGAAAATTATTTTCCGCGGGTGCGTCGTCATAGGAGCCGATTACCGCAGCCAGATCCGGTTCCTGTTGGAAAATGGCGATCACTTGTTTAATGGCGTTGGGCTCGATCGTCACATCAGAATCGACGAAAAAAATCAAGTCGCCCTGTGCGGCGTACGCACCGAGATTGCGTGCATGTGCGGGTCCAAATCGTTCGGTGGTCGTCAAGACGACCGCACCTGCCGACTCAGCGGCGTCCCGTGAGTTGTCCGAAGCGACATCTATGACGACAATAATTTCCAGCGGTGCTGGATCGACTTTTAAAAGGCTCGCTAAACATTGTTTGAATTTTTCGCCGCCGTTATGAACAGGTACGATCAAGGAAATCGTCGGTGGTTGATTCATCATCATATCAGCGCCTTAGCTTTTCCAGAAGTATTCTTTGCAGAAAAAAGGCTCCATGGATAGAGAATATTATAACGAAAGGCATAATGGGAAGTCTGTAGCGGTCCGTAAAACTGAAAGGAGCCGAAGCAATGGTAAAGTAAAAAATGATCACCATCAGCAGCACAAATTTAACACGTTCACTTCTATAAAGGGTGAAAAATCCCAAACCAGCGGTCATATAAAGAACAAGCAGATCGACTGTGCAAAAACACAGCCAGGCCAAGCTCCCGACACTGCGATTCCGGGTCAGTACGGTTACTTTTTCCAATAGACCTTTGTTCGTATTGATGTTGGCCAGTCTATAAACGGGAAGATCTAATAGTTCAAGGAGCTTGTTGCTTCCGGGCAGCATGAAAAAATGGATTGCTCCCGATATGTATTTCTTTGTGTCAAGAACGACTGCTTGAGCCATTTTATTTAATAAGGATGTACGGGGATTTAGTTTTTCCATATCATTCATCTTTGTATTGGCATTCAGATCAACGCCAGATGCCAACGGGCGAGGATCTTTCGATGCCCGTAACAAAACGGAGACGTGTTTCATGTTCCATCTAATCACCGCCCTTTGATGATAAGAAATCGTGAACGAATCGGATACGACATAATTGCGAACCATCCATGGCGCAATCGTCAAAAAGAAAACAAAGGCAAACAACGCATACTTTCTCATGCCGATCATCAGATTGCTTCTGAACCGGAAGCAGAAAACGACGATCAAAAAAATGACCAAATAAACGCTCACAGGCCGGCAAAGTGTGGCAAGCCCAAGGAGTATCGCAGCCAGGGTCACGTCCTTATTGTCTTTTGTCGTTATGAACCTTGCCAGAAAAAAAATGCTGGAGCAGAAAATAAAAAGAAACATTGTTTCCGAAAGCAACAGGTTTGTGTGGATGACATTTGTATATTCGAAAGCAAGAAGCCAGCCAGCGGCAACGGCTATTTTTTCATTGAAAAGAGTAGCGGCTATTTTATAGAGGAGAAGGCAGGTAAAAGCTCCGATAATTGTTTGAACAAAAATCGCAATGAAAGGATGCTGCCCCACCATGGCATAGATGACGGCCAGAAAAAAAGGATAGCCTGGCGTTCTGGTCGTATCGGACTCGTACGGACTTTTGGATGAAGCGGAAAAAGTCTGATGGTCCAACAAATTCACTGCAATGCGGTGATATTCTGCAGCATCACTTACAAGCAGTTTATTTATAAAGACTTCGACTTTCCAGGGACCGATCAGAAGAAACAGACCCATTCGAAGAAGAATGGCCGCTAAAAAAATGAAAAGTAGATGTCTGTGGCTATCGACCATCATGACTCCCCGTATAAAAAAAAGCCTCATTCTCACGCCATACCATCGTCAGACAAACTTCCGGCCCCGGTATGCCATATTAACAAAAAATACAGTCATGATCGAAATACGGGTTGGAGATCGATGCCAGCAAAACGATAGTCTTGGTGAAAAACGTGACCGGAACTTTTAGCACTTTTCGATGGAGCTGTGATCTATTCCATGATTTAATTTGAAGATGGAATGGATCTAGCTGTAGCCGGGTCCAAGACCATTTCGGGCCTTTGTTGATCATCGCCCCTTGCTTTTTCTGGATTCAGTTCCTCATGATAGACCATTTCGGTATTAACCATCCACACGTCGTTGGTTTCACCGGTGATGTTGCGTGCGGCAAAAATGCCTGTGAGCATCGAGTGATCCTGATTGTTGTATCGGTGCAGACCATTACGGCCGATTGTTTGTAAATTTAAAAAACTCGCCAAGTACTGTCGTAGAATATTTAAGTTATCTCGATAATTCTCATGATAGACCGGATACGTTTTTCTCATGCGCACCACGGTACTATCGATCACTTCGTGAGGTTCGATAAGACCGATTTTTGTACATTCGCGAATGCCAGTTTCAATCATACGCTCTTCTGGCCAGTTCCATTCTTCATCTTTGTCCCATAAAAAATACTCGAGGCCGAGCAGCGTATGGTTTGGATTGGGCACCATATCCGGGCTCCAATTTTTATAATTTTGTACGCGACCGAGTTTCACATCCGGCGCGTGAATGTAAATCCAATTATCGGGGAATACGTCTTTACGATTGATAATAAGCACAACGGTTAGATAATCGCGATGGTGCAGGCGGTCCGCTGCCTGTAAAATAGTATGCGGCGGCAGAGGATCAAGGGCGTAGATCAATTCTCGTAAGGGCATGCTTGAAATAAAATGCTTACCGTCCAATTCGATGGAAAGACCGTCATCGGTTGTACCATACATACTCTCGATGCGACGATTGCGATGGCGAAGGCGCTCGACGCGTACTCCGCGGAGCGTTTCGCTACCCTGCTGCGCCAGCCGTGATTCGCAACATTCCCACATCATACCCGGGCCGAGGCGGGGATAATGAAACTTTTCGATAAGCGTGGTAATGCGTTTGTCATTGTGGCGGTTTAGAAAAAACGCGTCATGCACGGCATTCCATAGTGAGAGATTATTGATGCGCTGGGCTGCCCAATCCGCGGAAATTTTATCACATGGAATGCCCCAGACTTTTTCCGTGTAGGTTTTGAAAAAAATATCGTATAAACGATAGCCAAACCGGTTCGCCACCCACAACTCAAAGTTGTTGTCATCGCCATATGGAAGCACTTTGGCGCGGAAATAACTAAGACCGATGCGAACCGCTTCCAGAGGACCCAATCCCACCAGCGCATTGAGAGGCTTGAGCGGATAATCGTAGAAACGGCCGCTATAATAAATACGGGAGAGTCGCGGCCGCAACAGGAAATCATCGCCGATAATTTCCTGCCATAGTTTATTGATGTACGGAATTTTCGAAAAGAAACGATGTCCGCCAATATCGAAACGATAACCTTTATAATTCACAGTACGTGAAATGCCGCCGACCTGTGCATCCGCTTCTACTATTGTCGAGCGCATTCCCAGTTTTGCAAGTTCATAAGCCGCTGTCAAGCCGGCCGGTCCGGCACCGATCACAAGTGATTCAGACAATGAAGACAAGGCTATGCTTTCTCAATTTCAATTAGTTGCTAATTGCTGGTGCAAAAAGCATGTTATCAAATCACGGAGAGCATTTGCAGTCATCATCTTCCTGGAGGTGCAAATGAGATAAGAGTCCCTGCTACACCTGTTTTTGAGCGACTGGTCCAGCGTATGGCCTTTTCCGCTCCTGACTCGCTGAAAAGGTAGCCAAACATGATCTAAAAAACAAACAAAATCACTGGTGTCCGGTAACCGGACACCAGTGAAACAAAATTATTAATAAATAAAGAAATGCGAATAGAGTCTACGGGAAGAAATGGAAAGTAAAAAAAATGGTTCTCTGCAACATTGAGTGGGTAAAATTGTGGTAATTTTAGTAAATTCCTTTTTGATGAGCAATACAAACAAGACATCAGAAAGGAATAATATGGCAACAGCAGAACTCTTTAGTTTAGCGCCTGGTCTTGAAGAGCCGTGGTATGTATCGGATGTCAAATTTGACCCCAGTAATAGGCGATTGGATCTGACGATTGATTTCAAGCGAGGCTCTCATTTTAGCTGTCCTGAATGTAAAAAATCTGATTGTATTGCATGTGCATCCCGACAGCCTGTGGCGGATCTTGGGACATTATGTTGACCAAGCTGTCCAGCAAGCAGATCTAAGCAGCCTGACCGATGTCGGCATAGATGAAGTTGCCAAAAAGAAAGGCCATGAGTATATCACCGTTTTGGGCGATCTGCGCATGTCAAAGG
>Ga0209311_1000659_pt1 | contig 30073 bp, 31 predicted proteins | sample AD_UKC045_MetaG_FD_184417 | JGI IMG/M metagenome (GOLD analysis project Ga0209311, IMG submission 184417) | Active sludge microbial communities of municipal wastewater-treating anaerobic digesters from USA - AD_UKC045_MetaG (SPAdes) (version 2) | ecosystem: Engineered > Bioreactor > Anaerobic >... | reverse complement strand
CGAGAGGCTGAAGGCGTCGGTCTCGAAAACCGATTTGGCGCTTGCGTCAACGTGGGTTCGAATCCCACCCTCTCCGTGTTTTTCACCAAAGAATTTTTGTGCGGAAATATCTTCGCAGTTATCGCGTTTTTTTGGTTTACCGCGTTTGCGGGAGCCGTTTCTTGATCTATCGTCTCCTCCACTATCGCTGCCGTCTCCGCCGTCATCCGAACCCGGCGCGAGGAATCTGTCCGGGTCGAAAACAGATGGGATGCCGTAGTGTATTTCATACCATTCCGGGTCAATGATGATTTTGTTGATGAAAGTGTTCATGAGTTCTTTTCGCTTGCCGAACGGTAGCCTGTCAAACATTTCTCTTAGCTTGTCAAAATCAATATTCAGAATCGCGTCATCAAATTGATTGTCTTCCACCTGACACGCCAGAATCGTCGTTTTCATGTCTGAAATTCGGAATTCGAATTCTTTGATATTCCCCTGATGCTTTTCCACCTGCGCGGACAGCTTTTCCGGGTCCAAATTGCCATCCTCGAATGCTTTGTAATATTTCTGTAAAGCCATCTCAATTTTTTCTTTTTCCCTCTGAAGCGCGGCTATCTCTTGTCTTTTTGCAGTTGTCATTGCTTTGACATCATCAGCGCGTTTTTCTCGTTTCATCCTAAGATTCGCTTTCGACAGAATCTTATCGAATAGTTTGTCGACGATCAATTTATCGAAGTCGTCCCTGTTCAGATTTTTGTTGTCCCTTTTCTTTGCATAGCTTCCGCGCGATGAACAAATGTAACTCGTCCACACGTATTCTTTCCCATTCTGCTTTTTTCTGCATGTAAATCCGTGGTAGCAGTTCCCGCATACGTTGCACTTTATCAGACCACCCAGAAGATATTGCGACCGCAGTGATTGGGCTTTGGATTTATCCGATTCGGACAGCCTTATCTGAACCCGGTTGAATATTTCCATCGGCACAATCGGGTCCACCGCGCCATCGAACCTGACCCACTCCTCCGGGTCTTTTGTATCGAAGGAGCCGTGATACCGCCCGTTTCTTTTTTCCTCTTTGTTGTAAACGACGTTCCCGATGTAGATTTCGTTTCGGAGCATCCTTGAAAAAGAGGACGACCGCCACGGAAGCCCGCGTATTGTCGTTATTCCTTTCTCGTTCAGGAATGCGGTGATTTTTTTGAATCCCATCCCCTCGGCATACATTTCAAAGATTCTCTTGGCGACCGGAGCCGTCTCAGGGTCCGGCTCCCATTTAACCCGCTTGCAGCCATTGTCCTGTATTTCCAATCTGCGCAGTCCGAACGGCGGCGGTCCACCCGTGGAATAACCTTTCCGGGCCAGATGTTTCTTGCTACGCTCCACGTCCTTGACGTACTCAAGCCGCGAGAATTCGGCAACCGCCCGCAGGATTTCGATAATCAACTTGCCGAGCGCGTCATCGGAGTTGAACGGTTCCTTGTGGTAAAAGATGGATACGCCGCGTTCTTTAAGTTTCTCGGTCGCAATGTAGGACTCCATTGTATTGCGCCCGAACCGGGACACGGACCACGTCAACACGAGATCGAACGGCGGCGGCTTGATCTGCGTGTCGCGCATCATCTCCTGAAACGCCGGTCTGTTGAACGTCCCGCCGGAGATGGTATCGCTGTAAACCTTGTAAACGGTTTTTCCGCGCTTTTCCGCCTCGTGTCTCAGAGTTTCAATCTGAGATTCAAGCGAAAGTCCGACATCGGCCTGCATCTGCGTGCTGACGCGCACGTAGATGGCGCAGGGCCTATTTTTCTTGTTAAGCTGGCTCATTTACCCCCTCCCTTTCCTTTAAAAGTCACTTGAGGTTAGAGCCGCTTTTATCAGTTGTAAAGCCATTTTTTGATGATTCCCATGCGTGTTTTTCGGCGGATTTGCCCACATCCGAAACGTCGGTATTTCCGCTTGAATCTTCCTTGGGAATAACCGCGATCCGGTGAACGCCATCGGAGAAAAAGTAGTTTAGTTTTTCCTGAACAAAGTCGAAATCGTCCATAACACCGCACTTCCCGGTTTGACCTGATTGAGAACCAATGCCCTCACTTTTCACTTACCGGGATTGCGGAAAAAATGACGGGGGGGTGGGGCAAATAAACTTACCGAGGGGAGACATCCGGGCCGTTCAACATTTTTTGCAATCATGGGGATTGACACGGATGTCTTTGGTGTTTATATTTAGTAAACATGTACGGTGTTTGGGACGCATCAAAGGAGAATAAATGACCGCAATAAAGGAATTTGGAAAAAGAATAAAAGAATTAAGGGAAGCGAAAAAAAGGGACGATCCTGCTTTTTCCCTGAGAAGGTTCGGACAGGCCGTTGACCTGAGTCCGACATTTCTGAGCAAACTTGAAAACGGAGAAATGAGTCCTCCGAAAGCGGAAAAGATTGAGAAGATGGCCGAACTGCTCGGCGTGGACGCTGATGAATTGCTGGCGCTTGCGGGAAAAGTATCTCCCGACCTCCCCAAAATCATTCAGAAAACGCCGGTTGCAATGGCTGAATTTCTCCGAACCGCGAATGAAGAAGGCTTGTCGGAAAAAGAGATACAGAAATTGACTGAACAGATACGCAAAAGGAAGAAAGTGTAGTCCAGGGCTTATGACGTCAATCGTGAAATTCATTCCTCGTGATAAGATTGAAGCGGAAGCGGTGAAGACCCTTTGCGACTACGGGCGCAAGTATGGAGATGTTGTCAGCCCCCCCGTACCCGCTGAAGAGATAATTGAATCACTGCTGGGTCTGACGCTTGGTTTCGACGATCTGCCGGAAGTGCTCAAGACGCCGGGAGTTCTGGGGGCGACATGGGTTCTCGACAGAAAAGTATTGATTGATGAAACCCTCGATCCCGAAGTGTATCCCCAGAAGGAAGGACGATTCCGATTTACGGTGGCGCACGAGATAGGTCACTGGCAGTTGCACAGCCATTTGTATCTTACAAATGAAAAACAAATGAAATTATTCGACATGGATGATAAACCGAGTATTGTTTGTCGCGCCAAGGACAGGAAAGAACCGATGGAATGGCAGGCTGATGTTTTCGCCGGATATCTTCTCATGCCGGAGGAGATGATAAGAAAATCGTGGCTTGAGAAATATGGAATGAACGAGCCTTACGTGGCCGCAACGGAAATCGGTCGCCTGAGTACGAAGCTGGGCCTTGGTGAAGACAATACGCCGACCGTGGAAATAGCGCGGGAGATAGCTAAGGACTTCAAGGTCTCCGGGCAAGCCATGCAGATCAGGTTGATCGGCATGGGTCTGATTCAGGTCAGGGATCAGGGTCCGTCAATCTTCGATGGAGGTGTGGATGACACGAACTGAAAGCTACGGGCATTTTTTTTGCCCTGTTGTGTTTACTGTTTAGCCAATGTTGGCATATAAAAATCTGAAATGGAGGCAAAACGATGTCTAAAACATTTTCCATGAAACGGTTTCTCATCGCAACATCCAATGAATCTCTCGCGGGATATTTCACCGCGAAAGGCATCTCCATAGAGGTGGATTTGACGGCGCTCGGCGAAGCCGACAGCGGCCCGATAATGAAATCCATCCAGGAGATGCCGCGCGACGTTTCTTCGCGCATTGAAAACGATTTCAGGGACATCCATGCTCTCAGTTACGAGGGTGGGATCAAAACGCTGCTTGCCGAAACGCGGGACAATTTCGATGAAATCTCCGACGCGCTGCTCGTCATCGATGGACATGAGGATAAAGTCATGTGGGTGTTTCTCAACAAACCGGAAGTATTCGAATCCGCCTCGACATGGCATCGCATCGACACTATGACGCGGTGGCGGCATAGAAAGAACCTGCCGAAGGCGCGCCCGGCGACCGACGATGAAACCAAGGCGGCGCTCGCCGGAGTTCTCTCTGAATATTTCAGGGAGGAGGCGCGCGGCAGGAATTGCGAAGTGGAAACGTATGAACGTCCCGACTGCGTGTGCTATCACGCTTTTCCCGAGGACTATGCGACCACCGACATGTGCTACGACGAGGACGGGCGCCTGCAAAGGCGCATCCGCAAATCGGTCTTTGAAATCATTTTCTGCTACCACCCCGATGAAGGGCGTCTCAGCATAAACGGCGGAGGCCGAAAAGACCAGATCGATATGCTCTGTGAGATGTTCACGGACAATGTGCTTAAAATACCCGCGGAACCTGATCTGAAGAACGACCGTGTTTTCGACCTGAGCGGCCTCAAAAACCGCGATTTTGAGTTTGTCACCGATCCTGCGGACAACGTCGAGTTCGTTAGGGTGAAGAGCCTCGGTTTTTCCGTCGTCGGAAACAGCGGAAGGAAAATAGCGCTTGAAGCCGATCCCGACAACAACGGAAACAGGCAGGCGGTGTATGACCATATCGACCAAAGCATCAACAAGGAGAATGTTCCAGCGGACCAGATGCTTGTTAAAAAGGCGACGATTCAGATGAAGTTTCCCGGCAAGGGGAATCACGGCAGCGTCACATTCGAGATAGGATGGCCGGATTCATGCACGTTGAAAGACGGGGAGAACCACCGCAAGGTCAAGGAATACCTGAAGAGATGGGGGATCGATAAATGCGCGACGCAATAATTAATATTCTGGGGACCGCCGAGGCCTCGGATAGCGCCGCTTTTGCCGATAGTGAAATGCTGGACTGGCGGGATGGAGTGAAAGGTGCGCTGCTGTCCGATGGAATACTGAAAGAATTGGACCATGCCCGTGCGATTGAATGCGACGGCTGTGACAACCGCTGCATCGAGAAAGTCCGCATAAGAAAGAGGGCTGGCGGGTCGGTGATAGCCACCGTTTACTGCGGCGCGAGAGATGATATCGGGAGCGTGAACGTGCCTCTCGACCGTTTGCGGCGCTGGGGCATTGACTGGGATCGGCTTGCCCATCTTGTCTGTAAATCGCTTGGCGCATCGGGACCATCTGAAAACATCGTGCCACGACGATTGTGGCGTCTTGGCGGTAACAACATCGACGGAATGAAGGCCGAGCTTTTTCTGGCGGTTGGGCTGGAGCGTGCCGGCGGAAATGATCTCCGCAAGGAAATCCGCAGTCATGCTTCTCTTCCCTCCCCTGTTGTAATCATTCCTCTAAAAAAGCCTCCGGGCCGCTTCGGCGATTTCCGTTTTGTCTGCTTACGTTCAATTATGAATGTGTCGAATGGCCGCAGTCTCTTTTCTCTGGATGAACTGGCTATCGTACTCGGCGCAAAAAAGAAATCGAAAAACGCGCCTGTCGTCGTGAAAACTTTCCCGCTCTCCGCTGGGAAGGATTTTACGGCGGTTGCCATGACTCTTTACGACGGTGGAAAAATGGATGTAAACATCTCAGGTGCCGGAAGCGAAGTGTATTCGTATGAAGACATGGGATTCGCCGATGGGAGGAGAACTCCCACTACTCCGAATGATCTGTGGGGTGTGCTAAATGCCTTTGCACAATTTCACGGACAGATTACATGGAAAGACAACATCGGTAGTCAGAAAGAGCGGGCAAATCTGAAAAAGCAGGTTTCTCTCGTTTCATCTGTCCTACAAACATTTTTCCAAACGAATGAAAGTCCGTTCCATCCATATTCAAAAGAAGACGGATACAGAACCCGGTTCGTTATAACCGACAGCAGGACAAATAGATGAACAGCGCAAACATCCTCTCGTAACATCCATTCCGGTGAATTCCTTGTGAATTTTCACCGGCCCCGAAAATAATCTCAAAAATAATTTTCCACGACAAGGGCTGAAAAAGCCCTTTATTTTTGCCTCTATTTATTCTTTCGCCCCTTAAGCGCGTCTTTTTTCGCGCTGATTCCGTGAATTTTCACGAATCCCGGTCGAGCGGGCACGTCGCCCGCAAATCGCACCGGGAGGCGTGGAATGAAAAACAGTTATGAGGGGCTGGACGACCGCATTGTAAAAACGGTTCTCATCAAAGCAAAACAACTCATCGGCAAAGCCGGATACACCAGCGAGGATTACGACGACATCGTTCAGGAAATGATCCTCGACATCTATTGCCGTTTGTCGAAATACGACCCGGCAAGGTCGACATTCAAAACCTTTATCAATCGCATCGTTGAAATGAAATGCGCGGACATGCTCCAGGCGGGACATGCGGCGAATAACGATTTGAACCGGCGTGCGGAAAGCCTGAACCTGATTGTCGAGCAGGAAGACGGGGCGCAACTGGAATGCATACAGACTGTTTCCGTGGAGGAACTGCCGTGGAATAACGGCGCGGTCTTCGCAGCGGAATCCGATCTATCAGACTTCAAAATCGACCTTCAAAAAATCATGTCCCGGCTGTCGCCCAGAAATCGAACTTTGTGCGAACGCCTCACGCGCGAACACATCTCCGAAATATGCCGTGACAGTGGCATCTCCAGAACAGCTCAATACGACCACATCAGGCAGATACGGAAAAAGCTTCAAGAAGCCGGTTTTGAAATTTATTTGGGACACCCCCCCGTCATTTTTCCCGGACTCCCGGTAAGTGAAAAGTGAGGGCGTTGATCATCGGATGCCGCGACCATGAGGAGGTACGAAGGATGTTTTCAGCAAATAAATACGAGGATTTCACCGATTACGAAGTTGAACTTGCGAGGGCAACCGCCAGAAAGATGGTCGGCAACTGCGGTCTCTCGATGGACGATGTTCCCGACCTTGAGCAGGAATTGATGTGTCACCTGTGGAAAAAGAAGCGCGAATTCAATCCGGAGCACCTGTCCCAGTGCAGTTATAAGACGTTTGTCTCGCGGGTCATCGCAAAAAAGAAAGTGAGCATCTTCAGGGAGAAGTCCCGCGAGAGACGGCTTCTGGACCACAGGAAAGACCTCATTGAAGCATACGGTGAAGAGTTGTTCGACGACGCTTCCGACGCCTCCGATGCGTCGCCGTGCATCACACGCGACCAGATCACATGGAGTTCGGCAAACGACAGTTCATGCGGCTCGGTGGAAGAACGGGTAATCTCCAAAGTTTTACTCGAAGAGAACCTGAAGAAACTGCCTTTCATTCAGCAGACAGTGTTCCTTTTGCGTGAAGCCGGATACAGCCCCCTCGATATCTCCGAACAACTGAACATATCCAAGACCGCTGTCTACAAGCACTTGAATATCGCCATTTTGAAACTCAATGAAGCCGGTGTTTTCGACCGGAGAGATTGACCCACCCAAGTGGAAAGGAGGTGCCATTATGTTTGACCCACAGGAATTGACCCCGGTCACATGCAGCAGCTTGAAAACATTCAAGTTGTGCCGCAAGGACTACAACCTGCGCTTTATCCGCGGGCTGCAGGGGCTTGAGGAAAGCGAGGCGCAGTATCTCGGATCGGTGATGCACGGCGCGCTTGAGCGGTGGCACGGGCGCGGCGATGCGGACAAAGACGCGGTCGTCGCCGCCATCTTCGATTACATCGACGTCGCGTTCTCAAGCCGTGAGCAGGACGAGCGCCAGAAAAAAGACTGGCATCTGGCGCGGGCAATGATAACGGCGTACATCGAGACGTACCCATCGGAAGACTTTGATGTCATCGCTGTCGAGAAACAGTTCCAGTGCCCCATCATCAACCCGGACACCGGCGCGGCCAGTCGCAGTTTTTACATGCGGGGCAAGGTGGACGCCCTCGTCATGCGCAACGGCGAATATTTTCTGCTGGAACACAAAACAGCAGCCGTCATAGACAAAAGCTACATCGAAAAGTTGCCGCTCGATTTTCAGGTCACGCTCTACGCCCATTACCTCGAGCAATTCATGAACATCCGCATTGCGGGCGTGATCTACAACGTCCTCGCCAAGTCACTGATACGCCAGAGCAAAGGCGAGACCGAGGAAGAATTTGAGCAGCGGCGAGCCGACCTGATTGCCAAATCCAAGTCCGGCAAGTCATCCGCAAAGCGGAAGCTGCCGGAGACAGACGATGAATACTCGGCGCGGCTGGCCGAGAAATACCGCGAGCCCGGAATGTTCCACCGCGAGATGCTGTACATCCCCCGCAGCCAGTATGAGACGCTCACCGCCGAAATATGGGAATTGTCGCAGCAGCTTCTAATCGCCCGGCGCACCAGCCGCTGGTACATGAATACGGACGTCTGCTTTCTCTACAACCGTCCGTGCCGCTTTTTTCCCATCTGCGTATCCGGCGACAACCCGAACGTCATCGAGAACCGTTACCGCGTCGGCCCTATTCACCCGGAACTGGACGAGGCCGCGCAATCGCGCGAACCGATGTTCACGTAATTCAATGCAAATCAAAAGAAAGGAGTCATTCCAATGGCAATAACGTTACCCAAGGCGCCCACGCCGAGGAAAAACGATCTCCAGAATCTGACCGTGCTTATTCACGGCGGAAAGAAGATCGGCAAGTCGACATTCTGCTCTCAGTTGCCCAATGCCGTGTACGCGGCCACCGAGCCCGGCCTCGGACACCTCGAGGTGCATCAGACGCCGATTCAAAGCTGGCAGGATTTCCTCGATTTCTGCAACGCACTCGTCACCGAGAAGCACGGGTTCCAGACGGTCGTGATCGACACGATCAACAACCTGTACGCCTTCTGTTGCCGCGCGGTGTGCGAGAAACACAAAGTCGAGTACGTCGGCGATTTCAAAGCCATCGGCAAGGGGCACGTGCTGGCGAACAACATGTTCTACGAGACGATGCTGAAGCTGGCGAATCAGCCATACGGCCTGTGGATGATCGCCCACTCTGCGGAGCGCGAGATCGAAACCCGGACGGAGAAATACCTCAAGACGGTGCCGCAACTCCCGGACAAGGCGGCGGGTCAGATTCTCGGCATGGCGGACATGATCCTGTTCGCCGACCTGCACGAGGACAAAGGCGAGGATGGCAAGTCCACGTTCCGCAGGGTGCTCCGCACCAAACCGTCGAAGTATTACGAGGCCGGAGATCGGAGCGGCGCGCTGCCGACAATCGTTGATCTCGATTATCGGAAGTTTGCCGCCGCTTACGAGTCGGGCATCGCCGCGCAGAAGAACAAGGCAGTGCCACCCGCAAGCACGCCGAACGGCCAGAAACCCGCCGCAACGTCCGACAAGCCCGCCGCGCCGGCGGCTGCGGCAAAGAAGTAATTTTTGCAAGGCAAAAAAATCTCAATGGAGGTAACCAAACATGACAGATCATACGGATCAGGAAAACGAGAACGAAGGACAGCAGGACCAGTTCGACCTGTCCCAGTGGGACGAGGAATACGAAAACGCGCCCGTCGAGGAACACGACTTCGAAAACGTCCCGGACGGCAAATACCAGGTCGTCGTCGACCGGGTGGAACTCACCGCGTCCAAGACATCGGACAAGCCGATGCTCAAGTGGGCGCTCAAGATCATCGCGCCGAACCACGTGGGCCGTCTGCTGTGGCGCAACAACATGATCGCGAGCGCGGACAACATCAAGTGGCTCAAGAACGACCTGCTCACCTGCGGGATGAAATTGGGCAAGCTGTCCGAACTGCCCGAGAACATCGAGAAACTGCTGGACGTCAAGATCGAGGTCACCGTGCGCACGCGCGGCGAAAACCAGAACATCTACTTCAACAAGCTGATCGATTCCGGCAGGCAGGACTCCGGCGACGGCGCGAACATCGACCGGGAAATGGATCAGCAGGCGCAGGAAATCTTCAAGTGATCTCCTCCTCGCTTTGGGGGCGGACGGGACCCTCTCCCGTCCGTTCCCCTCTTTTTTTTCTACAAGGAGACGTGACGCTTTGGAAAAAACAACACTGACACACAGGGAAACAACGCGCATTCTATCCCTCGCCGACAAAGGCATGGGCCGACGCGCCATCGCACGGGAAACCGGCATCTCGCAATGGGCGATCCGAAAAGCCCTTGAAGAGCGCCTTGAAGAATGCTCCCCGGAAAAATCACACACGGACAGGATGCGCGAACGGCTGGACATGGCCGAATTCGCGGCCCTGAAGAAACGAAGCACCCTGTTCGAGATTATCGGCGAGAACATCCTTCGCGCCGTGCAGGCGTTCCCGCCGCCGAAGACGCCGCCCGCGGAAAAACTTCTCTTTAACAAAAAGCACGAACCCGAGGAGATGATTCTGCTCTGGTCGGACAGCCAGATCGGGCAGATCGTGGACCAACAGGAATCCGGCGGGCTTGGAGCATACAACGTCGACATCTTTCTCGAACGCCTGGAGTTCCTGAAGGTCTCCCTGAAAAAGATATTTGAAATCCACCTCGATAATACGCCGTACCCGGTCTTCAATATCTTTTTTCTTGGCGACATCGTCGAGGGTTCGACAATTTTTCCGGGGCAGGAACGGCAAACAGACATGCATGTCGTCGAGCAGGTCATGTTCGCCGTGGACAGGATCGCGGAATTCGCGGCGTGGGTCGCGGCGCTGTACCCGTGGAAAGTTAAATGTTTCTGCGTGGTAGGCAATCACGGGCGCGTCGGCAAAAAGGGCGAACAGTCGCCGTTGAATAACTTCGATCATCTGGTCTACTGGATACTGGCCGAGAAGTTGAAAAACATCCCGTCCGTTGAATTCCACATCTCAAAGTCATGGTGGATGCTCGCGGAGCGGATGAAACACTCATTTCTTCTTGTCCACGGCGATGACATTCGCGCGTGGATGGGCATCCCCTATTACGGGATCGAGCGCTCCGAGTCCAGGTATCAGAAGATGCTCGGACGCGCCGGAGAAGGATTCCACTACTTCTGCTGCGGCCACCACCATCAGGAGGCGGCGATAAAAAGCCGCATCTTCGCAAACGGCAGTTGGGTCGGCGGAAGCGAATTTTCAATCAAGACGCTTCAGGTCGCGGGCGCGCCGTCGCAGATTTTGTTTTCCGTGCATCCGATGTTCGGCGTGACGTGGGAACGGAATCTCCAACTCCAGGACCCGGCGAAAATGCCGCCTATCAAAATCTATCGGTAACCCTCGAAGGCGGTTTTCATGGTCATTGTTATCGATACCAGAGAGAAACATCCCTATTCGTTTTCCGTTCCGGTTACGAAACGGAAACTCGAAGCGGGCGATTACTCCATCGAAGGCTTCGAGGCGGTCGCGGCCATCGAGCGCAAAGAATTGAACGATTACGTTCAGACCATCATTTACCGGAAAGAACGATTCGGAAAGGAACTGGCGAAGCTATCGCACTACCGGTTGAAGGCCATCGTCGTCGAGGCGTCGATGTCCGACATCCTCGAGGGCCGGTATGAAGGCCACATTCCCCCGCAATCCGTCATAGGCGCGACGATAGGCATTCATCTCGGGTTCGGCATTCCCATCCATTTTTGTTGCAACCGCCAGATCGCGCTTCATTTCACGGAAACATTGCTCACGAAGTTTTACGAGCGTCAGACCGGCGAGAGGATCGGAAAATGAAAAAGAAAAAATGCGAGGAAACGATCAACGGCATCGTCACAAGGGTGTTCTTCAATCGGGACGGTTTCTTTTCCGGCGTGCTGCGAACCTCAACGGGCGAAACAATCCGTGTGTGCGGCGCGATGACCGCGAATGAGAACGATGCCGTAATTGTCCGGGGTTCGTTTGAGCAAAACAAATACGGCACGCAGCTCCGCGTCACGGCGTTTGAATACGACATGGCGTTCGACACTGCCGGAATAGTTCATTACCTCACCTGCAATCCGGCGATGAAGGGCATCGGCCCGCAACGCGCCCGGGCCATCGCGGAATTCTGCGGCGCGGAATTCGACACCATCATCACCGATGATCCGAAACGGCTTCTGTCAATCAAGGGGATTACGCCGGACATCGTCACGCAACTCCACGACGAGTGGGTCAAATACAAATCCCTGAATAAAACGATCACGTTTCTCGCCGGGTTCGGCATTACCCACAAACAGATCAACGCGCTGATCGACAAATACGGAAACTTCGCTCTGCAGTTCATGAAGGAGAATCCGTACAAGATCATCGAGGACATTCCCGGCTACGGATTCAAAAAAGCGGATGTCATCGCCCTTAAAATGGGCGTTCCAAAGAACGACCCTAACAGAATACACGCGGGGCTATTTTATCTCGTTCAGAAAAACATTCAGGACGGCGACACATGGATTGAATCGGAATGCCTCGTTTCCGAGGCGAACAAACTCCTCATCATGGACACGCTCGACAGCCGGGAAATCATCAGTAAACGGCTCGATGCGATGATCGAGGCCGAAACCCTCTCCGAATACCACTTCGACAACCGCGTTCTTGTGTCGCTCCCGTCAATTTATCATCAGGAGGCATTCATTGGTGACACCTTCCAGAAACTTTGTTCAAAACAATGACAAGTTTGATCTCGATGATGTTTCGTCTTCCGTTCCGCAGGAACTGAATCCCTGCCAACGGCGGGCATATCTCGCGGCCGCGCGGTACAAGGCCGTTCTCATCGCGGGCGGCGCGGGAGTCGGCAAAAGCTACGTGGTCGGCAAAATCGCGTGTCTGTACGCCGAACACGGCTACCGCGTCGCGCTCGCGGCGCCCACGGGCAAGGCGGCGAAGAGAATCGAGCAGATCGTCGACATGCCCGCACAGACGGTCCACCGGCTTCTGAAATACAACGGCCATGAGTTCGCGCGGAATGAGGAATCCCCGCTCAACTGTGATGTCGTCATCGTGGACGAGGTCTCCATGCTCGACGTGCCGCTCTGCTACCGCCTGTTCAAGGCGATTGATTTTACGAAGACGAATCTCGTGCTGGTCGGCGACCACAACCAGTTGCCGCCCGTGGGCCCCGGCAACATCATCCGGGACATTCTCTCGAACGGTCTGCTCCCCACCGTGATTCTCGACGAGGTCGTCCGCCAGGCAGGTCTCCTGAAGGAAAACAGCATCGCCATTCTCGACGGGCGCGTTGCCGGAAACACGGAAACGGATGAAGGAAGGAAAAGCTGGTATCTCGTCGACAAATATACCGAGCAGACTGACATCCTGAATTTCATCATGCTCATGTACGAGAAAATCCTCGACGAGAAACTCGGATACCACATCGTCAACAGCGTTCAACTGCTTGCGCCGATGAAGAAGGGACTCCTCGGCGTCGACAACCTGAACATCGTTCTCCAGCGGCTGATTCAGAAGAAATGCCACGGCGTTGATGTTGACGACGTCCCCGCCGGACGCAGGCCCCGGTTTTATCTTCACGACAAGGTGATTCAACTTCGCAACAATTACGACCTCAACGTAATGAACGGGTCCATCGGAACAATCGAGTCTTACGATGCGGACGCCGGTGTTTACACCATCCTCTTCGACGAGGGTGAGACACAGGTCGAACGCGATGATATGAAGGACGTCGCGCTCGCTTACGCGCTGACATTCCACAAAAGCCAGGGCTCCGAATACGAGTGCGGGATTGTGATTGTTCACAAATCCCAGTCGTTCATGCATCACAGGAACCTGTTCTACACCGGAGTCACCCGCGCGAAAAAGACCGCGATCATCATCGGCGACCGATGGGGCATTCGGAACTGCGCGAAGCACAAGATCACCGACCGGCGGCGGACATTCCTGAGTTTGGAAGGATTCCCCCGTGAGGTCGCCGCCGGATGAGACTGTTTCGGGAATACTGGCACCTGCACAACGCCGCATACATGAAAAAACGCGGGCCTATCAATTTCGCCCAGCGTTTCTACGATGCGTTCGGTTTCGCGCACGACGCGATCTACCCGCAGTGGAAGACGGACAAGGATTACAAGCATTCATGGGTTCTTCTCGAAGACCTGCCCGGCTACCCGGAAAAGTATGCGTCCGTGTTCGACAACTACAACATTTACACGACCCTGAACCATTATCCCAAGGAATACGCGGACGCGCGGGAACGATTCAGGGAAGCAAAGCTACACCATGAGAGATTCTTGAACTTAAAGCCGCCGCCGACCGCGCTGCTTATCAAGGAGCGCGAGCGGGATTTGTCGGCAATCGAAGCCGCAATTCCCAAGGAATGCTTTGTCGATTTCGGTTTCGACTTCGACGCCGGAGAAAACAAACCGATCAGAGACCTTGACGAGGCGGCGTTCTTTACAATGAAACTTCTGAATTTCTTTGAAAAGAAAGGCGTCCCGTACCAGATGTTCTACACCGGCGGTCGCGGTTTCCATGTCGTTGTCGATTTCCGGTGTTTCGAACAGCCTCTGGATGTGAACAACCACCACGTCAACAAGGCCATGGCGAAGATGATCGAGGACGAGGCCGGAGGGCTTTTCATCGATGATTCCATTTACTCATCGCGCCGGCAGTTTCGGCTTCCAAATTCCATCCACAACACGAGCGGGCTACACAAGGTGTTCCTGACCAGAGACGAACTTGAGCGCGGCGTCGATCATGTGAAGGCGCTCGCAGCGGCTCCGCGACCGATTCCGCCGATTGACCACACTTCAAGCGAATATCTGTGCCGCTTATACGGCCTTGCGAAGATCGAGGTGGACAAGAAGCCGAAGTACACGGTGAAGGCCGCGGACGTCCGGGAACTCCAGGCGGCGCGACAATCCTCGCCAGACGCTTCGCGGCCCGCGCTTCCCGTTGCCAATCTTCATCATCCACCGTGCATCCGTGAAGCTCTGGAGATCGGCATCAAGGACGGCGCGAAGGCAAACCGCAACATAATCACCGTTTTCCTCGCCACCTATTTCAAAGCCATCGGGCGCGGCCGCGACGAGACCACCGTTTTGCTCACGGACCACGCCATTCGCGTTCTGGCGCGTTTTTCCGGCTCAGGCGCAAAGGAGATCGAATCGTCCACAAAAGGCGCGGTGTCGACGGTTTTTCGCTATGAAAAATACCGCTTCAACTGCGGCACGGCCAAAAAGTTCTGCTTCGCATGCAACGATACGTGTGAGCTGTTCAAAAAATACAGGGAATCGGTGTTCAACAGACGGCTCCAGAAAGCGGATATGAAAGGTTTCACCAGCGCGAACGTCTACGAAACGCCAGAGGAAATCCGCAAAGCCATCGTCGAGCGCGAGGCCGCATATCTGAGCCGTAAGGACGGCAAAAAAGCTCTGCTCGTGCGCGCCCCTGCAGGGTCGGGAAAAACCACGCTCACGTTCGAGCATCTATCAAAATATCCATTCCAGCGCGTGTGCTGGGTCGCATCGCAACATGTGCTTTTCGACAATATCCCGGATCGCCTCAAGGATGACTGGCTTCGGATCGAGGGACGCCATCCCGATGTTTTCGATCCCGAAGGCAACATCATCGACGACGCCAACTGCTCGCGCTACGAGGACTCGAAGCGGCTGCGCGAGAAGCGGCTCAACGTCAACAGGCACCTCTGTTCCAATTGCGCCGACAATGACGCCTGCTCGTATCTGCGGCAGTTCTGGGACAAATCAAAACACTGGTTCATCCAGCAGAAGATGTTTCTCTACAAGGCCGAGGAATTCGTATCCAACTTCGACGTGGTCGTCTTCGACGAGGACATTCTTGGGAATTTCAGGGAAGAGCTTGTCGTAACGGAACGCGACGTCCGCGTGTCTCTCGGTTACGTCGACACGCTTATCGAGGAAATGGAGGCTTACGCCACGGGCGGCACGGACGGCTATGTCGCGCTTCGCAATATCCTCGGCGCGCTCGGAGAACTGCTTGCCCGCGATCCGCCCCGCAAGGCGATCACCGGCGACATCCTACACCGCAGGCTGGACGAGATATGTGTGGAAATGCACGGGATTACGCTGCGAGACCTATTCGGCGCGCTCGGAACGGACCAGTACGAGATCATCGACAAGATACATTTCAGTCTTGCCGATGTGGAACTCCCGCTCAACTTCGTGGAGCCGTTTCTGCGCATCCTGCGGTTCGAGCTTTTCGACAGGGCGAAGGACAGCAATCTAAGCTGCCTCGAACTGAGCCACCGGAAACGGCGGCGCGCCCCGGATTCAAAAACATCTCCTGTGGAGTCCATGCTTCGCGTCTTCCACAAAATTCCTATGCCGCCGTGCAACAAGCCGATTATCACGCTCGACGCCACTGGCAAACCGGATATCTACTCGGTGCTGTTCGAGCGCGAGATCGAACTTTTCGACGCCGCGTACAAATTCAAAAACGAGGTCTGGCAGGTCTTCTCCAGCGCGTCCACGATCACGGCGCTGAACAATCCGCGACACCTGAAGCGAATGCTGGAGGGGCTTAAAAAACTCCTCGAGCTGGAACCGCTCTCTCTCATCATCGTGAAGAAATCGCTCGTTCCGATTATCCAGAAGATGCTGCCGCCCGGCGCGAAATGCATCCATTTTTTCGGCAACCGCGGCTCGAACGAATTCATGGGATTCAGGCAGGTCATCATTTTCGGAGCGCCGGGCTTCGACAAGGAGACGGTTCTCATGTACGCGAGCTGCCTTTATTACGACCGCAATCTGCGGACGGATACCGGACTCGTGAAACGCACGTACACCGGCACGGACAAGGCAGTCAACATTTTCTGCTTCCTGGAGCCGCTTATCCAGAACATCCTCGAAGTGTCCCGCGAGGACGAGGCTTATCAATCATGCAACCGAGGACGCCTGATGTTGTACCCGGACATTCGGCTCGTGTTGCTCACGAACATCGTTCTGGAGCAGATACCGGTCACGCGGCTCATCAGCCTCGACGACCTTGTCGACCGGCAGCCGGACAGCGGCAAAGAAGCGCATCGCGCAGTCATCCGCGACATCATGGAACGGCAGCTTGCTGCCATCGGCTTCATCAGCGTGTCGCGCACGATCCGTCCATTCGTGGAATCCGGCCAAAGTCCCCCGCGTGCGGTCGCACGTTACTTCTCGGACAAGCAGGCGGTAATACCCGTGCCTGCGGCACGTCGCATGGACAACCGCACAGTCGAGCGGCACGTGAAAGAGATTGCCGGTGAAATGAACCTCCTGTCATTGCGCCTGCTTTTCAAAACACCGCGATGCAACGGGTTCATGGAAGTGTGGGGACGGGACGCATCGTGCATTGAGCGCGCCGCCGCATTTTTCGGTGCATGTCCCGGTTACGAAAACCACACCCTCTATGCTCCGAAACAGAAAGGCGGTTCTGAAAAATGCTGATTACAAAAGGCTTTTTTGTCCGTCACGGTGCGTCAAATTGTTTCTATAGAGAACTCCCGCATGATTTCATTATTTATATTAACTCTTTAAAGCTTTTATATAGAAACAATTTGACGCACCGTGAGCACCAAAAAACCAGTATGAATACAAGCGTTTTTGCGTGTTCGTGAATATTTGGCCGGTAATAAAACATCCGAAGGACGGTGAACCTCATGGCAACAACCACAAAACCACGGGCAGCGGTCGCCCCGATATTCAGGAAGCAGGCGCGTGTGCAATCGCAGAAAGAAGATGCGGAACGCACATCATTGCGTGACGCGTTCAATAAGGCGGGCGTCGCCACGTTTGTTTCAACCAGCATGTGCGTAGCACACAAAGGTGCGCAGCATATCGTCTCTGAACTCATCTACATCGGCGACATCGCCCACTATCGTCTGACGCCTCTCTTCTGGGCTTATCTGCGTCACGCTTTCGACAACGCAACCCGCGCGTGCGAAGCCTGGAAACTGGATGGTTCCACATATTCGGAACTGTTGGAACGCATCTCGCGCATCTACAACATGGCGCTCATGCAGTTCGGCGAAACCGACATCAAATCTGCGGAGCAGTCGTTCACGCCCGCGAAATGGAAACGACACTGCGAGCGCCTGGCACAAGGGGCAAAGCCCATCAATGACGAGTTCGATACCGATATGCAGACAGGCACATACAGATTTCCTGCTGACGGAACCGGCGCATACCACCCGGTCTCGAAGACTGCACTCGCACTCGTTGACGCCATCCGCGATAAGGCGATTGCCGCAGGCTGGACCATGCCCCAGTTATACCGCAACGTCGGCATTGCAAACCGCGACTGGGGACTCGTCTGCTATATCGGCCAGGAGGATCGCATCGGCGCGATAACCCGGCAATCCATCGAGATCGTGCATCGGTCAACTGGTGGTGCCCGCTCGCTTCATTTCTACAACCACGAGGTCGATCAGCCGTGGTTGCGCCTGCCGACTGACGGCAATGCTCAGAATACTCGCTCTGAAAAAGAAGGTGGTGAGACTCATGAAATATAAAAATGCTCTCGATATATTGCCGCCCGATCTCGTGGAACAGATACAGAGTCATTTCAAAGGCGGGCTTATGTGGATTCCTTGCGCGAAGGACCATTTCCGGGAACGCAATGAACTTATCGTTTCTCTCGTCAAACAAAATGTGTCCGTACCGGAAGTTGCCCGGCTGGCTCAGGTGTCGGAACGCTGGGTCTGGGAACTGGTCCGCCGATCAAAGAACGCCCGAACCGGCACTGAACAAAATTAATTCTTGCTTCAGTCGCGGAAAAATCGGGGGCATTTAGCGTATGTAATAAGTAGAGGCATAGTTCGTTTTGCGCCATCGTCATCATCAAGCATAAAACGCGAAAATCTTCTTTTCCGCGATCCTCCCGCAGTTCCGGCGACCCGCCACAGCGTAACGATAGATCGGTAAAAAACAATGACGTTCAAACCGTTGAATGAAAACATCCAGCAGTGTACCGCGACCAGTAGAAGCACGGGTCGCCGGTGCGAGAATCCCGCCGTCAACGGTTATACCGTGTGCAGGCTTCACGGCGCTCACAAGAAGAGGTCTCCGAACGACCCACCCAAGAAAACGAAGAGCGGACGTCATTCCAACGTCATTCAGAAATACAAAAACAAACTGAATAAGACCGCCGAGGAACTCGGCGTCGATCTGTCGGTCGGCCTGAAACACGGATTTCTGGCGTTCGATATTCTCACCCCGGAAGAGCGGCAGGACTTCCTCTCCGTGGTTAAACAGATGCACGAGGACTTCCAGTTAAACAAGTCTTCGGATTTTTACGCCACGGAACTCGTCGCCACGAACCTGATTCTCTTTCGCCGGGCAGTGAAAAACGACGACGTGAAGGCAGCAGAGGCTTACGACCGGATGGTTCGGATGCATCTCTCGGATTTGAAGGCCACGAAGAGCGCCCGCGAAGGCGACACGATCAATGTGAAGACCACACCAGCGGAATGGGCGGCTTCGATTCTGAAGAGGGTCGAAGAGGAAGAGGCTCAGGAACTGGCCGGCGGGGGCGGCGCCTTTTCTGAAGAATCGAAAAACAGCGTCGCATTTGATGAAGGCGACGATGCAAATAAGTCCGATAAAACCAAGACCTTTGAGGAGTGAAGCGTCGCATTTGACGACAAATACGACGGTGCCGGAGACCTCCGACCCTCGTGGACAGAGCCTCTGACATCGCCGGAGAAACACACATAGCAGGATATTCCCGAACAGCCCGCTCCGACCAGACGGTCCCTGCGGGCAATGAACCTTGATAACCGAATCGAAGCAACCGCACCGTTTGCGCACGGTCGCGCACCGTTTCGCGCCTGTCGCGTTTTGTTGATGAGATCGAAGCATTGATCGGCATCGCGGCAAAACCGAAATTTCAAAGCGACCGACCCCCTACAGGGGTAAACAGAGCGGGGTAAATTTCCCGGCGTCGGCAATTCCCATTTTCGGTCTTTGCCCCAGAGAGAAAAGAGACCGGCAAGCGGCCTCTTTGAATCACGGCTGTCGGCGCGGAACATATTTCTACCCCGGCTCCAGATGGAAGTCATCGACGGCTTCGGCGCTCTTTATCTCGCCCTCGACCTCACGGAAAATGTCGCGGAGCTTGAAGGAAACATTGGCGGGCTTTCCAATCACTTTTGACACGAGAATGAAGTCCGTATTGTAAGACTTCCCGTCCATCCAGCCGCCGATGCAGACCGACTCTTCGGAACACAGCATCCCCATGTGGGACGCTTTCAGGTTCTCGAACGAGTCGCCCCGCGCCACGTAGGGACGGATGAACCGCTTTGCGAGTTCATGCGCCGCCTGTTCTGTTTCGTAGGAAATATGTGATTCCATGCGGCGCTCCCTTCAGATGGTTTCCATCGCTTGCTGTAACGCTTCGGACGGCACGTGGGCGTAGATGGTCGTCGTTGAGATGTGTCGGTGGCCGAGACTTTGCTGAACGAGCGCGAGGTTCCCGGTCCGCTCGAGCAGACTGGTGGCGAACGTGTGGCGCAGACCGTGAACGGAAATGTTCTTCTCGATGCCCGCGTCGGCAAGCCACTCATCGAACGAGCGTTGCACCTGCCGGACGGACAGGCGGCGTCCCTGATTGCTTACGAACAGCGCGTGGGTTTCAACCGGCATTTTCCGGCGCTGTTTCAAGTACACATCGATATCTCTCCGAACCCGGGCGTTCAAGAAACGTACCCCTTTGTGTCCTCCCTTGGCAAAGACAGTGATTTTCTTCTCCGCAAGATTCACGTCATCGACGCTGAGATGGACAAGTTCGGAGACACGGATACCGGTGTTGAGAAAGAGGCTCACAATGGCAAAGTCCCGGAAGGCTTTCTTCCCGCGAGTATTCGAAATGGCCTTGAGGAGTCTCTTTTTCTCGACATCGGTTAAAACATCCGGCGCGGGTCGTTCCACATGCCGGATGCGTATGGAGGCGGCGGGATTGGACGGAATGTGGCCGGACGCGGAGAGCCAGTTAAAGAAGGACTTCAACGAGGTCTTCACCTTGTTGACGGAACCTTCAGCCTTAAGGCCTCCGTCCGGCAAGCGGGTCACAATCGGGGACACGAGGAACTCGTTCAACATATCCGCTGTGACTCCGGAGACCTCCGGGCATTGGAGACGGTCCGCAAGGAACCGCTCCAATTGCCCGAGGTCACGGAGGTACGAAGCGACCGTATGCGGCGAACGCCCGTCAGCCCGCAGTTTCGTCTCGAAGAGTTCAATTGCCCTGCGGGGCGTCAGCGGCGTTTCCGGCATCGGCGTCTGTTCCCTCCTGTGCGCGTCCTTTCTTCATCTCGGATTTCGGAAGCGGGACTTCCGCGAGGTATCCCTTCTCCTGCGCCCAGACGAGCATCATGCGGAACACACGCTTGTTCTGGGTCACCGTGATTTCGCTCTTCGCCTTGCCGTTCGGCTTCTTGAGGAGCGCGTCAGACTTGAAGAACGTTCCGATTGTCGCCGGGGTGAGTTTGCCGAGCGGCTTGTCCGCGCCGAAGTGGGTGGCGACGTTCTCGAGGCACCGTCCGTACACCGCGACCGTGCGCTCGTTCTTGCCCTCGTCCGTCAGATACTTCAGGAACGCGGGGATTGCTTTCTCAAACGTGATTTCCTTCGCTTTTTTCGTAGCCATTGTGTATGGCCTCCTTTTTGTTTTTTTTCTTTCTCTTTCGCCGGGTCTTGACCCGTTTGTAAAACCGCGTTTCGCCTCCTTTCGTTGTAATCGCGGTCACATGTTGGAGCCGGGGCGCGGATAAGCCAAGCCAATTTCAAAAAAAGATTTGGGGCAATCCGGGAGCGAATTTTCAAAGCGAAAAATGACTTCCAACGGTGATTAGCGGGGGGGCTTTTTCCCGCGACGGGGTTGCCCGATTCCAGGAGACTTTTTGAACACCATCGAAATGCCAAAAGACCATCGCGCCATCGGGCGCATCCTGCGCAACCCGCGGCTCTGGGGAGAGCACTATCTCAAGAACCGCGACGGGGCCGCGCGCCGCTATTGGCCGCATCAGCATGACGACCTTGAATGCCCGGCGACCAACATCATCCATCTGGACGGTCGCGATTCCGGCAAGACAGTCGACATCGCCACGCTGGCGCTGCACCACGCGTTCGTGAGAAAAGGCGGTTCCGTTCTGGTCGCCGCGCCGCATCAGGGTCCGGTGGACACCATCGTCGAGGAAGTGGAATTTCAGATCGAGAACAACCCCGATCTGCAGTCGAGCATCGCCGTCAACGCGCAGGGACGCCCGAAGATAACCCGGAAGCCCTATTTCAAAATCGAGTTCACGAACGGCTCGGTAATCTACTTCCGGCCCGCGGGCGCTTACGGCGATCCGTTCCGATCCCTCCATGTGGAACTGATTCTCGTTGACGAGGGCGCGTGGCTGACGGAAAAAGCATGGAAGGCGCTGAGGCAATGTTTGAAGGCAGGCGGCCGGATGCGGATTTATTCCACGCCGAACGGACTGCGCGACACGACTTATTACCGGCTCACGCATTCAAAGAAATGGAAAGTCTTCAGGTGGCCGTCGTGGCTCAATCCGGACTGGACGCCGGAGCGCGAGGATGAACTCGTCGAGTTTTACGGCGGACGGGACACGGCGGGATGGCAGCACGAGGTGGCCGGAGAACACGGACGCCCCAGCTACGGCGCGTTCAACCTCGAACATCTTACTATCTGCCGACAGGACATCCCGGAGTATGTGTGCATCGACATCACCGGCGACGAGTTGAAGGACTGCGAGACCGAGGAAGACCTCGCCGACCGGTTGGACATGCTACTCGATCTCGCACCTGTGGATGGGCAGTTCTGGATCGGCGGCGATCTCGGCTACACCGCCGACCCCACGGAAATCGTGATCTTCAGGGAGGCATCGGAAAATGAAAAACCTGTTCTGCGTCTTGTGCGTCGTATTCACATGGAGCGTGTGGCCTATCCTCATATTGCCCAGGCAATCGCTCTACTGGACAAATATCTCAACCCCGCGGGCATCGGCGTGGACGCTGGCGGCAACGGACTCTCCGTTGTTCAGGAGCTGACCGCGCTCAATAAATACAAGGAACTGAATCTATCGCCCCGGCTGCGCGGATACAACTTCGGGAGCGCGGTCGTCATCGGCGAGAACGACGGGCAGGAAATCAAAAAAAGATGCAAGGAATACATGACGAGCGTGATCAACAAGGGATTCCAGTCGCGCCAGATCATACTCCCGGCATCCGACGTGGAAGTCGAAAGCCAGTTCACGACGCACACGTATTCCCTGAAGACGGGCAACATTATTTACTCAAAGGGCAACGACCATATCGTGGACGCCGTCCGGTGCGCTGTGATGATTCGGGAACAGGGACGCCTGGATGAACTCGGCGGCATATCGGAACTTCCGCTGCCCGTCATGACAAATCCGATCTTCAACTGAAAGGCGCTCGAATGACCGATCAGGAACTCATAAAAGAAAAAATGGAGAGCGTCACCGATCTGTTGCTGCAGAAGAACCGCGATTACGGCAGCAGCTTCCGAAAGCCCGGCATCCTGTCCGGCGCTCTCGACCCAAAATCAAAACTGCTCGTCCGCATTGACGACAAGCTCGAACGGTTCGGCAACCTGCTCGGCAAAGGAACGGACGGCGATGTACCGAATGAAAGCATGTCCGACACCGTGACCGATCTCGTCGGCTATTTCGTACTTCTCGGAATCCTGCTCGACGAGGAAAAACAGAGCGGTCGCCCCATGAGCGTCATCGAGGCGCGGAACAGACAAGACGACACACAAACCGGAGCAGCCGAGTGAAAAAAAAGAACGGCCAAAACAACCGGCATAGAACCGGCAACCACGCCACGGGGCTTACCATCCTCGGCCCGAATATGGGAACAGCCGCGGAAATGAATTCATCCGCTTTTAGCGCCCAGAACGTTAGTGACGCCATCCCGAAAACGTTTGAGGAACGCGCGGCCAAGGCATGGCAGTTCTACACCGAGGAGCCCATCGTCCAGAACGCGATCAACTCATGGCGCACGTTCGCCATCGGCGATGAAATCCAGTTCAACTGCGACGACGAGGATGTGAAATGGGAAGCCCGCGAGTTCGCCGCTCGGGTGCAGTTGAACAAACTCATCAAGGACAGCGTCCTCCAATGCCTCGTGAAGGGCGAGACCGTCTGTTTCAAGCGCCCCACAAAGGACGGCAAGGACATCGAGGAAGTGGTTTGCGTCAATCCGATCAGCGTTAAGGTGAAATACGAGAACGGCAAACTCGTCGAAGCGAAGCAGACTCCTGAAACCGCGGGAAGCGCCGAGCCGATTGATCTTCCGCTCGAGCAAACCCTGCACATCAAGTGGAACGCGCCATCCTATTCTCCCCGGGGCAACTCGATGGTCGTCACTGCATTCGAGTCAATCGAATTGCTGCGGGACTACCGGAGCGCGGAACGCGCCGTCGCCAAGCGATGGACAACTCCACTCCGTTTCATTCAGGTGGGTGGTCAATTCGGACAGAAGACCATCGTACCCGATCAGCGGAGCCTGAATTCTGTTCGGGACATGCTCAACCGGATGGATATGAAAGCGGGTCTTGTCGTGCCGTTCTATGTGAAGGCCGACCCTTCCCGGCGCGCGGGATACCGGCACCAGATGCGTTTCGATATTACCGACGAGATGCTGGAGCGGGAACTGAAGGGATACGGGCTGTATCACAACGTCACGGACAACGGCGACGTCGAAGACCTCGTAAAAACGGTTCTGGAGAACAACGGCAACATGGTCTCGACTGTCGAGAAAATCCGCATCGGTGTAAAACCGGGCGGCATGTCCCCGGTGAGTGATATGGGAACAGGCGGCGCGTCGTACTTCTTCACCCGAGTCCGCAAGTTGCCGACCGGTGGCGGCCGGGGAAGCACGGGCCTCTATTTCAAAAAGCGGCTCCTGCGCCGGATGGACGCTATCACATACGACCACGACGCGTTCGGCAAGGTGGTTGACGATTACGTTCGCCGCAAGCGTCTGGCGAGCATCGAGGACTACAAGCGGCTCGCGTCAGGCGGGCGCAGCGACGAGACGATTTTCAAATACACGGTGTCGCTCGTGGATGAAATCGACGTCATCAAAACGAGCGGCGCGGCGCAACGCGCAAAGGTCATCGAACTGTTCAAGAAGAAAGGCTTCTCAAAACTGCCGGATGGCCGGAAGATAGAGGAAGTGGTGCTCTGATGCAGCAGGAACTCGAAGCCGTGAAACAACAGATGCAGGAGAAGATCAACTTGATCAGCGCGCCCGGGTCAGTGGTGGTTGTCGACCTCGGCGGCTCTGACTTTGTCCGCATCCTCGTGGACCGGTTCGACATCCTGTTCGCCCGCCCCGTCATCGGAGCGGACGGCTCCGTGTCCGGTCATTACTACTGGGCCGTGTGTTTTGAAATGGGTTTCGATCAGGGCGGGCCGCAGAATATCCGGCTGTTCAAGATGGAAAATGTCCGGGAGGAGCGTTCCGACCTGTTTCGGTTCCGCGACCATCGTGAGTATTCCTGTTTCATTGAAACCATCGATGAGATCGACGATGCCAAGAAAGCCGATTTCAAAAAGTGGCGGGAATACCGGAAACAAAATCAGAAAGCGTTCGACCGGCTTTATCAGAATTTCACCGCCGAGGCGATGGAAATGGCGCTCAACTGGGAGAAACCGGTCTGATGAAAATACGTTATATCATCGAATATAAACGACCCGACCCGAACAAGTGGGATTTCATTCCCATCGGCGTCTGGGCACACGGTGTGGACGACCGTTCCGCGTTTGAAGTCGGGTATGTTTCGGGCTTTGATGCCGAGGAATGGGACGCGCAGTGTGTGGTAAACCGTATTGTCGAACAGGGTATCCGGGAATTGCCGGAGGATTTCCTCGAACGGCATCGAGATGCAGTTCCCGTTTATCTCGGCTCGCGCACAATAGTGTTCGAGTCGGACAAGTACGGAAGCGTGACGGAACTTGTGGACGACGTGATAGGACAAATAAGGAAAGGGAGAATCGACTGAATGGAAAAGCTGATACGATTTCTTCAGAAGCTGTTTGCCGACAAGTTCTACGGATGTGTTACAATAAAGTTCGAGAACGGCAAGGCGACGCATGTCGAAGCGACGTCGACGAGGAAGTGGGAGTACAAAGAACTTCCATAGGGACAGAATGCCAAATGATTAACGATAAATCACCAACAGCAAAAGAAGCAGACGCATTATATTTGTTTTTGGAAATGCGGATATTCATGCAGAATTTCAAAGAAAACGAACTTCTATATGAGAAGTGCAATGGCAAATTAGCCATTAGGGATGGTTATTTTCCTGCAAAAGGCACTTTTGTCCATGAGTATACTCATTATATCCAGAATGTCACCACTACTTTTGGCATATCTATTTTACTGAAATGGATTCAGATCATATTTGATTTTTTAGATGATTACTTTGACGAGGAGCTTATAGCGATACCCCTCATAAAAAACAACCCAAAGGGATTTACCGATAAATTGCAGCATTACCTGGGCCAGTGTGATGATATTATCGGATGCAAAGAGCAGTTTCTTTTTGAAATCCCTAACGATGTACGACAATTTTCAATATATTGCGATGATAACACACTTAAAAGATACATGATTATGCCTCATGACAAGGAAGGGAGATTCGGAATACCACTTGGTGGAAACGTTTTTATAGAAAGTATGGCTAAAGGGGCAAAGCTTTTATTAAGAGGTCAAGATACTGTCACAAAAAGTGATTTTGGGAAATGGCCTATCAAAAGAGGTCAGATGCCAATTGATGTACCGCACAAAACACTTAAAGATTTATATTACAATGCTCTGTTTAGATTTATCAAAACCACTTTTAAAGCAGCGAATCCATTATTTGGAACCGTTGTGATTTCGGACGCGTGCCTGATGGCTAAAAACCCAGGACAAGCGTTTGAAATAGCGATAGACATCGCAAAAGGCAGTATAAAGGATTCATCTGATCCAAATGAATGGATTCAGTTCAGAGAAATGCTGTCGGAAATAGATTGTTTCAAAAATGGAACAGAATCTATATTAAATGAGCTTGATCAGAAGATAATAGCTTTGGAAGATGCAACGCTACCACGGTTTGAATACCATATATGCGAATTTTTGAGATTATGCAGAAGGGCTATAAACATAAGAAGAGTCTACCCGGCACTGTTTTCTCAAATTATTCTTGATGACAGGACTTTTCAGGGATTGGTCGAAGAAATTGGATGTCCACCAATAATGTTTTCTGATTCTCAGTCATTTATAAAATTCTATGCGGAAGAATGGCTGTCGAAAGCATATTTTTTGTTTATTGCGTTCTATTGGGTAATATTTGGAATGACGTATGGTGTGTTTAGCTATGATGGAAAAAACAAAAAATGGAATAGTTGTCTTTTCTACTACGGCAATTGGTGCTCCTTTAAGAAAGGCAGCTATTGTAAAAACAGGTTTCCTTATATTGAACCAGATAATGGGAAAGTGTGTGTCATGGGTTATGTGGCCGAAGCTTTAGGAATGAGGAAAAAAAGGATAGTAGTGAAATAAGTATTCTGACAGCCCGGCAGTATTGAACACTCAGGCCCGGTAACCAGCCCGTAAAGCACTGAGACATCAAGCCCGGTAATCATGCGAGTGATCGCACGGTTGCCGGGCTTTTTATTTTCCCCCTGAGGTGTACGAATGGAAATCGAATTCAAAACAGACCTTGAGAGAATCAACTTCCTTCTCGAAGCCGACGCGGAGCTGCGTCTCGGACTTCTCGCCGCCGAGGGCAAGCTGGAACTCGTTACCGAGGAACTGCCCGAAGACGAGCGTCCGAAATACATTACCAACTTCATCGGCTCGAAGCAGAAACTCGTGGACTGGATATGGGGCAACACACCCGAAGACGTGGAATCCGTCCTCGACGCCTTTTCCGGCTCGTCAGTTGTCGGCTATATGTACAAAACAAAGGGGCTGCAGGTCTTCTCAAACGACCGGCTGTCCTATTGTTATCACGCAGCCCGTGCCATCGTCGAGAACAACAGCACCCGCCTCTCCGAAAAGGACATCGAAGGACTGCTCAAAGATCACAACTCCGAAGCCGGGACATTCATCCAGAAGAACTTCCACGGCATCTTCTTCAAGAACGACGTACTCGCGCTCCTGGACGTGATGCGCGAAAACATCGACGCGCTGTCCGGCACCAAAAAAAGCATGGCGCTGTTCGCGCTGGGCAAGACGTGCATGTCCGGCGGCGGGTTCGGGCACTTCTCGTCCAGCACAAAAGGCGGACAGCGGCACTACACCATCGAGAGCTTCATCGAGCATTACCGGGACAACCTCTATCGCATCAACGCGCTTGTTTTCGACAACGGCAAGGAGAACAAAGCGTTCAACGGCGACATTGTGGATATCGCCCCGAAAGTAAAAGCCGACCTCGTCTACTTCGATCCGCCTTATGCTACGCAATTCAGTTCCACGAACTACGAGAAGTATTACCACTTCGTGGAAGGACTCATGGACTACTGGAAGGATAAGGAGATCGACCACACTAAAAAAATCCGCAACTACATCATCGAAGACCCCGGCGTTACGCCCGTGACCGCGAAACAGTTCTTCACGGATTTCCTCACCGCGTCGAAGCACATCCCCAACTGGCTTATCTCCTACCGTGACAACGCCTATCCGACCGAGTCCGAGATCAAGGGGATCGTCGCCGACCTTGGTAAAGACTCCCGCATGAAGTCGAAGGATCACAAGTACCAACTCGCGGGCAACAACCGCGGGGGCGAGACGAAAAGCGTCCCGGAGTCGACGCTTGAGAGCAAAGACGCGTTTCGGCTCTTCCGGAGAGGGTTTCTCGCGGTTATGGACGAGAAACCCGCGCCGGAGAAAAAGAAAGGCAAATCCTGATTCAGGAGGTGAATCTCCATGCCCGAATATTTATCCCCAGACATCTTTGTCGAGGAAGGACAGAGCAACCGGCACACCATCGAGCGTGTAAGCGCGTCGGTGGCCGCGTTTTTCGGAATAGCCGAGCGCGGGCCCGTGGGCGTTCCCGTCCTCATCACATCCTTCGCGCAGTTCAAGCGAGTCTTCGGCGACTACATGCCGAACAGCTATCTCGCATACGCCGTGGACGGATTCTTCAAAAAGGTCAAAGGCCGCTGCTACGTGGTGCGGGTTGTTCATTACTCCGATATCACGGACGCGACGACCGCGACATGCGCAACCAGCGCGACCACTCTGAATGACAGAGCCGTGACGCCCGCGCCGACGCTCGGCGTGAAGGCAATATCCCCCGGCAAGTGGGGCGACGACATTTCAATCAAGATCATTCCCGCGACGACCGCTCCGGCAAATCATTTCCGGCTAAAGGTTTATTTCAAGAACGTCTTCGTGGAGCCGCACGACGACCTGTCGATGAACCCGGCGTCCGAGAATTTCGCGCCCGACCGGGTGAACGGCAAATCCGAGTACATCGTCCTCGAAGACCTCGGCAGCGCGACCGTCGCGCCGGACAACAGGCCATCGGAAGGAACGTATCCGATTACAGGCGGCGAGGACGGACTCACAGGAATCGGCGATGTGGATTACGCGGGAAGCCAGGCGGCGCGCACCGGCGTGTTCGCATTCGATCCCGTGGACGAGATCAACATCCTGTCCTGTCCCGGCATAACCACGCAGACCGTCCAGAACGCGCTCTGCACCTATTCCGAAATGCGGCAGGACTTGTTCGTTATTCTCGATCCTCCGGTCGGCATGAACGTCACCGAGATCAAGGAGTACGTTCAGGACACGGCGGCGTTTAACTGCAAGTATGCCGCGCTGTACTACCCGAACATCAAAATCCTCGATCCGAATTCCCGCAAGGAAAGGATTGTTGCGCCCTCCGGCCAGCTCTCCGGCATCTACGCAAAGACGGATGTCGTGCATGGCGTCCATAAAGCGCCCGCGGGCATCGAGGACGGCGCGTTCGTGGATGTCCTTGGCCTGGAATACCCGCTCGACAAGGGACAGCGCGACACGTTGTATCCGGCGCGTATCAACCCCATCGTCAAAAAACGCGGCGTGGGCGTCGTCGCGTGGGGCAACCGGACGCTGTCCGCTCTTTCCGACTGGCGCTCGATCAACGTGCGCCGCCTGTTCCTGAACGTGGTGGAATCCATCGCGGAAGGAACTGAGTGGGCCGTGTTCAAGCCGAACAACATCGATCTGTGGAAAGACCTCACGACCACAATCACGCTGTTCCTGAAGGACTACTGGCGCGAGGGCGCGTTTTTCGACGGCGGCACGGGCAACTGGCGCGACGCCTTCTACGTGAAGTGCGACGGCGAACTGAACACGCAGGCAATCATCGATCAGTACAAAGTCGTGACCGAGATCGGCATCGCCCCGACCAAGGCCGCTGAATTCGTGATCTTCCGCATCACGCAGTGGGACGGCGGGAGACTCATAGAGGAAACAGGAGGTGGCGCGTAATG
>Ga0209311_1000627_pt1 | contig 30945 bp, 26 predicted proteins | sample AD_UKC045_MetaG_FD_184417 | JGI IMG/M metagenome (GOLD analysis project Ga0209311, IMG submission 184417) | Active sludge microbial communities of municipal wastewater-treating anaerobic digesters from USA - AD_UKC045_MetaG (SPAdes) (version 2) | ecosystem: Engineered > Bioreactor > Anaerobic >... | reverse complement strand
TTCAGATGAATCAGCGCGTTTTCTCTGCCAAAAATTAAATGAAACTGAAACTGTTTTCCCCGGTACTGACCTGCGGCTTTTTTTCAATATGGTATCAGATTCGTTCCCCTGACTTCGGGTTGTCTGAATTTATGAAATACACAAAAAATCAGATACTGCATAACGCTTCAGTTTCTATGCTCGCGCAGGCAAATATTAACCGTTCGTTTATGATGAGATTTTTATAATTTCTTCAACCCGGATAAATACATTTCAGATATTTTAATAATTATCAATTGGAATTCTCTGTGTCTCCGCGTCTTTGCGGCAATAAATATTAACCGCAGAGGCGCAGAGTCCGCAGAGAAAGAAATTCATAAAACAATATGATTTGAAAATCACGTGAATTTATTGGAACAATTTCTGAGCGTGCTCATTAAATTATCAAATTATCGCTTATCAAAAATATTTCTTGATTTTATATGGATATTAATTCATAATAAATAGTTTATGGAAAAAAAAGTGAAAATAAGAGCGTAAATAAAAACAATAAAATTTGAAAATAGAGGAATTACGAAATGAAAAAAAACAAAAACAAAGTATATATCGCCGGAACCGGTTCATATATTCCGGAGAAAATACTTACGAATTCCGATTTTGAGAAAATGGTGGATACGACAAACGAGTGGATAATACAAAGAACAGGAATCGAGCAGAGACATATAGCGGCGCCTGACGAAGCCACTTCGGATTTGGGATATAGCGCCGCGGTTAGAGCGCTTGATTCGGCGGGAGTTTCGGCTGATGAATTGGATTTAATAGTAGTGGCTACTGTAACGCCCGATATGTCGTTCCCCTCCACATCCTGCATAATTCAACAGAAACTTAAAGCGGTTAACGCGGCTTGTTTTGATTTATCTGCAGCCTGCACCGGATTCATTTACGCGCTGACAGCGGCGAAAGATATGATGACCGGAAACGACCGGATAAATACGGCGATTGTTATAGCTGCGGAAACATTAAGCAGAATAACTGATTATGAAGACAGAAGTATGTGCGTATTATTCGGCGACGGGGCGGGCGCGGCAGTTTTGAAAAAGAGTTCGGATAAAAGCTATATAAAGGATTCGATTTTAAAAGCCGACGGCAGTTACGGAGATTTGCTTAAACTTCCGGCCGGCGGTTCAAGATTGCCGGCTTCGAAAGAGACTTTAGAAAAACGGCTGCATTATATATATATGGATGGAAACGCGGTATTTAAAGTGGCGATAAAAAGTATGAGTTCGATAGCCGAAGAGATACTTGAAAAAAATGGTATGACTTCGGAAGATCTTGATATGGTAATATTTCATCAGGCGAACATCAGGATACTTGAATTTGTCAGGAAAAGACTTAAACTTCCTGAAGATAAGGTTTATATCAATATTCAAAAATACGGAAACACTTCTGCCGCAACGATAGCTATAGCGTTAGACGAGGTTATAAAAAAAGGTCTTGTCAAAAAGGGAGCGAATATAATGATAGTCGCTTTTGGGGGAGGTTTCACATGGGGTTCGATGTTATTTACATTATAAAAACATTAACGGAAAAAAATTAATATAACATACAAAAAGTTAGGAGGCGGTCTAATGACAAAAAAAGCCGCGATATTTCCCGGTCAAGGTTCGCAGACTAAAGGAATGGGAAAAGATTTTTTTGAAAAATTCGATATAGCTAAGAAGATGTTTGATTCGGCTCAAAACGCGAGCATATACAAAAAGGATTATAAGAAATTATGTTTTGAAGGAACCGATGAAGAATTACAGGACACAATAAATACGCAGCCTGCAATATATATAGTAAGCTCGGTAATATTCGAAGTTTTAAAATCAAACGGCTTTAAACCCGATATAGCCGCCGGACATAGTCTTGGAGAATACGGGGCTTTGTATTCCGCCGGAGTATTTTCTTTTGAAGACGGATTGGTATTGCTTGAAAATAGGGCTAAATTTATGGACGAATGCGCAAAGAAAAGTTCGGGAACAATGGCGGCGATTATGGGAGTTCCGGAGGAAAAACTTGACGAATATATGAAAAGTTCCGGCGGGATAATAGGACCTGCGGGATATAATTCGCCGGGTCAGATAGTTATTTCCGGCGAAACGCAATCGGTAAAAAAAGTAATAGAAACGGTAAAAGCTTCCGGAACGGGAAAGTGCATTGAATTAAAGGTCAGCGGAGCGTGGCATAGCGGATTAATGAAAGAAGCAATGGACAAACTTGCCGGAGAGCTTGATAAGGTAAAATTCAACGAACCGAAAATACCTGTAATCGGCAATTTGACTGCGTCTGAACATAAAAAAGATTCCGATTCAATAAAAACCGCGCTTGTAAAACAGTTATGTTCTCCGGTAAAATGGATTCAATCGGTAGAAACGATGATTGATAAATACGGCGTTTCGGAATTTATCGAAACCGGATCCGGCAAAGTTTTAACCGGACTAATTAAAAGAATTAATTCGGGCGTTAAACTTACAAATGTAAATTCCGTCGCGCAATATTTAGAGTTTTGTTAAACCGAGACAATAGATTAAATCTTAAAGAAATTTATTGATAAGAAGATACTAAGAGAAAATAATGAATCAGTATTATATTTACATATCCGCCGCATTAATATTTTTTTTTGGATTTATATATTTATTTTTTTATACAATCTCCAAAAAAAACAGAAATAAATACAAAGAGGCGAATAATCTTTTTTTATCAAGAAAATACGGCGAAGCCCTCGTATTGTTCAATGAATTATTTCAAAAAACCAATAATGCGGATTATTTGTTTAAAATAGGAATCTGCAATCAGGAACTTGAAAATTATGCCGAAGCCGCGCTGATATTTAAGAAATTGTTAAATATAAAAGACGACCTTGAACTTATCGACGAAACCGCGTTAACGGACAGATTGTTTTATTGTTATATAAAATTAAATAATATTAATGAATTGAATAAAATTATTTCATATTATTCTCTGAATACAAATAATATAAACATTTATCTTTCGTATTGCGAAATATTAATGAAAAACAAAGAGTATGAAAGAAGTTATGCGGAATACGAGAGAATAATACGGATAGATAAAAACAATTTGGCAGCGCTTTACGGGATGGCGAAAATAAAGGATATATCGAAAGAATATAAGAACGCTATAATGATATACAACAAAATATTATCTATAAAACCGAATTACAGCGAAATATATTACGAACTCGGAAAAGTCCATAAAAGGAATAAAGATCATATAAACGCGATAGAAATTTTAATGAAAGGATTGAATATATCAGGCGGAGAATTGCAGTTTAATATGATAACGCTTCTGTCAAATTGTTTTTTTGAAACTGAAGAATACGAGGCGGCGATAGAACATCTAATGTTTGGATTGAGCCGGTTTAAAAAAGAAGATGAAAAAAAATTAGAATTGAATTATCTGCTCGCGAAAGCGTATTTTTTTACCAATAAAAAAAATGATGCGATTAGATTATGGAAAGAAATATATAAACAAAATCCGCAGTATGCCGACGTTTCAGATTTATTAAAAAGGAATTTTCCATCGAGAAGCATAGAGCAAATTCTAAGTATTTTAAAGAATCTTGACAAATCGTCGTTTCAGAATCTTGCGTCGGAGGCATCAAGGAAATTTGGAATAACGATTCTTTCATACGAATATAAAAAGAATACGGAAATAATAATTATCGGGAAGAGCGGCAATGAAAAAACGATAATATCGATAAAATTGTGGGATAATCCGTCCGGCGACATAGCGTTATTTGATTTTAAAGAAATTATCAACGTAAATCAAGCCGCCCGCGGAATATTAATAATACCAAACGGTTTTATAAAACAGACTCGCCACAGCGAATTAAGCGGCGAATTTCAGCATATAACCATAATTCAAAAAAATCAGTTTTCAGATTTATTTAATGAAATATTAAGGATGATATAAAATGTTAAATATTATAAGCGGAATATTTAAATCCATATTTGGAAGCAAACACGAGCGGGACATAAAGAAAATAGTTCCGTTGACAAATATTATAAGCGCGGCAGAGATATTATATCTTGATTATGAAACGGAAGATTTTCCCGAAAAAACCGGAGAATTTGAAAAGTATGCCGAATCGGGTTGCGGCGACAATTATATAAAGAATTTCAACGCTAAAATAATATCGGCTTATAAGGAATTGAAGTCAAAAAAAAGTTTTGCCGTCGAACATTATATAGAACGATACAGAAAAATATTTTTTGATAACAGGAAAGACCTTGAACGGAAATACGATAAAAGCAAAATGCGTCTTGTGGTATTAAACGCGGTAACGGATGAAAGACTTGAAAAATTAGTAGAGGGATTAAGAATCCGTCTGGAAAAATGGATAGAAACAGACGAAACGGAACTCGAAACAAATTTAACAGCCGACTGGAATAAATATTTATCAATAATAAATCAGGAAAACGCGCTGGATATTCTTTTACCCGAAGCGTTTTCTTTATGCAGAGAAGCGTCAATGAGGAGGTTGGGACTCAGACATTTCGACGTTCAAATGATGGGCGGAGCCGTATTGCATCAGGGAAAGATTTCGGAGATGAAAACCGGCGAGGGAAAAACTCTTGTCGCAACGCTCGCCGTATATTTAAATTCGTTGTCGAACAAAGGCGTTCATATGGTAACGGTGAACGAATATCTTGCAAAACGCGACAGCGTGTGGATGGGCGAGATATATAATTATCTCGGCAGAAGCGTGGGTTTGATTTTGAACGATATGAGTCATACTGAAAAACAGGAAGCTTACTCAAAAGACATAACATTCGGAACAAACACAGAATTCGGATTTGATTATCTGCGCGATAATATGGTGGTATCAATCGAGCAAAAGGTTCAGCGGGCGCATAATTACGCGATTATAGACGAAGTGGATTCCATCTTGATTGACGAAGCGCGAACGCCGCTCATAATATCAGGTTCCGCCGAAGACACGACCGAAAAATATTACAGGATAAACAGATTATTCCCATATTTAACCAAAGGGGAAAGGAAAGAGGAGAACGAAGAAGTAATAGAATCCGGAGATTACTGGGTGGACGAAAAAGCGAGCGCCGTCGCGCTGACGGACGCAGGCGCGAAAAAATGCGAGAATTTATTAAATATGCCTGATTTGTTTTCTATAGAAAATATGCAGATAGTCCATCATATAAATCAGATGCTGCGCGGACATAATCTTTTTAAAAAAGAGGTTGATTATATAGTAAAAGACGGCGAAGTGTTAATCGTCGACGAATTTACCGGAAGATTGATGCCGGGAAGAAGATGGTCGGACGGGCTTCATCAAGCTATTGAAGCCAAAGAAAATTTAAAAGTAAAACTTGAATCTCAGACGCTTGCCACAATCACTCTTCAAAATTATTTTCGAATGTATAAAAAGCTTTCAGGTATGACCGGAACGGCGGATACTGAAGCTCAAGAGTTCTGGGAAATATATAAACTTGACGTAGTTGTAATACCGCCGAATCTTCAAATGATAAGAAAAGATTACGAAGATAAAATATATCGAACTAAAAAAGGCAAATACGACGCGATAGTTAATTTGATAAAAGAAGAGCATGCTAACGGAAGACCGATTCTTGTCGGAACGATTTCGATAGAGGTATCGGAATTACTAAGCAGGCTACTAACGAAACTGAATATAGTTCACAACGTATTAAACGCAAAATATCACGAGCGCGAGGCGGAAATAATAGCGAGCGCGGGTCAGAGAAATTCAATAACCATCGCGACAAATATGGCGGGAAGAGGAACGGATATAATGTTGGGTCAGGGAATAGCCGAAATCGGAGGCCTGCTTGTAATAGGAACCGAAAGACACGAGGCGCGCAGAATAGACAATCAGCTTCGCGGACGTTCTGGCAGGCAGGGAGATCCCGGGGAGACGGCGTTCTATGTTGCGCTCGAGGACGATTTGATGAGACTGTTCGGTTCGGAACGAATATCCGGCATAATGGAAAAATTAGGAATGGACGATACTCAGGAAATCGAGCATCCATTTATTTCTAAAGCGATAGAGAAAGCGCAAAAACGAGTGGAAGCTCATAATTTCGATATAAGAAAACATCTAATCGATTTTGATAATGTGATGAACACTCAGCGGGATATCATTTATAAAGAGCGGAATAAAATGCTGAGCGACGATAATCTGTCGGAATTTTTTATTGAAATTATTTACGAAGTCGTAGAAAATTTCGTTTGGGAATACTGTCCCGAAAAAACGAGTTCGGACGATTGGGATATAGACGGGCTTATAGATAAATACTACAAAGTTTTTTCAATTGATTTAATAAAACAAAAACAGACGCTTCTTGAGAAAACGGCTCAGGAAACGCTATACGATTTTCTGTGCGATGAATCAAAAAATTCGTTTTTATCAAAATTAAACGATATTCCGGAGATTCATAGAACGCATATACTACGAATGGTTATGATAAATATTATAGACAATAACTGGAAAGACCATTTGCATAATCTGGATTATTTGAAAGAAGGAATTCATTTGCAGGGTTGGGCTTCAAAGGATCCGGTTGTGGCTTATAAAAATCAGAGTATGAAAATGTTCACAGTGATGATACGCAACGTTAAGGAATGCATAGTGGAATATTTTTTCAAAATTAAAACCGCGGCGCAGCCGGTTGGAGAAATTTCTTCAAATTACAACATATCGGAATTTAAACATTCCGAATCTCAAGCTTTTTTAGCCGGAGATAAGAGCGGTCAAGGAAACAGAGGTTCAAGACAGACTGCGGGAGGCCAACGCCAGACGGGGAAAAAAGTAGAAATAATAAAAATCGGCAGGAACGACGATTGTCCTTGCGGCAGCGGAAAAAAATATAAAAAATGCTGCGGGAAAAATGAATAAAGAATTTCATTTTTTTTTGAAAGAAAAAATCGGAACGATAAAACTAACTTTCACTCTCAAGGAAAAAAAAACGGTATTAACGAGGATTTATTTGCCGGGGACTTTTTGCGTAGACGAAAAATCCAACGATGAAAAAAAAACAGAAAAAGAATTAATAAATTCTAACCGCCGCGAAATAAACATAATAAAAAAATATATAGATTTAGCATTGTCCGGAAAAAATATTAAAATAGATTTAAGATTATTTGATTTTACCGGACTAACAAAATTTGAAAAAAAAATATTGATAGAGTTATTAAAATACGCGGACAAGGACGGGACAATAACATATAAAAAGCTCGGCGAATCCGCCGGATACAAGAATGCCTCGAGGGCGGTTGGAAACGCAATGTCTAAAAATCCGTTTCCGGTTATATTTCCGTGCCACAGGGTTCTGCGTTCAGACGGTTCAATAGGAAAATTTCAGGGAGGGACGCGGTTAAAAATTAAATTATTAAGAGCGACGGGGCATATTCAAGACTAATGTATCGTTTTAACCCGAAAACTGCTTAAGGATTTTGAAAATTTTTTCCGACAGCATAGAATACTTGTTTCAGATACATTTTTAAAAACCGTTAAAACGGTTTTATTACATCAGCCGAATAGTAACAAAACAGTTTGACTTTTTATATTTAAAACTGAATAGTAACGACGGTTCAGTAAAATTTTAAATTAAAACGGGAGAGATTGATAATTGAAAAAAGATTTATGGCTCAGAAATTTTATAACCGGATATTTTTGCATATTTGTATTTTGTCTGCTCATATATCCGGCGTGGTTTATATTCGACGCTAAAACCGATAACATATGTTTTTATTTTGCTTTGAATTTATATCTAATAGCGATTTTATTCTCATTAACGATTTTTTTTAAAAATTTTTTAAAGAGCGATTACAGTTGCGGAGAAATTAAGACCGGCGTTAATCAATTCGACAAAACCGATATGTTTTTTTTATCGGCGGCATTTTTAATATCATTCGCCGCAAATTATTATCCTGTGTTTTATTTGCCGGTGCAAAGCGTAGGCGACCAATTTTATCATAGTTTTGCAGTATGTCCAATGATAGACCGGGCCAATATAGTTTTAAGCAAAATGGGAATTGATTACGGGATAGCCGTGAAATTATTTATCGGGTTAGCGGTAATAATTTATATATTAAGAAAAAAAATATTCAACGCCAATATTTTAACAGTAGAGTCAAAATCGTATTATTATATTTTTGCGGCGGTATTGATAATTTTAGTCATAACGAGCGGATTATTGTTAAAGATGGGATTTTATGATAATTTAGGATCTTATAAAAATCATATATTTCAATATCCGACGATGAGCAAAGTTCCGTTTTTAATATGGTATGGAATATTCGGAACCGGAACGGCGCAGGCAAATTCTCTACAGCTGTTTCTTGTTATGCTCGGCGGAGCGTATATTTATAAAATTATCGAATATAATTTTAAAGACAAGTATGTTTCGTTTTGCGGCGTATTGATTTATCTTTTTATTCCCTTGATATATTATTTTTCGCATGTGACATATTTATCTGCGGGAGAAATTTTTTTAGCGACCGCGATAATATATTATTATCAGATATGGGCTGATTCTTTAAATTTTAAATATCTGCTGATAAGCGCGATATTCGCAATTGCCGGAAATTTATATAGAAGTTCGTTTGCCGTAATTTATGCGGTTTTATTATTCTATTCGTTGTTTATGATAATTATGAACCGGAAATCCGGCAAAGAATTTTATATGACGGAGATAAAGGGATTTATTTTTTTTATAATATCATCGCTTGGCGTTTTAATTCCTTCTGTCGCAATCGTGAAATTAAATTCAGGAATAATGCCGGGAGCGGTAGTCGAACGGTTATGGAACGCGGCTTATATTTTTAGATATGTAAAACCAATGCATCCGTATTTCCCTTCTATGCAATCGTCGGTAACGGTTTTAGTTTTGATTTTAGCCGGCTGCGGAATAATAAGTCTTATGTTCTCTAAAAAATCGAAAAATTTTTTAAAAACGGGAACGCTTGGAATATTATGGTTCGGAATATATTTTACGGTTTTTACGCTCGCTCATTCTCATTCGGTAAGACATTTGGTTCCGGCGTATCCAGCTTTAGTTTTGATTTTATCGATCGCGGTTTATAAGATTTTTCAAGCAATAAAATATCGAACTCTAAAAATTTTACTATCAATATTGATAGCGTTATATCTTCTTTCATATTCTATCGTGGAAAAATACGCGCCTCTAAAGATTTTTTGGAGCAATCAGGGAGCAAATATAGGAATCGCAAATTCGTATTTTCCTTACGATTCGTTATTTGATTATATAAAAAAAAATATCGAAGACCCGGAAAATTTATTCGCGCCGATGGTATGCGAACCTACTGATTTTTACTGTTATGTAAAAGGCGTAAAGCGAAACAGGATAATAAACAGGGAATTTTTAAATGAAGAAGCTACTGTTATAAGCGACGTTATAAATTATCTTGAAAAAAACAAAGTCAAATATTTTATTATCCCGTATTTAATTAATGCGCGGTATCCGTATGATATAATTAATATTCCGAATATGAAAAAAGTCAAATGGCTGGAAAAACCCGAGTTTCAAAATCTTATATTCAACGAGAATCAATATTTTTCAACGATAAAAACATTTGAGTTTGAGAAATTCGGATTAGCTGTATTATTGAAAAAAAACGGCAAAGAATAGCGAGGACGTTCCAAAGATTTGCGCGGGTTTGTATAAATTTGTAAAAATTTCAAAACTATTAGGTTGAAATTTTTTTGATATATATTATATTAATCTTAAACTTAGAAAATGCAATAGGGCATTTTCCGGGCGTGGCGAAGTTTTTCAAAACATTGTAGTTTATTTATTAAAACTTCTAAAAACCCAAAATCTACGAGCGAAGATTTTGGGTTAAACCATATTAGTCAATTATAAAAGAGGTGTTAATATGCCGGTATATATTGATAATATTATAGAAGATTATGTTGCGAAAACCACTCAAACAAGTTCGAAAAACGCGGTTTATCAATCGAAAAAAATAATAGAAAGCGTAAATGCTTCGTTGAGCAAAGAACCGGGAAGGACTCCGCCTCCGGCGATGCGCGGAAATCAGCCCGTAGTAGAGAACAGGCCGAAAGATTTGATGAAAGGAAATATAGTAAGCAGTTACAGTTAAAAAAATTAAATGAAAATATCAATAATAAACGGACCAAACTTAAATATGCTCGGCGCGAGGGAGCCGGAAATATACGGCGATTTGACGCTTGAGAGAATTAATAATGAAATAATTGAATATGCCGGAAAATACGGTTATGTAGTGGAATTTTTTCAAAGCAACATAGAAGGCGAAATTATAAATAAAATACATTCATTGAATAACTCTGCGGATTTTATAATAATCAATCCGGGGGCATATACTCATACGAGCGTTGCGATATACGACGCTTTAAAAAGCGTTTCCGTAAAATCAATAGAAGTTCATTTGTCAAATCTGCATTCGCGCGCGGAAGAATTCAGAAAAAAATGTTTGACCACCGGCGCCTGCCTTGGACAAATTTCAGGGTTCGGATACAAATCATATTTGCTTGCGATAGACGCTGTTTATCTATCTACTACAAAATGAATATTTTTTCTTACAGATTAAATTCGTTAAAATCGAATTTTGATTTAAAAAACAATTTTTTATTCATTTCATCGCTGCCGGATTGTTTTTATTATTCCGGATACAGAGCGTCGAATGCGTTTCTTCTTTTATCCGAATCAAAAAAATATTATTTAACCGACGGCAGATATGTTGAAGAAGCCGGCAAATATATCGGGCATTTGAAAGTGGTAAAAATCAATAAAACCGTATTTGAAACCGTAAATACGCTGACTGCCGGGAAAAAAATAATAGTTTCAAAAAACTACATCAGTTATAATTTTTACGAGTCATTAATAAAATTTTTCGGAACCGCGAGAATAGAATTGAGCGGAACGGATTTTCAAGAATACAGGGCTATAAAATCTCGGGAAGAAATAGATAAAATCAGGGAATCAGTCAGGATATTGGCCAAAGCTATTGGAATAGCAAAAAAAATAATTAAACCCGGAATTTCCGAAATAGATTTGAAGATAGAACTTGATTATCAAATAATAAAAAACGGAGCTGAAGACATATCTTTTGACACGATAGTTTTATTTGGAAAAAGAACCGTATATCCGCACGGGCATCCGATACATAATTCCATTTTAAAACAAAACGATATTATACAAATAGACTGCGGTTCAAGATATGAAGGATATTGCTCGGATTTATCAAGGGCTTATTATGTAGGCAAATGTTCGCCGTATTTTAAAAAGATTTACGGGCTTGCGTTGTCGGCTCAAAAACTCGCGATAGAAATGAGCGTAGAAGGGAAAGAAATAAGCGAAATTGAAAAATTTGTCTTATCCGTTTTTGCAAAACATAAACTCGATAAATATTATCTTCATAGAACCGGACACGGGGTAGGAATTGAGATTCACGAAAAACCGGCGATTTCGAGATTAAACTCGGATACGTTAAAAGCGGGCAATATTATAACTATAGAGCCGGGCGTTTATTTGCCGGGAAAATTCGGGATACGAATCGAGGATTTGCTTTTAATAGAAAAAAATAAAACCTCTAATCTGACCGAATCTATACGAAAAGAATTTTATGAAATAGCGATATAACCGCGCTGAATAAATAATATATCTAAATTTTGGAAACTTATTTTCAAAGAAATTTTGTTACTATTCAGGTCTATATAAAAAACCGTTTTAACGGTTTAAAAATGTAGCTGAATAGTAACGAAAATTCACTATTAATAATTTTTGAACGTCAAATGACCGAAATTAAAATTAATAATAATAATTATTTGCGGGACAGACACAAAGATTTTTTTGATTTTTTAAATACGAGTAAATACGGCGTTTCTTTTTTTTCAATAGAGGGTTCTAAAATCGGCTTGGTTCCAAACGTATATTTTAGCGCTCCGGATAATCCGGCTGAAAAAATATATTTGAACAGCCGCATAAATCCTGAAAAGGAAATGGAAAGGATTATAGGCGCGGAACTAAAAAAAAATTGCGGATTGTCGCCCGTATTCGCCGAATTTCTCGGAGGTTATGAAACCGCGGCGTTCGGAGCATTAAAACAATCGAAAAATTTCCGAGCCGTCTATATCGTTTTGTTTCCTGAACTTTTTAAACAGATTATTGAAAAGTTCGACATAAGTTTTTTAAGAGAATACGATATATCTTTTATATTCGGGGAATCAATAAGACAGCTTCAAAGTTCATTATTCCGGCTTGATTTTAACAGAGAAGAATATAAAATTATCGTTCCGCAAAATTTGATTAAAGCGATCCGAATGTTAAAACCGGAGTTTGAAGTTTTAGCGGAATTTTTCGAGGGTCTTTCGACGAAAAAAAATTATAAAGATAAATTCAAAGATTTAATAGAGAAAAACGTTGAGCAAAATAAGAAATTCATAAATAAAAATAACGGAATAATACAATTAAAGAAAAATCCGTTAAAAAAAATCGGAGCGTTAATAGGCGCGGGACCGTCGGTCGACGATTATATTGAAGATATAAAAAAACATAAAGATATATTAACGATAATAGCGGTGGACGCGGCGCTGCCCATAATGGAAAAAAAAGGAATTAAACCTGATTTTACAATAAGCGTGGATCCGCAGGAACATTGCCTGAAATTTTTTCAGAACGGCGATTATGGAGAAACAATTTTAATCTTTTCCCCTTATTCTTTTTACAAGATTATCGAAAGATATACGGGCGGGAAGTATTATTTCATTTCGACTAATCATCCGGTACTCGACGAATTAAAAAACGAGTTGGATTGCGATTTTAACAGCGAGCTTGGTGGCGGAGCGTCTGTTTCTATTTACGCGCTTGATTTTCTTATAAGACTCGGATTTGAAAAAATAGTTTTTACGGGACAGGATTTCGGATTTACGAACGGTTTGACATATTCGAAACATAGTTATTATTACGATTCATTGTATAAAAAACTCAATAAATATGATTCAATTGAAACCGATTATTACCGGCTGATAATTGAAAAATCAGCGATAAAATCGCGCGGCGTATATACGTTGCATAATCTGAAAAACTATATGTTTGAATTTGAACGCTATCTTGAAATTAATAAAAATATAGAATTTTTTAATATGAACCGAAACGGGTTAAAAGTCAAAGATTCAAAAAATATAAATAGCGTTTTAGAAATAGAATAATTATTAGTATCGAAGTTTTTTTGGCGGATCGATCGCTTTGGAGGTCAACGATTTTATAAGAATCTTGATTAGAATCGAATAGACGCGAGCGGTAAGATTTAACCGCAAATTTGATGAATATAGCGAATCTATGTTAAATGACATAATCTATAAAACTCCTGATAATTTATTTATTTTCTAACCGAATAAAATTAATTTAGATTTCTATTATGAATTTTATTTTTGCGTTATTCTTTATTCGCGGGGATTCGCGACAATTCGCGGGGAAAAATTTTCCCGCGAATCTACGCGAATCTACGCGAATAATGCAAAATCAATTTAACCAAAAAACTTGCAATTGGATTTTGAAAAATTGTTTAAAACAATGAAAAATATTGGTTTTAATCAATTTTTCAATATGTAAAAAAATGCTCGCCTTATTTGAAGGAGATTTTAGTTTTTGAGGTTTTTAAAATTATAAACTATCCTTCTCACAGTCCCTTTTTTTCTCTTTTTTTTACTTTTTTTCGCCCTTAGAAAAAATATCGTGTTATTTTTTCCTCGATACAATTAAATATTATATCATAACTTTTAATTTTTTAAAATATTATTTTAAGGGCTATTGCGTCTAACATAATTTTTAATATTTCATACAAGTATCAAAATCGAACATATCGAATTTTCAATAACCCGTTCCGTAAATGAACCGTAAAACAAAGTTTTAAATGATTTTTCCATAGTTCGATTCATAACAATAATATCGGCGTTATTTTCAAGAGCGCATCGGTTAATTAATTCGGATGGTTCGCCTTGAACTAATCCCGATTCTACCGAAAGACCGTTTTTTTTAAATTGTTCCGAAAGCTTATTCAGTTTGTTTTCCGCGGCGGATTTAAATTGTTCTTGAGAATAGATTCCGTTTAAAAAGATTTTACTGTTATTCTGTTTTGCAAGACATAATATTTTATCTGCGAGAGCATCGTCGTTTTTGTCGTCTATTACCGGAAATAATAATTTGTCCCATTGAACCAGAGAAGCAAGCGGAACAATCAGAATATCGCAGGGAGATTTTTTTAAAATTTTTCCCGTTACGCTTCCAAATAAGAATCTTTTTAAAGGATGCGCAGGATTTTTTCTGCCCATCATAATTAAATCCGCGCCTTTTTTATTTATTTCATCTATTATCGCCGTATAGAAATCAACGCCGTGTCTTATTACCGTTTCGCATTTCAGCGCTCCGTCCGCCGCCGCCAGTCCTTTAAACATTTCCATATATTTTTTTGCCGATTCTTCAAGTTTCTGCATCAACGTAAGATTCGAGCATCCGCCGACGCCGTCAACTCCAACCATTATTTTTAAAATATGAAGCAGATAAATTTGCGAATCTGATTTTGCCGCGATATTAATCGCTTCTACAACCGCGGAACCGCTTTGCTCCGCTCCGTCAGTAGCTATTATAATTTTTTTATACATAAATTTCTCTCCGAAAAAAATTCCTTGAAAATTATTAATATTCAATTATAATACTATTAATTTATTAAATTTCAATATAAAAAAAGAGGAAAGATTTATAATGAAAAAAAATATTCCGTTTTTTTACGACGTTACTTTGCGCGACGGAAATCAGGCGTTGAAAAAACCCTGGAATTTGAAAGAAAAAGAGATTATATTTAATAAATTAATTGAACTTGGCATTCAAGGAATCGAAGCGGGATTTTCCGGCGCAAGCGATATGGATTTTGAAGCTTGCAAACATCTTGCGCAAATAGCTTCTCCAAACGTAGTTGTTTCCGGACTTGCCCGGGCTATGGAATACGATATAAAAAAAGTTTATGAATCCGTTAAGTTCGCGGCAAAACCCAGAATCCATACTTTTATAGCTTTTAGTCCGTTCAATATGAAATATGTTATTCAAAAAGAACCTAAAGAAGTTAGAAAAATCGCGGTTGAAGCCGTAAGATACGGAAAATCTTTATTTGGCGATAAAGGCGAAATTCAATTCAGCGCGGAACATTTCGGAGATTGCGCCGAAAACCTTGATTTTGTTATTGAATCATTTTTGGAAATAATTGAAGCCGGAGCTTCCATTATCAACTTGCCGAACACGGTTGAACGAGTGAGACCGTTTGTGTTTTTGAATATGGTAAAAAAAGTCGTTGAATCGCTTCCTGATTCTGTAACTGTGGCGGTTCACTGCCATAATGATTTAGGTATGGCTACGGCGACTACAGTTGAAAGTTTTTTCAGCGGAGCTTGTCAGCTTGAATGCAGTTTAAACGGTTTGGGCGAAAGAGCCGGAAACACTAATTTATACGAAGTGGCTGTCGCTTTATTGAATTCCGGAGTCGAGGTTCCAATAAATTTTTCAAAAATTTATGAAACCGCAATACTTATTTCTGAAATGGCCGACGTAAAAATCCACGATAAAATGCCTTTAATTGGAGACGACGCTTTAGCTCATAGAAGCGGAATTCATCAGGACGGAAGCGCTAAAACTAAAAATATGAAAAAAGGCGCTTATAGACCTATACAGCCCGAACTTATCGGCAGGGAAGGAGAATTTATCGGTTTTACGAGTCAGTCCGGAAAAACCGCGATTTATGAAATAATAAACGCCCTCGGCTATCCAATCACTATGGAAGAGGCTTTTTACTTGCAGCCGATGATGAAACAGAAAGCTGAAAAAGTAGGCGAGCTTTCTAAAGACGATATGGTAAAAATTTATTTTGAGGAAATAATAAACGTATCCGGACCTTACCAACTTGTTAAATTCGAAGAAATCGAATTCAACGAGGATTTTGGAAAATATAACATTTCTATTGATTTTAACGGAAAAAAAATCGAAGGATTATCCGAAGGCAAAGGACCTATTGAAGCGATTATTTCATTGCTCAATAAATCCGGAATTGAAATTAAACTGATACACTATAAACAAACCGCAATAGACGAAGATAAAGGTTCTCAGGCGAAAGCTATGACTGAAATACAATTGTTTGAACCGAAAAGCGATTTGAAAATTGTCTGCCGCGCGATTCACGACGATACTCGCAAAGCTAACAGAAAAGCCATTTTCAACGGTTTGAACCTTTTGGAAAAAATTAAAAAAGACAAACAATAAATTCTAAATAAATTTATCAGGAGGATTATAAAATGTATAAAATAGCGGTATTGCCCGGCGACGGAACGGGCCCGGAAGTTGTGAACGAAGGAATCAAAGTTATGACCGCTGCGGCTCAAAAATTCAACGTTAAATTTGAAACGCAGACTTTTGATTTCGGCGGAGAACGTTATATGAAAACAGGCGAGACTCTGCCCGATTCCGCAATTGAAGAATTGAAAAAATTCGACGCCATTTTCTTAGGCGCCATTGGTCATCCGGACGTAAAACCCGGAATACTCGAAAAAGGAATATTATTGAAGTTAAGATTTGAGCTCGACCAGTATATAAATTTAAGACCTATAAAATTATACGACGGCGTCGAGTGTCCTTTGAAAGATAAGGGGTCGGAACACATTGATTACGTGGTTGTTCGCGAAAATAGCGGCGGGTTATATACCGGAACCGGCGGAATTTCAATGAAAGGTTCTAAAAATGAAGTCGCGGTTCAATCAATGGTTTATAACAGATTTCAGGTTGACAGATGTTTGAAATTTGCTTTTGATTATACGAGAAAACGCAATAAAAAGAAAACGCTAGCGCTATGCGGAAAAACTAACGTCCTCACTTTTGTCTATGATTTGTGGGAACGCGCATTCCACGAAATGGGCGGCAAAGACTACAAAGATATAAAACGCGATTATTATCACGTGGACGCAACCTGTATGTGGATGGTAAAAAATCCGGAATGGTTCGACGTTATTGTAACCGGAAATATGTTCGGCGATATTATAACTGATTTGGGCGCTATGACTCAAGGCGGAATGGGAATCGCGGCGGGCGGAAATATTAATCCCGAAGGCGTTTCAATGTTTGAACCTATCGGCGGGTCGGCTCCAAAATATACGGGGAAAAACGTTATCAATCCGATGGCCGCAATATTAGCCGCTCAAATGATGTGGGAAATTCTCGGAGAAGATAAAATGGCTAACGCTATAGAAAACGCCGTGAAAATCGCGGTGAAAAAAGATTTAAAAAGTATGTCTGCCGGCAAAATGGGAATGGGAACTTCTCAAGTCGGCGACCTTCTCGCAAATTATATAGCAAAAAATTAATAATAAAAATGCTTAGACATTTTTATGGTTAATAATCTTACGCCGGAGCCAACCGGAAAAGTTCCATTTATCAAAAATATTCCCGCTGAAAAGCGGGAATATTTTTGATATTACAATTCTGAATTTAATTATTTCTTCGTTTCTTGAATAGCGCGCCAAACTCTTTCCTGCGTAAAAGGAGCTTTATAAATTCTTGCGCCCGTTGCGTTATATAGGGCATTCGCTATCGCTGGCATAGCTCCGTTAATTGAAATCTCTGATACGCTTTTTGCGCCAAAAGGTCCTGTTTCTTCATAACTCGGAACAATAATAGATTTTATTTCCGGCTTATCGCGCATAGAAAAAATATTATAAGAAGAAAAAGAAGGATTTGTCATTCTGCCGTTAGCGTCAAATCTGTATTCTTCGGTCAGCGCATAACTAATACCGTTAAGCAAAGCTCCTTCAGTCTGCCCTTCGCATAACTGCGGATTAATTGCAGTGCCACAGTCAACAGCCGCCACATATTTTAAAACCTTTATTTTTCCTGTCTCCGTATCAACTTCAATCTCTACAAAATGCGCGGCAAAAGGCGGCGGCGATTTATGCGTTATATGCGAATCTATTGCGGCAATCTGAAACTGATTGTTTTCATAAAGCGAATATAAAGCAATATCCTGATATGAAACTTTGGAAGAACCGTCAAGCGCAACAACATGAGCGTCGCAAACGTCAACTTCTTCAATTTTTTTATGAAGCAGTTCAGCGCCTACTTTTAAAATTTGTTTTTTTACTTTTTCCGCAGTTTTACGGACAGCTTCGCCTGACAAATATGTTGTGCTCGAAGCGTAAGCGCCAACATCGAACGGCGTCATATCCGTATCCGACGAATAAACAATAAATTTATCAACCGTTGTTTCAAGTTCTTCAGCGGCAATTTGAGCAAGAACAGTATCGCTTCCAGTGCCAAGGTCAGTCGCGCCTACAAGCAGATTAAACGAACCGTCGTCGTTCATTTTTATTGAAGCCGCGCCCATATCTATTTCAGGAACGCTCGAACCCTGCATGTGAATGCTCATTCCTAAACCGCGTCTGTATCTGCCAGATTTTGCGGTATGCGGCGTTCTTTTATTCCAGCCGATTTCATTTGCGCCTTTATTAATGCATTCGTCTAAAGAACAGCTTCCGATGTTCATAGGCGTTCCGGGTTTACCTTCGCCGAGAGCTTCAAAAGCCGGATGACTTTCTCCAGTTAAGATATGTATGCGTTTTCTGAATTCAAGCGGATCCATATTTATTTTTTCCGCCATAACATCCAACATTGATTCAACGGCAAAATACGCCTGCGTTGCGCCAAACCCTCTGTATGCGCCGCAAACTGGCAAATTAGTATAAATTGATTTTGCGTCAAAATTAATATTTTCAACATGATAAAGAGGTATCACGCGACTGCCAGCGCAGCTCATAACAGTTAGACCATGACCGCCATACGCGCCGGTATTATTTATTATATCTAATCCAAGCGCAGAAAGATCGCCGTTTTTTTTAACTCCGAATTGAACCTTGATTCGCATAGGATGGCGGGTTCTGCCGCTTCGAAAAACTTCATCGCGCGTTAACGCCCAAAACGCCGGTCGCTTTGTTCTGAGCGTAACCATAGCTACAACATCCTCAAGAAGCATTTCCTGTTTGCATCCAAAACCGCCGCCGATACGCGGTTTTATTACTCTGAGTTTTTGAACCGGAATATCCAGAGTTCTGGCTACGATTCTTCGAGTATGAAACGGAACCTGCGTGCTGGTTGTTATAATTATACGCCCGTAAGGGTCAAGCTGCGCCCATGAAATATATCCTTCCATAGGACAATGCTGAGCGTAAGACGTTTCAAAAGTTTGTTCAAATGTATAATCAGCTTCATTCATACCTTTTTCAAAATCGCCGACTTTCATTCCAACTTTTGCGACAATATTTTTTTGCGGCTCAAAAGGAATTGGTATTGGAACGAAAGCGTCTTTTTCATCGTGAATTATCGGAGCGCCTTCTTTCAGCGCTTCGTCATAATCAAATACCGGCGTAAGCAATTCATATTCTACTTTGATAGCGTCTAATGCGTCTATCGCTTGTTCGGCTGTTTCAGCGGCAACCGCCGCAACTCTATCTCCGACAAATCTTACTTTTGTATCAAACATAAAAGTATCATAAGGCGAAGGTTCAGGATATCCCTGACCCGCAGTGCAATGCGGAATACGCGGAACATTGCCGTGATATAAAACGCATTTCACTCCCGGCATTTTCTCTGCGTCGCTTAAATCTATTGATTTTATTTTTGCGTGCGGATGCGGACTCCACAACATTTTTATATATAAAGCGTTTGGAGGCGTTAAATCGCCTGTAAATAAATGTTTGCCTTGAGATAAAGCGAGGGCATCGATTTTTTTTACAGATTTATTTACGACTTTCATTTTTTCTACAGATTTCATTATTTTTTGTCTCCTCTATGCTTTGCGGAAATTTTTTTCATCGCAGACCAAATTTTTTCATAACCCGTACATCTGCAAAAATTTCCATCCATTTGAATTTTTATTGTTTCATCGTCGGGCGTTGGATTTTCGTCAAACATAGCTTTGGCTGAAAGAACAATTCCCGGAGTACAATATCCGCATTGAACCGCGCCTTCTTCAATTAATGCTTTCTGTATTTCATGCGGTTCGTTTTCTTTATCTAAACTTTCAATCGTTGTAATTTCTCTGCCTTCGGCTTGAAAAGCAAATACCATACAGGAATCTACAGCTTTGCCGTCCATTATTACAGTACAGGTTCCGCACGCTCCTTCAAGACATCCGTATTTTGTGCCTTTATATCCGTTTCTACGTAGTAGTCCAAGCAATCTTTCATTTGGATCAATTTCAAATTCCTTTTTTTCGCCGTTTAATAAAAACGATATTTTTTTCATTTGCCGCCTCCAATAGCTTGATTTAACGCTTCGCAAATAACATCTTTAATTTTTACTTTGATTAAATGCCTGCAATAATCAAGCGTCATATTTTCTCGCGGAACAAATTTTATTTTATCTAAACTGTCATAATTAATTTTTTCAACAGTAGAAATATCAGCTTGTTTTCCCATTAATTCTTTTTCAATATCGAACAGCCGAACCGGAAAAGGAACAACTGCGCCAAGCGCTAACCTCGCATCTTTTATCATCCCTTTATTAATTTTAACAAATGCCGCAGTAGTTGCAGAACTAAATGCGCCTGAAGTTCTTCTTTCTTTAGAATATCCGAATCCCATATCTGATACTAATTGAGGAATTTCAATAAATTCGAGTATTGAATTTTTAAAAGCGTCTTTGTGAGCGGACATAGTTTTAAAAGTTTCTGAAATATTTACATTTCTTGTTTTAGAATCTGTGATTTTCAATTTTCCGTCAAGAGCAAGTAAAACTACCGGGAAATCAGACCAGTAAAAAACTCTTGAAATATTTCCGCCTATTGTCGATATATTTCTCATCTGTTGATTCACAAAGCGCAATGCGACTTTATTTAAAACCCAGCCGCTTTCCTTATAATTTAATATTTCATCAATAGTTGTAAGAGCCCCGATTTTAAATGTTTTTCTTTTTTTTGAAATACCCTTAATTGGAAGGCGGCTGATATCTATTGCGACTTTTTGCGTTTTTGATTTTACAAAAAAAGTCGATGTGCCGCCAGCTAATAAATAAGCGGATTCGCCATTTTCTTTTAAATGCGAATACGCTTCAGATACTTTCCGCGCAAATACAAAATCTTTAATTCTCATACTTTCCCCGCATAAAAAAAATTTAAACGTTTTTTATTCCAGCGATAATCCTTACAATCATATTTGCCTGATGCGACGCCGCAATCCATACCCTCGGCGCCATCACTCCTTTTTCGCAAGCTTGACTTGTAAAATCTCCGGCGATAAATATTCTTTCATTAAATTTAATTGTTTGAATTATGTTTGACGAATCGTATCCGGCTAAACCCGACGCGCATATTAAATATTTTTCAGAAAATTCTTTTTTTTCTAAAAAGGCATTTATTATCATTGATTTTTCTTGAGCTTCATCAAACGCTTCAACAATAATATCCGAATTTAGAAGACATTCAGTTATATTTTTTTCCGTTAATTTTAAATTATGTTTTTCAATTTCTATATATGGATTTATTTTTAAAAGATTTTCACTAAGCGCATCGACTTTATCTTTTCCAATATCATCAATAAAAAAAAATTGTCTATTCAAATTCGATAAAACAACCTTATCAAAATCAATCAGAATAAGTTTTTTGATTCCAATCCTTGTCAGCGCGGCTGCGACATTTGAACCTAACCCGCCGCATCCTGCAATGCCGATTGTTTTCTTTTGTAACAAATCGGTAATTTTTTTTTCGTTTTTTTCCGTTAATTGTTTTATAAAATCAATTTTATTTATTGCAATCATCCTCCGCCTACAGGTAAAAATAATTTGATTTCATCATTATTTTTTAACTTTGCGGATAAATTAGATTTTTCTCCGTTTCTCATAATTACAATGTATTTTTGATGTCGTTCAATAATCCCTAATATTGAAAGCAATCCGCTCATCGTTGTTTCGTCTGAAATTTCAATCGTATCTCCGCTTTTAATATTTTTAACGTCAACCAGCGTTGTAAAATGAATAGTTATTTGTATTTTCTTCATACCTTTTAATTTTTATAAAAACATTTTCGATATATTTTATAAAATATATCGAAAAAATCAATACTTTTGTTGCGCGAGAATAATTCTCAAATCCATTAAATTGGAGCCGGTGTGTCCCGTTATAATCAAATCATTTAGTTGTCTGAATAAATTATACGAATCGTTGTTTTGCAAATACATTTCAGGCGATATTCCCATTTTTTCACATCTTGAATACGAATCAGAATCGCATAAAGCGCCAGCGGCATTTGTGGGACCGTCGGTTCCATCAGTTCCTATGCTAGCAATAACAGCCAGAACATTTTTATTCATTTCAATAAGAGAAACAAGAACAAATTCCTGATTTCTGCCTCCCAAACCGTTTCCTTTAATTTTTACCGTGGTTTCTCCGCCGCTTATAATGCAACATGGCGGTTTAACCGGATTGCCTGTTTTGAATACTTCATTTAAAATAGCGCAATGCGTTTTAGCGTTTTCAGTGGTATCGCCGGAAATTTCCGATGATAAAATCAAGGATTTATATCCTAATCTTCGGGCGTATTCAGACGCTTTTTTTAAAATGTAATAATTATCCAATATTACAAAATTATCGTTCTGCGATATTTTATTTTTTGTTTGGACCGAAATATTACGCGGCGGATTTTTTAAAAATGATTTTATCATTTTTGGTATTCTCTCTGATAATCCGTATTTTTCAACGATTTGCATAATATCGCTTTTTGTTATTCTTTCGCCGTAGACGGTAGGCCCGCTTGCAATCATATCAACCGGATTTCCTATAATATCCGAACATATAAGAGTAATCGAAGCGGCGGGATAAATATAATTCAGTAATTTGCCGCCTTTCACTTTTGAAATAAATTTTCTAAAAATATTAATCTCATTAATATCCGCCCCGCAATTCAAAAGAAGATTTGTTAAAACCCTCTTGTCTTCAAGGGAAATTGGAGGTTCGGGAAGCGTCAGCAAAGCGGAACCGCCGCCTGAAACAAGACAAATAACCAAATCTTGCCGAGTGACTTTTTTCAAAAAATCTATTAACTCTAAAGAATATTTTACGCCGTTCTCATCCGGAACCGGATGCCCCGCTTCAACGCTTTTGATTTTTTTTAATTTTTCGCTATGACCGTATTTCGTTATTATCAACCCGCCTGAAATTCTGTTTCCAAGAAGATTTTCAAGGGGTTTTGCCATAGTCGAGCTCGCCTTGCCGAAACCTATAACGTATATATTTTCAAATTTTTCCAAGGCATACGTTTTATTCTGAATTTTCAGAATATTGTTTTTTAATGAAATGTTTTTTCCCAATGCGGCGTCGGCGGACGAATCTTTTAACGCATTTGAATATATGTTTTTTAAATCTCTGCGGAGTTTCAAAAAATTATTCTTCATAACAAATCTGATTTTATCCTTTTAATATCCGCGCCTATGCCGGCAAATTTTTTTTCAATATTTTCATAACCTCTGTCAATATGATAAATTCTCAATAATTCCGTTTTACCGGCAGCCGTCAACCCCGCGAGAACAAGCGCGGCGCTCGCTCTTAAATCCGTAGCCATTATGTTTGCGCCGGTCAATTTTTTTACGCCGGTTATAACCGCGGTATTTCTGTCTATCCGTATGTTTGCTCCAAGCCGGTTCAATTCGCTGATATGCATAAACCTGTTTTCAAACACAGTTTCCGAAATACAGCTTGTTCCGTCGGCAAGACACAACGCCGCGCACATCTGCGCCTGCATATCCGTAGGAAAACCGGGATAAGGCATAGTTTTAATATTTACAGGTTTTAAGCGTTCGGATTTTCTGCAAACAGATAAACCGTATTTGCCGTTTTTTTCAATAATTACGCCGGATTTTCTTAATTTCTCAATAACTCCCGGAAGATGTTCCTGTCTTGAATTTTTTATAAGAATTTCTCCGGGAATCATAGCGCCGGCAGTTAAAAACGTTCCGCATTCTATCCTGTCCGGAATTATTTTATAAGATACTGATTTTAATTTTTTAACTCCGGTAATTTCAATTTTCGACTCGCCCGCCTGTTTTATTTTAGCTCCCATTTTATTTAAAAAATCCGCAAGATCAATTATTTCCGGCTCGCGAGCGGCGTTTTGAATAACTGTTTTTCCTTCGGCAAGACAAGCCGCCATCATTAAATTTTCAGTGGCTCCGACCGACGGAAAATCAAGCGATATTTCAGTTCCTGCAAGTCTGCGTTCCGATTTGGCTATAACATAACCTTCTTTAATCTCGATTTTTGCTCCGAGTTCTTCAAATCCTTTCAAATGAATATTTAACGGACGCGCTCCTATAGCGCAACCGCCAGGCAGCGAAACTTTTGCTTCGCCAAATCTGCCAAGCAACGGACCTAATACAACCGCCGAAGCCCGCATTGTTTTCACAAGTTCATACGGCGCCTCAAGGCCTTTTTTTACTTTTGAATTGTCGATTAATAATTTATTGGAGAAAGAATCAAACTGTATTTTTGACCCGAGATGTTCAAGAACCCTTATCATCGTTTTTATATCGCGCAAGTTGGGAACATTGGTCAAAACAAATTTTCCAGAAGAAAGCAGGCACGCTGCCATAATAGGCAGCGCCGCGTTCTTTGAACCGCTTATAGAAACTTCGCCTTTTAGATTATGACATTCTTCTATAATAAATTTATCCATATTTTTTCTCTCCACCTGAATTTCATTTGAATAAGGATATAAAATTTTAATCAATGTTATTATTTATTTTCTTAAATTGCAATAAAAAATTTTATTTGACATTTTGTAATGATTAAATAAGATTATCAAACAATATTTTTGCAAATTAAATTTTAAATTTTTCAATGATAAAAATCAATGAGCTTAAAAAATACCGAAGAGATACAAAATGAAATAAAAAATCTTGCAAAAAAGAAAAATGCCGTAATTTTAGCACATAATTATCAAAGAAAAGAGATTCAAGAAACGGCGGATTTTTTAGGAGATTCGCTTTACCTGTCAAAAAAAGCCGCGCAAACCGAAGCGGATATGATTGTCTTCTGCGGAGTTACATTTATGGCTGAAACGGCAAAAGTTTTATCGCCGGAAAAAAAAGTTCTTATACCGAGATTCGAAGCAAACTGTCCAATGGCAAATATGATTACTTCCGACGATATAAAGAAATTAAAACAAAAACATCCTTCCGCATATGTAGTCGCTTACGTGAACACTACAGCCGAAGTCAAAGCTTTAGCCGATTCCTGCTGCGCGTCTGGAAACGCCGCGGAAATAGTTAAAAACATAAATAATAAAGAAATAATCTTTGTTCCGGATAAAAATCTCGGCGCTTATTGCCAAAAAACCGCCGGCAAAAAATTAATACTCTTCGACGGTTACTGTTATGTCCATAATCAGATAACTAAAGACAAAATCTTAAGAACAAAACAAAAATATCCAAACGCGGAAATTGTTGCGCATCCGGAATGTCCGCCTGAAACGCTTGAGTTAGCCGATAAAATATGCTCCACAGAGGGAATGATAACTCACATTAAAAAATCTGAAAACAAAGAATTTATAATCGCAACCGAACCCGCTATTATTTACAGATTGAATTCGGAAATACCCGGCAAACAATATTTTCCCGTAATTGATTACGTAGAATGCAAAACAATGAAACTCACCTGTTTGGAAGACTTGTATAATTGTTTGAACAGGGAAGAATACGAAATCAACCTTGAACCTGAAATTATAAAAAAAGCAAAAAAAAGTTTGACTAATATGCTGAAATATTGTTAAATTAATAAGTTAAGGCATTAACTCTGTTGATGCAAACGCTCATTATCAAAAGTATTACGGCTGTTTTAGCGATACGATAATATTTTTAATAAACAGAACTATGTTTTAATTGGAGAAAATTTATGGCAAAAAAAAGAAGAACGATACAAAACTCAAACGATTCTCAAAACAATCAAAATTTTGAAAACGATAATTTTGATACAAAACCGGAATATACTCCCGAAGAAATCGAATCCGTAAAAAATTATCAGCCTCTTCATTTATCCTTGAAATTTCATATTATCATAGCCGCAGTATTATTTGTTATGTTTTATATGTTGTATATCGGTTATGAAAAAACAGTTAAATATCTTGCGGATAAACAAATAGCGGACGGAATAGAATTTTTAAAAATAGCGGAATATCTCGACAAAGAAGACACCGGAGCTTTAGTGATTTATCAGGAATCAGAATCATATCAAAAAATAAATCAGTTGAGTTCGTATATCGGACGCGATTTGACAAACATATTTGATTTTTTAAAAATGGATTATATTCCCGACACATTTGCGGTTATGTTGAAAGACACAAAATTGCTTATACCTGAAGTTGTAAAGGTCATATCGGAACGCTCCGGATATTTTAAAGGTTTGAATTTAATGCCGTTTATAAAAAGATACGAAGACGCCGGATTGAATTTATCTTCAAAAATCGACGCTATCCTCGACGTCAATAAACAAATAACCGATACGCAAAACGTTAAAAAATATAAAAGAAATCTTCATAAAAACATAACTGAAATTAAATCCGATTATTTTGAACTTGAAAATCAGACTCTCCGGCTGCGAGGATTATGGAATAGAGGAGCCTCATTCGACGCGGCGTTGGAATTATTTCAAAAAGCGATAAGCATTGACAACCGGAACATAGAAGCTTATTATAATTTGGGAAATATTTATGAATTGATGAAAGAACCCGAACTCGCGGGCGAGCGTTATTGTATGGTTCTGAAAATAAAACCCGATTCTAAACTTGCGGAACAATTAATTCAAAAATTTTCAAAGGCAATTGAAGCGAATCCTGACGATATGCAAAATCGTTATAATCTCGGAGTGTCTTATTCAAGAAAAAAAATGAAAGACAAGGCGAGAGAACAATTTAAAATAATCATAGATAAAGATCCGGATAAGAAAACTACGCTTTCTTATATGTCAGAAGTAAGATTAAAAGAAATCGACAGTAAATCTCCGGAGACAATTTACGATCCAAGATTTTAGATTTTTATGATTAAAAATTTTTCAGCGGCGATATTCGTCATTTTAATAATTTTTGTCTCTATTCTTATATATAGATTCGGAAATCCGGTCGAGGTTCTGGACGAAATTTCAGGAACCGGCGGAGTTTTCGCGTCTTTTATTCAGACTTTTTTCTTTTTCGCGATAGGCATTGTCCTGTTCAGCGCTTTGTGCTGGTATTTTATAAACGGAGACGAAATCATTGCAAATAAAAAAATGGAATTTAACAAAAGGAAATAAAAATATGCTATGCGACGATTGCAAAAAAAATGAAGCCACATTCCATTACAAAGAAAATATAAATAATGTTTTCACTGAAATTCATTTATGCGAATCTTGCGCGAAAAAAAAGAATTTTTACGACCCGACAAGCGATTTATTCGGGATAACCCAAAAATTCGAACAATTATTTAATTCTGATAAACCTGCAAAAGATCAAGCCGAACCGACCAAAAAGCAAAAACCGGACAATAAAATAAAACAGTCTTACCAGCAATTATTTAAAAATGATTTTTTGAAATGCGAATTCTGCGGTTTAACATATGCCGAATTCAGACGAAGGGGAAAAATCGGATGTTCCGAATGTTATAAATATTTTAAAGATGATTTGACTCCTTTGTTGAAACAGATACATAACGCTTCGAGACATACGGGAAAGCGTCCCGTTATTAAGGAAAACGACGAAGTTTTTTATAATGAAATAAAAAAATTTCAAGAAGAGCTTGAAACCGCAGTAAATTCAGAGCAATATGAGAAAGCTATTATTCTACGCGATTTAATAAAAAATGCTTATAAAAAACTTGACAAAAAAAATAATTCAAATAAAATTTAAATATAATTGCCTATAATTTTATTTGGCGATTACTTTATCACGCACATCTTATGATTTTTACGGCGTTCTATGATTGTTATAATTATAGTCCGTAATTAAGCGATTAAGATGGAGGAAAAAAACATTTATTAGGAGGATTTACAAAGTGGTAGTACAAGTTCAGATGAAGCAGTTGCTTGAAGCGGGAGTTCATTTCGGACATCAATCGAAAAGATGGAATCCCAAAATGAAACCGTTTATTTTCACAAAACGGAAAAACATTCATATTCTTGATTTGCAATTAACGATTCGTTATTTTCAAAGAGCTATAGAATATGTGACAAATCTTTGCGCGGAAGGAGGAACCATATTATTTCTTGGAACCAAAAAACAGGCGCAGGAAACAATTAAACAGGAAGCGGAACGTTGCGGAATGCCTTACATTAACCAGAGATGGCTCGGAGGCACTCTAACTAATTTCGCGACCGTATCCCGAAGCATCGACAGACTATACAAAATCAATCAGATGATTGAATCCGGTCTTATAAAAAAATTGCCGACAAAAGAAAGAAACACGCTAATAAAAGAAAGAGATAAAAAAGAAAAATTGCTCGGCGGAATCAAGCAATTGAAAAAATTGCCGGACGCTATTTTCGTCATAGACGTTAAAAAAGACGAAATCGGTATTTTCGAAGCCAGAAAAATGAATATTCCAGTAGTGGCGGTTCTTGACACGAACGCTGATCCCGATATCGTAGATTATGGAATCCCCGGAAACGACGACGCGATTAGAGCGATACAGTTGTTTTGTTCCACTATGGCGTCAGCCGCTTTAGACGGCAAAGGTCAATGGGAAAAGAAATTGGAAGAAAAATTAAAAAGTCAGGAAGAAGAATCCGCAAAAATTAATGGTTCGGAAAATATCGACGCGGAAAACGCCGAAGCTTCAGATGATATTGAGGAAGACGGGGTTATTGCTGAAGCGAGAATCCCAGAAGACGAAGACTCGACTTCTTTTGACAAAATCCCTTCAAAGAAAAAAGGGTTTTAATTTCTTCTGTTTTTATTTAAAAAAAACGATTATAATGCGGCAAATATTTTATTTGCCGCATTATATATTGAATATAACTTTAGGTGGTGTAAATTATATGGCTCCAGTAACAGCCAAAATGGTTCAGGAATTAAGAGAAAAAACAGGCGCAGGAATGCTTGATTGCAAAAAAGCATTGACAGAAGCCGACGGGAATATGGATTCCGCCGTAAAATTATTGAGAGAAAAAGGATTAGCGGCGGCGGCAAACCGGCAGTCTAAAACTGCGGCAGAAGGCATTGTAAAAGTTAAATTATCGGATTCTCTCGCCGTAATAACCGAAGTAAATTCCGAAACCGACTTTGTTTCAAGAAACGAAGGTTTTTTAGATTTTGCGGAAAAAATAACCGAACACATTTTTAATAAACAACCGGAGGATTTGGAATCTTTGAAAAAGCAAAAATTCGGAGATTCGACGGTCAACGAAGAACTCTCTAACTTTATTGCAAAGATAGGCGAAAATATTAAAGTCAGAAGGTTTGATATTTTTAAAGCCGGTTCTGACGAATGTATGACAAAATATATTCATGGAAACGGCAAAATAGGAGTTATCGTAAAAATAAAACTGAGCGACGCTTCAAAAAAAAGCGCTCCAGAAATTCAGGAACTGATTAAAGATTTAAGCATGCAGATAGCCGCCGCAGAACCTAAATATATCAATTCTAAAGAAGTGACTAAAGCAGAACTTGATAACGAACGAGAAATATATTCTCAACAAATGAGAAACGAAGGCAAACCCGAACAAATCATAGCAAAAATAGTCGAAGGAAAACTTTCAAAATATTACGAGTTGGTTTGTCTTATCGATCAATTATTTATCAAAGACACGACTTTAAAAGTTAAGACTGTAATCGCAAACGTTGAAAAATCCTGCGGCGTGAAAATCGAAGTAACCGGTTTTGTGAGATATAAAGTGGGCGAAGGAATCGAAAAGAAAAAAACCGATTTTGCCGCCGAGGTGGAAGCGCAGTTAAATCAGGCAAAATAAATATCCTGTAAATAATATGCGATAAAAACTGAATTCACAAGGAGAAAACGGTTATGGCTAAAAAAATCAAAAAGTCAATTAAATTAAAATACTCGCGAATTTTGCTCAAACTCAGCGGCGAAGCGCTTCAGGGAAATCAAGAATACGGTATTTCGCCGAACGTCCTCGAATACGTGGCCGCTGAAATAAAAGAACTTGTTTCTTTAGGCGTTCAAGTGGCAGTTGTAATAGGCGGCGGAAATATTTTCAGAGGACTTGCCGGAAGTTCAAAAGGAATGGATAGAAACCTTGCCGACCACATGGGAATACTTGCCACTATGATTAATTCGGTAGCTCTATGCGAATGTCTTCTTAGAAATAATACTCCCGCCGAAGTCTATTCTTCTATGAATATGGATGAAATCGCAGAAAGAATGTCGGCAAAAAAAGTTAAGGAATCGTTAAACGCCGGAAAAGTCGCTATTCTCGGCGGCGGAACCGGACATCCGTATTTCACAACCGATACTACTGCGGCTTTGCGCGCCCTTGAAATCGGAGCCGGCATTATGGTTAAAGCGACTAAAGTCGACGGCATTTATGATAAAGACCCTGTTAAATACAAAGACGCCGTAAAATTCGACGAAATCACGTATTCGGAAGTATTAAAAAGAAAACTTCAAGTTATGGATTTAACTGCCGTATCTTTAAGCATGGATAATAAACTGCCAATTCTGGTTATTGATATGAACAAAAAAGGCAATATCAAAAACGCGGCGTTGGGAAAAAAAGTCGGCACTACTGTAATTCTCTAAATCTATTTTAAAATATTCGAGAGGGATTCGAATTATGCTTCAGGAAATTTATAACGATTGTAAAAATAGAATGTCAAAAGCAATCGGCGTATTAAAAAAAGATTTAACTCAATTAAGAACCGGCA
>Ga0209311_1000620_pt1 | contig 31177 bp, 27 predicted proteins | sample AD_UKC045_MetaG_FD_184417 | JGI IMG/M metagenome (GOLD analysis project Ga0209311, IMG submission 184417) | Active sludge microbial communities of municipal wastewater-treating anaerobic digesters from USA - AD_UKC045_MetaG (SPAdes) (version 2) | ecosystem: Engineered > Bioreactor > Anaerobic >... | reverse complement strand
CGCCATTTACACGCCGAATGCCGCCTCCAAATCCATCGCCATTCGCACGAAGCACCGCATTCCCATCTTTGAGACAACGGAACAGGCCGTTCGGGCTCTTGCCGTTTCCCAAACCTATTATGCATCCCTTTTGAAAAGGCGTTTTGCAGGTGAAAGGACGGCTTACAGCACGGGTATGATAGCGGATCATCACTCAACAGGGGAGGCCATGCAATGACCGGCAAAATGGTGCGCGTTAATTTGAAAGACCGAGACGATGTGGGCAGCGCTTTTGATGAACTTTCCGGGAAGGGGATCAAGCTGGAAGGCGTTCTGGTTCAGGAAATGGTCAAGGGCCACCGGGAATTCGTCATCGGCCTGACCCGCGACCCGCAGTTCGGCCCCTGCGTCATGTTCGGGCTGGGCGGCATTTTCACGGAAGCCATGAAGGACGTCAGCTTCCGCGTCGCGCCTCTTTCGGAAGACGACGCCCGTGAGATGATCGGTGAAATCCGCGCGGCAAAGCTTCTGGACGCCTTCCGGGGAGAAAAAGCCGTTGACCGGGAAATGCTGGTCCGCGCCCTGGTGAACATCGGCCGGCTGGGAATGATGTATGATGAAATCGCTGAAATCGACATCAATCCCCTGATCATCCGCGACGGCAAGCCGATTGCCGTCGATGCCCTCGTGATTTTGAAGGCGCACCGGGCCTGAACGTTTTACGAGTTCGTCAATAAAGACGAATTCTCTGAGATGAAGAACCCTGGAAGCGATCGCGATTTTTGCGACCGCAACGCTACTCCTCCTTCCTGATCCACGTTCCGATATTTTTATACGTTTCGCGCAGCGCGCGATGATGCTCCCGTTGGGCGGCGTATTCCAGCACCTTGGGTTTAAGCCAGCCTTCAAAGTGCTCGACAAATCCTTTCGTCGTAAACCGTCCCGAATCTTCAACATGCAACCAAACACCGTCTTGCTCTTCGCCGGAACTTCCGCAAAGAGCGCAGACCCGGCGCTTCTGCTCCAGAAAAAACAGATCGGCGCCGCACGAAGGACAACGCAGCGTTTTGCAGGGAAAATACGTCTCTATACGTTTGCTCAATACATCAGCCAGCCCCTGCGCCACGGGCTGGTATTTGGCATCCAGGCTTTCGCCGGGCAGGGCGGCTTCCACAAAAGCGCTTCCCCTGAAGTCAAAGCCCATCATTCGGATAACGGCATTCACCAGAGACTGCGTCACACCCCGCCAGCTTTCAATGCCGCCGAAAATCGCACTGACCGCCCGGATGGTCCGGAAGTCCGGATGAAAGACGGCCATGGATGACAGACGGTCGGCAAACAGTTTGAACTGGCCGACCGGCCCCAGCACATAGGTCGGTATGGAAAAGATGATTCCGTCAAACCCTTTCATTTTTTCAAGAATAAAGTACAGATCGTCCTGGATGCGGCAGCGGCGCTCCGGCTGGAGGCAACGGTGGCAGCCGGCGCAGGGCTTCAATGCAAAATCCGTCAGGCGCAACAGAGAAATGGAATCCGCTCCGGCGCGCAGCGCGACGTCTTTCGCGAACATTTCACAGTTTCCCAGACGCCGGTATGAACCGACAACGATCAAAAGCGATAATCCCAAAACCCTTTCCTCCTTTCAGGCGGCAGGCAAAGCGAGCAGCTCTTTCCATCTTTCACGCCACCCCCTGGTGTGGGTTGCGCCTTCGACAATGGTAATCCCGCTGAAATCGGGTTTCCCCGCCCGCCTCAGAAACGATTCGGCAATGCCGGGCGGGATGACGGCGTCTTGCGAACCCACAAAGTGGCGCTGAGGAAGATTCTTCAGATTCGCAGCCACGTCCATCGGATTGAGCGAACCTTCCATGGAGCTGACGCGGTGATAGCGGTTGACCGTGTCCGGATCCAGGTTTCCGGCGACGGTCCGCAGGCTGGCCACGTCGCTTCGCCTCGCAGCCGCCAGCACCGCGACGGCCGCTCCTCCGGAATAACCGATCAAATGGATCGCCCCGGCGTCTGCCTGGCGGCGCAGGTCATCAACGGCCCGGTTCATCGCATCCACCACCTCTCCCGAGAAACGCTCCTCTGACCAGTATGCCGAGTCGCAGCCCGGAGAGCCGTTTGCGTCATACTGTCCCGGACGCGCCAGATAAGCCACGTTCGAAGCCGCATCCTGTGTCGCCAGGTCCAGAACGAGCGGGGTTCGGGGAGTGGGATCATCCGAGAGCCGGGTTCGGGAAAGCCAGGCCGTTCCGTCCCCTTCGATGTACAGATGAAGGGGATCTCCCTTTTTTTTGAATCTCGTAAAGGCCGTCAGCGTAAACCCGGATGCGTGAATGAAGGATTTCTCAAATCCCGCCCGGTCAGCCACACGTTCGGCAGCCGCGTATCGGTCGTTTAGCGGGAAGAGGGCGGCGCATCCCGCCGCGCCCAAAAGCAATACGGATAAAAAGAAGAAGGCGGCTCTCTTAGAACTCATAGCGCAGATTGACCCAGCCGTTGTGGCTGTAAAAATCCGTCTTCATTTCAAAATCGTAGTTGAGCGATACCGACCAGCCGGATTGCGTCAGAAGCGTCAGCTTCGCGCCGAGGTTGCCGCTCGATTTCGGCGGCTCGACCCCGTTCGTTACGAAAGACGCACCGCCACCGGTGAACGTCGAGGTGGCCTGCTGGGCATCACCAGCGAAGTCGTAGAGCCATTTCGCGTGAATTTCCGGGGTCACTTTCAGGCCCTTTTTCAGAATCGGCCAGGCCATCTTCGCCCCGACTCCCGCCTGGAAGAGATTGTAGCGCTGGCGGTCCATTTTCAGATTCAGAGCGCCGGCGTCCGTCTCTGTGTAGTCTTCCAGATCCAGGCGCATCACATGCAGAGAAGCCAGCGGCGTCAGGAGAAACCCCGAAGCTTTGAACGTATATCCGCCTTCGAAGTAGCCGGAATACTGGCGGCCGCCGTAATTGCCGTGGGCGATGCGGTTGATCCCGGGAAAAACAATGTGCCGGGAAGCGTCGTACCGGTTGTAGGCAAAGGACAGGACGGCGTCCAGGTAATGGGCGTCTCCGGCCAGGCTGCCGTAGAGGCTTCCCTGGTAGCTGTCGGCGTCGGTTCGGGTATTCACGTCGTTCGTGGTGATGTTGTTCCTGGCAAAACCGAGGCTGAAGCCCGCAAGGGCGTTGTTCAAAAATGCTCTGTCATAGCCCAGCGAAATCCCCCAAATATTTGCCGTGTAGCCGCCGCTCGTCCCAATGTTCGCCTGGTTCAGGTAGCTGCCGAATCCCTGGGCCCAGGCGCCGTTTTGCGCCGTCTCGCTGCCGGTGGAGATACCGGTTACAGCGGTGCCTTCCGTCCGGGCCGCGAGCACCTGACTGATGCGACCGATGACGGTGCCCGTGTGCCGGCTTACGGTCCCGAAACTGGCCTGAACGGCGCCGTTGTTCACATTAGGCTCAAGCTGCAGGGCGCTGCCGGCGCTGCCGGAGGAATCGAGAGCGCCCAGAACGGCGGCCATGTCTCCCGTGGCCGTGTTGGCAAGACTGTCCAGAACGGAGCCCATCGATGAATTGGGAATTTGCCGGCTGTAGAAGACGCTGTCGCGCAGCGCCGTGAGGAAAAGCTGATTGCCGCTTTTTCCCGGGCTGAACGTGACCATGGGGAGCGCAGGGTCATTGACAACGGACAGCTTTGCCGGATCAACGGTCAGCGTTGCCGCTTCGGTGATGAGGAACTGATCATTGTTGCGGATGTTCCCTGTTTCGGCAACTTTAACGGCAATCGTCGTGCCGTCGGCAATGGTCACGGTTTCGGTATTGGCGATCTGGGCGGAGGCTGCAGCGTCCCGGTTCAGGGTAAAGTTAAAGGTTGCGTTTTTGTTTCCCGTCACGTTGAACACATCCGCGCCCTTCCCCATGTCGATTTTTCCGGAAATCGTCCCGCCGTCAACGGTCAGGGTATCATCGCCCGCGCCGGTTTGAATGGCGAACATCCCCCCTGAGACGGCGCCTTTTTTCACCTTGATCTTGTCGTCGCCTGCACCGGTCTCGATGGCCGTGATTCCACCGGACACAATTCCTCCCCTGATCAGGACCTTGTCTTTGCCCCCGCCGCTCTGGATGCCGTATTCGCCTCCGGACACCTCGCCCCCTTTGATGAGGATCCTGTCTTTGCCGCCGAACGTCTGAATGGCGGTTCTTCCACCGGATACATATCCGGCCTCGACCGTAATCCGATCCTCTCCGGCGCCGGTTTCAATGGCCGTCGTCCCACCCGAAATTTCGCCGCCATCAAGAGTGACGTACGTATCCGTGTCTCCCGTCTGAATGGCCGAAACGCCCCCGGATATTTTTCCACCAAACATAAGGATCGAATCCAAAAAACCATCGGTTTGAATGCCGTAACCGGCACCGCTGATGGTCCCCGTATTCAGGATGATTGTGTGCCCTCCCCACGATGCCACGCCAACTCCGCGGGCGCCGGGACCGATGATGTCGCCCCTGTTGATGAGGAAATTTGCCGCCCCGCCGGTATAGGGCGTTGCATGGGTGTCGCCCTTGAATAAAATCGCGATGTTTTCACTCCCGGCCACGTTGAATTTTTTTGTATCCGGATTGGCCGTGATCGTGCCGTAGTTGGTCACCGTATAGTTTCGGGAACCGACCAGGATGCCCTGCCCGCCGCTGACGGAGCCGCCGGCGCCGATCGTGATGGTGTTGGGGGACGCGCCATCCAGGCTGGCCCCGATCTGAAAGGAGCGGCCGGCCCAGAGGGTGTTGCAGGGGCCGGTGACGTTGAAGCTGGCGAAGCCGTTTCCGTATTGCGCGTCCGGAGCATCGCTGAAGGTCGTTCCGTTGTTTTTGGTATAGATGTAGGATTGAGGCGCGTAGATGCCGACGACGACCACATTTCCCGACTCGTTCGTGCCGGAAGGCGTCTTCGACGGATCGGAACCGCCCGCCCCGCCCAGCAGGGTGAATTCGGACATGCCCTGCACCTCCGAGAGGCTGGTCGGAACATTTTGCGCCTGCCCCCAGTAATACGTGTAGCCCAGCTCCGTCCAGGGGAAGCGGTTGCTTTCTTTAGGATCCGAGTGGGACGATATCGCCCAGGCTTCGTAGGCGGCTTTGTAGTTGGCGAAAACGGCATCCGCGGCCGCTCCCGTGCCGATGCCGGCAGCCGCGGCGTCGGCAGGAAAGGCGCCGTTCGTGCCGTAGTCCGCTGGATTGGCGCCGAATGTCGTCGGATCGGGATTCCGCACGGGACGAAGCAAAAAGGGATTGGCCGAATTTCCGACCGTCACCGCCATTTCGAAAATGGCGTCATGCGCCCCCGTATTGTTCATACCCAGTCCCCGCTCCACCCCTTTGATGATCGTAGAAGCGGTAAGGCCCTGGCTGTCGATGAACGACGTCATCCCTCGGCCTGTCGTGACCCAGGCGCTCAGAACGTTTTTCGCCCCGTAAATCGTGTAGCTGGACCCGGCGGTTATCGGCGCTCCGTAGGTTCCGTTGTAATTCACTTCCTTGCTGGATGTGCGGACAATCAACTGGTTATTGTAGTACTTCAGGCCATAGGGATTTTCCCCAACCGAACCGGATTCGGCGATTTTGAACATGTCCGCGTTGGCCGGCATCCAGTTTGCAGGGGCGTCGGCGAGCGCCTTGGCGTTCACGATTGAATCGGCAAAAGTTTCCATCTCGGCCATGGCGGGTCGGATAAAGCAAAAAGCCATCAGAAAAATCCAGAACAAACCGCAAAGATGTTTTTTCATGTTTACCCCCAGACATCGAAAAGAGATGCAACCTGCCTCTTGAAAAAGAACGAAATTCGCGCGTGGCTGTTTGAGCGGGAGTATAGAAAACACCCGGGCCGCTGTCAAGCGAATCCAGGGACCAAATACTGCTTGACGGGCAAAAATGGTCCCTTTATACTTCGTGGCGTCAAACACAAAATATCACCGGGTAAAGGAGGTCGTATGTCCCTGTCGGAGGAACTGAAATATTGTGATGCCACAGAACTGGCCGGTCTGATCCGGAAAAAGGAAATTACGCCGCTCGAACTTACCGAATCCGTAATCGAACGGATCGAGAAGCTGAACCCGGCCCTCAACGCGGTGGTCACGCCGATGTACGATCTGGCGCGGCAGGCCGCGAAATCAAAACGACTCAAGGGCCCTTTCGCCGGCGTGCCGTTTCTTCTCAAGGACATCCTGGCCTCCTACGGCGGCGTGCGCATGACGCTGGGCGCCAAAGTCTTGAAAGACCTGGTCCCGGATCATGACAGCGAACTGGTGCTGCGACACAAAAAGGCGGGCCTGATCGTCGTCGGCAAAACCAACACGCCTGAATTCGGCATCCTCCCGACCACGGAGCCGGAACTGTTCGGCCCGGCAAGAAATCCCTGGAACACAAACCACTCAACCGGCGGATCAAGCGGCGGCTCGGCCGCGGCCGTCGCGGCGCGAATCGTCCCCATGGCGCACGGAAACGACGGCGGCGGATCGATCCGAATCCCCGCCTCCTGCTGCGGCGTTTTCGGCCTGAAGCCGACCCGGGGCAGAATCACCCTGGGGCCCGATTTCGGCGACATGATCGGCGGACTGGTGAATGAACATGCGTTGACGATTTCCGTCCGGGACAGCGCGGCTCTCCTGGACGCGACAGCCGGCTGCCTGAGGGGCGATCCCTACTGGGCGCCGCCCGTCAAAAGATCCTTCCTGAAGGAAACGGAAACCGACCCGGGACGCCTGCGCATCGCTTTTACCGCGAAAGCCCCGACCGACAAGCCGGTGCACGAAGACTGCGTCCGCGCGGTGCAGGAAGCGGCCCGGCTGTGCGAAGAACTCGGCCATTCCGTCGAAGAGGCTGCTCCCGTCATCGACGGAAAAACCCTGACCCGCGCCTTCGTCGTCCTGTGGTTCGCGGGCATCGCCTCCATCGTCAAGATGCTGGGCGTGTCCAAAACCCAGGTGGAGCCCCTGACCTGGGCCATCTACGAACAAAGCCAGACCGCCAGCGCCGCGGACTACCTGATCGCTGTTCAGACCATCCAGCACGTCGCCCGCGATGTCGCCTTGTTCTTTGAGAAGTATGACATTCTGCTGACGCCGACACTGGCCAAGCCGCCGGCGCCGCTGGGCTCCTTTGATCCGAAGCCGGACGACCCGCTCGCGGGATTTGCCGAGTCGGCCCGCTACGCCGTTTTTACGCCGATCTGTAACGCAACCGGCCAGCCGGCCATGTCGGTTCCGCTTTTCTGGAACAACGAAGAACTGCCGGTGGGCACCCATTTCATTGGACGGTTCGGCGATGAAGCAACGCTGTTTCGGTTGGCGGCGCAGCTCGAAAATGCCAGGCCGTGGGCAAACCGCCGTCCGCCCGTGTGCGCATAGAGAGATTTGAAAATCCAATCTTATTTGTCATGCCCTTGCTTCGACGAAAGCCGGAATCAATGTCTCGTGGGGAACGGTCGCGACCGTTGCCCACTGCCTCCAAACCGGTAACCTTGACAAGAAGCTCATTTAATGGAAGGATTCGACCCAAACACGTTACATGGAGGATTCCAATGAAGAGGCAAAATTTTATCCGCAAAGTTTTTTTGTTGATGATTCTACCGATCATTTTGATCTTCAACGCCGGTCTTTACGCAGCCGAAAATCCCGCGGCGCAAAAACCCGACTATGACGTCATCGTCATCGGCGCCGGCATGGGAGGACTCTCCGCAGCGGCTCACCTGGCCGTCAAAGGACAGAAAGTACTGGTTCTGGAAAAGCACTTTGTGGTGGGCGGCAGCACAACCAAATTCACCCGCGGGGAATTTACCTTTGACGCCGCGCTGCATGAAATGGCCGGCGGCGGCCCCGGGAAGATGAACCGCGGACTGTACAAGCTTCTCAAAGCGACCGGCGTGGACAAAAAAGTGGATCTCTATGAAGTCCCTCATTTCTACCGGTCGGTTTTCCCCGGCGTGGACATCACGCTTCCGCCGAACTGGTCGGGGTTCAAAAGCGAACTGAAAAAGAAATGGCCGGAGGAATCGGAAGGCATAGAAAAATTTCATACGCTTTGCTCCACCGTGTATGGAGATATCATGGAACTGCGGGACCTCTTCCGCAAGGGCAGCGTCAGCGGCACTCTCACGCAGATTCTGGTTCCGCTCCGTCAGCGGGCTTTTTTTAAATGGAAAGACCGCACCGTGAAAGACCTGATGGATACCTGCTTTCAAAACGAAGATCTCAAGGCGGTGGTTTCCCAGTTATGGGTTTTCTACGGTGCCCCGGTGGACAAAGAATCGGCGCTGATCTTTATGGCGGCAACGGAAAGCTACTTAAGCGACGGCACCTGGCATATCAAGGGCACCTCCCAGGCGCTGGCCGACGGCTATGCGACCCGCATCCGCGAACTGGGTGGAACCGTTCAAACCGGAACGCTGGTCACAAAGATCCTGCTGGAAAACGGCCAGGCAACCGGCGTGCGGACCGCGAACGGCAAAACCTACACGGCCCGCTACATTGTCGCCAACACGGATCCCTATCAACTGGCCGACAAGCTGATCGGCAGGGAAAATCTTCCGGCCAAATATCTGGAGAAAATCGACGCGATGAAGCCCGCCAATTCCCTGTTCGGCGTATACATCGGTCTGAATATCGATCTGAAAGCTTTGGGCTACAACGATACGGAAATCTTCTATAACACCTACCGGGACAGCATGAAGAATTATGAGGCCATGATGAAGGGCGACTTTGAAAAGGGAGCGGTGGCCATCACGATTTACTCGAACCTGGGCGATCCCGTGTATGCGCCGAAAGGCAAATCCGTTGTCAAGCTGGATGCTTACTCCGAAATCTCTGTCTGGCCCAAGGATCGGGCAGAGTATAACAAGCTGAAGGCGCAAAAGGTCGACGAACTCATCGCTCTGGCCGCTAACGTCATTCCGGAGCTCAAGGATCCAAAAAACATCATCATCAAGGAAGGCTACACGCCGAAAACCATCGAGCGCTTCACGATGAACAAAGGCGGCGTGGTTTACGGCTTTTATTTGTCGCCGGAACAGTGGCAGAAAATTCCCAATGACACACCGATTAAAAATGTATTCATCGCCAGCAACTGGACGCAGGCGTGGCATGGCGTGGGCTCCGGCCAGGTCAACGGCTGGCGGGCGGCGCGCCTGATTCTGGATCGGGAAGGCATCGAGTAAGACGAAGACGGGCGAGCGGGTGCCGCGGAGGTGAAAATTTCCGCGGCCCCGCCCGGATGAAATTTTCGGGCAGCTTTTGCCGCAATGCCCGACAGGGGGCAAAGATGGCAGGCCGGCGGGAGGGAAGCGGCGATGCTGAAGGAACATCAGGAAAAAATACTGGAGCTGCTGGAACAGCTCGAGTTGAGCATGTGCGATCTTTATCTGCTGTTTGCCGACCGCTTCCCCAAATATGCCGATTTGTGGACCGCCGTCGCCCGGCAGGAAACCGACCACGCGGACGGAATTAAGAAATTACACCTTCTGGCAGGCGACGACCGCGTCCTGTTTGATGAAAAGATCACCAAAACCTACACGGTCAAAATGTTCATTTCCAGCATTCAGGAAGCGCTGGCCAGGGCAAAATCAGGCAAAATGACGCTGATCAACGCGCTGTCGGTCAGTCATGATTTCGAACAGGCCATTCTGGAAAAAGGATTTTATAATTTTTTCTACGGCCAGGACGATGAAACCAGAACGGTGATCCGGAAGATCACAGAAGAAACGCTCGATCACCAGATGAGAATGAAAAACGCCTGGGAACAGGAAAGAAAAGCGGCTTCCCCATGAATCCCTGGTGGGTAGATTGCACCCTAAAGGAAAAGGGCTGAACCACGCCAACCTCGCCGTTGGGTTGTTCCTTATCCATCCATGCTTTATTTTTGAAAGCCATTGAGCAGCGGCGCAGGAAGCAGACGGCCCTCGCGTGATGTCAAACTACTGAATAAACAACTCTTTTATCCAATATACTCTCTTGAATCGCACCTTCCCGTTTGAGCTGCTGAAGGTAAACATAGGTTTCGTTGAGCACCATAAATTTTTCCCAGTCATCCGCAACCGCTCCGATTGTTTCTTCGCAGATGCCGAAAGTGGTTTGGGGGTGGGCGCCGATTCTTTTGAGCAGCATGTCCTTTTTCAGCGCGTGATGCTCCCGGATTTCGTAAATCCGCTCTTCGACGCCGTTGAAAGAATTTCCATGTCCCGGATGAATCACGCTGATCGGCAACTTTTCAACGACTGCCAGCGATTCCAGGTAACTCGCCAGCGGCTGAAAAACTTCGTCGCCGATGGTTGGACTCAGGCTCGGCGCAATGTAGGGCAGAATGTGATCCCCGGCCAGCAGCAGCCCTTCGCCGCGGAAAAAGAAGCAGACATGACCCGCCGCATGACCCGGTGTGAAGATCACCTCAAATGCCCGGCTGCCGAAGCGCCGGGTTTCCCGGTCCCGCAGCATCGTGGCGACCTCGAGGCGCGGAATCCGTCCACGCAGGTCTTCAATTTCCTCCACGATGGCTTCCACGTCGCGCGCGGGAAGGCCGTGACGGGCATAAAAGAGGCGGGCTCGCGCGATCAGATCCTCCCCCTGCTGAAAATGGTCATACATCTGCCGGGCCTCATCCGACAGATGAAGGCGGGCGTTCGATTTCTGCTGGACCCAGCCCGCGAGGCCGCAGTGATCGGTATGCGTGTGGGTCAGGTAAATGTCGCGAATGTCCGCGGCAGAAATACCGATATCGGCCAGATCCGCCTCCAGCTTATCCCCGGCGCCGGGCATGAGCATACCCGCGTCAAAGAGGACCGCCTGCCCGCCTTCCACCAGCGCGTAAGCGTGGACATGCCGAAGGCGAAACGGCATGGGCAGGGTGATGCGGTAGAAGTTTTCAGAAATTTCGGAAATCATCGGGAGCAGCCTTTTCGTTTGCGGATGCTTAACAAATAATTTTTTACGCCGCAATCAAAACTTCCAGGAGATACGCGACAATCATGGCGGTTACCGTGAGGGCGTGGACTTTAATCATGGCCAGATTGGCCGGTGCCATCGCCAGCGGATCATTCAGGTGTCGGCGCAGGATGAAAAGAGACTTGAAGGCAAGGGGAAGGCTGGCGAGCCCCAGCAGGACGAAAGGAGACAAAACTCCGGCCGACGTCGAGAGGATCAGTATGCCGTAAGAGGATGCCAGACCGACCCCGTACAGGATCGCGCCTGTTTTTCTTCCGAATCGGGCAACGAGGTTCCATTTCCCGCCGCGGTGGTCTGCCTCGTAATCGGGAATCTCGTTGATGAGGATCATCGACGCCATCAGCAGCCCCGGCACGAGCGATGCGATCAGCGGTTCGAAAGACAGCGTCCGCGCTTGAACAAAATACGCCCCCAGAACGATCACGGGGCCGAAATTGACGAGCAGGCCCAGCTCACCGAATCCCCTGTAGCCGAAACGGATGGGCGGCGCGGTGTAGAAAATGGAGCAGGCCATGCCAAAAATCCCGAGCGCAAGCACCGGCCACCCGCAGGCCCACGCCAGATAAATGCCGATGAGCGCCGTGGTTGCAAAAAAAAGCGCGGCCGCTTTCAGCATCCGGCTTTCTTGCAGCAATCCCTCCGGCAGGACGCCGCTGCCACCGGTGAAAAAATTCTTTTCGCCGCCGGTCTGCAAATCAACCGTGTGCCGGTAATCCAAAACATCATCCACCAGATTGAGTCCGAAATGGTTGACGGTAACACCGATCACGACCAGGACGAAATGAAGACCGTTCAGAGGATGGCCACCGGCCCAGGCCATAACCCCGCCCAGCAGCGCCGGCAGAATGCTGGGCAGAACAAAATGGAGACGCAGCGCCCGAAGCCAGACCCGGGCGGCAGACGAACGGCCCGTGCCCCGGTCTGTCTTTCCATTTGCGGAGTGTGATTTTTGAATTCTCATGAAGGGCCTTCATCGCGTCTGCACGGGCCGAACCGCAAGAGCGTCGGCTCTTATCCCTTATGGTTTTTGAGCAGCTCCAGAATTTTCTCGTGATACCTCCAGGCCAGAAACGCAACCACGGCGGATGCGACGGCAATGACGGCCAGCATCACGTAATGCTCCTCGCGCGCCATGTTTCCGCTGACCGAGAGCATCATCGTGCCAAAAAACCGGCCGATCGTGGAGATGACAATAAAGGTCAGCGCCGGAATCCGGCTGACGCCCATGATATAGCACAGATAATCCTTGGGAAAGCCGGGAATCAAAAACAGCAGGAAGGAAACCAGCAGCCCCTTGTGCTCCATAAAATGATCAAATTTCTCAAAGATCTCTTTCTTGACCATTTTTTCCAGAAGCGGCTCACCGAAAAAACGGGCCAGCATGAAAGCCAGCCAGGAACCCAGCGTCAGCCCGATCGTGGAGTAGAGTGTTCCCAGCAGGGGACCGTACAGATAGCCGCCGATGAAACCGCTGATTTCTCCGGGAATGGCGGCCACCACCACCTGCACAATCTGAATCGCAATAAACGCCAGTTCATCGTAGCGGGAGGTTTGAATGAAGGAAATAATTTTGTTTTTGTCTTTGAAAAAAAGATAAAGGTCGAAGTGAATAAAAAGATAGCCGACCAGGACGATCAGCGCGAGAAGCAAAAGAATCCGGAGGGCCAAATTTCTGTTCATGGAGCGTCTCAAATTTCCGATCTGCCGCGCAATCGTTTTTACGGTTCATGAAATCAGGTTCTATGGTCATGGCGCGCCGGTCGGCGCCGTAGAATTTTTATAATATTAATATCGGTTTTCGTCAAACGGTTTCGGCCGCCTTCTCACGCGCCGGCCGGAAAGGCGAACGGCCTCCCTCGAAAGCTTCCGCGCGCTTCAAAACAGTTGACTAAATGAATGTGATGTGCAAGAAAAACGCGTCTTTGAAAACATTCGTGTATTTCCCGCGCATCCGGACAAACCATCAGCAGGGAGGACAACATGTCAAAAACGCCGCAAAAACTGACCCGAAAAAAATCTGACATTTATAAAAACGCGCCCATCGCCGGGTTCGGCGAAAGAAAGCCGGACTTCACGACCATGGGCAGAAAAATCAGCAATCCTCACCGGAAGTTCCGCGAAGTCGTTTGCGTGGAAGCCTGCCGGACGCCTTACGGACGCGCCGGCGGCGCCCTGAAAGAATTCTCGGCAATGGAGCTGGGCGCGCTGGCCATTCAGGAAGTTTTGCGCAGGACCGAAGGCAAGGTCAAGGGAGCGGATGTGGATTACATTTTCATGGGCCAGGTGGTTCCCGCCGGCTGCGGCCAGATTCCAGGCCGTCAGGCCACGATTCTGGCGGGCGTACCGGAATCCGTGCCCTGCATCACGGTCAACAAGGTCTGTTCATCCGGCATCAAAACCATTGACCTCGCGTTTCAGATGATTTTGCTGGGCCGCGCGGAAATCTGCATCGCGGGCGGCCAGGAGAGCATGAGCAACTGCCCCTTCGCCCTGCCCGATATGCGCTGGGGAATGCGCATGGGTCTGCCCAACGGCCGCGTGGTGGACACCATGGTGTACGACGGATTGTGGGATGCTTTCTACAACCGCCACATGGCCATCCACGGCTCCGAAGTGGCCGACGAATTCGGCTTTTCCCGCGAAGAACAGGATGAATGGGCGCTCAATTCCCAGCAAAACGCCGTGAAAGCGATGAACGAAGGAAAACTGGACGACGAGATCTTTCCGGTGGAAGTCAAACAGGGCAAGAAAGTTTTCATCATGGATCAAGACGAAGGACCGAGGCCGGAAACAACGCTGGAGGGGCTCGCCAAACTGCCCCCTGTGTTCGGTCATCTCAGCACCGTCACCGGCAAGCCGGGCTCGGTCACGGCGGGCAACGCCCCCGGCGTCAACGACGGCGGCGATGTCTGTCTGCTCATGAGCCGGGAGAAGGCCGATGAACTGGGACTCAAGCCCATCTTCACCATCGTGGATTACGCCGAAGTGTCGCAGCCGACAAAGGACATCGCGACGGTTCCGGGGCTGGCCATCAAAAAGATCCTCGAACAAAATAACATGACGCTCGACCAGATGGACGTCATCGAAATCAACGAGGCGTTTGCCGCCGTGGCGCTGGTGAGCTGCAGGTCCATTCTGGGCATGACGAAAGAAGAGATGTTCCAAAAGGTCAACATCAACGGCGGCGCGGTGGCTTACGGCCATCCCATCGGCGCAACCGGAGCGCGCATTGCCATGACGCTGGGCTACGAGCTGAGAAGGCGCGGCGGCGGCTGGGGCGTCTGCGGCATCTGCTCGGGCCATGCCCAGGGAGACGCCATGCTGATCCGCGTCGATAAATAACTGCGAAAGGAGGAACACGTCATGAAAAGAGGATGGAGAGGGGTTGTCTTTTTGTTGGCGGCGGCCGTTTGCGGACCGTTGCTGTTTTCAGGAATTTCGTCCGCGGCGGGACCGGGAAGCGAGGAGAAAATTTTTCAAAGCGGCGCGATTCTGACGGTGGCCGAATCCAAGCGGTTGATCGGCAAGGCGGTGGCGCAGATGCCGATCGTCAAGAACGCGCTGGCCAACGGCATGGTCATTATCATCAAGGGAACGACCAACGCCTATGTGGCGGAAGAGATCACCGGAAAGAAGGCCGACCACGCGGCCTTTGTGACAGGAAGAATTGAGCCGGAAAAGGGAACCAAAAACCTGCCCGAGGCCAAACCCGTCAACCACGTGATTCTGGAAAAAGGCAAGATCGTGGATATTTCCTTAGGCGAAGCGGCAAAGAAGTTGAAGGCGGGCGACGTGGTCATCAAGGGCGCCAATGCGCTCGACTACAGGAACAAGATGGCGGCGGTCAATATTCTGCACCCGGAAGGGGGAACGACGGGAATCACCATGCCCATGATCGTGGCACGCAAGGTTCACCTCGTGATTCCGGTCGGCCTTGAGAAGGTGGTTGCCGGCAATGTCGCGGAACTGACGTTGAAGACGCGGGAGCCAGTGCAACTGCTGCCTCCGCCGTCCGGTAAGTCGACGAATCGGTATCCCGGTCACCTGGTTCCCTCCCAGTGGCTCCTCACCGGCGAAATCGTCACGGAGCTGGAAGCCATTAATATCCTGACGGGAGCGACCGCCTTCCAGTGCAGCGCGGGCGGCGTCAGCGGCGCGGAAGGAGGCGTCTGGCTGGTCTTCCGGGGAAACAGGGATCAGGTAAAGAAAGCTCTGGAACTCACCGGCTCCATCCAGGGAGAGCGCCCTTACTCTGAATAGAAAATTCTGCACTGACCGGCCCTCCAAAAATGAAAAAAAATTTGGGGGCCGGTCGTTGTTTTATAAGGAAAGCCGCGCGGAAAAAATATCGGCGCTCTGCCCGATCGTTCCAGGGGCTGCAGGAATGCGGCGGTAACACCTCCGAGCGGAACGGTACCGCTTAAAGAAAGTAACATCCATGCTGTTTACCCTGTTCACCATTTTTGCCTCCTCGTTTGTTATCGCGCTTTCCGGCGCGCTGATGCCGGGGCCGCTGCTGACCGCGACGATCAGCGAAAGCTCCCGGCGGGGTTTTTGGGCCGGGCCGCTTTTGATTGCCGGGCATGCCATTCTGGAACTGACGCTGGTGATTGCCCTTTTCCTGGGGTTAGCCCCGTTTTTTCAGATGCCGGTGGTTTTTGTGGCAAGCGCGCTGGCGGGCGCGGTCATTCTGTTCTTGATGGCGGCGGGAATGCTGCGGTCTTTGCCCACCCTTCGCCTGTCCTGGGAAGCAAAGCAAAACAAAATGAATCATCCGGTGGTCAGCGGAATTCTGATGAGCGTTTCCAATCCCTACTGGATCATCTGGTGGGCGACAATCGGCATCGGGTATATTTTTTACGCCTGGCAGTATGGTTTTTGGGGAATTGCTTTTTTCTTCGCCGGTCACATTTCGGCGGATCTGGTTTGGTATTCTTTCATCGCCGGCGCGGTGGACCGGGGCAGGCACCTGCTGACCGACCGGCGCTACCGCCTGCTGATCGGTCTTTGCGCCGTTTTCCTGATCGGTTTTGCCGGTTATTTTGCCTACGCCGGCCTCGTCAAACTCAAAGAACTTCTGTCATAACTGCGACCGGATCAAATCCAGAATCTCCCCGTTGGGAGGAATGTCCGCCATGGAGTGGCCATAGTGCACAAAGCGGACCTTTCCCGCGCGGTCGATCAGCATTTGCGCGGGCAGGCGGCCCAACTTGAAGAGTTTCACTTCCTGCCCGTACAGTTTCAGCACCCGGTGCTCCGGATCGGGAAGGCCGACAAACGGCAGGTCCTGTTTTTTCCAGTAGTCCCGGAACGTCTCGGGTGTTTCAGGGCCCGCAACAAGGATTTCCGTGTTGAGAGTCACGAACGAATCGTAATCCCGGCGCAACTGCGCCATGTGCGCGCGGCAGAACGGTCACATAAAGCCGCGGTTGAAAACGACCAGGACGTTTTTTTGTCCGGCATAATCGGACAGAGACACGCTTTTGCCGTTGAAATCGTTCAGCGTAAAATCGGGCGCCTGGGTGTTCAGCTCCACTCTGGGCATCGTGAAATCCTCCCTTACGATTCAAAAAAATTCCCCTCCTGCCCTTCCGGCAGAACTTCAAACGAATCTTTAACGTCCCTGGGAATGGAACGCAGCGTTCCCTTTTGGGCGTCCACAAAAACCCATTCCGTTTCTCCGTGGGCCAGCAGCGCCCGGTCGCCCCTCCGGAAAATTTTGTACCTGCGCAGCGATTGGACCCGGCGGAGGTTCGCCACCCATGTGCAGACCACCACCCGGTCGCCGGCGAATGCCGGTTTCAAGTACACGATTTTATGCGTGCACACCACCCAGGTGGCGCCGGCGGCATTGGTGGCGGCGGTGCAGCCGGATGCTTCGGAATGCCGCATGGCCGCATCCTGCATCCAGCGCAGATATTCCACATTGTTGACATGCCCGTTTTGATCTTCAGCTTCTTTGGGCACCAAAAGCTCATAATGAAAAATTGGACTCATTCAGGTCAGGTTTCCCTTACATCAACAGCCGGTCTTTTGTTATCCTTCCCTGCCTCAGGCCGGAACAAAATCGGATGACCGCACCTCCTTGAGCCTCAGGGCTTCCGTCGGACAGACGACGGTACAGACCCCGCACCCCAGGCACCGTTCCGGATCGACGGCGGCAAAATCATCCTGCATGGAAAGGGCTTCGAAAAAGCACCGGTCGATGCACGTTTCGCATCCGCTGCAAAGATCGACATCGACAAAGGCCGCAAAACGGCTGGGCGCCACCCATTTTTTCGGTCCCTTCATAATCGCCCAGTTCAGGCAGCAGTCGTCGCAGCAGTTGCAGATGACGTGGCCCACCGTCTGGCGGTTGTCCACCACATGCACAAGACCTTCCTCGCGGCATTTTTTCAGGATTTCCACGGCTTCTTTGGGGGTGATGGCCCGGCCGGTGCCTCGTTCGATATTGTATTCGGCGGCGCGGTCCACCTGCATGCAGACTTCCAACGGCTTGTTGCAGTTGCCGGAAATCACACGGCAGGAGCAATTGGTAACGGAAAGCGTTTTGGCGTTCTCGACAATCTTCACGGCGTCATCGTAGGCCAGAATTTTGGATTGTGCCTCGATGCTTTCATTGACGGGAATCACCCGCATGATGGGCCCGGGGAGAAAATCCATGATCATCTGACCGTAACCGGGCCATTCCTTCCGCATGTACTCCTTCCAGAGGTCCAGCACCTGCCTGGAGATTCCAGGTGTCAGGCTGGTGGAATCATGCATCTGCGGAATGCTTTTCACACGATAAAATTTCTTTTCACCGCCCTTTGCGGCTTTAAAGATCAATCCCCGGTGAAACAGGGAATCCATCATCGCCGTGATGGCATCCCCGGACAATCCGGTCTTTTGCGCCAGCTCTTCCACGGTTGCGGGCGGTGACGCCAGAAGCATCACCTTTGCTTCGTCGTCATTGACCAGCGCCTCAAATATTTTTGGAATCAACGGGGATTCACCCGCCCCTACGGCTTCAGCCAGTTGTTTGCACAATCCCATATCCGCCATGTGTCATTGCCTCCGTTTCCAGGAATTGGAGAAAGTATCGGAAAATAAGTCTTTCTGGTCAAGAACAAACACCAGGGGGAATCTTGTACACAAAAGCGGGTGCTTTGGGCAGATGCGGTAAATCAGGACCAGCGGGGCTTGAGGCCGCTTTCGGCCCCGGACCTTGCCGCTGCGCGTATTTCTTCTCCGACTTTCCAGGACGGTTCGAAATTGCGGCAGACGGAAGGGCGGCGGTTCGCCGCCTTCATGCAACGGGTACGGTCATTCGCCTTCCCGGTACATGGACTCGATGACATCCTTGAACTGGGCGTTGATCGCTTTTCTTTTGACCTTCATGGTCGGGGTCACCTCCCCGTCCTCCGTATAGAGCTTCTTGTCGAGAATTCGAAACTTTCGGATGTTTTCCACCCGCGCCACCTGCTCGTTGACCTTGTTGATTTCCCCCTGAATCATATTCACAACTTCGGGAGATTTGGTGAGGCTGGCAAATGTTGTGTACTGGACTTTGTTGTCCTGGGCGAATTTCACGACGTTCTCCTCATCGATCACGATCAGCGCCGAGATGAATTTTCGTTTGTCGCCGATAATGACGGCGTCGTTGATGTAAGGAGAGAACTTCAGCATGTTTTCAATATACTGCGGGGCAATATTTTTTCCGCCCGCCGTAATGATCAGGTCTTTCTTCCGGTCCGTAATTTTCAGATAGCCTTCTTCGTCGATTTCTCCCACGTCGCCGGTGTGCATCCAGCCGTCCACCAGGGCTTCCTTCGTGTTTTCCTCATCCCGGTAATAGCCCTTGATAATGCCCTTGTGCTTGACCAGAATCTCCCCGTCCTCGGCAATTTTCACCTCCGTTTCCGGCAGAGCCTTGCCGACCGTTCCCAGCTTGAAATTGACCACATCGGACATGTGCGTGATGCCCGTCGTTTCCGTCATGCCGTAGCCTTCGCGGATGGGAATGCCGATGCTCTGGAAAAACTTCAGGATGTTGTGAGAAATCGGCGCGGCGCCCGAGAAGCCGAGGCGCACCCGGTCGAATCCCAGACGTTTCTTGAGCTTGCGGAAAACGACAAAATACATGATCCAGTAAGCGAGCGCCAGCAAGACCGGAACGGGCTTTCCGGTGAGTTTGATGCCGTTATACTGCGCGCCAACCTTGAGGGCGATTTTATAACATGTCTTTTTAAACCATGTAGCATCGTCCATTTTCAACACGATGCTGGAATAGTACTTCTCCCAGATCCGCGGCACGGCATGAAAGAGTGTCGGAGAAACGTCCTGCATATCCATGGTAACCGTATCGGTATTTTCCGTGAAATTGACAATGTGCCCGACCGTCAGGTGCACCATCATGTCAAAGATCTGTTCATAAACATGGTTCAGGGGCAAAAACGAGATGGTTTCGTCGTCTTTTTGGGTCTGCGTGATCGCGCTGGCCTGCTTGCCGACCCAGAGATACCCCTCATGGGACAGCATGGCGCCCTTGGGAGGTCCGGTCGTGCCGGATGTATAAATGATGCCGCCGATATCTTCGCCCTTTCCGCCGGCGACGAGCTCTTCAAAGAGCTTGGGGTTTTCCTCTCCCGTTTTTTTGCCCAGGGCGAAAAGATCATCCAGACTCATCAGCATGGGATCTTCAAAATGTCTGAGCCCTTCCATATCCCAGACAATCAGCTTGCGCAAATGCGGCGTCCGGGACCGAAACACCAGGGCCTTGTCGAATTGTTCCTCATCCTCGCACATGTAAACTACGGACTCGGAATGCCCGACAACGTATTCGCACTCCGCGGGTGGGTTAGTCGTGTAAACCCCCACAAAGGTCGCTCCCAGGGACATGGTGCCCAAAGCGCAGTAAAGCCATTCGGGTTTGTTTTCACCGATGATGGAAACATGATCTCCCCGTTTAACGCCGAGGGCATGAAGTCCCAGCGCAACCTGTTTGACTCTTTCCAGGTATTCCGACCAGTGGATATCATGCCAGATGCCGAAATCCTTGCGTCGCAGAGCGATGCGTTCGGGCTGTTGGTTGGCGATATTCATCAACGCCTTCGGAAGCGTATCAACCGATACGGGGTGCGAACTTGTAGAGGGGGTCATCTGAATCTAACCTTTCTGCGATAGCGTTTGAATCCCTTCACGGATACTTCTTTTGCGATTCCCAGGTAGAACTCCTTCACATCCTCGTCTTCCCGCAGAACCTCCGGTTTGTCGGCGCGCACAATTCGTCCGTTTTCCATCAGATAGGCGAAATGGGAATACTTCAGCGCCATGTTGACGTTCTGTTCGACCAGCAGGATGGTGACGCCATCCTTTTCGTTGATTTCCTTAATAATGTGGAAGATATCATTGGTCAGCAAAGGAGACAGGCCCAGCGACGGTTCATCAAGCATCAGCAGCTTGGGGCGGCTCATGAGCGCGCGGCCGATGGCGAGCATTTGCTGCTCTCCGCCGCTTAAATATCCCGCCTGCTGATTCCGCCGCTCCTGCAGAATCGGGAAACGCTTCAGAATGCGGTCCACGTCTTCCTTGATGCCGGCCCTGCCCTTGCGCGTGTAAGCGCCCATCTGAATGTTTTCCATGACGGTCAGTTCAGGGAAAACCTCGCGGCCTTCCGGAACGTAGCTGATCCCCATTCGGACGATTTCTTCCGTATCCTTCCGGTCGATGCGCTGTCCCATAAACTCGATGGTGCCTTTTTCCGGTTGTTCTTCCTTGAGGTCATACAGGAGACGGAGAATCGTCTTCAGGGTCGTTGTTTTGCCCGCTCCGTTGGAGCCGAGCAGGGCGACGACGTTGCCCTGCGTAACCTGAAAGGAAATGCCGTGGAGGGCGCGAATGAGGTCGTACCAGGTTTCGATGTTGTTCACTTTAAGCATGGAATATATCCTCCTCCCCGAGGTACGCCTTGATGACTTCCGGATGATTCTGAACTTCGGCGGGAAGGCCCTCCGTGATCTTTTCCCCTTGGTTGATGGCAAAGATGCGGTCGGAAATCCCCATGATCATATTCATGTCGTGTTCGATGAGCAGGATCGTGACCTTGTAATCCTCGCGAATGTCCTTGATCCAGATATTCAGATCTTCCTTTTCTTCCGTATTCATTCCGGCGGACGGCTCATCCAAAAGGAGAATCTTCGGCTGCAGGGCCAGGGCACGGCCCAGTTCGACCAATTTCCGCTTGCCGTAGGGCAGGCTGCCGACAAATTGATCGCGCAGCGACTGCAAATCCAGAAAATCAATGATATGTTCCACGATCTCGCGATGTCTGATCTCTTCCTTCGCCGCGGAGGATCTTCGTCCCCACATGGCGGCGCCGGTAAATATTCCCGTTTTCATGTGAATGTGCCGGCCCAGCATCAGATTATCCATTACCGTGGCCTTGGCAAACAGCTCGATGTTCTGGAACGTGCGGGCGATGCCTTTCTTGGCGATGCGGTCGGGCGTCTTTCCGACGATATCTTCCCCTTCCAGAAGGATGCGTCCTTCATCGGGATGATAGATGCCGGAAATCAGGTTAAAGATGGTGGTTTTTCCCGAACCGTTCGGACCGATGATGGAAAAGATGGTGTTCGGTTCCACGTTAAAACTTACATTATTGACGGCTTTCAAACCGCCAAAACTGATGCTCAGATTTTCAATCCTGAAATGGTCCATGGTTTCTTTCGGTTCCTTCTCTGGGAAAAGTTATGCCACCTGAAAACCCCAACCGTTTGCGGGCTTGTCCCGGCAGGCTGCAAGCCCGCAAACAGTGAAAAGATGAACATCATTACCGGAAGTCAATCCCTCCGGAATCCGTCTTACTTCTTTTTCCAGGTCGCCAGTTCATTGGCGGTCCAATCCTGCAAAACAATCGTGCTGCCGCCCTTTCCGCACTGCCAGATCTGGATGGAATCGGTGCCCTGGTGCTGCTTGGCCGTCCAGTTGACCTTCGGGCCGATGCCCTGGAAGTTCTTGGTTGAATTCAGCGCTTTGAGAGCGGCTTCCGTGGACAGATTCTTTCCCGCTCTTTTCAAAGCGTCGATGAGAGGCTCCGAGAAGAGGATGCCCGCGAAGTAGAAGAGACCGGGCCGTTCCTCCGGCGTGTATTTCTGCATGGCGTTGCGATACCGGACAATCCGGGGATCGTTGGAATCCGGCGGAAGCATGAACGCGCCTGTGATCACGCCTTCCCACAGCCCGCCCGAAATTTTATTCATCAGCGCGAAGTCGGACAGCGTATTCGAAGAGAGCCACTGGGGTTTGTAGCCGATGGTGGCCGCGGTTTTCACGATGATAACGCCGGTGGTCGGATTGACCCACATCAGTACGGCTTTGGCGCCGGCGCTCTTCAGTTTCAAAATGTGCGACGACAGATCTTTTTCCGTCGATTCCACCGGGATTTCCGCCACCGCCTTCATGTTCATCTTTGCCAGCCGCTGCCGGACGCCGTCCAGACCGTTTTTGCCGTAGGGGTCATTCTGGTAAATGACGCCGACTTCCTTGATTTTCAGTTTTTCCACGACGTATTTGGTCAGAATGCTGCTTTCATCTTCGTAAAGCGGATAGATGCTGAAAAGATAGGGCTGCACGGGGAAAACATATTCCTTGATGGAGGTTGCCGGTCCCACCCAGATGACTTTGTGCTCCGCCAGATAATCCTTCACGGCCAGACCGCCCGCAGATCCGGTTCCGCAGACAAAAGCAAAGATGCCCTCTTTTTCAACCAGTTCTTTCACGACGACTTTGGTTTGGGCGGGATTGTACATGTCATCCCGGACGAAATGTTTGATTTTTCGGCCGTGAATACCCCCTTCATCATTGATCAGACTGGCCAGCACGGCAGGCCCCCGGGCCACACTGCCCCATGGCGCGGCAGGCCCCGTCTGCGGTCCCCAGGCGGCAATCCGGATTTCCTTGTCATCAAAACCGGGCACCGCGAAGACCGGCGTGGAGAAAACGAAAAACGACATGACGATAACGAATAGTACAGCAACCACCGTGTGCTTCTTCATAACCTCATCCTCCTTTTCTTTCTCTTTTACCGACGATCAGCCTTTATACCACTTCCCTCTTTCCTTTATGAACGTGAATCCGAAATTGACATCCGCTTTTTCATTCTTGTCCGTGTAATGAACAACAATATCGACTTCAACATAGGCAAACTTTTCCACTTCGGGAAAACCTTTGAAATCTTCATTGTTTCTGATGTGGGCGATCCGGACAATTTTATATGCCAGAATCCTGACCGGCGAGGCATTTGCCTCGGCCAGGAAAGCCTCATAGTCATGCGTGGCACTGTATGCCGAAGACGGCGCCAGACAGCGGTATACAGCGGGCAGATCCCTGGCCATTTCCGCATCGAAATACTTTTGAGCCGCTTCCAGAACGGCGGGCTCTTCCGAAGAAACCGCAGGCGTCGTTGAAGGCTCCCCGCACATTCCCGGCGCGGAAAAACCGATAACGCCCAGGAGGATTGCCACTGCAATCATTTCCAGTATTGCTTGAAAACGGTATTTCGATCCCTTCGTCATCCAGAACGGCATGGTTACACTTTCTTCACGTAATGTTTTGCAAAAAGGCCGCTGGGTCGGATGCAGAGGACGACCACAATGACCAGAAAGGCGACAATGGGCTTCCACTCCGGCCAGAAATAGCCGAACCCGTTTTCCAGCAATCCGAGAATAGCGCCACCGATCACGACGCCGGGAATGCTCATGAGTCCCCCCAGAACCGCCGCCGCGAAAGCGCGAAGAAACGGCTCCATCATGAATGCGGGATCCAACGTCGAACGCGCGGCAAAGAACATCGCCGCCAGCGCGCCGATCATGGAGCTTGCGCCCCAGGCAAAGGAAAATACCCGCTCCACGCGGATCCCCATGATGCGGGCGGCATGCTGGTTCTGCTGCGTGGCCCGCATGGCCACCCCCAGCTTGGTGAATTTGAAGAAAAGATACAGAAAAAACATAAGGCAGGCTGCCGTGATAAAGACGGCAATGGTCCAGTCGTTGATGATGACGCCGCCTGCCAATTCATGCGTGTTTGTAAACGAGAAGGGAAGAGAAAACTCTTTCTGCTCCGCGCCCCATTTCCAGCCCGCGACGCCCATGAGGAGCATTTCGGCGCCAAGGGTGATGACGATCAGACCCAGAAGGCTCGGGTCCTTGGCCGGCCGGAGGAAGAAAAACTCGATGAATACACCCAGCAGAACGGCGAAAACCATCGTTCCGATAAAGGCCAGCCAGAAAGGCCATTGATAAAAGGTCAGGATATGAAACGCCACAAACGTGGAGAGCATGGCCATTTCACCCTGCGCAAAATTGATCACTTCGGACGTTTTGTAAATGATGACGACGGCAATTCCGAAAATAGCATAACAGGCGCCAATGGCGAGCCCCTCCATGATCAGTTGACCAAGCATGCACCCTCCCCCTATGATTTAAATAACGATTAAAACGGCCACGTCCGCCAGTATTTCTTCATCCGTAACCAGACGCCGTACATTCCCAAAGGTTCGAAGATGACAATTCCGATCATGATCAAGCCCAGGACAATGCTGCCGAAGTTTTCCAATCCCACAACCGTAAACCACCGGGTCGAAATATTAACCAGGAAGTCGCCGACATATGGCATTTCTTTAATGTTTTTCAACAGGCTGAATTGGAGTACCGTAATCAGGCTGGCGCCCAGGATGGCTCCCAGGATGGAGCCCAGGCCGCCGACCACGACCATGACGAGAAAAATAATGGAGAGAATCAGGTTGAAAGGTTCGGGATTAAAATAGCCGAGGACAAAGCCGAAAAGTCCTCCTGCAATCCCCGCGTAAAAAGCGCTGACGGCAAAAGACAGGGTTTTGTAAACCGTCAGGTTGACGCCGATGACTTCCGCGGCGATGTCACTGTCGCGGATGGCCACAAAAGCCCGACCGACGCGGGTTTTCATGAGATTGCGCGCTCCGATCACCATCAGCACCGTGATGATCAGAATCAGATAGTACTTGCTGACGTCGGTTTTCAGGATATAACCGAACCCGATATCGAGGGGCGGCACCTGAAGTCCCAGACGTCCGCCGAAGAAATTCCAGTGGCCGATGATCTGCATGATCGTCAGCCCGAATCCCAGCGTTGCAATCGATAAGTAAGGTCCTTCCAGGCGCAGCGCCGGCAAACCGAGAATAAAGCCAAAAAAGGCGGCGATGAAACCGGCAAGCGGCAAAGCCAGCAGGAAGGGCATGTTCAATTTCAGCATCAGCAGGGTTGTGCCGTACGCGCCGATGGCAAAAAAACCGGCATGGCCCAGCGATATCTGTCCCGTGTAGCCGACCAGAACATTCAGCCCGACGGCCAGAATGATATGGACGAGCATAAGGTTCAGCAGGTAAAATTGATACTGGGGAACGTATAACGGCAAGGTGAAAATAAAGATCAGAAATGCGACAGACCAGACTAAAACAACATTGCTCTCAAATAGCTGGATGTCCTCATAGTACTCACGCTTCATGTCCATAGAATCACCACGCCCTTACTTCCGCCGCTGATTGAGGGTTAGATGCATCTGCTTCCATTGACGTAAACTGGAGGCAGAGCATATAGAAACAAAAATTTCCTGTCAAGAAAATATCTCAGCCGAAAATAAAATTTCATGAACACGCGCGTGAAGCAAAGGAAATTGCACGATATACGGGATGGTTTTTTCTTTTCGCTGTGATATGATCAGTCAGCTTTTTGATCAGCGTGTGGACAGAATCGACGGGCCCTGCAGACCCATCAGGATCAAAATTCTCCCGTATCGCGAGGCCCCGAGGCCCAAAAATTTTTAAGGCTGCGGAGAAACCATGAAGTATATCGATCACGGAAAAGGCGGCCCCGCCTCCTGCATGACCCTGCAGGACGGACCCGCGCCGCAAATCAAATCCGGCGAAGTGCTGATTGAAGTCGCCTTCGCGGGGGTCAACCGTCCGGATATCTTTCAGCGCATGGGAGCGTATCCTCCGCCGCCTGGTGCATCGCCCGTGCTGGGCCTGGAAGTCGCGGGCCGGATCGCGGCCGTCGCGGACGATGTAACGGAATGGACCATCGGAGATTCGGTTTGCGCGCTTGTTCCCGGCGGCGGATATGCCGAGTATTGCGCCGCGCCCGCTCTGCATTGCCTGCCGGTTCCACGGGGGCTTTCCCCGGCACAAGCGTCTGCGCTTCCGGAAAACTATTTCACCGTCTGGTCGAATGTCTTCGACCGCGGCGCGCTCACGCCCGGTGAAAATTTTCTGGTTCACGGCGGCGCGGGAGGCATCGGCTATACCGCCATCCAACTGGCCAAAGCTTTCGGCGCCAAAGTCTTCACCACCGTGGCCGGCGCCGTTCAAGAGGAGGCCGTGAAAAAACTCGGGGCGGATGTTGCGCTGGATTATACGACACAGGACTGGGCCCGGGAAATCGAAAATTTGGTTGGCAGGCGGGGCATCGACTGCATCCTGGATTTCGTGGGCGGACCCTACCTTCAGAAGAACCTGAGTCTTCTGGCCCGAAACGGAAGGCTTGTGCAAATCGCCTTCCTGCAGGGCGCGAAAGTGGAGCTGGACTGCCTGCCGATTTTGACCCAAAATCTGACCTTCACCGGCTCGATGCTCCGTCCCCGCTCTCTGGAGGAAAAGGCGGCCATCGCCCGGGCCCTTTACAAAAACGTCTGGCCGCTCTTTGACGCGGGAAAGCTGCAGGTGTTGATCGCCGCCGTCTTTGAGCTTGCCTGCGCCGCTCAGGCTCATGCCCTCATGGAATCGGCCGCTCATGTCGGCAAGATCGTCCTGAAGGTTCGCTGAACAAGGCTGCCGGCAACCATTTTGCGGCCTTTACACCAACCCTTTTTTCAGGTAATTGTGAATCGAAGGTTCTATCAAAATTCTCTTCTCCTACCAGAGGGTGGCAACCAATGAAAACAACCTCCCCGAAAACAAAAGCCTCAAGAAAACCGGCCGCTCCAGCCGGCAAAACCAAACCCTCAGGGAAAGCACCCCGCAAACCTTCCCCGACGACGGACCTGTCGCATCTGGCCGACGCCCTGATCGCCAACTCCGGCAATGGAATCTATATTGTCCAGGAGGGCAAATTTGTCTATGTCAGTCCGCTGTATCAGAAACTGACCGGATACTCCGAAAGCGAACTGATCGGTACACCTTCCCTGGATCATGTTCACCCCGACGACCGCGATCGGGTCCGTCAGGAAGCGATCTCTTGTTTAAAAGCGCCGCGCCGCGAACCCTACGAGTACCGGTTCATCAACAAGCAAAAGGAAATCCTGTGGGTTCTGGAAACCGTCACTTCAATCCTGTACCGCGGCAGGCGCGCCGCGCTGGGAAATTTCATGGACATCACCGAGCGCAAACAGACCATGCAGGCCATTGTGGAGAGCGAAACCCTGCAGCGTCACCTGATGGAAGCGCTCCCGATCGGTTTGATTGTCGTCGATCCCGAAACGCGCTTCATCGAGCATGCCAACGCAACCGCCGCCGCCATGTTCGGCGCCGCCCCGGATCAGATTCTTGGACACCGGTGTCATGCTTTTCTGTGTCCAGCCCAGGAGGGCGCCTGTCCCGTCTGCGATCTGGGCAAGGACATCGACAACTCGGAGCGATGGATGGTCTGCGCGGACGGCCACCACCGTCCGGTTCTGAAAACCGTCAAGAAAGTCAGGATTCGCGGTCGCGAAAAGTTGCTGGAATGCTTTGTGGACATCACCGATCGCAAGCAGGTCGAAACGGCCCTGCAGGCCAGCGAAGAACGCTTCCGCAGCATGGTGGCATCTCTTCCCGACCCCTATTCTGAAATCAATCTGGAAGGGGCCATAACGTTTGTCAACGAGGCCTTTGTGCATGAAACGGGATACAGCCGCGACGAACTGATTGGCAAACCTTTCGGCATGCTCTTGGACGAAAGCAATGCCCGACTGGCCAAACGGGAATACAGCGAAATCTACAAAACAGGCCATCCCGTTAAAAATCTCGAATTGGAATGGATCTCCAAAAATGGCCGCGTCGTGCTGGCGGAAGTGTCCGTCAGTCCGATCAGCCGGGCCGATGGAACCGTGATCGGCTTTCAATCCGTTTACCGCGACATTACCGAACGCCGGCAAATGGAAACCGCGCTTTCCCGGGCCAAAGAGGCGGCGGAAGTGGCCAGCAACGCGAAGTCAGAATTTCTGGCCAGCATGAGCCACGAGATCCGTACGCCCATGAACGCGATCCTGGGAATGGCGGACCTCCTGACGGAGACGCCTCTGAACAAAGAGCAGCAGAAATTCGTGCAGATTTTCCGGGAGGCCGGGGAAAACCTTCTGAACATTATCAACGACATTCTCGATATTTCCAAGGTGGAGGCCGGGCATATCCATCTGGAGCACATTCCGTTCGACCTTGGAAAGCTGGTGGAGCAGACCGGGGACATTATGTCCGTCCGGGCCCATAAAAAAGAGTTGGAGCTGGCCTGCCGGGTCGCGCCGGGAGTGCCGACCAAACTGATGGGCGATCCCACGCGCCTGCGCCAGGTGCTCATCAACTTCATCGGCAACGCCGTCAAGTTCACCGAATCGGGAGAAGTCATGCTGGACGTGAAATTGACCGGTCCGTCCGCCGTCCACACGGAACAAAATACCGTGGACCTGACATTTTCCGTGAAGGATACGGGCATCGGGATTCCAGCGGATAAAATCCACAACATCTTTGAGCGGTTTACGCAGGCCGATTCTTCCACCACTCGCAAATACGGCGGAACGGGGCTGGGCCTGACCATTTCCAAATCCATCGTAGATCTGATGGGCGGAACGATTTCAGTGGAAAGCAAAGAGGGAAGGGGGAGCATTTTTTCCTTTACCGCGCCTTTTGCGATGCAGACGGAGATGACGCCCGCGGAAGACGCCTGCGCGCCGGTCGATTTGACGGGGCGCCGCGCCCTCGTAATCGATGACAACGCCAACAATCGTCTGATTCTCCGGGAGATGCTGACGCAATGGGAAATCGTCGTCTCTTCCGCGAACAGCGGGCCGGCCGGCCTGACCGCGCTTCGGGAAGCGCAGGAAGCCGGCAAGCCGTATGATTTTGTCATCCTCGATTATCAGATGCCCGGAATGGACGGACTGATGACGGCGGTGGAAATCCGCAAGGAGCCGAAGTGGTCGTCGCTGGCCATCATCATGCTATCCTCCGGCTATCCGCAGGAGGACATCGCGGCGGCGAAAAAAGTGGGCATCGAGCGGTTTCTCTATAAACCCGTCAAGCGCAATGATATGCAGGAAGCCATCTGCGGAGAGCTGGGAAAGAAAGAGGCGGCGCAGCCACAAGCCGAAACAGCGCCTGCTGCTTCGGGTGCGCAAAAATCCTTGAACATTCTTCTCGTGGAAGACAACGAAGACAACCGGCTTCTGATTTCGACCTACCTGAAAAAAACGCCGCACCGGCTTCAGATGGCCGAAAACGGCGCCATCGCCGTCGAAGCCTTCAAGTCCGCGAAATATGACATTGTTTTAATGGATATGCAAATGCCCGTGATGGACGGCTATGCGGCCACCCGCGAGATCCGGAAATGGGAAAAATCCCAGGGAAAGACAGCCGTTCCCATTATTGCCTTAACCGCGTACGCGCTGAAAGAGGACGAAAAGAAAAGTCTCGACGCGGGATGCACCGGACATATGACCAAGCCGATCAAAAAGGTAAAGCTGCTGGAAGCGCTGGCGGAATATGCCGCCGCTGAAACGGGTGCCGCGAGCAAAGCGTCTTGACGGCTGAACGCAAAATAAAATCTGTTGGAACAAAAAAAAGGGGCGGGTGAACACCCGTCCCTTTTTCGTGTTCCTTCCGCTGGAAAGTTTACTTCGCTGCGGGAGCGGCCGGTGCCGCGGGGGCGGCTTCTTCAGCCTTCTTTTCGGCCTTCTTTGCTTTTTTTGCTTTTTTTGCTTTCTTTGCAGGCTTCTTCACATCAGCCTTCTTGTCGGCATCCGGAGTCGCCTTGTCGGCGGCTACCGCTTTGTCGGCGGGGGCGGCTGCGGGGGCGGCCTTGTCGGCGGCTACCGCGGTCATGCTCAATGCAAACACAAACGCAACAACTAAAAGTACCAAACGCTTCATCTGAAATTCCTCCTTGTAATCTTTTTAGTAAGCCCTTTTTCAGAGCCTCTTTGTTGCCCGCGATACAGCAACGAACATGCCATTTTAAGAAAAAAGGCGCGACGGCTATCGGGGCGAAATAATGGAAGGTTTTTTCCAGGCACCAAAATCCTTTTTCCTGGCGGAGGCGAAAAGGGGCATATCTCCCCACCAGGTGGAGAATAATGCATCACCGGCGGCCACGGCAAAAGGCGGAAACCCATCCTTCCGGAACAACGGTTTCCAGCGCCCGCCGCAAAAAGGCAGTTGAAAAATTCAGACAATCACCATAGAGAGGGAGAAAACCGTCGCGACGGTTCCCTGCGAATACTGAAGAAAAAGGATTGTATGATTTCAAAACGAGCATCCGGGTTCACGCCTTTTATCGTCATGGATATCATGGCCAAAGCCGAAGAGATGGAACGAAAAGGCGAACACATCATCCACATGGAAGTGGGCGAGCCGGATTTTCCGACGCCGAAAGCAGTCATCGACGCGGCCATCGTTGCGCTCAAAAACAACAAAACCCGTTACACGCACGCTTTGGGGCTTCTTGAACTGCGGCAGGCGATCTGCGATTTCTATCTGCGGGAGTACGGCGTATCCATTTCGCCCGACCAGGTCCTCATCTCCACCGGAACATCGCCGGTCCTGCTGTTTGCCATGCTCGCGCTGCTGGATCACGGCGATGAAGTCATTGTTTCCAACCCGCGCTACCCCTGCTATCAGAATTTCATTCTGGCGGCGGGCGGCAGGCTCAGGGAAATTCAAACCTACCCCGAAGAAGGATTTCAATACCGGCATCAGGACATCGCCAAAAAACTCTCCCGTCGGACGAAAGGCATCGTGATCAATTCTCCGTGCAATCCGACCGGCATTGTCATGAGCAGGGAACAACTGCAGGACATCGCCCGGTTTGACGCGCCCTATATTATTTCCGATGAAATTTACCACGGCCTGGTCTATCAGGACCGGGCGCATTCCATCCTGGAGTTTACCGACCGGGCATTTGTCATCAACGGCTTTTCCAAGCTCTACGCGATGACCGGCTGGCGTCTGGGCTACCTGATCTTTCCCA
>Ga0209311_1000616_pt1 | contig 31367 bp, 28 predicted proteins | sample AD_UKC045_MetaG_FD_184417 | JGI IMG/M metagenome (GOLD analysis project Ga0209311, IMG submission 184417) | Active sludge microbial communities of municipal wastewater-treating anaerobic digesters from USA - AD_UKC045_MetaG (SPAdes) (version 2) | ecosystem: Engineered > Bioreactor > Anaerobic >... | reverse complement strand
ATTAAAACAGGTGAGATTAGTTTGACTACTGACAGAGGAAAACATACAACAACCGGCCGACAAATGTATTTTTTGAAAAATGGGGGAATAGTAATTGATAATCCAGGAATGCGCGAAGTAGGAATGACTGATGTTAGCCAAGGAATAGATTCTTTTTTTGATGAAATAACAGCTTTAGCCAAACAATGCAAATATACTGATTGTACTCACACTCAAGAACCTGGTTGCCAAGTTGCTAAAGCTGTAAAAGAAGGAAAACTTGATAAAGAAAAATATGCTAATTATATAAGCCTCAAAAAAGAAGCCGAATTTTATCAAATGAGCGAATTAGAGAAAAAAGAAAAAGACCGCCAGTTCGGTAAATTCTTAAAAGGAGTAAAGAAGGATCTAAAAGACTTTGGTCATAAGAATTTTTAAATGTAATAAAAAATGACTGAGAATAAAGACAAAAGAACTAAAATATTTTTAAATTTGAATCTTTTGCTTTGTTTTGTTTTAGTGGAAATTCTTCTTTCTCATTTTTTTCAAGTGCTTCCAACAAAAGATGAATTATTTATAAGTATTGTTGCTATTTTAGCAACAATACCAGTTTTTATTAGCGCTCTTCAATCTTTAAGAAATAAAAAGATTTCTGTTGATTTATTAGCAAGCATTGCGTTAATAGTTTCCTTAATTGAGAAAGAATGGGTCTCGGCAATTTTTATAAATTTAATGATTGCTTCAGCGAGAGCTTTTTCAATATATGTAAAAATTAGATCTCATTCTGCTATTGATAGCTTGATGAAATTAAATCCTAAAAAAGTGAAGATAGAGCAAGATGGAAAAATAATAGAAATTCCATTGGAAAATGTAAGGAAAGGGGATAAAGTTATTATCGAGCTTGGCGAAAGAGTTCCTATTGATGGGCATGTATTGCAAGGCGAGGCCACAGTTGATCAATCATCTCTTACTGGTGAGTCGACTCCGATCTCTAAGAAAGAAGGAGATGAAATTTTGAGTTTTACTACCGTTGTTTCTGGTCATCTTGTTATCGAAGCTGAAAAAGTTGGTAAGGAAACAACATTTGAAAAAATTATTGCTTTGATTGATCAAGCGCAGACCAACAAATCTCCTATATATTCTTCTATAGATAGATTTTCAAAATGGTATATTATTTTTACTCTTGCAGGTGCTTTTTTGATTTATTTAATTTCAAAAGATGCGAATTTAGTTACGGGGCTTCTATTAGTAAGTTGTGCTGATGATATTGCGGTAGCCTTACCGATGGCTTTAATGTCTGCTATCACTCACAGCGCGCGGCATGGCGCTATTATTAAGGGAGGAGATTATCTTGAAGGATTAGCAAAGTTAAAAGTAATAGTATTTGATAAAACAGGAACTTTAACACAAGGGAAATTAAGGATCAAAAAAATTTATTCCTTTGACAACAGAAATGAAACGGAAATTTTAGCTTTTGCCGCTATTCCTTCTTCTTATTCGAATCATCCAATCGCACGGGCTATTGTTGATTATGCAAAAGAAAAGGAGGTTTCAATTACTGATTCTTATGATTTTGAAGAATATGGCGGAAAAGGTATGTCCGCCTTATATAACGGTAAAAAAATTTTGATAGGCAAGCTTTCATTTTTTCAAGATTTGAAAATTGAAATGAATCAACAACAACTTTCTGAAATTAGTAAAGGAGTATTTGATAAATTCAATGTTACTTTAGTTGCTTATGATGGTAAATTGATCGGCCTTATTGATTTGGTTGATAAAATTAGACCAAATATAAGGCAAACTATAAAAGAATTTAAAAAATTAGGTATAAAAAAAATAATAATGCTTACTGGCGATAACGAGAAAGTCGCTGGGCAAGTAGCAGAAGAAATAGGAATTGATGAATTCCATGCGAACCTTCTGCCGGCAGATAAATTGGAATATCTTAAAAAATTTTTAAATAAAAAATACAAAGTAGCAATGATTGGCGATGGGGTTAATGATGCGCCAGCATTGGCTTTGTCAGATGTTGGGATTGCTATGGGCACTATTGGTTCTGACGCTTCGATAGAAGCGGCTGATGTTGCTTTAATGAGAGATGATATATCGCAAATTCCAGAATTGATTAAGATTGGTCGTTCGACTATGAGCGTTGTTAGGCAAAATATCATATTTTGGGCAATATTAAATATCTTAGGATTCTTTCTGGTTTTTGCTCACATTCTTAGTCCTTCTGGTGCCGCTGCTTATAATTTTATCTGTGATTTTATACCGATTTTTAATTCTTTAAGATTATTTAGATAATCATTGTTTATTATATTTATCATAAACCATCTTATAAGGTCTGGAATAATGGGAAAATTGAGCAAATTGTTTTAAGCGCCTTATTCTGCGATCCGCGGATATACAAATTCAGCATTGATGACAATGGGCAAATCAGTTACACCTTCATGTAAATAATTTGGCTGCTTTTCAAATGGAAAGCAGCCTTTTTATAACTATAATTTTTTTTAAATTAAAAAGACTCCTGTTTGTTTTAGGAGTCTTTTTTTAATTTGGGATAGCTGGAGTATTATCCTCTGCTATTATTTCTTCTACAATCATCAATATTATTGCGTAAACTGGTCCTGGATATTCTTCTGCTGCTCCATCCCATTTAATCTCATATTCAGAAAGTTCTTTCTGAACTTTCTGAATAGTTTTTTCCATCACTTTCATCGCATGCGCTAAAGTCATTCCATTATCGAATAAAACTTTTAATATTGTATTCTTTACGGTCATTTTTTTTGCCTCCTTTTTAATGGACTTTCTTTGTTTCTTTCTATACTTAATTATATCATACTTTATTAATTTTGTCAATAGTATAAAAAACTCGAAATTTAAAGGGGTTATATTGCATTTTTTCATATTTTATATTATAAGTAATCAGCAATTTAAAAATCCTTTGAAAAGGAGGTGCATTTTTATGAAAATTTTGGTAATTAATCCCGGATCGACAACAACAAAAATCGCTGTCTTTGAAGATATAAATCTTATTTTTGAGCATAAAATCAATCATAACCAGGATCCAAACTTTCAATCGCGTTTTTCAAAGCCTGGAGATATTTTCGATCAACTTGATTTTCGCCTTAATGCCATAAAGCAGATTTTATCTGATAACAATATTAAAGAACTTGATGCTGTTGTTGGGCGAGGTGGTAATTTGCCAGATGTAGTTTCTGGAACTTATCTGGTAACTCCCAAGATTATAGAAACATTAAAAAATCGACCTTTAGCTGTCCATGCCTCTAATCTTGGAGCGGCGTTGGTCTTTGAAATCTCAAAAATTTTTGGGATAAACAATCGAGTTTTTATAGTCGATCCGGTATCTACTGATGAAATTGAAGAAAAGCATAAATTGACAGGCATTCCTGAAATAAAAAGATATCCTGGCTGGCATGCTTTGAATCAAAAAGCCGTAGGACGCGAATATGCTAAAAGCATTGGAAAGAAATATGAAGATTTGAATTTGATAATTGCACATCTGGGAGGAGGATCGTCTTTTGCAGCTCATAAAAAAGGCAGAGCAATAAATGTTATTAATGCTGTGGCTGGAGAAGGACCGATGACCCCAGAAAGATCTGGTGCTATACCTGCCCAAGCCTTGGTAAAACTTTGTTTTTCTGGAAAAAAAACAGAAAAAGAGATTTTGCATTTAATATCTGGTGGTGGCGGGATATTCGCGCATTTGGGAGTGAAAGATTTGGAGGAATTATCAAAAAAATATTCAGAATTCAGCAAGGATCGCAAAGATGTAATTGATGAAATGATAGCCGGAAATTCTAGAGCTATTTGTTCTCTGATTCCTGATTTTGAAGGAGAAAAAATAGATCAGATAATCTTGACCGGCGGAGTTGCTAATTGGACATTGTTAGTTGAATCTATCAAAAGAGATTTGACTGCGCTTAATATTGGTATATCAGTTTATCCGGGTGAAAAAGAGATGGAAGCTTTGCGTGATGGCGCGTTAAGGGTTTTAAATGGCCAAGAGCCAACAAAAGAATATTAATTCGTAAAGAATTCTATAAGTAAAATTAAAAACCGCTATAATTTTAGCGGTTTTTTTGTAAGGTATTGCCATGATTTTTTTGGAAAAAGTAAATTGCTTTTTAAAGAGTTTTATATTATAAATAATTAGCAGTTTTAAAATCCTTTGAAAGGGAGGCATATTGATGAAAAGAATATGTTGTATTGTTATTGTGGCCTTTTTGCTCCTGTCACCAATGGGGATTGGGGCATATGCGGAAAATGATTGCGAATGCGGTGAATTCAGTATTGCTGCGGGAAAACCTGTGGCAAACAACGAACTCTCCAATACGCGCGTTGAATTCTTTTTTGATGTTACAGCCAAAAACCTCAAGCTTTCCGATCCTGGAAAAACAAAAATAGAATTAACTATAAAACTTGATGGCGATGCTGGAAGATATATGCCCAAGCTTGTGACCAAGTTGAAGGAAGGCAGAGAAGTTTACAAATTCTCTCATACATTGGCAGTATCTCAGCTTAGAAAGACGCCGACTGTACGCGCTAGCGCAGCCTTGGTTGTTGAAGACAAAGTCATTTGCGAAACAAAAGTAGCCCAGGCAAGCGTTAAGATTGCCGAACCTAAAATCACGCTTGGCAATGTGGGCATAATCAAGCTTAAGGAAAAGTTTAAGTATGCTGCTAATTTTGAGATAGCGCCCGATGCCAAGGTAGAAAATTTGAAATTTAATTTTTCTCTGTATATGACGCTGCCAAGAAAAGAAGGCGAAAAGGAAATTCAAACTATCAAATTGCTCGAAAAACAAACTTTTAATGTCAGCGATTTACCCGATCCGGCTCTATTTGAAAAAGATTTTGAATTTCCAGCAGAATACAACAATATCAAAGGACGCTCAATAAACTCTATTATTACAGTTTATGATATTTCTCCGGTGGAAGAAGGAGTTATCCCTTATCGGGAAGGAATATTTATGAGCATGATGACAAGATAAAATATAAAAGCCGCAGGCAAAATCTGCGGTTTTTTATTTGAATTAGAGAAAGAAAAAATGTATTATAAGAAAACGAAAAATAATATGGAGAAAATAGGGATTTTATCAGAAAATTCTCAGGACAATCTATTGAGTATTATAATACCGACATATAATGAAGAGAATGATCTGCCTTGTCTTCTTGAGTCTATAAAAAGGCAATCTGGAGTTAATTTCGAAATAATCGTTGCTGACAATGATTCGAAAGATAAAACTCAAGAAATAGCTCTTTCTTATGGGGCTAAGGTTGTAAAAGGAGGTTTGCCAGCGCAAGGGCGGAATAATGGAGCTGCATCTGCGAGAGGAAACATTTTAGTTTTTTTCGATGCTGATGTGATACTTCCGACAAGAGATTTTTTGCAAAAATGCTTGATTGAATTTAAATCCAGAAATTTAGGGATTGCTACATGTGTTATCCGTCCGATTTCAGAAAGAAAAATAGATAGGATTTTTCATAAGGCAGCAAATTTATATATAAAAGTTTCCTGCAAAATAGTTCCTCATATTCCTGGCTGTTGTATTTTTATTGATAAAAGAATTCATCAGGAAATATTAGGGTTTGATGAAACTTTGAAACTTGCAGAAGATCACGATTATGCAAAGCGCGCCACAAAAAAATCAACTTTTGGTATTTTGAAAGCTTATCCAATTTTTGTTTCTGTGAGGAGATTAGAAAAAGATGGAAGGGTAAAAATAGCTTTAAAATATTTTCTTTGTGAAGCTTATATGCAATTGATTGGGCCGATAAAATCAGATATCTTTAATTATCAATTCGGCTTTAAGGAAAATGATGAAGATATCATGGGGGCAAAAAAAGAGAAGAAATGATTTCTTCTCTTTTTTTGCCATATCTTGCATTTTTAGCTTAAAAAAGTTATAAAAAAGCAGTTTATTTTAAAAAATAAAAAACAAAAAGGAGGCACAATTGATAGAAGAATCAAAGGAAGAATCAAAGATAGCAACATTGGAAATGGGGAACGGTAAAAATGGAAAGAAAGTTTTCGTTGGTTATACTTTTAATTCTTTTGAAGAAGCTTTCAAGTTTCTCGAAAAAAAAGAGAAAAAAGAAATTATTATCAAAGTAAAAAATGAAGAAGATTTTAATGCATTGAGAAAGAGTTTTTTTAATAATAGAGATATTATTAAAAAAGAAGAATTGGCATTTTGGGTGGAATCGATTGAAGGTTTAGACGGTTTGCCAAATAATTCTGAAATATCGATTAAATATCAGGATAAAAAAATTGATGCTTTGCTGAAGTATAAAAAAGATCATGAAGAATCTTTTTACGATTACGGGATCAAAGCTCAAGAAAATGAAGTGTCTATTCGTAGGTTAGTTTCAAAACCTGGCGAAATATTGCATTTTTATCTTACAAAAACTCATTTTCAAAATTTAAAACATCTTTGTTCCGGAAAAGAAAATACAACTTTTTCTTTAGATAGCGTGATTCGCGGGATGGAAGATTATGATGCTCATATTATGTTTAATGATTTGTATGCTAATGCTCCATGTATTTTTCATTCGCCTAATGGAGACAAATTATTAGCATACTACAAATCAGAATCTAAAGTGTTCCGTAGGGTAAGATCGCCACAACCAAGTGATAATATTTTAGAAGCAATTCCAGAAAAAGGGGAACTTGTTTCTCAGAATGATTATCAGGCATTTTATTATGCATTTATGAAGTCAGATACTATTACTTGTGTATTTGCCGAAGGTAGCGCAGGTAGTGGCAAAACAATTATGGCTTTGAATGCGGCGATAAATTGTCATAAGCAAACAGAAATAGTTCGTATTTTCCGACCGACAACAGAAAGTGGTAAGGAAATAGGTTTTTTGAAAGGGGACTTGGAGCAGAAAATTGGGCCATATTCTCTGATTGTTTCTGATTTGATGTATAAAGTTTTGCGTCTTTCTCGAGATGAGTATCCTTTGGAAATTACTGAACTGCCAATATTTTCTGAAAATGGATATAACCAGAAAAAAAATGGTAATGGCAATGAGCAAGAAAAAACAAAGAAATCATTAATGGTCAAAAAGAAAGTAATCATAGATATTGTTAATTATATCCAAGGAAGGAATTTGTTAAACGAAACAGTTATTATTGATGAAACCCAGAATTTGTCAGATAACGACATAGAGACAGTTCTTTCCAGAATCCTTGGTTTTTCAAAAATAGTTTTGTTATGGGACCCAAGAAGATTCCAAAGAAAACTTGTTAATCCAAATGATAAAGGACCGAGCTACTATGCAAAGAGAATGGCAGGTCATGAAGATGTCGCTTGTATAAAATTGCCTAAGTGCGTAAGAAATCCTTTTGTTACAGAAATGCTTGATGAAGTTGCTTAAATATAAAAAATCCGCGAATAACTCGCGGATTTTTTATATTAAAAATTATTTTAAAATATGTTATAATAATTTATCTTTTATGAGCGAGAAAATAGTTAAAGTCAGTGATAAAATGCAGAAAAACTATAGATATATACTTTCTGCACCTATAGGAAGAGATTTTGATAAAAGTTTTAAACCTGAACTCAGTCCTAAAGAAATGTTAGCCTTGGGAGTTTTCGGCGGTAGATATATGAGAGATTGTAGTCGTGAATTTCCGAAAGACTGGTTTAAGAAAGCAAAATTTTTTAAACAAGGATTACCAGGACATGATCCAAATATCAATTATTTCAAAGTGGATGCTAGTCAACCATTATTGGTATGGATTAAGAAAGGATGGATAAATCAGGAGCATGATCCGAGAGGATGGTTTCAATGGTATTGTAGATATTATATGGGGAGAAGAATGAAAGAAGAGGATAAGAAACAAATAAAAAGATGGATGATGATGGTTAGGCATATTGGGCAGATTAAAAAAAATTGTAAGAAAAAAGATTTAAAATGCAGGATAAGACAGAGGCAAGCTCTTTTGCATTGGGCTTATGATAGTAGAAATCTCTAAAAGTCTATTATTGACATATAATGAGGTTGTGTTATTATTAAATAGCAAGTTATTTTGCTTTTTTTCTTACACGCGAACAGTGTGCTGAGATAGAGTAAAGTGGTCGTCTTGCGGAATAAAATAATTGTGTAAGAAAAACATGGCTAAGAAATTGTATGTTGGCAATCTTTCATATGGAACAGTTGAACAATCATTAAAAGATTTGTTCGCTCAAGCTGGAACAGTTGAATCTGCCACAGTTATCACAGACAAAATGTCTGGACGCTCAAAAGGTTTCGGATTCGTAGAAATGTCTACTGATGAAGAAGCTCAGAATGCTATCTCGATGTTCAATGGTAAAGAAGTAGATGGCAGAAATTTGACTGTCAATGAAGCTAGACCAGTTGAAGACAGACCTAAGAGAGGAGGCTTTGACAGAGGTGGAAGAGGCTTTGGCAGAAACAATAACAGAGCTTGGTAATCTTTTCGATTATCTATAAAAGCGCCCCTTATGGGGCGCTTTTTTGTTTTTTGACAAAATGCCCTTTTTACTTTACTGTGTGTTTAGATATTTAATAATAAAACGCTTAAGGAGGCGGGATGCGAAATCAAGGAGAATATTCAATTTTAGAAGCATTAGAAGCGCTTTCCAATATTGGGAAGCTTTCCGGAAAAAAATTTTGTTCTAATAGGAGAGATATCCTGAATGGTATAGTTTCTAATTTGCCTGAAGAAAAGAGAAAAGAATTTAAGAATGAATGTTATGAAAAACCAGGTGTTAGAGAGACTGTCTTGTTGTCAAAAGCTATTATAGCTTCCGCGCTGGAGCATAATGACAAATGCAATATTACTGATATTTTGAATAGAGTTGATTCTGCAGTTCTCAAAAAAATAAGATTTAATTCCGATGACGAAGCGTCTTCAGAAGCTAAACAGGATCTCTATAAATGCATTGATGATTTTGAGATTGAAGTAACCGAAAAAGATATAGCTCAGGAAAAAAATTTTAATAAAGGAAAAACCTTTGAAATAACCATTTCACTTATTGCTGAATCATTAAGAAAAAAGTATTTTAGAACAGGAAATAATTTGGCAGAATTCATTTAAGTTAATTTTAAAAAGACAGCTAATTAAAAATGAGCTGTCTTTTTTTTATAGGCATTTATTTTTTTTATCAATAAGTTATTATTAATTAAGTTGAATTTAGAAAATTATTTTGAATATGAAAAAAATTATATATCTATCAGCAGCTTGTCTTTTAATAATAATTGCTTTTTCGATTTTTAATCAACAAAAGATTGCCAATGCTCCGTTTGTCGATCAATCGAAAGATAATACAAATCAGGATCAATTAAATCAAGAAGAAAAGAAGCTTTTAATAAATGAATATCTTGAAAATCATATTTCTGAGATATCTCCTCAAAAGGAGGTATTAGGAGGAAAATTTTATATTACTTCTTTGGAAATTAATCCAGAAGATAAAGCGACTGTAGAATATGAAGATGGGCATATTGTTGTAAAAGCAGTCTTTGATTTCCAAATAAAAAACAAAGAAGTGTTTATAAATAATTTCAAAATTCTTCCTCAAGAAGATTTGAAAAAAGGAGATATAATCAAACAAAATATATCTAGTTTTGACGAATGTGCTCAAGCGGGATATGCTGTTATGGAAAGCTATCCGAGGCAATGCAGGACTGCTGATGGAAAAATATTTATAGAAGGAAAATGATATAGATCTCGCTTGAAGCGGGATTTATTTTTATAAAGAAAAAATTTTGTATAATTATTTGATGGATCAAGAATCAGGAAAATTTTTTTTGATAGGTTTAAAAGAATCTGACGCTCAGAGAATTCTTAAAGAGAAAGGGTATAACGAGCTTCCTTGGTCAGAGGATAAGAATTTCCTCCAAATTTTTTTGAAAGTTGTTTTGGAGCCGATGCTTTTGTTGCTTTTAATAACTTGTTCTATTTATTTCTCATTAGGATCAAAACAAGAGGCTTTGATGTTATTTTCTTTTGTTTTTTTTGTTATAGGTATAACTTTTTATCAAGAAAGAAAAACAGAAAAAACACTCCATGAATTGAGAAATTTATCCAGTCCAAGAGCTTTGGTTATAAGAGATGGAGAGCAAAAAAGAATATCTGGGAGAGAGCTTGTAATTGGAGATTTGATAGTCCTTCAAGAAGGCGATAGGATCCCAGCTGATTCAGTAATTTTAAGTTGTTCTAATTTTTCCGTTGATGAATCATTGCTTACAGGAGAGTCTCTGCCTGTTTTGAAGGATCAATGGGATGGACAAACAAAAATGCAAAGGCCGGGAAAGGAAAGTTTTTCTTTTGTTTATTCTGGAACAATGGTTGTATCTGGACACTGCATTGCCCAAATTGCAGCTACTGGTTCTGATACGGAAATGGGGAGGATTGGAAGAAGTTTAAAATCAATTAAAGATGAAGAAACTTTACTGAAAAAAGAAATTAAGAAAATTGCAAGATATTTTTTCTTTTTTTCTATAGCATTATTTTTATTGATAATCTTCTTTTATTCTTCTAATAAGGGAAATTTTTTGAATGGATTGTTATATGGTTTATCAGTCGGAATGTCTATGCTTCCAGAAGAATTTCCAGTAGTTTTTGTAATTTTTATGACTTTAGGGGCATGGAGAATGTCAAAATATAATGTTTTAACGAGAAATCCTTCAGCCATTGAAACTTTAGGGTCGGCAACGGTTTTATGCGTTGATAAAACGGGGACATTAACAACCAATCAAATGAAGTTAGAAGCAATTTATTTTAAAGATAAAATTTACGAAATTAATTCTGCTGAGGAAATTAATCAAGAAATGGAAGAATTGATGGAATATGCGGAATTGGCAAGCAGACATCAATCAGGCGATCCAATAGAAAAAGAGATAAAGACTTTCAATGGGAATAGAAAATTGATAGAGAAGTATGGATTAAAACTTTTGAAAGAATATCATTTGTCGAAACATTTCATGGCCCTTTCTCATGTCTGGGATTTTCCGAAAAAAAGGAAATATTTGATTGCTTGTAAAGGAGCTCCTGAATCAGTATTAGAAATTTGCAAGATAAGCGATAGGAAAAAAGAAAAAATATTAAAAAAAGTTAAAGAGATGTCTGATAACGGCTTCAGAGTTTTAGGAGTTGCTAAATCAAGTCATGTCAAAACAATAGCCTTGCCAGAATCACAAAAAGATTTTGATTTTAAATTTTTAGGATTATTAGGTTTTATCGATCCTATTAGGGAATCTGTGGATTCTTCTTTAAAAGAAGCATATCAGGCCAGTATTAGGATAATAATGGTAACAGGGGATTATCCAGGGACTGCTCAGTTTGTAGCAAAGAAAATTGGACTAAAAGATCCGGACAATTTTATTACGGGATTGGAGCTTTCAAAAATGAATCATTTAGAATTAAGGGAGAAAATAAAAGATACAAATATTTTTGCTAGAATGCTTCCTGAACAGAAACTGGATATAGTTAATGCATTGAAAGCTAATGGAGAAATTGTCGCAATGACAGGAGATGGTGTAAATGACGCTCCTGCATTAAAGGCAGCTCATATAGGCATTTCTATGGGTATGAGGGGTACTGATGTGGCGCGCGAAGCTTCATCATTAGTTCTGTTAGATGATGATTTTTGCTCAATAGTCACTGCTATCAGAATGGGGAGAAAAGTTTTTGATAATCTAAGAAAAGCAGTGGCTTATATTTTTGCGATTCATATACCGATAGCCGGGATGGCATTTCTACCTGTTATTTTTAATCTTCCGATTGTCTTGCTTCCGGCTCATATCGCTTTTTTGGAATTGATAATCGATCCCGCTTCTTCAACAATCTATGAATCTCTTCCTGAGGAAAAAGGGATAATGGCTAAGCCTCCGAGAAAATTGCATCACAAGCTTTTTGATTCCAAAACTTTGGCTGTTTCTTTTTTTCAGGGATTTATGGTTCTTTTCTCAGTATTTCTTACTTTTTATTTTATCAATAGAACATCTCTCTCTAATAAGGCCAGTACAATAGCTTTTGTCGCTTTAGTTTTTTCTAATTTAGCTTTGATATTATCAAATATTTCCTGGTCAAAAAATATTTTTGAATCATTTAGAATTTCAGGCAAGGCAACTTATATCATTTTATCTCTTGCAGTAGCTATGATTATTATTTCTTTATATGTTCCTTTTTTGCGCAATGCCTTCCATTTTGATATATTAAATGTAGGAGATTTTTTAATAGCTTTTGCTTGCGGAATTATAACAATGATTATTTTTGAATTTTTGAAAATTTTAAAAATAAAAATAATAAAGTCATGAAAAGGGCTGTAATAGCATCAACTTGGGTAATTACATCTTTATTGATTTTTTTTATTTTGGATGCAAATGCGCCTAATGAAAATGATTTAGCTCCGATGAAACTTGATATGGAGCTTTTGCCAAGTTCTACTCTTCCAGCAACTTCAGTTGAATACGCTTTAATAAAAGAACCGAGGATTGTGCCTATGGATACCAGTACTATAGATTTATCACTGGGAGTGCCGAAATTAGAAGAGAAAATAATTTATATCAGGAATTCTAATTTTTATCCCGATGAAGTAGAAATAACAAAAGGCACTAAGGTTACATGGAAAAATGAAGATGATATGGATCACAGAATAACAGTAGAAGATAAATTTGATACGGGAGTTTTCGGGAAAGATTATTCATATTCTTATTTTTTTAATGCTACAGGAACGTATGAATTTTATTGCGTAATTCACCCTTCAATGAGGGGTAAAATAATTGTAAAATAAAAAAGCTGCCAATTAAAATAAAATATAAATGCTAAAAATCCTTTGATGTATTTCTATGGAACAAAAAAATTTTTTATTTATTTCGCTAACAGGTCTTATAAGCGATGTTGCCTGGCAAGTAAAAAAAGAAGGGCATAATGTAAAATTTTATATTAGAGATAACGATGAGAAAGATATTGGAGACGGATTTGTAGAAAAAACAGATGATTGGGAAAAAGAAGTCGATTGGGCAGATGTTATCATTTTTGATGATACTTTAGGTCAAGGAGAAAAAGCTAAAGCCTTGAGAGAAAAAGGAAAGCTCGTCGTAGGCGGCAGTCCTTATACCGATAGATTGGAAGACGATAGGAGTTTCGGTCAAGAAGAGCTTAAAAATGCGGGAATACCGATAATTCCATATAAAAATTTTACTTCTTTTGACGAAGCTATAGAATTCGTAAAATCAAAGCCTGATAAATATGTTATTAAGCCAAGCGGAGAAGCTGGAAACATTAAAATTCTTCTTTTTGTCGGAGAAGAAGAAAATGGACAAGATGTGATATCAATTCTTGAGGCGTATAAAACGACTTGGGCGAAATCTATTCAAGAATTGCAACTGCAAAAAAAGATTTCTGGAGTAGAGATAGCAGTCGGAGCATATTTTAACGGCAATGAATTTATTTATCCGATTAATATTAATTTTGAGCATAAGAAGCTCTTTCCTGGTAACCTTGGTCCTTCGACAGGAGAAATGGGGACAAATATGTTTTGGAGCGAGCCTAATAGATTGTTTAATGCAACATTGAAAAAAATGGAGGTGAAATTAAGAGAAGAACACTATGTTGGGTATATTGATTTAAATTGTATAGTAAATGGTTCTGGAATTTTTCCCTTAGAATTCACTGCTAGATTCGGATATCCAACAATTTTTATTCAAGAAGAAGGAATAACTATGCCGATATCAGAATTTTTGTATAGATTGGCTAGCGGAGAAAATTTTGCAATAAAGACAAAGAAAGGATTTCAAGTAGGGGCTAGAATTATTGTCCCTCCATATCCTTTTGATGATCCAGCAACTTTTGAAGCTTATTCAAAAAATGCAGCTGTGCTATTCAAGAAAAATAATCTTGAAGGAATTCATATAGAAGATATGAAATTGGTTGATGGAGAATGGTTAGTCGCTGGATCGGCTGGTGTAATATTGACAGTTGTGGGAACAGGAACGACAATGAAACAGGCGCAAAATGATATGTTCCAGAAAATAAAAAATATTACTGTTCCTAATATGTATTACAGGACTGATATAGGAGATAGATGGTTTGAGGATAGTGATAAACTTCATAATTGGGGGTATTTAAGAGAGACTTAATTTAATTAAAGAAAAATATAAAGCCCCTTGTTTCCAAAAGGGGCTTTATATTTTTTATGATAAAATTTTTTAATTTATTGTTTTTATGAAAAAAATCCAAGAATTAGAATATGGCGATATCGGAAAATTATTATGGAAACAATCTGTTCCTGCCGCTATCGGAATGATAATATCAAGCTTATATAATATAGTTGATGCAATTTTCATCGAAAGAGGGTCTGGCGCTATAGCTTTGGCTGGAGTTTTTGTGACTTTTCCGATGTTTGTGATGATATCTTCTTTTTCCAGTATGATTGGTATAGGATCTGCTTCCATAATTTCAAGGGCATTAGGCGCAAAAGATAAAGAAAAAGTGAATAAGGTTTTAGGAAATTATTTAATATTGATCTGTCTTTCTGGAATTTTTGTCACTATAACAGGATTAATTTTTTTAAAACCTTTGCTCTTGCTTTTCGGAGCTACGCCGCAAATATATGAATACGCTTATTCTTATATGCAGGTGATATTTGCAGGTTCTTTTTTTTATATGTTTATGACATCATCTAACGCTCTTATAAGATCAGAAGGCGGAGCAAAATTTGCGATGGCATTATTGGTGGTAAGTTCTGTTTTAAATATTCCTTTAGATTATCTTTTTATCTTTCCGCTTAAAATGGGTGTTGCCGGTGCGGCAATCGCAACAATTATTTCGATTTTTGCAGGATTTTTAATGACGATATATTATTTTGGTTTTAAGGAAACACATCTTAATTTTTCAGACGCTGTTTTTAAAATAGACAAAGGCATAATCAAAGAAATTTTTTCAGTAGGGTCTTCCATATTTACCAGACAATTGGCTATGAGTACAAGATCAGTCATTTTGAATCACTCATTGGCTATTTATGGCGGGGATTTGGCAATCGCGGCTTTCGGTATAATGGTTAATGTTTTTATATTTCTTTCAGTTCCGATTTTTGGATTGATGCAAGGCATGCAGCCGATTGCAGGATATAATTATGGCGCCCATAAATATTCCAGACTTAAGGAAACTGTCAAAAAATCTATTTTTTGGGCAACTGTAATTTCTGTTTTGTCTTGGATATTTTTGGTCTTTTTGCCTAAGCCTATGGCAGCCATTTTTACGCAAAATCAAGAATTGCTCGAAAAAACTATTATCACTATTGTGATTACTTCATTATTGCAGCCAGTAATAGGTTTTCAGATGATTGTCGGATCTATGTATCAAGCTTTAGGAAAAGCAAAAGAAGCTTTGGTTGTACCTTTAGTTAGAGAACTAATAGCTCTTATTCCTTGCATAATTATTCTTCCAAAATATTTTGGATTTATGGGAATATTGATTGCTTTCCCAGTAGCTGATTTTTTAGGAGCTTTAGTTGTTTATTTCTTTTATAAAAAAGAGATGGAGAAGATAGATAAAAAGATAGAATTGCAAGCTGTAGCCAATAACTCTTAAAAATTATATAATATTATATAATAAGAAAAAAATATGGCTCAAATAGAAGTGGTCAATATAAAGTGCCAAGGATGTGAAAAAAGCATTATTTCGGCATTGGAAAAAATAGGATATAGCAATGTGAAAGTTGATATATCTAATCAAACTGTTTCTTTTGATCAAAAAGATTCCTCCAAAGCGATATCAATGCTTTCAAAGATGGGTTATCCTGAAAAAAATAGCCCTGAGGCCAAAGAATTTTTGAAAAAGGCAAAATCTTTCGCATCTTGCATGATTGGCAGGCTTAAGAAATAAAATATTATATGGGAATAATATATCCAATTATTGCAACACTTATCGTGAGCGCTATCTCGCTTGTCGGTATTTTTTCCTTGCTTGTAAAAAAAGATTTTTTGGAGAAAATATTGCTGATATTCGTGGCTTTTTCAGCTGGATCAATGATCGGCAGCGCTTTCTTTGATTTGATACCTGAAGCGATGCAATATTTTCAAGGGGCGGATGTTTTTATTTATGTTATTTTAGGATTTTCAATTTTTTTCCTTTTGGAGAAAATTTTTTATTGGAGACATTGCCACCATCTGGAAGGAGATTGCAAATTCCATATGTTCACATATATGAATCTTTTAGGCGATGGATTTCATAATTTTATAGATGGCATGCTTATAGCTGTAAGTTTTTTTGCAGATATAAAATTAGGAATAACTACGACTTTAGCGGTTTTGCTTCATGAGATACCTCAAGAAATAGGAGATTTTTCTGTATTGATTTATGGAGGAATGAAAAAGGGAAGAGCCTTGCTTTTAAATTTATTATCAGCTTTATTCGCTGTTTTAGGCGCGATAGTGGCTTGGAAGCTTAGCCAGCAAGTTGATTATATAGCAAAATTTTTAATACCTTTTGCGGCAGGAGGATTTATTTACATTTCAGCATCTGATTTAGTGCCTGAATTGCATAAAGAGAATACCCTGTTAAAATCTATTGCCAGTTATTTGTTTTTTCTTATAGGTATATTGTTTATGTATTTTGCCGGATTTTTTGTTGATTAATTTAAAAAATAATATGAATCAAATAAATAAAATTTTAAAAGATAATGTAGCGATAATAATTTTTGCGTCATTGATTCTCCTTTCGATAATGACTCCTGAGATAAATATCTTTGGAACAAGAATAAATCTTGATTATGTTATCGCATTTATGTCATTGCTGATAATATTCCAGGCGCTAAAACCAATAGTTGAATCAATGGACAAGAATTATGCCCTTATTTTGCTTGGAAGCATTTTAGTAATAGTCTTTGTCTTTATATTATTTTTTGTAAATATCTGGTTTTAAACAACAATTTTTTGTTTTTGACTTTGCTTATTGACAAAACGAGGAGATATTTATACTTTATCTTATACTCAAGATAATCAGCCCTATGGAAAAAAAGAGGGATCTCATCCTGTTTGTCAATAATGCCACTAAGGATAACATTGAAAATGTTTTAGCTTATGCCAGGCAATCAAGGCAGAAGCTTGGTATAGCCGTTATCCGGGATTCTAAAAAGAAAATTGTCAACATTGAGCGCAATAGCAATGTTGATGTTTTTTTGTCCTGCGATATTGGTTCTCCGTCAAAAATCGCTAAAACTTTGCTTCCTTATCAAGATCGGCTTTTAGCGATAGTTTGCCGAGGTGAGGCGCAGGTCCCATTTTTTGCAAAAATAACTCCGCATGTCCCTTATTTAAGAGCTCCTACTAGCGAATCTTTAAAATGGGCAACTGATAAAGTGATGATGAGAGAATTATTCTCTATTTATGATAAAAGGATAACCCCTAAATTCAAAGTTATCGGAGATTCCACTAAAAAAACTTTGGAGGTTTTGAAGAATGAAGTTGGTTTCCCTATGATAATAAAACCAGCTGAATTGGCCTCAAGCTTGCTTGTAAATATTTGCTATCACAAAGAAGAACTTGAAGATACATTGAGAAAAGCATTTAGAAAAATTAAGAAGATTTATAAAGAAAATGGCAGACACAGCGAGCCTAAGATATTGGCAGAGGAATTCATGGAGGGAGATATGTATTCTGTAGACGCTTATGTAAATTCCCGCGGAAAGATTTGGTTTTGCCCTTTGGTTTATGTGAAAACAGGAAAGCAAATTGGATTTGATGATTTTTTCGGATATATGAGGATGACTCCGACCCAATTAAGTAAAATTTCGATTGAAGACGCGCAAGAGGCGGCGAAAAAAGGAGTTAGGGCTTTAGGTTTGAGGAGCACTACTGTTCATGTAGAATTGATGAAAACTGAAAAAGGATGGAAAGTTATAGAAATCGGTCCGAGGATAGGAGGATTTAGGCATGTAATGTATAATCTTTCATTTGGCATAAATCATTCTTTGAATGATGTCTTGATACGTATTCCTAAAAAACCGGCAATTCCTAAAAAAGTGAAAGGATATACAGCGGTTTTACAATTTTTTTCAAAGAAAGAAGGAATGATTTCTAAAATAAAGGGGATAAAAAAGATAAAAAATTTAGAATCTTTTTATCATATAAAGCAGAATAAAAAAGTCGGGGATAGAGCTGTCTTTGCAAAGAATGGAGGGAAGAGCGTTTGCGATCTGACTTTGTTTAATAAAGACAGATCTAAACTTTTAGCAGATGTCAGGAGAGCGGAGAAAATGCTGGTCATCGAGGTATAAATTTTATAATATATTCATTTGGAACTACGCAATTCTTACTACCAACAGCTTACTATGTCTCGGATTAAATCTCTTGTGGTCATGTATTTTGACCTAAGTAGATGATTCTTTAGGGCATATTATGAATTTTTATATCTATAAAAAAACGGCTATATTTTTATAGCCGTTTTTTGAGTAAAGAACTTATACCCTACCTCACCTTACCTTACCAAACCTTACCTCACCAAACCATACCTCACCCTAAGGAAATAGATAAGATTGAAATAGTTAGTTTATGACAAGATCATAAGTTATGCTTTTTGGCAAGATACAATTCTAAACTGTCCGAATCTTGGGCGATAATCTCCTACACATTTGCTTTTGCCAGCTTCTTGAATGGCTTCTTGCACTACGCTTATCGGGATGGCATCGTCATTTACTGTGACTTGGAAAGTTGCCATCCATTTTTTAATAAATGGGCGATAACGTATGATTCTTGCTGTTTGAATTACTACTGGCCTTTTATCCACCTCGAAATTTTTTATTGGATTATTGTTAGAATCATGCAGAACAATACAATCAGGAGTGATATCAAGTTGGCCTTTAAAAACTTTTTTGTAAGTGCTTTTTCCTTTTCCTTGAACTTGCAATGTTGCTCCAGCTTCAATGATTGCGCTAAGAAAATGCTCGGCTGGAAGATAAAGATTGCCATTTTCCAATCTGTAAGCTGATTTTTCTGCTTCCTCTTCTTCGCTTCCTCGTTTTTTGTTGACTTTTTTGATGTCGCTGCTCAGCTGGGCAGTTGCCTCATCGGAGAACTTATGTTGCAAAAGTCCTCTGCCAATTCCTTCAAGAGTCACATTGATTGCATACATTTTTTTCCTTTCTCTGCTTAAAAGTAGAGTATATATTATATAAAAGAGCAGTAGCTAATTTAGATTAGCGAAATTGTTTAACAATTATTAATAGCATAAATAACTAATATTGTCAATACACTAAACGGCTAAATGAATTTAGCCGTTTAGTGTATAGCCAGAAACCCTTTATTCATAACAAAATAAACGGCTAAGAGAACTTAGCCGTTTATTTTTTCAAGTTTTATTTGATGAAATCATTAATTAATTTTTTAGCTTGAATAGAAGAGTTTATCCAGTGAATATTTTTGTCTTTTTTAAACCAATTCATTTGATGGCCAGAGAAGCGCCAGATGTCAGCTTCTAAATGGAATAGCATTTCTTTTTCTGTAATCTTTTTTTGCAGGAATCGAGAAATCCAGCGATACTCAAGACCAAAAGCTTCAAGCTGTTCCCAAGGAATATGTTTTTTATCGTGAAGATTTTTTACTTCTTCTATCATTCCTTGCTTTATCCTTTTTATCATTCTTTTTTTTATAGCTTTCCTTAATTCTTCGCCTTCTTTTTTTATTCCTATCAGCAAACAATCAAACTCAGGATTATTTTTTATCTCAGGAACATTTCCGAGTTGTTCTGCTATTTCTATTGCTCTTATAATTCTTCGTTTATTTTCTTTTTGTACGGTATTATATCTTCTTGGATCAAGTTGTTTTAATAATTCCAATAACTCTTCTATAGGTTTTTGTTCCAATTCTTTTCTTTTGTTCCAATCAATTTTTGTTTCAGGGAATTCCCATCCTTTTACTATGGAATAGATATACATTGCTGATCCGCCAACTAAGAAAGGAATTTTTTTTGATTTCAATATTTTCTTGATACAAGATGTTGCTTCTTTTTTATATTGTCCGGCTGAGAATTTTTTGTTAGGAGTAATTATATCAAGCATGTAATGCTTGATGCCTTGCATTTCATTTTTGGAAATTTTTCCAGTTCCAAGATCCATATGTTTATAAATCTGTCTGGAATCAGCAGAAATTATCTGGCCATTGAAATATTTGGCAAGTTTTATTGATAAATTTGTTTTTCCTGAAGCTGTTGGACCCAAGATAACTATAACCTTTGGTTTTTCTTGATTCATTGCATTTGTTATACCAGAAAATGAGATATTTACAATGTTATTTAATTAGTATATAACTTATTCAGGACTTTTAAAAAAACAATAGAGGAGGGTATGGTCCATGAGTGGGAAATATATAGAATTTGAAAATCTGCTTATATTTGTATTGGCTCATGCGCAAGCTATTCGCATTAATAAACTATTTGAGTTAAGAGACATTCTAAAAAATAAAGGAATTTGCGTTGATGATTTTAGTAAAGAGAGTTTAGAGAAGATGATTGATAAAAATCAGATGATTTGTTATCACGAATTTCCTATTATTCCTGGAAGGATTATAAAGCGTGCAAAAAATCCAGAAACATTCAGATATTTTGATGGAATACAAGCAAACAAGATAACATTTGATAGGGGTGTCATTCCTATTGTTGCGAAGAATATTATCCTTGATTTTTTATGGGATAATATAATGGGATTCAAAATTATCGAGGATAATGATTTTCTCTCTTATATTCTTTTTAGAGTTAAGGAAATATCTGTTTGTGATTGTCATGCTATCAAGGGATTGGTTGAAGAACAGACTAAAGATCTTATTAAATTTCGTGGATGTGACTTTTTTTGTGAAGAATCTGACATGGGGAATTTGTATCATGATGAAAAAAGAGGATGGGTATTACGCAGAGCGGAGAATAAAAAATTTTTTGATAAAGATGGGCAGATGGAAAAATATTGCAAGATGTGGGTTGGCAATATTGTTCCTATCAAAGACATGGTAGCAATTGATGAATTTTTGGCAGAAAGAGAATTACTAAATAGATAATTTCTTATTTAAAGAAAGTGGGTGCTATATGGAAAAAATAATAAATACAGAAAATATCATAGAATATATTTTATCTAGCAAAGCATCGGTGGTCCCGATAAAGATTTTAAAAGGCTTAAAAAAGAAGATTGAAGAAATCGATGGAAAAGACATAAATTATCTTGTCGGAAGCGTAGATATCAAAGATATTGATTTGATAGTAGATGGAAATCGTCACATGGAGTATCACAATCCCAATGAAGAATCAAAGATAATAAAGAAAACGAAAGATAAAGGAACTAAATTCTATTTTGATACTTTATGGGGAAATCGTCTTTTTTCTATCCCTGAAAGTATTATTAAAGTAATTGATGGTTATTTGTGGACAACTAATAATAGCAGAATATTTGTCGATGCTAACAATCTGATATTGTATTTAATGTTAAGATTGGAAAGATTAGATTGTGATACTTTTATGGAGATAAAAAACAAGATAGAAAGGGATACTAATTGTTGCGTCAGTTTTGATGAGCATGCCAATAACATTTTTAAATGTTTTGGTAGGAATATCGGTTCTTGCCTTGTTGATCTTGCAAGAGATTGTAAAATATTGCATCGTAAATCAGATGTTCAAAATGAGATTAAATGTTTCTTGGAAGCTATAGATAATATCATATTGCCTAAGGCTAGGGTTGTGGCAGATGAATATCTTATAGAATCAAAGTATTGCAATAATTTCTTATCTTAATTTTGCGATATTAATATAATAAAAAAAGCGTTTCAGTGAAGATTGAAACGCTTTTTATGTCATTATTTTTTTAGTTCTCCAGATAAAATAAATGACTCAGCTTTTTTTATTTTTAAGTTCGCAAATTCTCCAATAAGATTTTTATCGCTGTTAAATACAACTGTTTTATAATGTCTGGTTTTAGCAAAATAAATATTTTTCCCGGGTTTCTTGTTGAATACGAGGCATCGCAAAGTCTTGCCAACAAATTTTTTGTTATTTTTTAAGACTTCTTTGGACAAAGCGTTGTTTAAGATTCGAAATCTTTCTTTTTTATCGTAATTTTTTATATTGTCTATTTTTGCGGCGGGTGTTCCTTTGCGTGGAGAGTATTCTGCGATATATGCCATATCAAAACTGATATCTTCCATCAATTTAACAGTATTCCTGAATTGTTTTTCTGTTTCATTTGGAAAACCGACTATGATGTCTGTAGAAAGGGCGACAGTTTTCTCTCCGCCTTGGCGGAATTTTTTGAATCTTGCTCTAATTTTTTTAACTAAGGCTTTATATTGTTTTATTGTATAAGGCCTGTTCATATTTTTTAAAACATCATCATCTCCTGCCTGCACTGGAAAATTTATATATGGAGTCATTTTTTGGCATTTTGCTATGGCATCGATAAAGTTATCTGACATTTGGGCGGGATGCGGGCTGGTAAATCTTATCCAAAAATCTCCAGGAATGTCGTTTAATTCATAGACGAGATCTGAAAAGTCAAAAAAATCTTTTTGATTCTTTTCAATCTTTTTGATTTTATATTTATAGTCATTTACATTTTGTCCTAAAAGCCAGATTTCTTTAGCTCCATTTTTTATTGCATTTTTTGCTTCTTGGATGATGTCTTTTGGATTTCTGCAGACTAAAGGACCTCTGGTGTATGGAACTACGCAATAAGAGCAAAAATTATTGCATCCATAGGAAATTGGTATATTAATGGAAAAATTGTTGCCATATTTTGCTTTTCCTTTAAGATAGCTGATATTTAATAGTTCGTTTTCGGGCATGCGTCTTTCTTTGGCAAAACCTATAGCATTATTTTGATTTAAATATTTTTCCCAAACAGACAGAGACTTGATGGGTAAGATATAATCAAAGATTTTGCTTAGTTTCGAAATATCATCTTTTACAATACAGCCTGTTAAAATTGTTTTTTGATTAGGCCTTAATTTATTTTTTATAGCAATAACCCTATCTACGGCTGCTTGCCTGATAGAACACATGTTTATCACAATTAAATCAGCATCTTTCTGGCTTGATGCTTGAGTATATTCAAGATTTTCTAATTTTGAGGCTATGCGTTCGCTATCTGACAAATTCATAGCGCATCCTAATGTTGTGATATGATATGTGGACATAAGTTATAACCATAAATAATAACAAATATCTTCCTCTCAATTTATTATTTATTAATTTTCTTGAATTTTTAAACTATACCATATTATTAAAATTTTTAAATAGGTATAAGCCTTTTAAAAATAATAAATATTATATATACTGAAAACATAATTTAACTATGGAAAACATTGAGAAAATTAGGCATTCACTTGCTCATATAATGGCAATAGCCGTAAAAGAGCTTTATCCGGATGTTAAAATAGCAATCGGCCCAGCGATAGATGATGGGTTTTATTATGATTTTGATTTTCCGACAGAATCTCTGACAGAAGCTGATTTAAAAGAAATTCAGAAATTGATGAAAAAAATATGCTCAAGAGATTTGAAATTTGAAAAGGAAATTATTTCAAGAAAAAAAGCTCTGGAACTTTTTAAAGATGAACCATATAAATTAGAATTGATAAATAATATAGAAGATGGAGAAGAGATTTCAATTTATAAATCAGGGGATTTTGTTGATCTTTGCGCTGGACCTCATATTGATTCCAGCAAAGAGATAAAGCCTGATTCTTTTATTTTAGATAGATTAGCTGGAGCTTATTGGCTTGGAGATGAAAAAAATAAAATGCTTACTCGTATTTATGGATTAGCTTTTCTCAATAAAGAAGAATTAGATGATTATTTAAAAAGAAGAGAGGAGGCATTAAAAAGAGATCATAGGATTATTGGACAGAAAATGGATTTATTCCATATTGATGAAAAATTAGGTCCAGGTTTGATTTTGTGGCATCCTAAAGGAGCAAGATTGAAAAAAATAATAGAAAGATATGCTGAAGATAAATATTTAGCAAATGGATTTCAATTGATATGCAGTCCGCATTTGGCGAAAATAAATTTATGGAATACATCTGGGCATACTGGATTTTACTCTGACAGCATGTATCCGCCGATTCATTTAGGGGAAAAAGAAGGCGCAGAAAAAGAAGATTATCAGATTAAGCCGATGAATTGTCCATTTCATATTTTGGCATATCAGAATGATTTGCGAAGTTATCGCGATTTGCCTGTGAGATATTGCGAGCTTGGAACAGTTTATCGCTATGAAAAATCAGGGACATTGCATGGCTTAACAAGAGTTAGGGGATTTACTCAAGATGATGCCCATATATTTTGCAGAGAGGATCAAGTTGAATCCGAGATAATAAATATTTTGAATCTTACATTTGAAATGTTTAAAGATTTTGGATTTAAAGATCTAAATATTTATGTCTCAACAAGACCAGAAGGTTCTATTGGAGACGATGTTGTTTGGGAAAAGGCGATTAATGTAATCAAAAAATCATTGGAAGATCAAAAGCTTGAATATCAGATTGATGAAGGCGGCGGAGCTTTTTACGGTCCAAAGATAGATATTAAAGTTAAAGATGCTTTAGGAAGAGAATGGCAATTAACGACAGTTCAGATTGATTTCAATTTGCCAGAGAGATTTGATGTGAATTATATTGATACCAATGGCGAAAAGAAAAGAGCAATAATGATTCATAGAGCAATATTGGGATCAATTGAAAGATTTATTGGAGTATTATTAGAATTTCATGGTGGCCAATTGCCATTGTGGTTAGCTCCAGTGCAATGCCAAATTTTGCCGGTTTCAGAAAAGCATATTGATTATGCAAAAAATATTTTAGAAAAATTATCTGCAAGAAATATCAGATGTGAATTAATAGATGAAAACGAATCCGTTTCTAAAAAAATTAGAAACGGTGAGATCCAAAAAATTCCTTATTTACTGGTAGTAGGCGATAAGGAAGCAGAAGCAGGAAAGATAAATGTAAGAGACACAAAGACCAAAGAAGAGAATCCTATGGAGATAAAAGAGTTTATAGAACTTTTCTAAGTTAAAAATGAAAAGTTAAAAATTTTAAAATACAGTTTAAAAACCACCTATTGATAGGTGGTTTTGCTTATACTTCTTTAATTTCTTTTATATCTTCAGCGATTATTTTGGGGTTTCCGTCTCTCATGTCAATTCTACCAGAAACAAACACAACTTTATCTTCGGCAAATGCCTGTGGTGTTTTTTCTATAAGAGAAGGGAAAACAACCACTTCGATTTTATCAGTCAAATCTTCCATGCCCATGAAAAACATTATTTTTCCGTTTTTAGTTATTATTTTTTTAAGCTTGGAAATTGTTCCTCCGATGACAACTTTTTGGCCTTCTTTTATTTTTATATTGAATTCAGGATTTTGTTCTTTGTTTAGCAAATCATCGCAGATTCTTTTAATAGGAACAGTTTTCCCAGCAAAAATTTTTTGGTATCTTTCAAGAATATGTCCTGTAACATAAAGTCCGAGCAATTCTTTTTCCCAAGCAAGCATTTGCGTTTTTCTGGCAGGCTGGGCATCTATCATCATTAATTTTGCTTTATATTTTTCATCATCTCCGCCAAACAAAGATTTTTGAGCGCTGTCTTTGGCTTTTTGTTGGGCGCGGGCATGTTCTAACATTTTTTCCATATTCTCCAAAAGTTTGTTGCGTTCTTCAAAATTATCAAACACTCCAGCTTTAACCATGCTTTCCATAGATTTTTTATTTAAAGTGTTACAATGCACTCTTTCTAAGAAATCTTCTAAACTTTTGAAATTTCCATTGGCTTTGCGTTCTTGGGTGATAGTTTCAACTAATTTTTCGCCGACATTCTTTATTGCTTGAAGCCCGAATCTTATTCTTTTTTCCGATACAACAGTAAAAGCAGGATAGCTTTCATTTATTTCAGGAGGGAGAATTTCCATTCCCATTTTTTTGCATTCATCGATAAGGAATGCGATTCTTTCAACATCTCCGCTTTCAGAATTTAAAACTGAGCACATATATTCAGTCGGATAATGAGCTTTTAAATAAGCTGTTTGGTAGGCGATAACTGCATAACAGGCAGCATGCGATTTATTAAATCCGTAAGATGCAAAAGGCATTATCCATTCCCAAATTTCTTTTGCAATTTTTTTATCGACTCCATTCTTGATTGATCCTTCTACAAATTTTGTTTCTTGTTCTTGAAGCAGTGTAAGGATTTTTTTTCCGATAGCTTTTCTTAAAGTGTCAGCTTCAGCTAAAGTGAATCCAGCTATGACTTGTGAAATCTGCATTATTTGTTCCTGATAAATAGCTAGTCCATAAGTTTTATTCAAAACTTTTTCTAAATTAGGATGAAGATAGGTTACAGGTTCTTTTTTATGTTTTCTGGCAATATAAGTTGGGATAAATTGCATCGGCCCTGGGCGATATAAAGCGCACATAGCAACGATATCTTCCATTTCTGTTGGTTTTAATTGTTTTAAATAACGCTTCATTCCTGATGATTCCAATTGAAAAACTGAAGTAGTGTCTCCGTCTTGCAAGAGCTGGAAAGTTTTTTTGTCTCCTTCAGGTAAATTATTGATATTAATATCAATATTATGCAATTTTTTGACTAAGCGAATTGTATTTTCAATAACTGTTAGGTTGCGTAATCCCAAGAAGTCCATTTTAAGGAATCCTAAAGCTTCGACATTTTGCATATCGAATTGCGTAATAATTGTTTCTTGATCAGAAGGTGATCTCTGGGTTGGAATCCAATCATTAAGCGGTTGAGGGCTGACTACGACTCCGCAAGCATGAGTTGACGCATGGCGAACAACTCCTTCAACTCTTTTTGCCAAATCAATAAGATCTTTTGCTTTAGGATCGCTGTTATAGATTTCTCTAAATTCTTCAACTTTTTCTATAGCGTCTTGCAATGTGTGGAACATTGGAATCATTTTTGCCAGTTTGTCGCAATAAGAATATGGATAATTTAAAACTCTTCCAACATCTCTAATTGAAACTCTTGCAGCAATTGTTCCAAATGTGATTATTTGGGCGACATGGTCTTCTCCGTATTTTGAGGCGACATATTTTAAAACATCGCCTCGTCTGATATCGGCAAAATCCATATCAATATCAGGCATCGAAATTCTCGAAGGATTTAAAAATCTTTCAAAGAGCAAAGCATATTTAAAAGGATTGACTTCGGTAATGTTTAAAAGATAGGCGACTATTGATCCTGCGGCAGAACCTCTTCCCGGACCAACGACTATCCCATTATTTTTTGCCCAATTTACAAAGTCTTGGACAATTAAAAAGTAAGAAGCAAATCCCATTTTATTTATGACTCCCAATTCAAATTCCAATCTTTCTTTTGCTTCTTGAGAACTTTCCATATCTCTTTGTTTTAAGCCTTTTACGCAAAGATCTTTCAGATAATCTTCTTCTTTTTGTCCTGTTGGAATTTCAAAATGAGGAAGTTTATATTTGCCTAATTCAAATTCAAAATTGCAGGCATCAACTATTTTTTGGCTGTTTTCTATAGCTTCCTGGACATGGGAGAAATCTTTTGCCATTTGTTCTGGAGATCGCATTGAGAAGTCTTCATTTATCATTGAAAGCCTTTCTTTGTCTTCAATAGTTGTGCCAGTATTTATCATCATTAAAATATCTTGAGGATAATTATCCTCTGGTTTTAAATAATGAATATCGTTTGTTGCTATAAGTGGAAGATCAAGTTCTTTGGAAAATTTTATTAAAGCATCATTCACTTTTTTTTGTTCTGGAATATTTGGATGATGCTGAAGTTCTAAATAAAAATTATTTTTTCCAAAAGCTGAAGCGTATTTTTTTATTGTTTCTTTGGCAGTTTCTAAATTGCCTTCAATTATTAATTGCGGAATTTTTCCCTGGATACAAGCGCTTAAGCAAATTAAGCCCTCTGTATGCTTAAATAATAATTCTTCATCAATCCTGGGTTTATAATAAAAACCTTCTAAGTGCGCTTTTGTAATAAGTTTAACCAGATTTTTATATCCTTCCTGATTTTTTGCCAATAAGATTAAATGGTATCTTTTCGAATCGATGTTTGGCCTCATATCTGTCATTTTTTCAAAAGCCACATAGACTTCGCATCCGATTATCGGTTTCATTCCGCGTTTTTTCGCTTCTTTAAAAAATTCAACCGCTCCATAGATATTGCCATGATCAGTAATAGCTAATGAATCCATTCCAAGATTTTTTGCATAATCAAGCATGTCAGGTATCTGTGATAAGCCGTCTAAGAGAGAATAGTGAGTATGAGTATGAAGATGGGTGAATTTCATATATTTAGATAATTATAATTGATTTCTCAGGCTTTTCAAAACATTAAGATTTTAAATAAAAAAATAGAGGACTATCGATAGAATCCTCTATTTTGTTCTTGTTTTTTCTTGCAGAGCGCTATTAATCAGTTCTGTTTATTTGTTAATTATATTTGCGGTATAATTTTTAAATTCTTTTTTTTGAAAAGAATTGTCGAGCGTGCAAAATTAAAATTTAATGTGCGCTGGTAATTTCATTTTACCACATCAAAGCAGGGTAGCAAGCTTTAATATGTGAATTACTTATTTTAATTTTATCAATTAAAGATTTATAATATTTTTAAAGATTGTTTTTATGAAAAAAATCATTTTTCTAATTTTTTTAATGCTTACTGGAGCATTGCCAGCAATGGCAGGAGAAAGCCAAAACGTCTGGGGCTATGCTTGGTCGGAAGGAATCGGATGGATAAGTTTTAATTGCGATAATAATCGCAATGGAAACAATGATTGTTCTGGAAATGATTATGGCGTGAATATAAAAAATGATGGATGTTTAGAAGGCTATGCTTGGTCGGAAAATATTGGCTGGATTTCGTTTGACCAAAGCCAAACAGGCAATCCTCAGAGTAAGGAGACATCGGGAGATTGTTTAGCAGAGGCTTATAATGATTCAGGAACAACAAAAATTAGAGGTTGGGCAAGGGCGTTATCTGGAAAAGATTTTGATACAGATGGATTTGATGGCTGGATAAAATTTAATGATGGGAATATATCTTTATTAATAGATAATTCCAATCCAAGGGAATTTTTAGGTTATGCTTGGGGAGATGTTGTCAACGGCTGGATAAAATTTAATTCAAAAACAAATCCCATTAGTTTAGAACAATTTGCAGTGTATACTAATTATTTGGCAAAAAAAGTTCCCAAACAGCCAACAGATTTTAAAGTAGAATTAGGTCCTGAATGCGCATATAATTTAAATTTTTCATGGAAATATAATGCGCCAGACACAAAAGAACCGCAAAAAAGAATTGAAATAGAAGTTTCTCAAGGAGGTGTAATTGTTCATACATATTCAACAAGCATAAGCGCAAATGATGGAGATATATCTAATATAATTCAAAGCATGCTTCCAGATTTGAATTATAATACATCTTATGATTTTAAAATCAGGACATCCTCCGAAGATGCGGGAGATTATTGGTCTAATTGGTCTGATGCTTATAACTTGACAACGCATCCTAAATATCCTGATGTTAATTTTATTATATCTCCTACAGATCCTAAATTAGAAGAAGTTATTGAGCTTCAAAATAATTCAACATGTGATGGAGATGATTGCACATGGCAATGGACAATTGAAAAACAAGACCAACTTACAGATCCTTGGTCATTGGCACAAGAAAATAATGATTATAAATATGAAGTAAAAACTCCAGGAGAAATACCTATATTTTTTAATCAATATGATAAAAATCCCAAATTGACATTTTTAAAAGTTTATAATTATGGAATAACATTGTCAGCCACAGATCCAAGTTTGAATAATGGAGCAGGAATAACTTGCGATAGCGATAGAATTTCAACTCGCCCTCAATTTGAAGAAATAAAAGACGCTGGGCCTGATGATATTCAATGGATAAACCAATTACAAGGGGCTATTTTAAAAGCTATACCTAAATTTTTCGGGAATATTATTGAATCTTTAAAAGGGCTTGATTTTTAACGCAAATCTGATATATTCATAAATATTGTAAAAAAACACTATGCCAACACCAAAAAGAAGACATACCTCTGGAATGAGGGATCTTAGAAGATCACAGGTAAAAGCGCAAAGAGTTAAATTAGCTGTTTGTCCAAAATGCAACAGTCCAATTTTGCCTCATATAGTATGCTCAAATTGTGGATATTATAAGGGGAAAGAAGTCTTTGATGTTTTTAAAAAATTGGATAAAAAGCAAAGAAAAGCAAAAGCTAAAGAGTTAGCTCAAAAAGAAGAGTAATTTTTTATAAAATAAATAATTATTTTAGCATTTTAAAATTTTATGGCTTCCAGACATTTGGCAAGATCAATTGCCTTGCAATCGTTATATGAATGGGATTTTTTAGGCAAAGAGCCTAAGAAACTTGATGAAATTGCAAAACGCAATCTTGATGATCTTGCTAAGGGCTTAAAAGATACTGATTTTGTCTATGAGCTTATCAATGGAGCAAAGAAACACATTGATAAAATAGACAAGATCATTAGCAAGGCGGCTCCTCAATGGCCATTAGACCAAATTGGAGTAGTAGACAGAAATGTTCTTCGCCTTGGATTATATGAATTGCTTTTTGGAGATAAAAATGCAGTTCCGCCTAAAGTTGCTATAAACGAAGCTATAGAATTAGCCAAAGCTTTCGGCCAAGAAAGCTCTGGTAGGTTTGTAAATGGAGTTTTGGGAACAATTTACAAACAAATTTCTCCTGCGGAACAGAATAGTGAAAACCCAGAAGAAACAAAAGATGAGGCGCAAAAAGATGACAAAGAATAATTTAGTAGAAAAATTTGAGAAGCTTCTCAAAGATTTGAATATAGAGTTCTCTAATAAGGAATTATTAATCAAGGCCTTTGTTCATCGTTCTTTTTTAAACGAAAATAAAGGATTAGTGAAAGAACATAATGAAAGATTGGAATTTTTAGGAGATGCAGTTTTAGAATTAATAGTTACCAATTATCTTTATTATAGTTATCCAGAAAGCGCTGAAGGAACGCTTACAAGTTGGAGATCAGCATTAGTTAATTCAACAATGCTTTCACAAAAATCAAAAGAATTGGGTTTTGAAGATTATCTTTTGCTTTCAAAAGGAGAAAGCAAGGAAACAGGAAAGTCTAGACAATTAATAATGGCTAATACATTTGAAGCTTTTATAGGAGCTTTGTATTTAGACAAGGGCTATGAAGCATGCAGAGTTTTTATAGAAGAGCACTTGATTAAAAAGGAATTAGACAGTATAATTGAAAAGCGTCTTTTTCTCGATGGTAAGAGCTATTTTCAGGAAAAAGCGCAGGAAATTGATAAAATAACGCCGACTTACCAAGTTTTAGAAGAATG
>Ga0209311_1000611_pt1 | contig 31508 bp, 21 predicted proteins | sample AD_UKC045_MetaG_FD_184417 | JGI IMG/M metagenome (GOLD analysis project Ga0209311, IMG submission 184417) | Active sludge microbial communities of municipal wastewater-treating anaerobic digesters from USA - AD_UKC045_MetaG (SPAdes) (version 2) | ecosystem: Engineered > Bioreactor > Anaerobic >... | reverse complement strand
TGCCGCTCTGGGTATGGGGGCTGTGGCTATGCTGGGAGAGAGCTTTAAGGTCTGGCAGCTCAACTTTGTGATCGCGCCCATGATCCTGGCTGGAATTGGAGCGATCCTGTCCATCGTAGGCATCTTCATGGTGAGGACCAAGGAGGGGGCCACCACCCACGATTTGATGTTCGCTCTCAACAAGAGCGTCTATTCCAGCTCCGTTCTCATCGCCGTCGCTTCGTTCTTTGTGACCAGGTATCTCCTGCCTCCCGATTATTACTTTGGTGTGTTTCTCTCCAGCGTCATCGGTCTGGCGATCGGAATCCTGATCGGTTGGTTTACCGAAAGAGACACGTCTCACAGCTACAGGCCCACTCAGAGCATTGCCGAGCAGGGCAAATTCGGTCCCGCTACCGTGATTCTGGAAGGCATATCCGTGGGGATGAGGTCCACCGCGGCACCTGTGATTACGGTCGCGGTCGGCATCATGCTGGCCTTCATCTGCAGCCATGGATTCCAGTCCATCGAGATGGGACTCTATGGAATCGGTTTTGGAGCGGTGGGAATGCTGGCCACGCTTGGAGTGACGCTTGCCATGGACGCCTTCGGCCCCATAGCAGACAACGCGGGCGGTAACGCTCAGATGTCTCACATGCATGATCGCGTCCGAGAGCTTACCGACAACCTCGACAGCGTGGGCAACACCACTGCCGCCACCGGAAAAGGTTTTGCCATCGGCAGTGCGGCACTCACAGCCATGGCCCTTTTGGCCGCGTATCTGGAAGAAGTGAGAGCCGGTCTGCTGCTTCTGGGAGACAAGGTGGGCAAGACCCTTTTTATGAATATCCACTACAGCCGCCTGTCTTCCGATGTTGTGAGTGTGGAACACGCTTCCATCCAGGACTTTATCAACTACTATCAGATCAGCGCGCTCAATCCCAAGTTCCTGATGGGCATCTTCATCGGCGCGATGGTGACCTACCTGTTTTCCGCTCTCACCATCAAAGCGGTGGGCAGAGCGGCAGGCAAAATGGTGGATGAGGTCAGACGTCAGTTTACCACCATTCCAGGCATTCTGGAAGGCACCAGCAAACCGGACTACAAGTCCTGCGTCAAAATCTCCACCGTGGCCGCTCAACATGAGATGGTGCTGCCAGCGATGGTGGGGATCGGAACCCCTGTGGTGGTTGGCATGCTTTTGGGTGTAGCGGGAGTTTTGGGCGTTCTGGTAGGCGCTTTGGCCGCGGGCTTTGTGCTTGCGATCATGATGAACAATGCCGGCGGGGCTTGGGACAACGCCAAAAAGTATGTGGAAACCGGCAAGCACGGCGGCAAGAATTCCGGCGCTCACAAAGCCACCATCGTAGGTGACACGGTGGGCGACCCCTTCAAGGATACAGCCGGCCCCTGCATCAATATTCTGATCAAGCTGATGAGCATGGTCTCGATCGTGTTTGCTGGCTTGATAGTTAGCTATTCCCTGCAGGTGGAGACAATCCGTCCTCCCCTGTCCAAAGTACAGCCTGACAAAGCGATGCGCAACGAGATCGTGGGCATTTCTCAGAACAGCCCCTGCAGTGGTTGCCCTGCTCTGAGCTCGGGCTGCGTGAGTGATTCCAGTCAGGTGCTGAAAGGGGAAAAGACTCCTTGAGCCCAGCAAGACCTTATATTGAAGCGCCCAACCGGGTGGAACTGGATATCCTGCTCCAATCTACGGACGAGTATCCCAGCTCCGCCTTTATTGTTTGCGAATTCGACGTTTACGCCGTGTTTGGTTCCAAAGGCCGCATCCCAGTAATCGTGAAGGTGGGCAGCCATCAGTTTCGCAGTAGTCTGGCCCCCATGAGTGGCAGCCACATGATGGTCTTCAACCGTGAGATGCGGGACGCCACAGGATTCAAGGCCGGCGACCGGGTCCACATGATCCTCGAACGCGATGTACAGGATCGGCAAGTAGATGTACCGGAAGACGTTAAGGCCGCCATCGAAGCAGAGGGGAAATGGGAAGCGTTTATCACCCAATCCTACACGCATAAAAAGGAACAGATGCTCTGGATCAATGAAGCCAAAAAGCCTGAAACCAGGCAGCGCCGGATTGAAAAACTGCTCAGGGACCACCTCTCCAAACGCTTGAAGTGAAGCACGTTGGCATCATTTGAGGGGAGCTTCGGCTCCCCTCTCTTTGCGTTTACGCTTGTGGCCACTCTTATCTCCCCCAAGGCATCCCCAATGAGATTGGGGATGGTCTGGGCTTGGTATGCCTGGGCATAAGATGCACGGGCAAGGGCGAAGCATCCAGAGAAAAACAAACGCGTGGTGTTAGCCACGCGTCTTAACCTGGATATATTTGTCAGTCTAGTAGTTAGCTCCGAATATCAGCTTGATCTCACGCTTGGCGGCAGCGATACTGTCCGAAGCGTGGACGGCGTTCTCGGTTACTCCCTCGGCATAGGACGCTCTGATCGTGTGAGGAGCTCGTTTGGCGGGATCGGCGTCTCCCACCAGCTCCCGTAGCAGTTCCACCGCGTCATTACGTTCCAATAGGAGGGCGATAGTCTCACCGGAACACATGAAGCGAACCAGCCGCTCAAAGAATTCCTTGCCGCGGTGAGCTTCGTAGAATTCTTCCGCGCTGGCGGAAGTGAACTGAAAGATCTTGATATCCCTCAGCTTGAAGCCATGGTCCTCAACGATGGAGATGATGTGTCCCACATGATGATGCTGCACCGCGTTGGGCTTGATGAGGAGCAGGGAGCGATCGGTCATTTAGGCGTTATAGACGGTCTCGATGTAATCCAGAGCGGCTACTTTGATGGCGATGTCGCGATTGAGCACGGAGCTCATTTTGACCTTGTGCTTGAGGATGTCAGTCCAGATTTCGCTCACTTCATTGGCTTTGAACTCCTGGGCAGTGTACTGCTTCAGCATGTCCTGATAGAATTCATCGCGGTCGGAATCGACCCTGGCGATCACCAGTTTGTGAGAGTCCGGGCAGAGGTCATATTCTTTGAAACGGATATCGAGCACTGCGTATCCGAGCTTGAGCAGGTTGTCGAAATTGATCTGCAGATCGTTGAGGTTTACCATCTATGACTCCATGTCAGTTATTTTATGGACAAAAACCGCCATACGCGATTTGTGTATCCCAGCTTTTGAATTCAAAGCTATACGTCAAGCAGAATATTAAGACTTTTCCAGCCCCGCTTTCCAAAAGCGGTTAAATCAATGGCAGTTATAAAGAAAGAGAGAGAGGAAGCGAATGTCAATCTTCAAGCTGGCATCAGAGTATCAGCCCTCGGGAGATCAGCCCCAGGCCATTCAGGAACTTGTAACCGGGATCAGGAAAGCAAGGCCGCATCAGGTTTTGCTGGGTGTAACGGGTAGCGGAAAGACCTATACAATCGCAAATGTCATCGCCAGTTTCGATCGACCGGTCTTGGTGCTCTCCCACAATAAGACCCTTGCCGCTCAGCTCTATGGCGAGTTTAAACAGCTCTTTCCCGAAAACGCCGTGGAGTATTTTATCTCCTATTACGATTACTATCAGCCGGAAGCCTACATCCCCGGCAAAGATATTTATATAGAAAAGGACAGCGATATCAACGAGCAGATCGAAAAGCTGCGCCTGAGGGCAACGATGAGCCTGATGGAGCGCCGGGACGTGATCATCGTGGCTTCGGTATCCTGTATCTATGGATTGGGGGTTCCGGAGGAATATCGGGAGGCTTTGATCCGACTGGATGTGGGGGCCAGAATGGAGCGCGACGAGCTGATCCAGAAACTGGTGCTGGCTCACTACAGCCGCAACGACATCGCTTTTGAACGTGGGGCTTTCAGGGTGAGGGGCGACATCGTGGACATCTATCCCGCCTACCTGGAACACTGCTTGAGAGTGGAGTTTTTTGGCGATGAAATAGTAGCTCTCCAGAAACTGCATCCCATTTCCTATCAAGTGCTTGAGAGCGTGGAGAGCTATCCCGTGTATCCCGCTATCCACTTTATCATGAATGAGGACAAGATGCGCGGGGCACTGCAATCCATCGAACGCGAAATGGAAGAGCGGGTGAAGTATTATCTGGACAATCAACGCTATGTGGAGGCAGACCGGCTGAAACAACGCATCATGTTTGACCTTGAAATGCTCAGAGAATTGGGTTACTGCTCCGGGATCGAAAACTATTCCAGACACCTGACCGGCACTCCGGCTGGCTCTCCTCCATCCTGTCTGCTGGATTATTTTCCGGAGGATTTCATCTTTATCATCGATGAATCGCATGTCACTATCCCCCAGGTGCATGGCATGTATGGCGGAGATTTCACCCGCAAGAAAAACCTGGTGGAATACGGGTTCCGGCTGCCCTCCGCTTTCGATAACCGTCCCTTGCGCTTTGAGGAGTTTGAGCATTACCTGCGGCATGTGATCTTCGTTTCAGCTACACCGGCAAACTATGAACTGGAACTCACCAAGGGGGTCGTGGTGGAACAGGTGATCCGCCCCACCGGACTGGTGGACCCCGAAGTGGAGATAAAACCCATCAAACATCAGGTGGACGATCTCATCGCCCAGGTGAAAGAGCGTGTCGGAAAGGGACACAAGGCTCTGGTGATGACGCTCACCAAACGTATGAGCGAAGACCTGAGCACCTATTTGAACAATGCCGGCATCAGAAGCAAATGGCTGCACAGTGAAATCGACTCCATAGAACGCTCCAAAATCATCCGGGGGTTGCGCTTGGGTGAGTTTGACGTGATTGTCGGGGTGAACCTGCTCAGAGAAGGTCTCGATCTTCCGGAAGTGTCACTGGTGGCAATCCTGGATGCCGACAAGACAGGTTTTCTGCGCTCCGCGAGGTCATTGATCCAGATTTCCGGCCGGGCCGCCAGAAACGTGGAAGGCAAGGTGGTCCTCTATGCCGATGAGATTACCGACGCTATCGCCCAAACCCTGGAAGAGACCAATCGCCGACGGGTTAAACAACTGGCCTACAACGCGGAACACGGCATCACACCCCAAACCATCCAAAAGAGCATCGAACAGATTATGCAGTCCACCTCAATCGCGGAAGGATACGCTTCCATCGATGCCGACAAGGATGATGAGACCAAACCCTCCAAGGCTGACTTCAGCGAGTACCTGGAGATCGACAACCGCGATAAGCTGATCGCCCTGCTCAAAAAAGAGATGCAGCGCGCGGCGGCCAAACTGGACTTTGAAAGGGCCGCCGAACTGAGAGACAGAATAGCCGAGATGGAAACGGGGATTTAGCGTATGTGTAAGTTTCCCGCGGACTATGCATTTCCCGCAGATTACGCATATCTTTACGCGGATTGCGCAGATTATTATCAGGTTGAGATTGCAGGTGGTCTAAACCCGAAAGCTCTAAACCCCTAAAACCTTCACAACCTTATCCTTCAGCATCCCTGGGCTGATCTTTTTCATGCATTCAAAGTGGCCCAACGGGCAGTAATCCTGGCCGTGTAAAGTGCAAGGCTGACAGGGCAGGTCCGCGCATAGGACGATCGCTTTGGGATTCTGAGGCGCGAAACCGAGGCGGGGATGAGTGCTGCCAAAAATGGCGATCTGGGGCAAGTTTAGAGCAGCGGCCAGATGCATAGGTCCGCTGTCAGCACTGATGATCAGATCGCAGTGGCTCATCACAAGCGCCAGTTCCTCAAAGCTATAGCTTCCGCAACGGTTCTCGATTCGATCAGGCAAAGCCGTCATCAGCCTATCCGCTATCCTGGATTCTTTGAGGCTCCCCATCATCACAAAACTCCAGTCCACATCCGCGCGTTGAAAAAACTCCCGCCACTGCTGCTCCGGATACATTTTGGTAAGGTGGGCCGCTCCCGGAAAAATGCCGATCAGGCGCTTGCCGGGTATCACCTTAGGCATCCGCTCCGGGGCCAATGAGATATCCGGTAACCGGAGCTGAGGGGGTTTGAAGGAATCGGGTGCTATTCCGGTCAATCTGTCCAGAGCGGAATAGTAGAGCTGGACGGTGGAATTGATGGATTGATCAGATCGATGCGCCACGATAGCCTGACGGAGACTGCGTTGCTTGTCATATCTGAAGCGTTTCTTTGCTTTTGTGCCAAGTAGGATCAAGGTGCTGGCCAGCTTGCCGTGCAGGTCGAGAACCGCGTCGTAGCGATCTTTTCGAAGCTGGGCGAAGAAACTCAGGGTTTCCCCGAAAGGCAAGATCTTGATCGCGGGATCCATCATACGGACCAGAGCAACGTATTCCGGTTTGCAGACATAAGTAATCCCGCAGCCCGGATAACGGTCCTGAAGCTCCGCCACCACAGGCTGGGTGAGGATGATGTCACCCAGCGAGCTGAGACGGATAATGAGAAAGTTCATCAGAAGGGGGGGGAGCAGCAAACGTTCCCGTTTGCCGTGTCAATCGTCAGCCAGCACGATCTCTCTGGCCGCTTTGATGGCCTCCGGAATGCGGGAGGGATCTTTGCCACCGGCCATGGCAGAATCTGGTCTGCCGCCACCTTTGCCATCCAGAAAAGCTGCCACGGAGCCCACCAGTTTGCCGGCATGAAAGCGGCTGCCAAGTTTGGGGCCTGCCACGCAGAGGATGGAAACCTTGTCAGCCTGCGGTGCGAAGAGGAAGGCCACCAGATCGGGGGCCTTATCACGCAACGCATCTCCCAGGCCGCGAAGCTGCTCAGCGGTTTCAGCCTGTATTTCCACCGCCAGAAAACGGAACCCGTTCAGGTTTTCCGCCTGGGTCAGCAGTTCGTTCACCTGTTCGCCGCCTTGTTTGGCGCTCTGCTTCTTGAGTTCTTCTTCGAGCTCGCGGTTCTTTGCGATCAGGGCTTCCAGTTTGTCTTCCAGCAGTTTGTCGCTGGTCTTAAGCTTGCCGGCCATGCTGTGCAGCCTTTCCTGCCATGAGTTTACATAGTGGAGCGCGTGCGCTCCGGTGACGATTTCCAGCCTTCGGATTCCAGCCGCCGAGGAGCTTTCAGACAGCACCTTGAAGAGGCCGATTTCACCTGTGGCGCTCACATGGGTACCACCGCAGAGTTCTTTGGAAAAGTCCTGAACGCTCACCACTCTTACTTCGTCGCCATACTTTTCTCCGAAGAGAGCGATCGCGCCCTGTTGCCTGGCTGCTTCGATGGGAAGCAGATCAGTGCGGACCTGGCGGTTTTGCAGAATGACATCGTTGACCTGCTGCTCCAGCTTGTCTATTTCGTCCCTCGAGAGGGCTTTCAGATGGGTAAAATCGAAGCGGGCATATTCCGGAGCAACCAGAGAACCTTTTTGCTGCACGTGTTCGCCCAGGATATCTCTGAGGGCGCGATGGATGAGATGGGTGGCAGTGTGGTTGCGGGCAATTTCCTGCCGGCGGGCTTCATCTATCCTGGCATGCATGATTTGCGGGTGAGGTGCGCCTGAAATGATCCTGCCACTGTGGATAAACTCATCGCCCTGCTTGCGGACGTCTTCAATGCGGACCTGAAACTGCTCGCTTAGCAGCTCACCCGTATCCGCTATCTGGCCACCGGATTCCGCGTAAAAGGGTGTCCGGTCCAGTTGCAGATGGATTTTGCCGTCTTCCGAGATATGGTAACGCTGGATGTGGCAGTCACACTGATGCTGTTCGTAACCCACGAACTGAGTGGTGCTTAGCTCTTTCAAAACGATCCATTCGATGTCCTCGGTCTGAAGGCTGAATCTGGAGGCAGAACGCGCTCTTTGACGCTGATGTGTCATTTCGGCTTCGAAGCCCTCCAATTCAACTTTGAGGCCCTGTTCGGTAGCCAGGATGACTGTGAGGTCCAGAGGGAAACCGTAGGTATCATAGAGCATGAAAGCGTCTTTGCCGTCGATCGTATCGCCCTCGAGGCGTGATTTGATCTCCGCGAAGCGTTCCAGACCTGTATCCAGAGTGTGATTAAAGCGCTCTTCTTCAGCTTTGATGATGGTCTTGATGTATTCCTGTTTGCCGTTCAACTCGGTGTAATGATGCCCCATCACTGCTATGACGCTGTCCACCAACTGATGCAGAAAGGGTTCCGCGAAGCCCAGCAGTCTGCCATGCCGGGCCGCTCTTCTGAGGATGCGGCGCAACACATATCCCCTGCCCTCATTGGAAGGGAAACCACCGTCTGCTAAAGCGAAACAGAGGCAGCGGATATGATCTGCCACCACCCGGTGAGACACTCCCTTTTGGGGATCGTAGATCTGGCCGGATAGTTCCGCGACTCGCTCGATGATTGGCATAAAGAGGTCGGTCTCGTAGTTACTGCGTTTATCCTGAAGCACTTGAGTGATGCGCTCCAAGCCCGCGCCGGTATCCACAAAGCGGTTTTTCAGAGGAGAGAGACTGCGGTCCGCCTCTCTTTTATACTGGATGAAGACGAGGTTCCAGAGCTCGATGTATCGTGCGCAGCCGGCGTTTACGTCACAAACGTGACCAGGTATGTGGCTTTTATCGCAATGGCCTTCTCCGCGATCGATATGGATTTCGCTGCAGGGTCCGCAGGGACCGGTTTCACCCATTTCCCAAAAGTTGTCTTTGTCGCCATGGTAGCTGATGTGGCTGGGTTCGATGTCGGTTTGCGTTTTCCACAGCTCGTAAGCTTCCTGGTCTGTGTGATGGACCGTGGCGTAGAGCCGGTCTTTGGGCAAGCCCCACACGCCTGTCAGCAGTTCCCAGGCCCAGGAGATAGCTTCCTGTTTATAATAATCTCCAAACGACCAGTTGCCCAGCATCTCAAAGAAGGTGTGATGGTAGCCGTCCGTGCCAACTTCCTCGAGGTCGTTGTGTTTGCCGCCGGCGCGGATACATTTCTGGCTGTTTGCCGCTCGGGGATGCTCAGCGTCTCTGAGTCCAAGAAAAATATCTTTAAACTGGTTCATCCCGGCATTGGCGAAAAGCAAGGTGGGATCGTCCTGTGGGACGACTGGTGAGGAGGGCACAAACTGGTGTCCACGCTCCCGGAAAAAGTCTATAAAAGCCTGGCGGATATCTCTGCTATTCGGCACTGTGGTTGCTCTCCATGCCTTCGATCTCGTCGTAGTTCTCTATGATCCATTTCTCAGCGCTCCAGGCGGCAATGGCACCATCCGAAGTAGCAGTTACAACCTGACGCAGCACCGTGTGACGGATATCTCCCGCGGCATAAATGCCGGGAACGTTGGTATGCATGAATTCGTCGGTGAGCACAAAGCCCGCTGAATCAAGCTCTATGCGTGATTCCAGCAGTTCGTTGTTGGGCAGAATGCCCACGTAGATAAACACGCCATCGGCAGGGATGTAGCTGATCTCATTGGTCTTGCGGTTGTAAATCTCCAGCTTCTCGACCATAGCCTCTCCCTGAATCTCTTGCACCACGCTGTCCCAGATAAACTCCATTTTGGGATTTTTAAAAGCGCGCTGCTGGATGATCTGTTGAGCTCTGAGCTGATCGCGACGGTGGATTACTACTACCCTTTTGGCAAAACGGGTGAGAAAGATCCCTTCTTCAATAGCGCTGTCTCCACCACCAACCACCGCGACGACTTTGTCTCTGTACAAAGCGCCGTCACAAGTGGCGCAGTAGGACACTCCCCTTCCCGTAAAGCGTTCTTCGCCTGGCACGTTGAGGCGGCGCGGATGAGCTCCCGTGCAGATTATCACTGCTTTGGCGCGGTATTTGTCCTTGCCGGTCTCGATGATCTTGCATAAGCCCTCCATGCCCATCGCGGTAATCTCTTCGTCGTGAAACTCCGCGCCAAATCTGGCTGCCTGGGCCCGCATTCTTTCTGTCAGATCGAATCCTGATAGCGCATCTTCAAAGCCGGGATAGTTTTCCACTTCATCAGTCACAGTGATTTGTCCACCGATAAAAGCTCTTTCAAAGACAGCGGTCTTGAGTCCACCGCGGGCGGAATAGATAGCGGCACTCAATCCGGCTGGACCGGCACCGATGATGATGACATCGTAACGCATTATGTACCTCATTGTTGGATAATATATTCAATATCGGACTTGTCTTTTTGGACGCGGGAGCTTGTCAAGCGAAACGTGGAAATCCTCAAAAAAAGACTTGCCAGAAAAATGGCTTTCACGATACATGAACACATATTCATATAAGGAGCAAGACATGATTACGCCCTGTTTATGCAAAATGATAGATGACAAAGAGATAGAACAAGCCAGACGAGAACTTCCAGATGCCGGAACCATAGAACGGCTGCGGGATTTTTATCAGGTGTTTGCCGATGGGACCCGCTTGAAGATCTTGTATTTTCTCACCCGGCACGAGCTCTGCGTGGCAGATCTGGCCACGCTGGTGGAGATGGGCCAATCCGCGGTATCGCATCAGCTTAAAGTGCTCAGGCTGAGCCGGTTGGTCAAGGTCCGTAAAGACGGCACCACCTATTATTACTCTCTGGATGACGAACACGTGCGTTCCATTTTCGAAGTCGCGCTGGAACATGTCCACGAAGGGAGCTCAAGATGAGGACGCGGGAGTATGATATCCACAATCTCGATTGCGCTCACTGCGGCAATAAGATTGAATCAGTCGTAAACGAACTTCCAGGCGTCACAAACGCTCAGTTGGATTTTGTGAACAAACGTCTGATCGTCAGCTACAATGAAGACATTGAAAACGTCATCGAGAAGCTGAACTACCTGGCAAACTCCATAGAGCCGGGCGTGTCGATCACAGTAAAAGGAGACGCCGTTGAAGAAAAGAGCAGAGACCTCAGGTTTTGGCTGCCGCTCCTGCTGGGAGTGCTGCTGCTGATAATCTCTTACGGCGCAGGCCTGGCAGGAAGTATACGTGTGGCTTTGGGCCTGATCTCATGGCTGCTGGTGGGGCATAGAGTGTTGATCTCAGCGATCAGATCAATCGGCAAAGGGCAGGTCTTTTCCGAGCAGTTTCTGATGAGTGTCGCCACGGCGGGAGCTTTGTTTCTGGCTGAATACACCGAGGCCGCGGCAGTCATGGTGCTATATGAAATTGGTCAGTGGCTGGAGTCGCTGGCTGTGGCCAAATCCCGTTCCGCCATCAAAGGCATGTTGGCCATCAAACCTGACAAGGCCCACAAGCTTACTGAGGAAGGAACTGTGGATTGCAGCCTGGATAAAATTGAAATCGCAGACGTCCTGCTAATCTATCCGGGCGAGAGGGTTCCTCTGGACGGTGAGGTACGCAAAGGCAATTCCGCTCTGGATACATCCACTTTGACAGGAGAAGCAGCTCCCCTGGCTGTGGGAGCGGGCGATCGCGTCCTGGCTGGGACCCTGAATCTGGACGGTTTGATCGAGATGGAAGTGAGCTCGCTGGATGCCGAAAGCACCGTAAGCCGAGTCCTCAAGCTCATCGAGGAGGCCAGCACGCGCAAATCTCCCAGCGAAAGGTTTATCACCCAGTTTGCCAGATACTACACTCCTGCCGTGGTGGCAGCGGCGCTGCTGGTGTTTCTGGTTCCTACTCTGCTGGGCTGGCCGGCTTCAGTTTGGCTGAAGCGCGCTCTGGTGTTTCTGATCGTCAGTTGTCCCTGCGCGCTGGTGATCTCAGTGCCGCTATCTTATTACGTGGGAATCGGTAAGGCTGCCCGCAAAGGGATTGTCTTCAAGGGCGGAGTCTATCTTGACGTGCTGAGGAAGGTGAAGACGATGGTCTTTGACAAGACCGGTACTCTCACCACCGGCGAGCTGAAGATCGACAAGCTCGTTACTCCGGAAGATGGAAGCCCAGAGCTCCTGATCGACACTATCTACCGCTGTGAATACACCTCCAATCATCCCTTCGCCAAAGCGGTTCGCCAGGCTTACACAGCCGACTATGACAGCGCGATGGTAAACGCCTATTCCGAATATCCCGGCAAGGGAGTATTGCTGCTCTATGGAGAGGAGCGTCTGATAGCAGGATCTCCGGTGTTTATGAAAGAGCAGGGATTCATCGATCTGATTGACAGCGATGGCATGAGCGCCGTCCATGCCGTCAAGGACGATATATATCTGGGATGCATGAGCTTCACGGATGAATTGCGCCCTGGCATGAAGGCTGCTCTGAGTGAATTGCGCGGCCGGGGTGTGAACAAAATGATCATGCTTTCCGGAGACCGGGAAGCAAAAGCCCAAGCCCTAAGTGAAGAACTCGGACTAGATGCCTGGGCGGCGGAACTGCTACCCCATCAGAAGATTGAGCAATTGGAAGCGACCATGGCAGGCTCGACAGGCCTGACGGCCTACGTGGGTGAGGGCATGAATGACGCTCCCGCCCTGGCAAGAGCGGACCTGGGTATCGCCATGGGACAGATTGGCAATCCCGCTTCGATCGAAACCGCCGATGTGGTTTTGCTTCAAGACCGTCCCGCTCAGCTTGTGGAAGCTTTCAAACAGGCCCACGAAACCCATCGTACCGTGAGCCAAAACATCATCCTGGCCCTGGGGATCAAGACTCTGGTGATGGTCTTAGGAGTCAGTGGCATCAGTGGACTCTGGGAAGCCATTATCGCGGATGTCGGTGTGACCCTGTTGGCCGTGCTGAATGCCACCCGTCATGGGATTAATATATCCCGCAGATGACGTTATTTTTCCCGCAGATATCGCAGATAGCATCTTGACATAGCACACAGATTCAACAGATTCTTGATAAAAGAAGTTGAGAAGGCCTGGTACTAAAACCCTCTCTAGCTTCTAAACCCTCTTGATAAAATCTGTGTAATGCGATCAATCTGGGTGCTATAATCCGCGCAATTTGCATTTTAATCTGCATTATCTGCGGGAAACCAAGCAGTCCAAACACGCCGGGCTTGACAAAAAAGCATACTTCAGTTTCGGGTCTCAGAAGCTGGATCAGAGGAGATTGCGGGCTTGATGGTCCGCGCCGACTGAAGTCAGCGCTACGACCGGCTAAAGCCAGTGTTACGAACGGCTGATGCTATTGTTAGATATGGAGATATCATGAATATAAAGATTACTTTACCAGACGGTTCCCAAAAGGAATACCAGCAGCCCGTTTCGGCCTTACAGGTGGCCAGTGACATTTCACCTCGCCTGGCGGACGCGGCAATTTGCGCTGAAGTAGATGGCAAGCTCCGCGACCTCGATCATCTTATCGAACAGGATGCCGATCTGATACTGCATACCTTCAAGACCAGCGCCGGCAAAGAGATTTACTGGCACAGCACTGCTCACCTCATGGCCCAGGCTGTCAAACAACTTTTCCCAGGCGTCAAAGTCACCATCGGTCCCGCCATCGAACAGGGTTTTTATTATGACTTTGATCGCGATGAACCCTTTACGGATGAAGATCTTGTCAAGATTGAAGAGTGCATGAAAGAGCTCAGTAAATCCGATCTGCATTATCAGCGCAGGGAACTCAGCAAAGCCGAAGCCATGGAGAAATTTGCTGAAATGGGAGAGGACTACAAATTGGAAATCCTCTCAGAGATTCCTGATACAGATACCATTAGCACCTACCAGCAGGGGGATTTCATCGATCTATGCCGCGGACCCCATATCTCCAGCACCGGCAAGATCAAAGCCGTCAAACTCTTAAAGACATCCGGCGCTTATTGGCGCGGCGATGAAAAGAACAAGATGCTCAAACGCATCTATGGCATCTCTTTCCCCTCCAACAAAGAGCTGGCCGAATATCTGGACTTTTTGGAGCAAGCCGCCCTGCGGGATCACCGCAAGCTGGGCAAAGACCTCGATCTCTTTTCCATCAACGACGAAGTGGGCGCCGGGCTGGTGCTCTGGCATCCCAACGGCGCCATGATCCGTCACCTCATCGAGGCCTATTGGAAAGACGAACACCTGCGCCGCGGTTATGACCTAGTCTACACTCCCCACATGGGACGCAGCAATCTGTGGCAGACCAGCGGTCACCTCGGCTTTTATAAGGAAAACATGTATTCCGCCATGGAAGTGGAAGACCAGCAATACTATATAAAACCGATGAACTGCCCCTTCCACATCTCCATCTATAATGCCGGCCACCATAGCTATCGGGAACTGCCTATCCGTCTGGCGGAGCTTGGAACCGTCTATCGCTATGAGCGATCAGGCGTCTTGCATGGTCTGATGAGGGTGCGCGGCTTTACTCAGGACGACGCTCACATCATTTGCCGGCCCGATCAACTGGATGAAGAGGTGGAAAAGCTGATCATCTTTTCTCTGGACATGCTGCGTCATTTCGGCTTTCAGGAATTCCTCATCTATCTCAGCACCAAGCCTGAATCTTCCGTGGGAGAGCAGGGCGACTGGGACAAAGCCACTCAGAGCCTCGCGAACAGCCTCGCCAAGCTGGACCTCAAGTATGACGTCGATGAAGGCGGCGGAGCTTTTTATGGCCCCAAGATCGACATCAAGATCAAGGACGCCATCGGTCGCGCCTGGCAGTGCACCACCATCCAGTTTGACTTCAATCTGCCCCAACGCTTTGACATGCAATATATTGGCTCAGACAACACTGCCCACCGTCCCTATATGATCCATCGCGCCGTGCTGGGTTCCGTGGAGCGCTTCTTTGCCACGCTACTGGAATATCACGGCGGTAATCTGCCTTTGTGGCTGTGTCCCAAACAGATAAAGATCATTCCTATCACGGACGCTCAGTTCGATTACGCTCATAAGCTCAGCGAGAAATTCGCTCTCTTGGGGTTCCGCTGTGAGGTGGACAACCGTAATGAGAAGATCGGCTACAAGATTCGCGAAGCGGAGATGAAAAAGATCCCCTACATGTGCGTGATCGGCAAGAAGGAAGAGGAAAGCGGAGCGCTGACTCTGAGACGCCATACCGAAGGCGATCTGGGAGTGATGAGCTTTGACGAAGCCGTAAAACTCATCAGGGAAAAGGGATAAGAGGATCAGACATTTCGTGAACATCAAAGCCGGAATCGTTCAGGAACTCAAAACTGAAGCCGACGCCATCCTCAAGATGGCCGCCCGCCTTGATGAACAGGCTGTGGAGACGGCCTTTGAGCTGCTAAGTGGTTGTGAAGGCAAGGTGGTGCTCACCGGAGTGGGGAAGACCGGCATCATAGCCCGCAAAATATCCGCCACCCTGGCCAGCACAGGTACCGCGTCCATCTTTTTGCATGCCGCGGAAGGGATTCATGGCGATCTGGGCATGATCCAAAGCTCAGATGTCGTAATTGCAATTTCCAACAGCGGTTCCGGCACGGAACTTATCTCAATCATCCCATTTTTAAAGTTTATCGGCACTCCGCTGATAGCTTTCACAGGCAACATGAATTCCACTTTGGCCGAAGCGGCTGACGTGGCCCTGGACTGCAGCGTTCCTCAGGAGTATGAGCCTCTTGGAATGGTGCCAACCTCCAGCACGACAGTGGCTTTGGCCCTCGGAGACGCGTTTGCCATCGCGCTTCTGAAGAGCCGCAATTTTAGCCTCAACGATTTTGCCCGCTTCCATCCAGGCGGCAGCATCGGCAAGAAGCTCATCCTGAAAGTAAGCGATTTGATGCATTCCGGCCCGGAACTACCTGTAGTGGAGGGCTCCGCTTCCATGAAAGACGCCATTCTGGAAATGACTTCCGGAAAGCTTGGCTGCACGGCCGTTACCGATGCAAAAGAGATTCTGCTGGGCATTTTGACCGATGGAGACCTGCGCAGGCAACTGCAGATCCATCCTGATGGCCTCTTAAATCTGCCGGTAAGGGAGTGCATGACCCCCAACCCCAAAAGACTGCGTCCCACTGATCTGGCAGTTTCAGCTTTGCGCCTGATGGAAGACCACTCCATCACCATGCTGCCGGTGGTCGACGATCAGGACAAGGTGTTGGGGATGTTGCACATGCACGATCTGGTGAGGGCTGGAGTAGTATAACCCAGCGCGCAGACTTCCATTTTTCCTGCTACTTCAGAAATCTCCTGATCCAATGAGAACCCCAACAAACGTCAGAGAAAGCGGAGAAAGCAGAGAAAACAGAAGCTTCAATACAATGAGGAATGAGAAGATGTGCATTGTAACACGGGCTCTGAGCTTGCGCGAAAGCACCTCTTGGAGTTCAAAGCCCCTGGATAAGATATGCGTTTATCTCATTGTCTGGCGGGGCATTGGACTTACGTGCAGTGCATCGGAGGAGTCTTTTCTCGCGGGTTTGCTGGTTGAAGTCCAAGCGGCCCGTAAACTCGTTGTCATGCATAGCTTTATCATGGCCGCTTGAACTCCAACGGCACCTCTGGGAGTTCAAAGCCCCTGGATAAGATATGCGTTTATCTCATTGTCTGGCGGGGCTTTGGACTTCAAGCAGTACATCGGAGGAGTCTTTTCTCGCGGGTGTACTGGTTGAAGTCCAAGCGGCCCGCAAACTCGTTGTCATGCATAGCTTTATCATGGCCGCTTGAACTCCAACGGGTCGATAAACTCCACCCTCTTTCTCCAATCCCTCCCATAACTTGCCGTTGAGATGCCGTGCGACCGGAGGCGATTTTCGGCGGAGAGCCCACGGCATCGCGAGGACGGCTAAGCGGCAAGGATAAACGGGCGGCAAATCATTCAGCAAGATAGGTATCCGATTTCGCCCTTACCGGTGGAACGGATGCCTGCCCTGATATAGCCCAAGGCATCCCCAATGTTATAGGGGATGGGTAGGGGGAGCTCCGCTGGGCCAAAAGGGAAACGAATCAGGGCGCGCTTAGCGTGTCTTCATTCCAAACAGAAAGCGCCGGCGGTCAAACCACCAGCGCTATTCTTATGTGAGGTGTGATATTTATTTCATCATCAGCATCTTACGGCTCTGGAAATGGCTGCCGTCTGAAAGGCGGTAAAGATAAACACCAGAGGCCACATCCTGGCCGTTGGCGTCCTTTCCGTTCCAGATCAGGCTATGGTTCCCGGCTGGAAGTTTTCCCTCATGGAGGGTCTTGATCCGCTGGCCTTTAAGGTTGTAGATTTCGAGGCTATAATGCCGATCGGGATCTGCGGTGCTGAATTGGATGGCCGTGCTTGGATTGAAGGGGTTGGGATGATTCTGTCCCAGTCTGAATCCCGCGGGTGGAGGCGCGGTGGGATCATCGTTGGCCACCGTCTCGTTGGAGATTTTTTGCGCGTACAAGCCCAGAATCTCGGTTTTTCCGCTGGAACGTCCGTCCGCCCAAATCGCGAAGGCGTGGTTGTTCATGCTGGTCAGTTTGGGCTCATACTGAGCTTTACCGGCGGCGCAGACGATATCTCCTCCAGGGCTGCCCGCGAAGGTGCCATCGCCATTGATGTATTTGTAATAGATATCGGATTCGAGGGCCAGATATTCTGTCCAGGCCACAGCGATCCCATTGTTGTCAAAGGACGCGAAAGTGGGATTGGTCTGCGAGCTGTCTTTCTGCACCACATAATAGCCAAGGTTGCCCCAGAGGGGGTTTCCATCCAGGCTATAGCGATGGGCGATGATGTCGTGCATGCCGTTGATGTTTTCGCACCAGGCGAAGGTGATCAGGTCTGTGCGTCCATCGGTGAGGATGACGGGTTTTTCCTGCTCGCGGCCATAATCAGCCAGGTTTACACCCAGGGGGTCCCAAAGCCTTTGCGCGGTGGCGGAAATGTGCTGTCCGTAATAGTTTGACACCCAGTCTTCACGTTGATCTCTCCACATCACAAAGAGCCCCTGATCTGTCCTGGCAGAGGTGGGAACCATCTGTACGGTATCGAAACTATTATGAGTGGAAGCTCGTAAGCCTTCAGCAGGCCAGCCTGGCAGAGGATCTCCATTGGCGTCAACCAGCTTCACGTAGATGCTCTGGGTGCCGTCCATGGGATTGTAGCGCTGCCAGACATAGTAGCTGTCGCGCATGTCAAAGATCACGCACTCGTTGTTGAGTTCGGCAGTGGCAAGATCGGAGATGATCTTGCCGTTGGGTCCCCACATCTTCTGGCCGTTTTGAATTCTCTGGCCATAGACATGATAATAGAAGCCTGTGCCCACCTGATCATAGTTTGACCAGCCGACGTAGAAGCTGTTGGTGGCCTGGTCGTAGCTGATGAAAGGATCTTTCTGGCGGAGGGGAGAATTCTGCGTGAGTTCCATGCCTGTATCGCCCCAGAGTTTTTCCCCGGTGGGAGACAAGAGCTGCAGATAGATTTTGGGGTTGTCGTGGCGTTTATCTTCCCAGGCTACAGCAATATGGCCATCAGGAGTGACAGCGGCGGCCGGAGTAACCTGATGCTCTCCAGTGGAAGCAGTCACGGGGCGACCGTTGGTCTCGAGGTCAACGCTTCCATCGGGATTGAGGTATTGGAAGAAGATCTGATAGCCGAGGTTGGCGAAACGGGTATCCTGCCAGATGATAGCGGTATCATCTGCCCTGGGCAGAATCAGGTAGTTTTCCAGAGGAGTGTCGCCACTGAGGCCCCAGAAAACTTCCCGGCCATTCTGTTCCAGAAGAGGGGTGCCGGATGAATCTAAAACCTGATAATAGATGCCCACGCTGCCGTTGCGGATATCCATCCAATTCACATACACGTGGTTACCAGAGAACTTGACCAGGCTGCCGTTTTGAGTGTTTCCAGCGGTGCAAACTGCCCTGCCGTTTACTTCCCACAGGGCCGTCCCGGAGGCATTGAGATGCTGGGCGTAAATATCGTCGTTGGGGGTGTTGCCGTTGCGCAGATCATCCCAGACCACATAGCAGCCGCCCGCTCCGTCGGAAGACATACGAGGCCCGATCTGAGCAAACTCGGCCACGCACAACTGGATGCCCGCGGCTCCCCAAAGGACATTGCCCGCGGAGCTGATTTTCTGGGCAAAAAGATCGGGGTCCTGATTGTCGAGCCGGTGATCTTCCCAGATAATAATAGCCCCGTTGTCACTGGTGGCAACGATGCGGGGGTTTAGCTGAGGGGTGAAATTGGGGGTCCCCGAATCTCCATAGACGACCGCGTGCTGACCCCAAACCATTTGCCCGTTGATGTTCACTTTTTGGGCCAGGATGTCGGGATCGTCATTGGTCTGATCTTGCCAGGTGTAGATGAACTCTGAGTTGCCAATCGAGGCCATGCGTACTTTGCCCTGGTTGCCAGTCCCGGTAGCCAACGCGAGAGGCTGGGTCCAGGCCATGGTGCCATCGGGCAAAAAGCGCTTTACATAAATATCTTCATTACTGGAATAGGTGTGAGTGTAGCCGATCATCATGCCACCTTGCCCATCAGGAAGCATGGTGTTTTGGATTTCGTCTCCAATCCCGTCCGCGATGGGGATGCCATTTACAGACCAGACCGGGGCCCCGGTTGCAGAGAGGCGCTGGCCAAAGAGGTCTTTGCTGGGATTGCGGGAATCCATCCACACGATGTAAACGCCGCCCGCGTTATCAGGTTCCATATTGAGCGAAAGCTGAACTCCCGGGACCACGCAGACAGGTACTCCCCCGGTTTGCCACATCAGCTGGCCATCGGCATTTACCTTCTGGGCATACACGCTGCCATCCAGGTCATCGCTAAAATCAATCCAGGCGATCACATAGTAGTTGTCGCTGGTACGCGTGACGACGGGATCTTCCTGCCGGTCAGGCTTACCATCCACCAGGAGGGGTTCACCCCACACCATGTTACCCTGAGCGTCCACTTTCTGAGCCCAGAGATCACGCTCGCCAAGTTTGGTATCCGACCATACATAGATCGCTCCTCCATCATGAGTTTCGATCCCGGTACGGAACCATTCTATGTTCACACCCTGACGGATGGGAACCGCGTCTGGCCATACCAAAGCGGCATATGAAACCGCGATCAGGCCAAGTAGGGTCAGTATCAACGCGAGTCTTCTCACGTTTCCTCCTTATTTTCTATTGATTTATTAGTTTTACCGGAACTGGAGATACCAGTTCCGCCCTTCATGGATGCAATAATCCTTCCAAAGCGGGAGCAGTGTTTAATCCTGGGAGTAAACTGTCCTGCCCCTGACTATGCAGCGGGAGGTCGTAAACTCCGCTCCATAGAAAAACAGACTCGATAAAAGCCCGGCATCTAAGCTGTGTCCGTCAGGTATCCTGAACACGCACAAATCAGCGTCTTTCCCAAGCTCCAACGACCCGATTCTTTCCTGCCAGCCCAAAATCGCAGCGGAAGCCATGGTCAAATGCCACAAGAGGCGTGGAGGCGAGAGGGGACAGGCAGATTGGCGGTAGTTGGCCATCTGGGCATGATGTGGCATGCTGAGCGTGGTTCCAGCCCCGACGTCGCTTCCCAAGCCGATTCTGAGCCCAGCGTCCCACAATCTCTGGTAGGGAAACTCGCCACTCTTTAGGAAGAAATTGGAATCCGGGCAGTGGGCAATAGCCGTCTGAGTTTCTGCCAGAATCGCGATTTCCTCTTCCGAGAGGTGGATGGCGTGGCCCATGATGGTGTGGGGGCCAAGGATTCCCAGATCGGCATAGACCTGGGTGTAGGAAGCTTTGCCAAACAGCTCCTTAACCCAGGCGATTTCATCTTTGTTCTCTGATAAGTGGCTCTGGATAAAGGCACTTTGAGCAGAGGCGTATTCACCGATGAGCTTCATAAGTTCAGTGGAACAGGTGGGGGCGAAGCGAGGGGTGAATATATAGTCCAGCAGGGTTGAGCGGTCATGCCATCGCTCGCGGAGGGCCACGCTGTTCTCATAGGCATAGGAAGTATCATGCAGCAAGGCATCCGGGCTGTTGCGGTCCATGAGGGTCATGCCGATCAAAGCTCTCGCTCCCAGCTCTTCCGCGACTTCAAAGGCCGCTTGGCAGGCCTGCCGGAATGGGGCAGTGTAGATCACGGTGGTAGTGGTGCCGGCGGCAAAGAGAGCCCGAAAAAAGTCCTTAGCGATCTCCAGAGCGTAATCCGTGTGGGCTGAAAGGGCCTCAGCAGGAAATATGTGCTTTTCCAGCCAGGGCAGAAGCGCAGGTTCAAAGCGCCCCCTGGCCCGGTATTGGGAAAGGTGGACGTGAAGATCGATAAACCCTGGCAACGCAATGCAATCGAGCGCGCTCTCAGCGTCCCGGTCTAGAGTGAGGTCATAAGGTCTGAGGGCTGTAATGACACCATCATCGTAAGCGATCACGTGATCAGCCAGAAATTCGGCCCGATCAGGTGAAACGGGAGTGATGAGGTTAGTTCTGATCTTGGGCATGTTGTATCAATTCAATCCCGGTTACTGCTGCTGTCCCGATGCCAAAATGAAGCTCCGGAGCGTTTTGCGAGCATGTTCCCCTGGCGGAGTTGAGTTCCCGGATCAAGGTACTGGAAGTCCCGTTTTCATGCAGGAGTGAAACCTTGACTCTGCTGCCAAAAGCAGGGCTGTTGGGGTTTTGAGCATAATCACGCGGCTCGTTTACGAGCTGGATGGCGTCTCCATTCCAAACCGGCTTTACAAAGATCGCTTCATTGACGGTGGGAGTGGCGTTGTAGAGAATCCTGGTGCCGTTTCCGCTGCCTACCACGAGGTCCAAAAGGCCGTCACGGTTGAGATCTCCACAGGCATTGCCCCAACCGTTGTAAACTCGGGCCCCAGAAAGCCAGGTGATGTCTGTGAATGTGCCATCGCCGTTGTTTTTATATAGATAGCTACGATCATTCTCATACACGGAAGTGATGAAGAGGTCCAGCCAGCCATCGTTGTCGGCATCAAACCAGAGAGGATCGGAGTGCAGTTCGTCCCATGTGATCCCCGCCGTTTTTGTGACATCGGTAAAGCTGTGAAAGCTAAAAGTGCGGTCGCCGATGCGATAGTCCGCGGGACCATCGTTGCGGAGCAGCATGCTGACATCGGATATATCTAAATAGCGGGGATGAGCAAGATTGGCGATGAAGAGATCGAGGTCTCCGTCGTTATCATAATCTCCCCAGTCGGCCCCAATCGAATGACCATAGTATCCCTGTTTATAGCTTCCGGCAATCCCCGTGCTAAAAGCTTGGTCCTCAAAGCCGTCCGCTGTGTTCACAAAGAGAAAATTGCGGTTTAGGCGGTAGTTTGTGACCAGAATGTCGGTGCGTCCATCGTCATTGAAATCGGCAGGGGCCACTCCTCTGCCTGCCAGGCCAGGATTGTCTGTATCCGCGGCTGTTCTAAAACCGAGTTCCTTTCCCCGTTCTGAGAAATAACCTGCCTCATTCAGCCAGAAATAATCTGGGAATCCCTTTCTCTCCATCCATTTCTCGTAATTGGCCACATATAAAGAGGGGTAGCCGTTCATCTTCACATCAATCCAGGCTGCGGCTTCGGAAGGGAAGCCGTCATCGATATCTCCGGCCCGTTCATTGACATTGATAAAGCGAAGGCCCTGATGGTTTTTCATGAGCGCGTCGCCGATACCGTCCGTGCCGTGGGAAATGCTGGCAATATCCAGCCACCCGTCTTTGTTGAAGTCCGCCCAGATGCCTCCGCTGCCTGGACGTGAGGCCAGATTGAGGCTGTCGCTGAGGTCACAAAACTCCAGACCGAGCTGATTGCGATAGAGACGCGAACCGTTGAAGAGCAGGTCCAACCAGCCATCATTGTCATAATCCGCGATCGCAATCCTGGTAAACCGCTGGTCCTCGAGTCCCAGGGCACGGGTAGAGTCTTCAAACACGATCCCATTGTAGTTCATCAAAGCTCTGCTCCACTGCGAGAGGTTTTGGGTGATTCCGAGCTCCCGATGGATCTTTCCAAGGGCCTCAAGAGCTTCCTGGTCAAAACGTTTGCGGGGAGCCCCTTTGATCAGGCAGTTCAGATAGTGACGAGCGGTTTGTTCCTGGTAGGGAGGCACTTTGACGAGCGCGTAGAGGCCAGCTTTCAAATACTCGAGCCTGGCCTGTTCGCCCTGATCGTTGTCCTTAAACTGGATAGAATCGGCCATCGCAAGCAAGGAAGCAAGTTCCGGAGGGGGGAAATAGAACCGCTCTTCAGGATAGCCAGAAGCAAGCTCTTTCAGCTTCAAATAGCGCAGCGTCAGCTGTTCGCAGGCGAGGGTGTTTTTCCAGTGCTCCGGATCATAGAGATTGAACAGCAGTTCGATGGATTCATTATTCGCCCGCAGGGAATCCGCGAGTGCCAGATACCTTTCCACTCTGGGGAGGATTCGTTCCAAAGATTGCTCTCCTGCCTGGCGATATGTCTTGCTCATGATGATCTGAGCTGAGATCATAGCGTGGGCGGGACTCAGGTCACCACATCGGGCAATGAGACTGTCCGCGAGGCTTGTATTTGATTGCTTGAGAGAATGATAAAGCTTGTAGTAATAGGAATAGTGGCTGTAGCGCGAGCGGGGAAAGGCAGTCTCAAATTCGTCTATCATGAACAGGGCCAGGGAATCCGATCTCTCCACCGCGAAGGCATCAACGCTTTCCTTGGCGAAGGCTTCTATATAGTCGTTATAGCTCTCAAGCTTGGTGACTTGAGCGAAGAAAAGGCTGTCCGCGATTCTGCCAGCCGCGTGGACCAGGCTGAGACTATCGGCCTGAGAAGCAAAGCGCAACTCCAACTCTTTGAGCATATAGTATTTGAGGATGGGGTGAGTGGGCGTTTCCATCCTGAGCCAGTCTACGGCAGCGCTGAGATCACGATATCCCACCGAAAGTCTGTAAAGGCATTTGGCCTCCAGGGCCGCTAGATTGCCCCTCCGGGCAAATTCCAACAGCATTTTCAGAGTGGCCTCGTTGGTCTCCTTAGCGAATACGAGTGAATCCGCTTGAGAAGCGTAACTTTGCAAGGTGCTCTGATCGGTTCGGTTGATCAGAAAATCCAGGTCTTCCAAGCTGAGAGCGGCCCCAGCGGTCGATAGCAGGATGATGCTGATCATCAGCAAAATGGCTTTCATAGCTAATCCTCCAGTTCCTTTAACAAGGTGGCAATATCCTCCGGGCTAAACAGGTAAGTGCTATTGCAGTAATGACAGACGGGCTCGATGCCGTCTCTCAGATCCCGAAGCTCATCCATTCCCAAAGCCAGCAAGGACCTGGCAAAACGTTCCTTGGAACAATTGCAGCGGTAGCTGACAGGGTGAGCGGGCTTAAGGGTGTAATCCATACCCTTAAATACAAAACGGTCGAAGATATCCTGCAGGCCCAAACCCATATCCATCAGATCTGAGAGGTTGGGTGTGAGATTCAGATTGTGGATCAGCGCTTCAGCCTTGTCAGGATCTGCAAAAGGCAGCTGTTGAATCACAAATCCTCCGCAGGCCCTGATCTGGGCTTCCCGGTCCACCAGAATTCCCAGCGATACCGCGCTGGGCACCTGTTCCGACTGCAGATAGAAATGGGCGAGGTCTTCCGCGATCTCACCGGTGACCAGTTCGGTGGAACCCATCCAAGGAGAGGTGCCCGGCAGTTGTTTGATCACAGTCAGGGTGCCGTTGCCCAACTGCTTGCCGGGGAGAAAGTTGGCTTGGATGGCATCAAGCTGGAGAGAGGGGTTGCGGATATACCCTCTCAATTGGCCATAATGGTCGCAAATTACCAAACCGCCTTCCAGAGGACCGTCTCCGTCTACTCTGACACTCACTTCGCCGTTGTCGCTTTTTAGGTCAAGACTCAGGAGCGCCGCGGCGCAAATCATCTTGCCCATCAGGATGGTGGCGATTGGAGACAGGTCGTGCAGATCACGCGCCCGCTGAGCCGTTTCAGTGGCTTCCACGGCGAAGATCCTGAAGCTGTCGCTGAGGGCCATTCCGCGCCAGAGAAGATCACTCACCGTGGCATCCAGTCTTTGCTGATAAGAGTGCCGGGATAGTACATGGAGAGAATGTCTGGATAGCTCCATCCCGATCTTGCCAGGCGTAAAACTCCAATTTGGCACATACCTACTCCGTGACCAGCACCTTTGCCTTTAACCACGATTGTGGAGCCGGAACTGGCTAAATAAAAAAAGGAAGACGGCAAGCCGCCAAAGGCCTGACGGATTTTGTACTCAGAGTCCAAAGTGACAGATTTGCTGCCTGTGAAGCGCATTTGTAGAATCCTGCCGGAATGGCCTCTTTTGATTATCTCGATTTTACTGAGCTTTGTGAGCCCGAGATTGGATGCGAGGCGGGTCCTGGAGATTTCTCTTTTCCACTGCAGGGAGGATTTTTCCCAGTTGCTGGCTTCCGGATCATTGAGTTTGGAGTCCAGCCATAACCGCGCTCCACTTTCGGTGCTTAGATCAAGGCTGTCCGCAGCTTCTATGCAGGTGATTCCCATCAAATGCGAGATAGGCGCGCCTTTCCAGATATTGGCAGAGGAGTCGGTTTTTCCACCGCAAGCGCTGTGATAGGTGGCATCGGCGATTCTTCCGTTGCTGATCAGGACTTCATGTTCCGTGGCCTGGACGGCGGTAATAATGTTGGCGTTGGAAAGATGCTGCCCTTTATATACCTGGCAGTGGGTGCTGTTGCAGAGGTCGTAGCCATCGCCGTTGTGACGATTGTAGAGCAGCAGACTGACAGCGTGGGTGCGGGCAGCGATTGCCTGAGTTTTTAGCGCTTCAAGGGGAGCGCTGCTGCCAATCTCGTTTTGGATGACGCCGCCGACGTAGTTTTCCAAAGTGAGAAAATGAGTGATGACCAGCTTTTCACCGATCGCTTTGATGACAAACTCACCTCCAAAGGCCAGATTAAGGCCGCCGATCTGGATATCCCGATCGCTCTTGATCCTGAGGGGAGTCTCGAAATAGTGCTCGTTATTGCCAGCCAGGACTTTAACTGTGGCGTTGAGCATAGGGATCGCCTGCACCTGAGATCTGGGAATCCCAAGCTCTTCGGCATAGCGTTGCGCGGTGGCCTGGGTATTAAAGGAATCTGGTTCAAAGATAAGCTTTTCCTTCTTTAAGGCGAGCTTCCCATCTATCCAGTTGTAGCTCTGCCGCATGGCAAAATCTCCGTCATCGCTTGCGGCTGTCAGAGGTTCGACTCTGTTCAACAGACCCCAAAAGGGTAGTTTGTCCCAATTCATGAAACTGAGTTTGAGATTGCCCTCCACCTGTTTGGAGATGGGAGAACCGATCTCTGTGATCGTGAAGACAGGTGTTCTGGCGTCCCGGCTTTTCATTGCTATCTGAGTGCCGCTGTCCAGAAAAACCTCCAACCACAACTGCCCATCGATGAGCTCCGCGGCATTGGCCTGGGTGGCAATCCCCAGCATCGTCACAAACAGGACCAGGCGGAACAGAAAGAGGGGTTTCATCGCTACCTTACTTGATCACCGAACCTGGCAGACAAGGATCCTGGGGCCCCACAACGGTGAGAGTGCCTTCAGAGTGGACTGCCAGGATCATCCCGCGGGATTCGATGCCTCTGATCTTGCGAGGTTCCAGATTGACCACCATGGCCACCGATAGGCCAAGCAACTGCTCCGGCTCGTAGGATTCCGCGATGCCGGCCACCAGTTCCCTGACCTCGCTTCCGATATCCACTTTCAGACGCAGAAGCTTGTCGGTTTTGGGGACCCTGGAAGCTTCTAAAACTTTGGCAACTCTGATATCCAAAGCACTGAAATCGTCATAAGTTATCGAGGGCTTGAGAGCGTCGCCCGCGGGCTTTGAGGCCGTGTGAGCGTTTTGCAGTTTTGTCAGTTGGGCTTCCACCTGCTCGTCTGTGACCTTGCTGAAGAGGGGATGGGTGTCATGCAGAGTGATTGCCAAATCATTGTGCAAATTGGCATCTTCCCATGTTGCCGTTTCAGGCAGTCCCATCATCTGTCTCAGTCTGTTCATCGATCCTGGCAGGATGGGATACAACGCGATGCTGATCATGGTAAGCAGATCGGCACATACTCGCAGAGTCTCAAGCACGTGTTCTCTGTCTTCTTTGATGGCGGCCCAAGGTTTCCGCTCGTCAAACCAGCGGTTTCCAAGCCTGGCGATATCCATGATCAGGCGGGTGTTTTTCTTCACCTGATACTCCCGGAAGCCTTCATCTATTTGCTTCAGCAGGGCTTCAGCCTCCTCCAGAACGGATCGCGCGGCTGCGGAATAGCTAATGGGGGGTATGATACCATCGAAGTTCTTGACGCTGAAAGCGAAAACGCGGTTGGCCAGATTGCCCAGCACGTTGTTGAGCTCGCCGTTGATCCTTAGCTGGAAGTCTTTGAAGGAGAAATCACTGTCTCCTTTTTCAGGAGCGTTGACGGCCAGATAGTATCTCAGAAAGTCACCGGGAAAATCTTTGGCAAACTCGTCCACCCAGATAGCCCAGTTGCGGCTGGTGGAGATCTTTTGCCCTTCCAGGTTCATAAATTCGTTGGCCGGGATGTCGTGAGGAAGGCAGTATGTCTGATTTTGTCCCATCAGCATGGCTGGCCAGATCAAGGCATGAAAGATGATATTGTCTTTGCCGATAAAGTGGATCAGTTGAGTCTCGGGATCCAGCCAATAGTCCTTCCAGCGATCAGGTTGACCCTGATTGAGGGCCCATTCCACCGTGGATGAGATATAGCCTATAGGCGCGTCAAACCACACATAGAGCACTTTTCCCTCTGCTTCAGGCAAGGGGACGGGAATTCCCCAACTGAGGTCGCGGGTGATGCTGCGCTCTATAAGCCCCTGGTCCAATAGGTTAAGCATAAAATTGCGGACGTTTTCTTTCCAATAATCTTTGTGAGCTATCCACTCTCTGAGCTGCTCCCGAAAGTCATCCAGCTGGATAAACCAGTGTTTGGTATCACGGACAACCGGCATGTTGCCACAGATCTTGCACTTGGGATCGATGAGGGTGACCGTGTCATAGATTTGACCGCAGGCGTCGCACTGGTCTCCTCTGGCACCGGTGGCTTTGCAGCGTGGGCAGATGCCCTCCACGTAGCGGTCCGGGAGATAGCGTTTGTCGTGCTCGCAATAGAATTGCCGGGTTTCACGCGCCTGGATGTGCCCCTTTTCATAGAGGTCCAGAAAGAAGCGTCGCGAGGTCTCGTGATGAGGAGGACGGGCAGTACCGGAAAAATTGTCAAACTGGATATCGATAGCGTCAAATCCTGCTTTGATGCTGTCGTGATAGCGCTTGACCACCACATCTGGAGTCACGCCTTCCGCGTCCGCTGAGATGGAAATTGGAGTGCCGTGCTCGTCGGTCCCACAGATATAGATCACATCCTGGTTGTGAAGACGCAGCCAGCGGACAAAGACATCGGCAGGCAAATAAGCACCTGCCACGTGGCCGACATGGAGTTTGCCGTTGGCGTAGGGCAGAGCGCTGGTCACCAGATATTTCATGACTCCTCCCCAATAAAGGCATTGTGAAGCAGTCTGACGCATTCTTTCACCTGACGGCTTGGCATCATCATTTCGATACTGCGCTCCGTGTGGTTGACTCTGATCAGTTCCATGCCTGCGCAGATTTCCAATATCCGGGCCAGAAATCCCGGATCGAGGTTGATGCCTACTCCCACGGGAATCACAAAGCCGATGCCCGTCTCTTTGGACAGAGGACTGATCCCGTGTGATCCCAGGAGATAATCAATCTCGTTTTCATATTTAGCTTCCACGATCAGCTCGAGGCGCTCAGCTTCCAGATAGTATCTAAATATCTCAAAACTCCAGCTTTTCAGCAGGCTTGTGAGGACCTCGCTGCCCGGCAGCAGGTAGCGCAATAAATCCTCTTTGTGGGCGATGGCGTTTATAACTCTTAATTCCATATTGGTTTCCGTGTTCTTTTTCAGCATAGTCCCAGGCTGGAAGCTAAATGATGACTTCACTTCTACCGGGATGCCGTATTTGAGGGCAAATTCCACCGCTCTGGGATGGATGACTTTAGAGCCTCCGTATGCCAGAGTGAGCATGATGTCGGGGTCGATCGAGGCCAGCAAGCGCGGCCTTTCGACCACTCTGGGATCGGCGCTGTAAACCCCCTCCACGTCTGTGAATATCTCGCATTTATCGGCCTTGAGATAGCCGGCCAAGGCAACCGCGGATGTGTCTGAGCCGCCTCTGCCAAGCGTCGTGATCTCCTTTTGGAGGCTGACTCCCTGGAATCCGGCCACGATCACGATCTTGCCTTTCTCGAGCTCGCTGAGGATGCGAAAGGCATTCACATTGAGGATGCGCGCGTTGCCATGATGGTCATCGGTAATGATGCCACTTTGGGACCCAGTGAAAGAAATCGCTTCCAACCCGCATTCCTGCAAGGCAAAGGAGAGCATGGACATGCTGATCCTTTCACCCGCGGTGAGCAGCATATCCATTTCCCTGCGATTAGGCCTTGCCGATACAGCGTGTGCCATAGCCCACAGCTCGTCTGTGGTCTTCGCCATGGCGGACACGACCAGCACCAACGAGTCTTGCTCGCGCTTCTCAGCGGCAATCTTTTCCGCGATGTTCTTGATCAGACCGATACTCCCCACGGAAGTACCGCCAAATTTCTTTACAATCATTGCCATAGGCTTTCCTAAAATTCTTAAAGGGGCTGAGTGTCAAGAGTTTTGTCTGGAATTAGTCCCAAACGGAGTGAGATTCAATCGAGCCCTGAAAAAAAGGGAGCCGAAGCTCCCTTAACAGACAGTGTTTAATCGGTAAGCTAATACTTACGCGCCACCCTGAAACCCATGAAGGCATTGGTTGTTGGGGTGATGCTGGATCGATAGATCACAGTGCACAGAGAAGGCGTATCAGAGTATCCTCCCCCTCTGTAGCAACGGCTGGAGCCACTCGTTGCTCCGGTGTAATTAGTATAGCTGCCGGTTGGGTATGCAGCGTAGATATCCCAGCACCATTCACGAACGTTGCCACTCATCAGGTGGGTATCTACTTCATTGACCGGTTTACTGGCTACATCCCAGGTTGAGTTTAAAGAGTTATTGTTGTAATATGCGACATAAGCTACGTCGTTGGAACCACTGTAGGTATAATTGTGAGAGGAATTACCTCCCCGCGCCGCAAAGTGCCACTCCGCTTCAGTAGGTAATCTGAAGCCGCTGGCGTTCCAGTTGCAACTCAAATAAATATGGTTTCCCGAGTTGGTATCCCATCCAGAGGGCCAAAGGTCCGGATCTTCCACATTGTTGTATTTGTAACAGGGGCTCAGGCCAAAATGAGAGCTCAACCGGTTACAAAATTCGATGGCTTTAAACCAGCTAACATTGTAAACGGGATGAAAAACCCCAATTCCTGCTCCTGAAGAAGGATTTGAGCCCATAATGTTCTGATAGAGTGCCTGAGTGATTTCGGTCTTTCCAATATAGAATGGACTGAGAGTCATATTGCCAGTCCCGTTGTTAAAGGTCCCGCCAGCCACATACTCGTCAAACATATAGGTAGCCCTGATCATCGCGCTGGGTTCCCAGGAGCCGTAATGCGCCTGGGCTTTAATGATGGTGGGCTTGGAGATATTGATCTGGCCGGTGTACAGCGTAGATGACGGCGTGGGATTACTGCCGTCGGTAGTGTAACGTATTGCCGCATTAGTGGTGGCAGAACCGATTGCCAGATTTACGGAGACCTGGTAGGTTCCCTGGGCGATGTTGAAGTTGGGATTAGCTGCCCGCATTGTATAACTCGCGGTAGCAATCTCGCTTGGTGTGAGACCTGTCTTCCAGGCTTTGGCTTTGAGGGTGCAGATGTTGCTGATCGTGAGAGCTCCGGTATAGAGCGTGGAGGAAGTGCTGGGCTCGGTGCCGTCGAGGGTGTAGCGGATCGTGGAGTTGGCTGTAGAACAGCTGATCGTGGTAGTGAATGTATTGTTGTATACACCCGTCAATTTCTGAATCACAGGGGTGGCAACCGTGGTGCTGATCGTGTATGTCTTGCTGATGACATCACTGTTGCTAAACCCAGATTTTACCGCTATCGCTTTGATCGTGGTGCTTTGGCTGAAGTTGATGGGACTGCCGTAAACCGGCGACGATGATGACGGAATGCTGCCATTGGTGGTGTAGTGAATTGTGGCCCCAGCAGTAGCGCAGGTAAGCGTGCAGGTTTGGGCAGTTTCATAAGTACCCTCGGCGAGTGAGAAGCTGGGATTGAGCGGTTTCAAGATAAAACTGTGAGTCACCACAGTGCTGGGTGTGCGGCCCGCGCATATAGCGATCGCCTTGATTGTAGCATTGGTCTGGGTGACATTGTAGGGAGGGGTGTACAGCGGCGAGCTGGCATTGGGAGTGGGGCCGTTGACGGTATAGCGGATCTGAGCGCCCGGAGTGGTGGAATGAATCCATAGTCCGAAGCTATTGTTGTAGGTGCCGCTCAGATGTGAGAATGAAGGCGCGGTGGTATTCAGCACCATGTTTAAACTGATCTGCGCGTGAGATCCGTTGTAGTTCTCCCGGAAGGGATAGACCCGATACTCATAGGTCCCCTGTTGTGTAATGGAATGGTCCCAGCAGAAGGTGCTGTTTTTGCCCACGCTTTTGTATCCCGTTTGCCAGGAGCCGCCATTGACGCGGCGATCGATCTTGTAGCCGGCTTCGATGTTGCAACGGTCCGTCCAGTTGAGGCGAATACTCTCTCCCGACAACTGATATTGAAGGCCATAAGGGGCAAGCAGATTGGATTGAATATGCTCAGGATCTACGGGATTGGTGAATTCCTTGTTCATGCATCCAGCCAGGAGCAACAGGACACTGATCGCATACAGAAGTATTCTCTTCATTCTCACTCTCCCAGTTTATACTGTCGGTAAGCTCTGTCGATGCTCTTGTAG
>Ga0209311_1000607_pt1 | contig 31612 bp, 19 predicted proteins | sample AD_UKC045_MetaG_FD_184417 | JGI IMG/M metagenome (GOLD analysis project Ga0209311, IMG submission 184417) | Active sludge microbial communities of municipal wastewater-treating anaerobic digesters from USA - AD_UKC045_MetaG (SPAdes) (version 2) | ecosystem: Engineered > Bioreactor > Anaerobic >... | reverse complement strand
GCTCAGCCAAGAGACTACGAAGACTACCACGGATATAGGGTCCGTGACATAGAACGAGAGTTTGGTTTATCTAGTTTCTGCGAACATCATTATCATCCTGAGAGTGCTTATCAGACACCAGTTTACTATATGCTTAGATGTCACCCTGTTAAGACATTTGACTTCATAATCAAACTGACTAACCACTCAGTTGAGACCTATGCTAAATCAGACAGAGGGAAAGACGTCAAGGCTATACCATTAATAATTGAAGGAGCAGAATATGAACATCACATTGATTGCTTACTGTGGAATTTGTACCGTGGAGTGAGTGGGGGTCCTGATCTCTTACAATCAATACATATGGCACTAGAGAAATGGTTATTAGAATTGGCTGAAGAAGATGATGGCAGATTAATCGAAGCTATTTGTAAAGATCTCTTAAAGAAATCACTATCTGCTTCAATCACCTCAGTTATTGTAAGCATAATCCTAGCACATCCAAGAAAGACATTCAATGTAGCATCCTTGCTATTCAAAATACCTGAACTGTTCATCTATGATACACGCAGATATGTTGCTGACCAGACAGTGAGAAGCTTATACTCAATTGGATATGGATACGATGGGAAGGATTATCTACGTGATGAAAGATTAAAGACATGTGAAGACGATTTCCGAAAACAGAGTCTTGAACATGTTGCGTTGAATTATCAGTTAATTAGCTATGATGAGGAACCTATCTTTGAAAAAAGCAGAGAGATTGTGTGGGGGATTCTTGATGAACACTATGCTAATCTACCTCCTGAGCATGATCAGGATGAATTTGACAGAACATGGAGAACATATTTGGCTCGCATGGACTCTAGGAAAATGGAATTAAAAATAGAGTCTCAAGAAGGCAATAAGACGGTCATCTCACTAAATCCTGCAATGGATTCGAAATTAAAGGAACGTAATGAACAAATTCTCTCGAATCTGAATGATCAAAATAGGTACATATCACTACTGATGTGGTCAGAGAGTAAGTTCCGAAACGAAAAAGAGATTTTATCGAAGTACGGCCAATTTAACAATGATGCAAAAAGAGTATTTGGTGATACAAAGGCTATTGTCGCACAATTAGAACTAGAATGTGACGGTACCTTTGAACTGTTTTACAAAAACTTGCCGGTTTACTCATGTGCAGTTTTGTTAAGAGATTATGTTTCTTCGTTAGAAATGGAGGAGATTAACTTCTGTAAAGACGTAATAATGTCCTATATATCTACATTGATAGAGGGAGATGCAAACTACCAATTCCATGATGCTTCAGAACCTGCGATTGCTACGCTTCCTGTAATAGTAAACATGTTTCCCGACTTAATGAAAGGGTTAAAAATGGTTTTTTTGAATCTGCTCTTTCTTGGGGGAGAAACTTCTAAACTGGTTAAACATAGTATCCAGAACTTAATGTGGGACACATTTACCAATGATGCTTTATCAATTTTGATGGGCTATATGATTCTGAATGAAAGGTATGAAGACCGACGAGAATCTAGGCTCAAAGAAAGGGATTACGATTATCAGTATGACTCCATTCATGATGTAAAAAGAAGGTTTGTCAGCCAAAATGAAGACATTATGATTAGCATTATAGATAATGACTTATCTTTTGACCATATAGATTTAACTAAGTGCAGGCTGAAATCGATTGCAACAGCTATTGAATTACTCCCCATTATACTCGTAGACAGCGACATGAAGAAGTTCTTTATAGAGATGATGCAATATATAGCTTGCGCCATATATAACGACAAGAAGGATAATAGTTATGATCGGATATACCGAATCATCGACAAGATCTGTCCTTTGATTCTTTACTCAGACCAATCAGATATCACAAACTACCTCAAACCATTAATAAACTCATTTCGCTTTAGCGAAAACAGCTATCAGCTTTTTAGTCAGTTTATTGCAATTGAGGATAAGAATCCACATTATGAAAACTTCTGGTACGTGTGGGAGCAATTCTTTGGAAAAATTTCAGATCTTAGCGATAATATAGACAGAAATCAAAACGCAAGTGAGACAATCAAGTATTATCTACTTGCACATCCATATTGGGATCCTGGAACGACTGAATGGCATTCGATAAAAGGAAAGGAAAGAATATTCTTTGATAGAGTTGTAGGCAAGATGGGACACGCCTCAGTTGTTCTCTACTCAATCGCAAAAGTCTTAAATGATGTAGGTAGTCAGTTTGCTTTGGATGGGGTGACTTGGTTAAGTAGCATGATAAATGCACACGAATATAATAATCTTGAACGATATACGATCGAGTACATAGAGAAGTTTATCCGACGTTTTATCCTTAGAAATAGACAAAACGTGAAAAGGGATAAAGTGCTCAGAGATAAAGTCATTCGGATATTGGATTTTCTCTTTGAGAAGGGCTCAATCATCGGGTTTCTGCTTAGAGAAGATATCTTGTAATAAAAGTGGAACCTAAAGAAGTGTAGAATACCTTAATTCTAAGCTTCTATTACAAAAGCAATCCAGTAGGTGCATTTATTCACTATAAAACTTACCTAGACTTCGAAAGATTTCTCCATTGACAGAATAATCCTGCTCTTTATACTGGTTTTATTCCAATTTGATCCCATTATGTACTGATTCTGATGGGGTCTCTAGATGTGATTGCATCTGGAAAGGAGCTTAGTATGGAAGACAGATGGCTATCAGTCGAGGAGATTAGTGTCTATCTTGGGGTCACCAAGGATACTGTGTATAAATGGCTGAGTGAGAGGGATCTTCCGGCTCATAAGATCGGTAGGCTATGGAAGTTTAAAAAGGAGGATGTGGACCTGTGGGTAAAACAACAAGCCAAGTCAATCGGCAATCCCAAGAAGTGAAAGGCTACACCTTCGGGATCACAGCCGCAGCTTTGCTCTACCGCGATTCCGTGCTACTGGCTCAGATGTATTTGGAACATAGAGATTGGAATGTGGTCAAGGATGCCGTAATCAAGGACAATCTCCTACAAATAAGAACGCTGGCAGCACAGAAGAGGATCTATTCGGAAGCCTATACCAGAATCAAGCAGCTCTCTGAAGAAGCGATGGAGATTTTGGCAAATGGAACCAGGGAGGAGCAGTGTCAGATCATCTGGTATGCCATCTGCATGAAATATGATTTTGTTAGAGAGTTCGCACTTGAGGTGTTGGCTGAGAAAGTGAAACGGCATGAGTTTGAGGTCACAATCTCTGACTTCAACCTCTATTACAACACCAAGGCAGAACTCCACGAAAAATTGGCAGGCATCGCTGAAGGGAGCAGAAAAAAGCTCCAGACCAATCTATTCAGAATGCTGGTTAGCTCTGGGATCACTGATTCGGAGATGAAACTGCGACTGATGATCGTGAGTCCCAGAGTGCGTGAACTGATCATCAAGGAAGGGGTTCTTACTCCTGCCATCTTTCCTTCTGTGGTAATGGGTTACTGAAATGGCGATCATCAACGAATATCACGAAGCCCATGTCCGTTTTGAGCATCTGCTCAAGCTCATGTGCAGCAGAAAGTTCCTGGATATGACCGGACCTTCGAACGATATACCCTATTACATCTGCCCTTTTCGGGTAGAGGAAACCAGCCAGGTATATCAGCATATTGGCCAGCTAATAAGTGCACTGGAACTCAAGCAAATCAGAGTATTGGACATTAACCTGTATCGTCTCTGCATTGAGCACTTTAGCGCTCTTGGAGTGCTGGATGGATTTATTGCTGATGAAACCAGGACGCCGAGAGATGTTTTCTTCGAATCGATCTCAGGTTTGACTGATACCGAGGATTTTATCTGCCCCTTGATAATTGAGAAGATAAACAGAGATATTCCCGACATCATCTTTGTCACCGGCGTTGGAGAAGTGTATCCTTACATCCGTTCTCACAAGATTCTATCCACAATGGAAAGCAAATTTACTGAGAAACCCTTGGTTCTATTCTTTCCGGGTAAATATGAAACCGACAATGTGAAGGGTTCAAACCTAACCCTATTTGGTATCCTCGACGATAAATACTACCGGGCTTTCAATATCTATCACTGCGAGCCTTGAAGAGGGAGATCTAATGCAAGTTAAAGAATTGTTCCAAAAAGATATCGAACGTAAGATCGCCGGAGTCATAATGGCAGATGACGATCGTAATATCCAAACAGAGATTGACGAGTATGTGTTAACCCATGAGATCAAATCACAACTGGATACACTGCTGGAATCTTACATCAGTAATGACAGCCTGCCGGGGGTATGGATATCCGGTTTCTTTGGCACAGGTAAGTCTCACTTGCTGAAGATGATTTCCCTGCTCTTGGAGGGTTGGCATCATGATGACTTTAATATAGCGGATATTATGATGCAAAAGTGCGATGATGACAAGATTCTGAGAGCAAATATCGGCAAAGTGAAATCAATTCCCGCTCAGAGCATTCTCTTCAATATCGATCAGAAAGCTGATACCGGAACCCCCAAAGGGACTGATGCCATCCTAAGCGTGTTTGTGAAGGTTTTCAATGAAGCCTGCGGCTACTATGGTAAGCACGCCTACATCGCCAAATTCGAACGTGATCTGGATCGAGAGGGTCTCTTGGAGGCATTCAAAACTGAGTATCAAAAGATCTCTGGCAAAGACTGGAAAGTAGGAAGAGCGATGGCTACAATGGAAGATCACAATGTATCCAAAGCCTATGCAAAGATCAAGAATGCCCCTGAGGGAAGCTACAATTCCCTGCTGAGTAACTTGTCCTATAACTACAAGGTTTCAATAGAGGACTTTACCAACGATGTGGCTGAATATATCGCAAAAAAGGACAAGGACTTTCGCCTGATCTTCTGCGTGGACGAGATCGGGCAATTCATAGCAGACAATACTAAACTAATGCTAAATCTTCAGACCATCTCAGAAAGCTTCTATTCCGTATGCAAGGGTAAGGCTTGGATCATGGTAACCTCGCAATCTGATTTGGAAACGGTAGTAGGGCAATTGAAGCAATCCCAGAGCACAGAATATGGAAGAATCACGGCAAGATTCCCCATCAAACTCAATTTGGGAGGAGCCAACGTGGAAGAGGTAATTCAAAAGAGGCTCTTACTTAAGAATAAAGAGCATGAAACAGAGCTTCTCAAGCTCTATCATAAGCATGAAAACAGCATGCGCACTTTGTTCCACTTCACCGATGGTGCCAGGACTTATAGAACTTTTCGTGATTCAGAGGATTTTATCGGGTCCTACCCATTCATACCATATCAGTCGTTTCTCCTCCAATCTGCCTTTATATCGCTCTCGGAGCATGACGCCTTCCCCGGTAAATACACATCTGTTGGAGCTCGCAGCTTGCTCTCAATATTCCAATTTGTCTTGATCCAGTCTGCAACCAGAGAGATCGGAGGCATTGCCGGATTTGATCTGATGTATGAAGGTTTAAAGCCCATGGTCAAACCCCATCTGCTGCACACCCTACAAACAGCTGAGGCCTCAATAACGGACGACTTTGCCCTGCGAATCCTGAAAACCCTGTTTATCCTCAAATACGTAAAAGATTTCAAGGCCACCATCCGCAATATCCGCATCCTGCTCTTGGAAGACCTGCAGACTGATCCTGAAAGTTTGAATGAGCAGATCAAACAAGCTCTGGACCTGCTGGAGCGAGAGACATACATCGAACGTAACGGGGAGGAGTACTCCTACCTGACCAGTGACGAGAAGACGATAGAACAGCAAATCAAGAATACTCAGATAGAAGATTCCGCCATAGCGGATGAACTCGATAAACTGATGTTTGGCTACAACGACTTCTTGAAAGCAAAGATCCGTCATGATGAGAGCGGCCAGGACTTTGCCTATTCCAGAAAGGTGGATGACAGAGCATACGGCAAGGCACAGGAGCTCACCATTCAACTCATCACTCCCAATTACCAGTATTACGACAACGAAATCCAACTGAAAGCAAACTCGATGGGCAAGGCGGAACTGCTAATCGTCCTGCCCGCGGATAACCGTTTTTGGGAAGATCTGGCCCTTTACAAAAAGACCGAAAAATACTGCACTCAACAAGCCATGACCTCGATCAGCGATAGCACCAGATTGGTGGTGGCGGCAAAACAACAGCAAAACACATCCAGGATGACGGCTATTAAAAAACGCTTCAATGAGCTGATCTCCGGCTCCAAACTGATCCTGAGGGGTGATCTGGTCACCTCCAGGAGCTCGGATGCCGTAACCAGGGTCGGTGAGGCTGCCCAGGCCCTGATCTCCAGAAGCTATCCTAATCTGGCCATGATCAAAAACGTTAAGGACAGCGACTTCTCATCTGTAATCCTGAGTCCCCAGACCAACCTTGACGATCTGCTTAGCCTGAGCGAGGCAGAGCGTGATATGCTGGGCACGATAAACCTTGCCCAGGGCAGTGCTCAGAAACTGAATCTTTCCACCTTGCTTCAGAAATATCTGCGTAATCCCTATGGCTGGAGCGAGCCTGCCTGCCTCTACATACTTGCCAGGTTAATCTCACTGGGTAAAGCTGAGGTATTCGCTCAGGGCAGAGTGCTGGAAAAGGCAGAATTGGTAAGGGAACTGAGGCAAAAGGATCATTATGCCTCACTTATCATCCAGCCCCAAGCGGAGATTTCCCAAGCTGACTTCCTCCACCTCAAGAAAACTGCCGAAGAACTGATAGGGCATCCCGCCACGAGTAAAGACGCCAAAGACCTGATCAAAGAACTGAAAGACGCTCTGAAAACAGAGGCGGACATACTGGACGCTTACCTGTTGAAAAAGGGTGTTTATCATTTTCTGGAGTCCTTGAACGATACGATAAAAGAGTATCGGGACATTTCTGCGAAACCCGCTTCCTGGTTCTTTAGTGAGTTTAAGGCTCAGGAAGCCGCAATCCTAACCCAAAAGCATGATCTGATAGATCCCATCAAACGGTTTATGGAAAGCCCTCAAGCAGACATCTACAATAGCATCTACGTGTTTCTCAGGGACAATAAGCCCAACCTTAGCAGCTTGGATCAAGAGGCTGTGTTAGCCCTCCAAACCCTCATGACGGATGAGAAAGTGTATATTGGAGGTAAACTCAAAGACGCCAAGGCCAAACTTGGACTCCTGGAAGACCAGTTAAAAAGCCTCCTTAAACAAGAAAAAGAGAAGGCTCTGGCAGAGATCAAGCCGCTTTATGAATCACTTAAAACCAAAGCTATTGGCAGGCAGGAGATTTTGAATAAGATCGAAACCGCTTATCAGAAAGTATCTGATTCGATCTCACAAGAGACCATGATCCCGATGATCGTATCCCATTTGGCGGATTTCGCGGATCGCATCTATTTGGATTTGCTGAATGAAATTGAACTTGTGCACACCCCTGAAAGTGGAGATAAACCCAGATCCAAGATCATTAATGCCAAGAACTTGAAGCCCCGGTTTGCTAAAGAGATTATTGAATCCGATTCTGATCTGGAGGAGTATCTCAAATCCCTAAAAGAGGCCTTCCTGAACGAACTTGGCAAGGGCAATAGGATAAAGGTGTAAGGTGTCAGGTTTCAGGTGTCAGGAAGGAGGAGTGATGAGTAATATAAGTAAAGCCAGGCTTGAGTTTTCGGGTTTGGTCGATAAGATTCAGAGCATACACCACGAGTTAAGAAGGTCAGCCCTAAGGTCAGTAAACACTATGCTCACCATACGCAATTGGCTGATAGGATACTATATTGCCAACTATGAAATGCAAGGTGCAGATCGCGCTCAGTATGGTGAGCGACTTATGGATTCGATCTCCCTCGAGCTACAGCGTCTCAAAGTTCCTCGCTCCGCCAAACGCGAATTACAGAGGTTCTGCCAGTTTTATCGCACTTATCCGCTAATTGTGCGTTCACTGAGCGCAGAATTGGGCAATCTGTCCTGGGATGAGATCAAGCCAGAGATCACGGTAACTGCAGAATCCTCAGTGCTTTCACCAAAAGTGCGTTCAGTGAACGCACAATTGGCAAAACTCTCAAGCCGGCTACTAAACAACCTGTCATATGCTCACTTTGAAATTCTGATAACCATAGAGGATGAGCTCAAGCGCAGATTCTACGAGTTGGAATGCCTTAAAGCCAATTGGTCGGTCCGCGAACTTCGCAGGCAAGTCTATTCCCTCTTCTATGAGAGAACTGCTCTGTCCAGGGATAAGGAAAAGCTGGCTGAGCCTGCAAATGCAGAATCTGAAAGCTTTGACCCTGCCTTAACGATCCGAGATCCCTGTGTGTTTGAGTTTTTGGGAGTAAAATCTGATAGCTTGTTGAGCGAATCCGATCTTGAAGATCAGCTTCTGGACAACTTACAGGATTTCCTCCTGGAGCTTGGACACGGCTTCTGTTTTGAAGCCCGCCAGAAACGCATTCTGATCGGGGATACCCAGTTCTACATCGATCTGGTCTTTTACCACCGGGTTCTCAAGTGCCATGTCTTGATCGAACTCAAGGTGGTTGAATTCAATCACGAAAACATTGGCCAGCTTAATACTTACGTTAGCTGGTACCGGGCAAATGAAATGCGTGAAGGTGATAACCCTCCCGTCGGCATACTGCTCTGCACCGGCAAGGACAGCACCCTGGTGGAATATGCCCTGGCAGGCATGGACAACAATCTCTTCGTCTCCAAATACCTCCTGGAACTGCCTTCCAAACAAGAAATGCAAGCCTTCCTCGAGAGATCTCTGAAACAGGAACTATCATGATCGATAAACAAACCAATACCCGCCTGAAACGCTTTGCCCAGGATGCCCGCCGGTACCTGATCGACCAGGTGAATACCAAACTCAGCGAAGTGCTGGCGTTGGGTAGCGATGCCGCCACTTATGAAAAGACCAAGCCTCTCTACCACGGTCTTCTGAAAGAGATTGAGAAGGTGGCAGGTGGCAGTTCAGAGGTGTCAGGTGACAGGTGGCAGGTCTCAGGGAATGGCAGGCTGTCACCTGACAACTGTGACCTGAAACCTCTCGCCGAGCGCGTTGCCTACACCTGGTTCAACCGCTTGACGGCCCTGCGCTACATGGACCTGAAACACTTCAATCCGGTTGGCATCATCAGTCCCCAATCCGGGGATACCCTTCCCCAGATCCTCGCAGAGGCAAAACTGGGTGTGATAGATAGCTATTTGATAGACTCAAGCGATCGGGACAGAGTCCTGGGCTTGCTCTCCGGAACGATTGCCAGCACCTATCACAAGGGTGACGCCCAGAGCGAAGCCTATCGCATCCTGCTGCTGAGTGCCTGCAACCACATCGGCAAATCCCTTCCCTTCCTCTTCAAACCGATCAAAGACTGGATGGAACTGCTGCTTCCAGACGACCTTCTGGGTGAGCATGGTATCCTGGCAATGATCCGGGAAGTGATGACAGAAGATGCCTGCCAGGATGTGGAAGTGATCGGATGGCTGTATCAGTATTACATCTCTGAGAAGAAAGACGAGGTGTTTGCCAATGTAAAGATAGGCAAAAAAGTGCAGAGTGCTGAAATCCCAGCCGTTACCCAACTCTTTACTCCGCACTGGATCGTAAAGTACATGGTGCAGAACTCATTGGGCAGGTTGTGGCTGGAATCTCATCCCAAATCCTCTCTGAAGGCAAAGATGGAGTACTACGTTGGGGTGGCAAACTCCGATTTGCCACGTGCCAATTCGGAGATTGGCACCCCCATTAGCCCGGAAGATATCAAGTTTTGCGATCCCTGCTGCGGCAGCGGACACATCCTCACCTATGCCTATGACTTGCTCTATGATATCTACAGTGAGGAAGGCTATGATCCCATCGATATCCCCAGATTGATCATCGCCAAGAACCTCTACGGTATCGAGATCGATGAGCGGGCTTCCGAACTTGCTGCCTTTGCCCTGTCCATGAAAGCCAGAGACAAAGACAGGCAGTGGTTCTCCCGAGGCATCGATCCCCAGATTTGCCGCTTGGAGAATATCAGCTTTACAAATGACGAGATTGAGCCCTATCTGGATAGATGCGGACGCGATATCTTTACCCTGAACTTTGAGCGCATGCTCTCACAATTTGAACATGCCGATACCTTTGGTTCGCTGATCGTACCCGCTGAACAGGATATCGAAACCATCGGTGATCTGCTTAATGCCAAAGACTTCAGCGGAGATGTATTCCTTGCCCCCACCCACAACAAGGTGCTTAAGCTAATCAAACATGCTGATTATCTCAGCACCAAGTATCAGGTGGTGGTTACTAACCCACCGTATCTGGGTACATCAGGATTTGGCAAGGAAAAGGAAGATTGGTTCAAGAGTATTTATCCCAATTCCCGCTCAGATTTCTTTGCAATGTTCATGGAGCGTTGCCTGAGCCTATCCGTGCAACAAGGCTTTGTAGCCATGATCAATATGCAGAGCTGGATGTTCTTAGGCTCCTATGAAAAACTAAGGAAGCATCTGGTGAAGAACTATGAGTTAGTTACAATGGCACATCTGGGACCCCGTGCCTTTGATTCAATAGGAGGCGAGGTCGTCTCTACCACATCCTTTGTACTGCATCATGCAAAACCCAATAACAAACAAGGAGTCTACTTTCGCTTGATTGACGGTAAGTCTGAGGAAGAAAAAAGCAAACTATTTCTTGAAGCAATCGTCTATCCTGATTGTGGGTGGATTTTTTATAGTAAGACATCAGATTTCGCGAAGATACCAGGAGCACCAATAGCATATTGGGCAGCCCCGAAAACTTATGAAGCTTTTTCTACATTGCCAGAAATCTCGTCTTGGGCTGAGTGTCGTAAAGGGATGTTTACAGGAGATAATGCTCTATTCCTAAGATATTGGTGGGAGTTGGATATTGAGTATGAAGATAAAAAATTCTATAGCAAGGGTGGAGAGTATCGTAGGTGGTATGGCAACGTAGATCTATGTATCTTGTGGAAAGATAATGGACGAGTGGTTAGGGAGCATCCTGGTTCGGGTAACATTGTCGATGCAATGTTCTATCGGGATGCAGTCACGTGGAGTTTAGTATGTGCATCAGATTTTAATGCTCGGTATCTTCCCCCTGTATGTATAACAGGTGATGCTGGTCCTGCATGTTTTCCGCCTAAGGAGCAGATACCCTTAGTTCTGGCTTTTTTCAATAGTAGGGTAGCAAATTACATAGCGAAGCTATTGAACCCTACAATGAACTTCAGTAATGGTGTGATAGGTAAGTTACCATTTAGCAGTTCAATGGCTTCGATTGATTCATTATCTATAGATACTTTAATCAATATTTCGAAACAAGACTGGGACTCATACGAAACATCCTGGGATTTTCAGCAATTACCCTTGTTAGGTGTTAGGGACGAGGTGTTAGGTGTTAGAGAGGCTTATGCGAAGTTGAGAAAACAATGGATAGAAGCTACGTTAAAGATGCAGGAACGGGAGGCGGAGAACAACCGGATCTTCATTGAAGCTTATGGCTTGCAGAATGAGTTGAGTCCTGATGTTCCCCTTAAGGAGATCACACTTACCTGCAATCCCTATTACCGCTATGGAGTAAATGCTGACCAAGTTTCAAATGTCAGGGAGTTTCCTTTGAGGAAAGACCTGGAAGATAGACTACTGGGAGACACCATAAAAGAGCTGGTCTCCTGTGCCGTGGGCTGCATGTTTGGCAGATATTCACTGGATAAACCGGGTTTGATTTTGGCTAATCAGGGTGAGACTTTGGAAGACTATTTAAAGCAAGTTCCCGATCCAAGTTTTATGCCTGATAAAGATAATGTGATCCCCATCCTGGAAGGAGAGTGGTTTGCTGATGATATCGTCAGCCGCTTTGCCGAATTACTGAAAGTGGCCTTTGGAGCCGATAAATACTCCGAAAACATCAGCTTCGTCGAAGAAGCGTTGGGCAAAGACCTGCGGGCATACTTCCTCAAAGACTTCTTCAATGACCACGTAAAACGCTATAAGAAGCGTCCCATTTATTGGCTGTTCAGCAGTCCCAAGGGCAGTTTCAATGCGCTGATCTACATGCACCGCTATACTCCCGACACCGTATCGATCCTGCTCAATGGCTATCTGAGGGAATACATCCACAAACTCCGGGCCAAGAGCGCGCAACTGGAGCATCAGTTGGGTTCAGGTGCTCTCAGCGAACGTGAAAAGATGCTCACCCGCAAGGAAATCGACCGCCTGAAAGAGGTTATATCCGAACTTGAGCTCTGGGATGCCAAAGTTTTGCTTCCTATGGCGGAGAAACGCATCGAGATCGATCTGGATGATGGTGTGAAAGTAAACTATGTTAAGTTCTCCGGTGCGGTTCGCAATATCCCCGGGCTTGCAGCAAAGGATGAGTAGGTATTCTCTATGAGCAAGATTGAGCTTATTATCAAGAAACAATTCGATATCAACCACCTCTTGTTTTGGTACGATCCAACCCAAGAATTTCGTGATGAATACTGGGCTTTGCAGTTGCCGGATGGCTGTGAAAAACTCGAAGTAGTACACGATGAGTTTGGGGTAAAGCATCGCATTCTGATAAAAGAACCGGAGAAGAAGTTTTTGCTCTATTTTGCCTATGCAGAGCCATCTCATCAGGATAATTGGCTGCTCGATCTGCAACTTTCGGAGGGAGTGGTGCAAATCGATCAGGGATCACTATGGCTACAAGAACTGGGCTTGGACCGCAATCGCTTTATTGAGATCACCAGAGAACATAAGTCCTTTTTCAAATCGGTAAAACGCCTTGAAGCTCTTAAGGGACTTATTAACAAAGACACGGAAGTTCAGGGCTCACTGCGCCTGAAAATGCTGGCTGTATGTGCCACTTGTGAAGCAAGGGGGGAGGAGGTAATGCTCTCCCTGCTTTCCGAATTTGCAATGGGTAAGAATGAGAAGCTGAACCTGATCGGGAAGTGCGGTTTGGATAGCTTCTTCTGGGAACAGATCGCCGTGAGTTGTGGCTATACCAGTGGGCAACCGACACTCAAAAGCCTTTCAATTGAGCTGTTTTCTGCAGCGTGCATGATGGGTAATAACAAGATTAACCGCGATGGAAAACATGCTCTTAACCTGATGAAAGACCTGACCCAATTTAGAGAGCAATTTGACAGGCTTAGCCTAAGCTGTGCGGAGTGGCTAGACGTTTCAACATGGCTGGAAAAACAAAGCATGGAGACCTTAAGCGAGCTTGATTACTTTGAGTATGCCGAACGTTTAATCATCAACAGTATGATTGTGTTTTTAGATGAGAGCAGGATTAGTAGCAAAGAACTGCTGGGGCTCATCATGAAACGCCGGAGCAGTCATTGGTATCAAAACTACGAAAACCAGTATCAATGCTTAAGTTATGCCTCCGAGTATCTTGATAGGGCTTCGATTATCAATGCCGAGTTACATGGACTTGAGAGTGGGTTTAAAGCCTATTCTGAGAACCTGTATCAGATGGATCAGCTATACCGTAAGTTCTGTCTATACTACGGAAGATTGCCGGAGTCAAAGAGTTTCGAATCACTCTCACGCAAGATCGAGGATCACTATGGCAATAGCTTCATCTTCAAGCTGGGAACAACCTGGTCTGTTCAGATGAAGCAGCAGGAGAAATGGCCTCCGGCATTACTAAGCCCTGCACTGGGCTTTTGGAAAAACCAGATTATGCCATACATCCAGCAGAATAAGAAGATATTCGTGATTATCTCCGATGCCCTAAGATATGAGGTTGCAGCGGAACTGATGAGCCTGATCCGCAAGGAAGACCGCTTTGAAGCAGAGCTGAGCGCTATGGTTGGAACTCTGCCAAGCATCACATCGATCGGGATGGCTGCTCTGCTACCACATGAGAGCATCAGCTTTGATAACAAGAACAATGTACTGGTGGATGGTATGAGCAGCATGGGCACGGAAAACCGGGGAAAGATCTTGAGTAAGTATCATCCGGAAAGGTCGCTTACCTTGCGGGCTGAGGATGTTGCAAAGCTGCCTACGGATAAAGCCAGGTCTCTTTATACTGATTATGACGTAATCTATGTCTATCATAATGCTATTGATGTCATTGGAGATAAGCTGGCAACCGAAGAGAAGGTCTTTGAGGCGGTGGAGACAGCGATTAATGAACTAATTGCCTTAGTACGCAAGATGAGTTCTGCCAATGCCAACAACATCATCATCACTGCTGATCATGGCTTTCTTTATCAAAGGGATGAGCTTAGCGAGGATCAATTCCTCGATGATAAGATCACCTTGGGCGAAAATGATCAGAAGCTACGGCGCTGCATAATCGGCAGAGGCATCAAAGAGAATCCTAATCTGCTCATCTACAAATCTGAAGAATTGGGGCTGAGTGGTGATACTCAAATTGCCATACCCTATGCCGGTCAGAGGATGAGACAAGCCGGTTCGGGCAGCCGCTATGTGCATGGTGGTGCTTCCTTGCAGGAATTATACCTGCCACTATTGCAGGTTAGTAAGAAGCGGGTAAGCGATGTGACTCTGGTGGACGTGGAAATCAGGCGCAGCGGAAGCAAGACGATCAGTTCCGGAGTATTGGTCTTCAGGCTGTATCAGGTGCAACCTGTAAGTGAGAAGATGCAGGGCAGGACTCTGCGAGTGGCTTTATATGATAGTGCCGGAGAAGCCATATCCGAGCTTAAAACTATGATCTTCGATTCCGGGGAGATCAGTGATAAAGCCCGCGATATTGAATGCAGACTAACGCTTACTACTAAGGCAGATAAAGCGGGAGACGCCATCCTCAGACTGGATGAACTGATCCCCGGGACAGATAAGTACAAAGAGTATCGTAGCGAGACCTACACGATCTCGCGGATGTTTGAAATTGATTTTTAGGGTTTAGGAGATATGTGATGAATGGATTGGATAAGAAGATAAACGAGCATTTTCAGGGCTTGGTAGTCCGGAAAGACCTTGTAAAAACCGTTAAAGGCAATGCCATAGTTCCCACCTATGTGCTGGAATACCTGTTGGGGCAGTATTGCGCCACATCTGATGAAGCGGAGATTCAGGCCGGAATCGAGACGGTTAAAAGCATCCTGGAGAAGCATTACGTGCACAGGCGGGATGCCGAACTAACCAAGTCCAACGTGCGTGAATCACGGATCAATAAGGTGATAGACAAAATCGCCGTGACCCTCAACGAGAAGAAGGACTGCTATCAGGCAAGTTTTTCCAATATGGGGATATCCAAAGTTGTGGTAAGTTCCGAGATCGTGAAGAACCATCCCAAACTTCTGGTGAGCGGGGTTTGGTGTATTGCGGAGCTGGAATATAGCTATACCGAGGATAGGGACAGCAGTCCCTGGCTACTGAACTCAATCAAGCCGATCCAGATGTCTCGCTTTGATATGGATAGCTTCCTGCAGAAACGCTCTGAATTCACCAGTGATGAGTGGATAGATCTATTGATCCAAAGTATCGGCTTCAATCCGGAATTCATGAGCAGACGCCTGAAACTGATGCAGCTAACCAGGCTCGTACCTTATTGCGAAAGGAACTACAACCTCATCGAGCTTGGTCCTAAGGGCACCGGTAAGTCGCATATCTATTCTGAGTTCTCACCCCATGGTATATTGATTTCTGGAGGTGAGGTCTCAGTCCCCAAGCTCTTTGTGAACAATTCCAATGGCAGGATAGGCTTGGTGGGCTTCTGGGATGTAGTTGCTTTTGATGAGTTTGCCGGACGCAAGAAGAAGGCTGATAAAGCCCTTGTGGATATCATGAAGAACTACATGGCTAATAAGACTTTCTCCCGTGGTATTGAAACCCTGGGTGCAGAAGCATCCATGACCTTTGTGGGCAATACTCAGCATAGTGTGGCTTATATGCTGAAGCACTCTGATTTGTTTAGCGAACTGCCGGAGCAATACTATGATTCTGCCTATCTGGACAGGTTGCATGGCTATCTGCCGGGTTGGGAAGTGCCGATCATCCGTGGTGAGATGTTCTCTTCCGGTTATGGCTTTGTAGTGGATTATCTGGCAGAGATCCTGCGTGCCTTTCGCAATCAGGACTTTTCCAATCTCTACCAGGAGCACTATGAACTGGTTCCGGACATATCCACTCGAGACCGCGATGGGGTGCAGAAGACCTTCTCCGGCTTGATGAAGGTGATCTATCCAAATCAGGTCGCCTCCAAGGACGAAATCCAACAACTGCTTGAATATGCTATGGAGAACCGCAAGCGGGTGAAAGACCAACTCATGCGCATAGACAAGACCTATGAACCTGTGCGTTTCGCCTATACTGATCAGGAAGGGATTCTGCATTTCGTTAAAACCGCAGAGGAGATTCAGTACCCAGCTTACTACTTTGGCAAGGAAGGCCCCGCAGAGGACGAAAATGAGCCGTTAAACGAGCAAACGGCTGAATCTGGTGATTCTGGTCAACCTGAGAAAAAAGATGCCCAGGAAACGCCTGATTTGAGGTCTGGCAACTTTGCCATCCAGGATAACCAGACCGGCATATCATATCGTAGGCTATTTGCCAGATATCTTAAAGGCTCAAAAAGGATCGAGATCAAAGACCCCTTTGTCGGCTCCTTCTACCAATGCCGCAATCTGATGGAGTTCATGGAAGTGGTGGCTGCCATAAAAAGCGATGCCGACGAGGTTGCAGTCCATCTGATCACCAAACACAGCGAGTATCAGGACTCCAACCAGGAGGAGTATTTCCGGCAGATAGAAAGCTCCTGTAGCAAGGTTGGAATTACTTTCACTTATGAGATCGATGACACCATCCATGACCGCTACATCCAAAGCGATAATGGCTGGAAGATCGTATTGGGGCGTGGATTGGACATCTTCCAACCCTTTGATCATAAAGACGCCTTTGCCCTTGAGAATAGAAACCAGAGATACCGAAAGTGCCGGGCGTTTGAAGTGACGTATGTGAGGCTATCATCATGAATACGGAGCAGATTCGTGATAGGGCTAGGCAGTTAATCAAACAGATGTTTGGCACATCTGCGGAATTCCGTCCTGGACAACTTGATGCTATTGAGCATATCCTTAACCAAAGTGGCAGGCTTCTGATCGTACAGAAAACTGGCTGGGGTAAGAGTGTAGTCTATTTTATCATGACCAAGATAAATCGAGAACTTGGTAAAGGCCCCACATTAATCATATCACCGCTCTTGGCACTGATGCGTAATCAGATCTATAACGCCAATAAACTTGGTTTGAGAGCCGCTACCATCAATTCATCAAACACCAAGGAGTGGGAGCAGGTTCAAAATGGTCTTAAAAATAACTTATATGACCTCCTGCTAATATCACCAGAACGTTTGTCCAGTCAGAACTTTCTACCAGAGATCGTTCCAGCAATAGGCAGGATTGGTGCGTTTGTTGTTGATGAAGTTCATTGTATATCGGATTGGGGACATGATTTTAGGCCTGATTATCGGCGAATTAAAAGCATACTAACTAATGTGTTCCCCGGTATCCCAATAGTTGGGACTACAGCCACAGCAAACAACCGAGTCGTGAAAGACTTAGAAGATCAACTTGGATCAGGGTTTGCGGTCATGCGTGGTAAGCTGAGCAGATCAGGTTTAAGATTGCAGAATATTGTTTTGCCAACTATAGCCGAAAGGCTCGCCTGGCTCGCTGATACTATACCTAAACTTGAAGGGTCTGGAGTTATTTATTGTCTGACCCGGGGAGATGTATTCAGAGTTTCAAACTGGCTCAAACAATGTGGTATTGATTGCCACCATTACTGGGGTGGGGATGTGCTTGATGACAACAAACAGGATCTAAGCCCCATTCTTGAACAAAAACTGCTCGAGAACAAAATCAAGGTTCTGGTAGCCACCTCAGCTCTGGGAATGGGTTATGACAAGCCAGATTTGAATTTCGTGATTCATTACCAGGCTCCGGGATCCGCTATAGCCTACTATCAACAGGTAGGAAGAGCCGGACGAGAAGTGCCTGAATCTTATGGTATCATGCTCCATGGCAGCGAGGAGGATGAGATTCTGGATTATTTCATGCGTGAGGCATTTCCTACCGAAGACGAAGAACAAGCCGTATTGGATTATCTAAACAAAGTTAGTTCAGCTAAACAAAGCCAGATATTCAGACAACTCAACATGAAAACATCGAGGTTAGAAAAGGCATTGAAGCACTTGTTGATCGATGGCTACATTGCGAAGAATGGTTATGATTACAGCAGGACAGTGAAGCCGTGGACTTACAATCAAGAAAGGAAAAACATGGTTCAGGCAACTAGGATTAGAGAAAGAGAAAGAATGAAGGAATACATAACCCACCAAGGTTGCCTAATGAGATTTATAGCCAACGAACTGGATGACCCAACTGAAGAAAATTGCGGGATTTGCTTTAACTGCAAACAAGGACTTCTCCCCACTAAACCTCATGAAGAGACAGTCCAGAAAGCTCTGGAGTATTTGCACCAGGATTACGTTGTAATCGACCCCCGTAAGAGATGGCCTATAGACATAGATCTAAGTATGAATAAACAGAACAAACCTTCTATCGTTATCTCCAAAGAAGAAGTTCTTGAACAAGGTAGGGCCTTGGGATATCTCGAGAACGCTGGCTGGGGAAACGTGATTAAAAGATGTATAAAGCAAGATTCTACTGTACCAGAGGACGTTATAAATGCCGCTGTATTCTTAATAACAAAACAATGGATGCCAGATCCTTTCCCGGAATGGATAACATATATTCCATCGGTTCACAGATCAAAAGTCATTGATGATTTTGCATCTAGGCTAGCAGTTAAACTGAAGATCCCAATAATTGATTCCATACGCATCACGAATGTGAACAAAGAGCCAGTCCACCTCTACGAAAACAGCCATCAAATAGTTGAGAATATCATAGACAATTGGTCAGCCAAAAACACGGGCAGGACATCACCTGTATTGCTTATCGATGACTATGTTAATTCCAGATGGACTATGACGATTGTAGGTAGATTGCTGCGTAAAAATGGGGTAGAGAAAGTATATCCGTTCGCCTTAGGTTCTATAAAAGAGAAGAGCTGATGTTGAACAAAGATGCCCAAGCAATATTTCTTTTGACTTACAAACACTCCAGATCAGAGTGGGCTCCTTTGAATGCTCAAGAGTATTCGAAGATTGCATATCAAATCAGGGATAATGGTCTATCAGGTCCTCAAGATCTTTTTCAATTGACCGATAGTGAGATAACCACTTCTCTTGGAGTAGATGAGCCCTTAGCTAAAAGGATTAGGGGGCTCCTTGATCTTGGTGGCACAGCATCGCTTTATCTTGAACGCCTGTTAAACCAAGGTATTAAGGTGATCACTAGAACCGATCAGGAGTACCCGTTGGCCTTTAAATCACTGTTACGTGAGAATACTCCGCCATATCTCAGCTATGTTGGCAACATCGGATTGCTGAGTGAAGTTACTGAATCTTGTATTATTTCAGCCAGTGATTTACCCAGGCTAAAGCAAACAAAACCAACGCTTGAATACCGGAATCTAGGATGTATCAATGATTCGTCATACCATGTCAAGTATCTGGCTGAAGGGATAAGGGCTTGGGAAACCGTAGTTGTATTCAGTTCTATAGGACTTAACAAACTGATACAGCAACCAGGTGTTCGTGAGGCGATTCGTGAGGGTGACACTCTGATATTGTCTACGAACACCGAAGCAAGCAATACGCCTAATTATCATAGTTTGTATCTATATCTGATGGCTTTCTCGGTTGTGAACAAGGGTGAGATCATACATTCAGCTCAGAATACCCAGATAACAAAAATCCTGGATCTCATTCAGAATGGTGGTTACCTGCAAGGCAGATTCAGTGTTTTTGATCATCAGACCATAGGCAGCACCACTATTGTAAAACAAATATCGAGGCTTGAAGACGGTCAACTGACTGATCAGAAATCGATTAAACCAGATATCCCAGCTATCACGATATTCACTATAGGCCATAGCAATCATGATATCGAGAAGTTCATACAATTGCTTGAAATGCATGAGATAGATATGTTGGTTGATGTACGATCTGCCCCAAGCAGTAAATACGCAACACAATACGATCAAAAATCTCTACAGGACAGTTTGAAAGATACATCAATACAATACAAGTACATGGGTAAAAGCTTGGGTGGCCGCCCCAAAGATAAAGATGTTCTCAGCTCTGAGGGCAAGATCGTTCGTGAGAATATTGAACAAAAAGACTGGTATAAGCAGGGAATTCATGAGTTGATAGAAATGTCCAAGAAGCATGGGAAAGTCGCATTTATGTGCAGCGAAGAAGACCCAACCCATTGCCATAGAGGATATGTAGTAAGCAACACGCTTATTGAAATGGGGATCAAGGTATTGCACATCAGGGGGACCGGAGATGCCCAGGAACTTGGCCTATTAAATTCGCCAACAGACCAGATGGAGATACAGCTATGAAAAAGCAAACATCCCTTTACACAATTGGCTTTGCCCAAAAGAAAGCAGAAGAGTTTTTTACTATTCTCAAAGTCAATCACATCAAGACTCTGATAGATATCAGGCAAAGCAATACAAATATTTATGCAGGATTTACGATCAGGGACAATCTTCGGTATTTTCTGAAAGAGATCTGTGGCATAGAGTATATGGAGAATAAGCTATTTGCGCCAAGCAAAGAGCTAAGAGATAAATACCGGAAAAATTTTGCCTGGACTGATTACGAAATGGACTACAATCAATTGATAGTAAATAGGAAAGCTGTTGATTCAATATTATATTCAATTCTTGACTCTGCTGTTCTCTTATGTGCGGAGCCATCAGCCCTTCACTGCCATAGAAGACTAGCTGCAGAAATGATTGCCAATCGATACCCAGACATTCAGATTATTCACTTATGATGAAAAAAGTAACTATTTGTGGTATAACTGATATGGCCGATGATAGAGTTTGTATCGGTGGCTATGATTTAAATACCCACCAATTCATTAGAATAATGGAAAACAATCATCACTTAACATCTCAGTGTCTGTTGAATCCTAACAAGCTAATTGCAACAGGTTCAATTGCGACCCTAAACATATCTGAACAGCAGCCGATAAAAGTACCTCCACATATAGAAGACACAAATATTATACTACATTCATCTGAAGTTATTAAGAAACTTAATAGAGATCAATTATATCCCCTGTTTAGAAACGAGTCTAGCAGAAGCTTAACAGACATTTTCGGGACAGGCATAGAATCAATTGGTGGCCACCCTGTAATACCTGAAGGGATGGTATCGCGATCTATGGGCTTGTTGCTTGGCAGGGAATGTGAAATCTATTTAGATCACCAGATGAAAAAACGTTGCAATATCATAGATTGTTCAGGTGCAGAGTATAGAAACATCCCTGTATCAGCTCGAGACGAAATTGATAGTCCTCTAGGATCATTCATAAACTCACTGATCTTCGTTGGCTTGACTAGATTATGGAAAAAAGATACGTTATCAGAGCCTTATTATTGGATGATAGTGCCCTGCTTGTTACCTATTTAGCACTATATATTTAACAAGTAGCATACAACATGACTGTGATTTACCTCACATCCTTAAGCACTTCTAGCAGTTTCACTGAAGAAAATGTTGGATATTCGGTGTCGTAGATATTTATTGATGGTAATTGCATGAACGAATTCGATATCTAGAATTACGGGGGAATAAAATATGAGCAATCTCAAGCATGCCCTTTTTGAACAGATCACTTCCGAAGATAATGTCCGCCTCGCAGTAAAACTTACATTGAATGACGTAAGTAAGGAAATGTTCTGCAATCCCATACAGATTGAGCATTGCAGAGCTAACCTGGCTAAATATATCAAGATGGTTAGAAGCAGACTTTTGGATTATCAGAACTTCGAGACAAAAGTTGCTGTCCGAGCACTGAAGAGGAAGAATGCCTTTGTATTGCGCAATTTTGTTACTCCTGATATCGAGGACAATATCGCTAGGATGGCGGTAGTTTTACCAATAGCAAACGAACTGGAAGCCAGGTTGATAGATAATTGTTTTAGCAACAGAAGGGGTGAACAGGCAAAACTGAATAACAGCCTGACGGAAGATTATGCTAAACACGGATGGCCGAAATTCTGTGAATGGCAAGCGGCAGCTGTGAAGAACTACAATCTACTACTGAAAACAGATTTATCATCGTTTTTCGATAGCGTCTGCCACGAACATTTGATTAACGCCATTAGAAAAGAGTTTGGAATCCCCAGTACCGATCCTCTGGTATTTCTCCTGAAGCAATTGTTAAAGGTTAAACATGTATACTCCGGTCTTAGCGATCCGAAGGAAGTAATTCATGGTATAACCATTGGTCCCTTGGGAAACCATGTTTTTGCAAACCTGTTACTTAATGAGATTGATCATATCATGCTTTCCATAGCCGGCATAGAATACGGTAGATATGTTGATGATATTCGCATTTTTGCCAGCTCAAAACAAAAGATTAAAACTGCGTTAAACACCCTGCAGATGAAGCTCTATGAGATTGGACTAAATCTAAATGGGGCAAAAACACAATATGCTGGCAACACAAAACTCCTTAATAAGCTGTTATCAGAGAAGTTCTTTACTTATTTAGACGAGGAAGACATTGGAAATTTCAAGGCTCCTTCTCCAAAACGAGAATCTGAGATAGTGTCGGATATGCAGAGATATCATGAGAGCAAAGTTAATGATGTGAACTTACCTTTCAATACTGATTACAGAGATCTCGCTTCCTGGAAAAGAGTTAAGGTGATGAGTCGTTCTGACTTAAGAAAAGAGTATCTTCAGTCAATCAATCAAGCTTTGAGAATCGACCCAGGTAAGATAAACCACATTGCAGTAAACAGACTTATCCGCTTTATTCGTGATGATCCTGATAATGAGAAATTCGCTTGTTGGTTGATCTCAGGGATAGTCACTTCACCCATGATATCAAAATCAAAGAGGAAAAAATACCTTAGGAAAGCTCTGAATCTTATGCTGTCCAAGGAGGTAACATCTTACGCAATCTTCAGAATTCTATATTTCCTTTCATATCAAAGTAAATATCCTAGTTTCGACTACTCTGTAGTGAATAACAGTTTCAGTATGGAGCTGAAGAGTGATTTCGAAAATATGATGATATTCTGCATAAATAACGATCGTTTGATCCTCAACTTAATCGGCCTCTTCGCATTGAAATCATACAACGACAATCACTCAAAAGACATGCATATTAGAATCAGATTGAAGAGGAATCAACAGGGAAACTCGATTTGGGAAGACCATCTCCACCTAGTTAAAAGAATACCGAAAGTGATTCAAAGAAAATCTGATGTGTCTGAGCTTCAGGGCATCATAGACACGAAAGAAGTTCTTGATGTAGATTTGAAAGAAATGGGTGTGATCAGCGGCGATGTTATCGAATTTGTAAATAGCTAACCTATGTTTGAATACGAAAACAACTCGTTCAATTGCCATCCTAATCTATACGAATATATCAGATGAGGCAACATGTGCAAACATCTGATAGAACCCCGGTGTAAAATTGCCTAACCTAGTCCCCATGCAATTTTCCTGTCACAATTTGCAATTATCGGTGATCGGATTTGCAGTTATCCTGTCAGAAACTACTTAAAAGGGTCTTGGAAAGGATGAGTAAGGATGAGCAACGATGCGACAGTTTGCAGTTTTCGCTGCACAATTTGCAGATTTCGTTGTCACGTTATACCAACCTTGCAAATTCCTCTGGTCTGGCTAATCCCTGCCCATTTATTGCCGTGGAGATACCGTGCGCTCTCCCGCTTTTTTCGGCGGAGAGGCCACGGCATCACTACGGCGGGTGAATAAGCAAGAATGAGACGCGCCTTCCAAGCTGAACTTCATCTAAAGGCGGAATTTTGCCCGTCACTCTGCCAGCATCTTACAGACACGCGATTAGACCTATTAAACCAAGCTCCGGGGCGGATAAAACGCAAAAAAAGATTTTGTCCTTGACAGAAATCGGCTTATACTAATTTTAGCACTCAACTAATCTGACTGCTAAGAAAACGAAGTCAATACATGATTATGGAGGTAAACTCAAATGGCAAAACAAATGTTGTACGCGCACGACGCCCGCACTTCCCTCAAGAAGGGTGTGGACCAGCTCGCGGATGCCGTAAAAGTCACCCTTGGACCCAGGGGCAGAAATGTGGTATTGGACAAAAAGTTCGGTTCCCCTACCATTACTAACGATGGCGTGACCATCGCCAAAGAGATCGAGCTCGAAAACGAATTTGAAAACATGGGCGCCCAACTCTGCAAAGAAGTGGCGGAAAAGACCCACGACGTAGCCGGAGACGGCACCACCACGGCCACCATCCTGGCTCAGGCCATCATTGAAGAAGGCCTCAAGCACGTGACCGCCGGCGTCAATCCCATGTATCTGAAACGCGGCCTGGAAAAGGCCAGCAAAGTGATCGTGGACCAGATCCACAAATTCAGCAAAGAGATCAAGAGCAGCGAAGAAGTGGCCCAGATAGCCACCATCAGCGCCAACAACGATCCCGAGATCGGCAAGCTCATCGCCGAAGCCATGGATAGCGTGGGCCGCGAAGGCATCATCAATATCGAAGAAGCCAAGTCCATCGACACCGGCCTCGAGAAAGTGGAAGGCATGCAGTTTGACCGCGGCTATCTCTCTCCTTATTTTGTCACCAACCCCGAAAAGATGATCGCCGAGCTCGAAGATCCCTTTATCCTGGTTTACGACAAGAAGATCAGCGTGATGAAAGACCTCCTGCCCATCCTGCAGGAAACCGCTCAGACCGGCAAGCCCCTTCTGATCATCTCTGAGGACATCGAAGGCGAAGCGCTGGCCACCCTCGTGGTCAACAAGCTGCGCGGCATCCTCAATGTCGTGGCCGTCAAAGCTCCCGGTTTTGGCGATCGCCGCAAGGCCATGCTGGAAGACATCAGCATCCTCACCGGCGCCACTTTGATCTCCGAAGACATGGGCCGCAAGCTGGATAGCTGCACCCTCACCGACCTCGGCCGCGCCAAGAAAGTGATCGTGGAAAAGGAAAACACCACCATCCGCGAAGGTGCCGGTTCCCAGGACGCCATCGATGGCCGCGTGAAACAGATCAAGGCCCAAGTGGAAGAGACCACTTCCGATTATGACAAGGAAAAGCTGCAAGAGCGCCTTGCCAAGCTGAGCAGCGGCGTTGCCGTGATCCGCATTGGTGCCGCCACCGAAACCGAGATGAAAGAAAAGAAAGCCCGCGTGGACGATGCTCTGCATGCCACCCGCGCTGCCGTCGAGGAAGGCATCGTTCCCGGTGGTGGAGTCACTCTCATCCAGGCCGCCAAAGCCCTCAAGGAAATGAAAGACCTTAGCCACGAAGAGCAGATGGCCGTGGAGATCCTCGTCAAAGCCCTGGCCAAACCCGCCTATCAGATCGCCACCAACGCTGGCGAAGAAGGCGCCGTGATCGTGGAAAAACTCAAAGAATACACCGACGTGCACATGGGCTACAACGCAGCCAACGGCAAGTTTGAAGACCTCTTCAAGGCCGGCATCATCGACCCCGCCAAGGTGGTCCGCTCCGCCGTCCAGAACGCCACTTCCATTGCCGCTCTGCTGCTCACCACCGAGTGCATCGTCACCGATATCAAAGAACCCGAAGCTCCTGCCCCAATGCCCAATCCCGGCATGGGCGGAATGTACTAAAACACTCCAATACCATCCATACATCCAGCCTCTCCTCCCCGGAGAGGCTTTTTTTATGCTTTTTTAAAACAGAGAGACGGAGGGACAGAGACTTTTGAGGGACAGAGGGTTGGGGATTGAGGATACTCTCATTATGGAGCCGGAAACGTCCTCGTTTCCGGGGACCTATATCCTCGGATTCCAATCCGGCGGCGTGACCGTAACGCTTAACGCATAACGCATCACGTTAAAACGCAGAGAAAAGCGGAGTTCGGGCAGAGAAAAGCAGAGGTTTTTTAAAACAAAGGGGCAGAGGGACAGAGATTTTTGAGGAACAGGGTTGGTTCTTTTTCTTGTTGATAACATTCTGTCGGGGCGTAGATTAACTCAACAGCGGCTGCTATCGAGGTCTATCCGCCCTTATTCATGTCTCCCGAGCCTCTCAATATCTCTCCCAACGCAAGCCGAACTTTATTGGGGATGGGTACGGGGAGATACCACCGGGCGCGAGATCCAGCAATAAGGGAGGAAGCAGCGTAGATACATTGGTTTAGAGGGTTTAGAGGGTTGAAACTCCTGCTTTTGCGCTTGTGCGAAATGACTGTATTGGAGTTCAAAGTCCTTGGACAAAATCAGCGTATATCTCTATGCCTAACTGTGCTTTGAAGTTCAAGCAGTGCATCGGAGGTATTTATCTGCGGGTGTACTGGTTGAAGTCCAAGCGGCCCGTAAACTCCTTGTAATGCAAACCTTATCGTGGCCGTTTGAACTCCAACGGGTCCATAAACCTGATAACTCCAAAACTCTAAAACTCTAAAACCTTAAACCCCTAAAACCTTAAAACCCTCCTACTCATCCCGCCTCGTCCACGCCTGCGCGATCTGGTCCAGATCAAAGCCCTTGCGGATAAAATGGCTAAAGACCTTGTCCTTGAGCTTTTGGCTGCTGATATCTTTCTGGCGGGAAATATAGGCTCGCATTTGGGACGCGAGGCTATCCTGCGCGTCATCGCGGTCATACAGTTCTGCCAGAATCGGTTGCCAGATAGCGGGAGCGATGCGCTGCTCGTAGAGTTTGCTGATCAGCAGGCGTTTTCCGGTCCCGCGGTTGAGCCAGCTGCGGATATAGATTTCGGCAAAGCGGGCGTCGTCTATAAAGCTGTGTTCCTTGCAGTAGGCGATCAGTTCATCGATCAGAATGTCGCCAAAGCGATGGCGTTTCAGCAGTTCGCGGCTCTGCCATTCGCTGTGTTCGGCTTTGGCCAGATAGTCCAGGAGGGTATCTCTGGCCTGGTTTTTGATCAGGTTCAGCAGCTCGTCGATCTGCCAGGGCTGGGCTTTGAGCTCTCTGCCTTCGATCACATAAGGCGGGAGGACCTTGACTGGCAAGGTCCCCACGCAATGATCGTCCACATAGACAAGGGCGTTGCGCCCTTTTTCAGTCTTGCGGTGTATCCTCAGCGTCATCGAGCTTGGCGATCAGTTCCGGGCTGGCTTTATCTTTCACGCGGGCTTCCACTTCCGCCAGGATGGGAGGATTTTCTTTCAGATAGAGCTTGGCCTTTTCGGCGCCCTGGCCGATTTTGGTGTCCTCATAGGAGAACCAGGAGCCGCTCTTCTTGATAATCTCCATCTCAATGGCCATCTCCATGATGATGTCCAGATGGCTGATTCCCTCGCCGAAAATGATCGGGAATACCACTGTCTTGAAAGGCGGAGCGAACTTGTTTTTGACCACTTTGACTCTGGTTTTGGCACCCACGACGTCTGAATCCGCGGCGGCGATCTTGATCGCTCCGGCAAAGCGAACTTCCAGGCGCACAGAGGAATAGAACTTCAGGGCCACGCCCCCGGTGGTGGTTTCGGGATTCACGTAGGCCGGCACGCCGATCTTCATGCGGGTCTGGTTGATAAAGATCACGGCGGTGTTGGATTTGGAAACGATGGCGGTGAGTTTGCGCAGGGCCTGGCTCATCAGACGGGCCTGCAGGCCCACGTGGCTGTCTCCCATTTCTCCTTCAATCTCCTGACGGGGCACCAGCGCGGCCACGGAATCCACGATCACCAGATCGACCGCGGAACTGCGCACGAGGGTTTCCACCACTTCCAAAGCCTGCTCTCCACCGTCGGGTTGGCTGAGCAGCAGATCATCGGTCTGAACGCCCAGACGCTTGGCGTAATGGATGTCCAGAGCGTGTTCGGCGTCGATAAAGGCCACCACACCACCCTGTTTTTGAGCTTCGGCGGCCACGTGCAGAGCGATCGTAGTCTTGCCGCTGGCTTCCGCACCGTAAATCTCTGTGATGCGGCCTTTTGGGATGCCGCCAATGCCGAGGGCCAGATCGAGGTTGAAGGCCCCGGTGGGGATCACCTGCACCACGACTTCAGGTTTGTCGCCCAGACGCATGATGGTGCCGAGGCCAAACTTCTTTTCCAGTTGGCTCACGGCGGTCTTGAGGGCGCTTTCTTTGTTCTTGTCCAGCATTTTACCTCCGGTTATCGTAATTTGCTTTGTTCTATTATACTGTAGATAGGGCCCTCGGGACGCAGGACGCTGCGGTAGAGGGTAAGTTGATCATAAATAAGGTATTGGGTGTCCAATGGGCTCTCTATGAGAGAGCGTTCCACCTGAGGCGGCAGCTGAGCTTTGATCCTGCCCAGGGTGATGTGAAGCTTCAGGGCTTTGCCGTCCAGCTCGATACCCAGAGCGCGGATCTGTCTGCCGAGCTCTTTGTGGAGATCGAAGATGGACTTGTCTTCAGCCTGAAGATTCACCCACACCAGGCGTGGAGCCTTGGCGGGAAACAGATCTATACCTCTGGCGCTCATGCTGATGGACTTCCAGATGTCGGAGCTGTCCAGCTGGATTTGAGTGAGGGCGGGCACCAGTTCCTGCTTCACGTCTCCTAAAAAAAGCAGCGTGAGATGCAGGTTTTGAGGCGGGACCCAGTTCACACCCGGGATCTTGGAGATATCCCTGAGGGTGTGGACCAGATTGGCACGCAGCGGTTCAGGAACTTCCAGCGCGAAAAAGCAGCGATAGGTCATTCAGCGCTTGTAGCCTATATCCAGCAGGAATTTCTTGCGGTGGCTGATATCGGTGTCGAGTTCACTGCCCAAGGGCGAGGAACCGTCGATAACTCCCAGGATGCCACTTCCCTGCTCGCTCTGGGCCAAAATCACCTGCACCGGATTGGCGGTCGCGCAGAAGATGTTTACCACTTCGCGGCAGTCTTTGATGGCAGGCAACACGTTGATCGGGTAGGCGCCCCGCATGATGATCAAAAAGCTATGCCCGGCACCCAGGGTGAGCAAATTCTCCACCGCCAGTTCGATTAACTCGTTATCCGTGCCGTCCTTACGGATCAGGCAAGGGCCCGAGGCTTCGCAAAACGCCAGGCCGAATTTGACCCCGGGAACGCTGTTGACCATGGCCTCATAGAGGTCCTCCACGGTCTTGATGAAATGGCTCTGGCCCAGGATGATATTGGTGTCTTCGGGAAATTTGAGCTGCTCAAGCTTGAGTTCCATGCTCCTATCCTCACTAGTTTATGGCAAAATCGTTTAGCCAATTAAAAAAGGGAGCCATCCGGAGTCAAGCAAAACTTTGTGGAGCTTAGGAGTTTTAGGGTTTTAGAGTTTTAGGGAGCTCCCGGTCCCCAAATCTCTGCTATCTTCTGGGGTTGGGGATCTCCCGGTCCCCAAATCTCTGCTAGCTCTGAGGTTCTAAAAAGAATAGAACGCAGAATAAGGGAAAAATGGGATGAAAAGAGGGATTTAATAGAACTCAGATGACTGGATTTACAGGATTAAGGGGCTGAAGTAAATCCAGCCCTTCAATCAATCTCATTTATCTCAATGTCTCACAGTAGTAAGAACTCTGCTTTCCTCTGCACTTCCACTGCTTTTCTCTGTGTTTCGTTGGATCAGAGAGTAACAGAATCCCCGTTTTTAGTATTCTTTACGGGGGCCTTTCTTCTTCCAGGTGCGATCCGGTTTCTGGCGTTCGGGGCGGCGTTTTTCGCTCACCTGAGCTTCCACCGGTACGCCACGGTAGTTGTTGCGGGCAAAGGCTTTGAGCAGCTGGCTTTCATACTCCGCGTCCAATTCCACAAAGCAGTGGGTCTCGAAGATGTTGATCTGTCCGATCTCGATGCCGCGGGTCACCCTGAGACCGTTGATGTAGCGCATCAGGTCACGCTTGTTGAGGTCGTTCACATAGCCAATCCCGAGGCGGAAAGTGAGGAAGCTGACGTTTCCCTTGCGGGCTTTGCTGACGCGTTCTTCGCTGTAGTTGAGGTCACCGGCATCCTTGTAATAGCTCAGAAAACGGTTAAACTCCACCGAGACAAAGCGCTGGATCAGTTCTTCGCGGGTCATCCAGCCCAGTTTTTTATACACATTGCGCAGGAAAGGCTCGATCTGTTCGGCCTCGACTTCCACCTTTTCCACCGTGTCGATGAAGTTGAAGAGCTGCTTTTCACAGATGGCCTGGCCATCCGGCACTTTGCTGAATTCGATGTCACGGCCCAGGCGTTTTTCGATAGCCTTGAGCTCGTTAAATTCCTTGCTGTGGATGATGCTGAGGGCGATGCCGTGTTTGCCGGCCCGGCCAGTTCGACCGCTGCGGTGGATGTAAATATCCGGATCGGTGGGCAGGTGGTAATTGATGATATGAGTGAGGTCGTCGACGTCCAAACCTCTGGCCGCGACGTCGGTAGCCACCAGCAACCTCACATAGCGGGTGCGAAAACGGTTCATCACAAGCTCTCTCTGGGCCTGCGAGAGGTCTCCGTGCAGGGCGTCCGCGTTGTAGCCATCCTGCTGCAGTTTATCCGCGATATCCTGAGTCTCGTTGCGGGTGCGGCAAAACACGATCCCGTAAATTTCCGGGTTCATATCGGCAATGCGCTTGAGGGCCAGATACTTATCACGGGCCTGGACCTTGTAATAAAAGTGCAGGATATTCTGAGCGCCGCGCTCGCTGTGGGCCACGCTCACCTGATGGGGATTCTTCATGAAAGTGGAGGCCAGCTTGGAGACTTCTGAAGGCATGGTGGCGGAAAAGAGCATGGTCTGCTTGTCTTTGGGAGTGTGCTCCATGATGGAAAAGAGGTCTTCCTTAAAGCCCATGTTGAGCATCTCGTCCGCTTCGTCCAACACCAGAAATTCCACCCGCTCCAGTTTGAGCACGCCCTGCCGGATAAAATCCTGCACGCGTCCGGGGGTCCCGATCACGATCTGGGTGCCGGCCTGCAGGGCTTTTTTCTGGGGCAGCAGAGCGGCCCCACCATAGACGGCCACGCTTTTCACGCGGGGCATATACTTGGCGTAATCTTGAAAGTCGGAGTAGATCTGCAGACAGAGTTCCCGGGTGGGACACAGGATAAGTGTCTGAGGTTGAGTAGCTTCTATATTGGTAGCGCTGAGCACGGGAAAGCCAAAGGCGGCAGTTTTACCAGTGCCGGTTTGGGCCAGGGCGATCAGGTCTCCGTCGTTATCCAATAACCATGGAATCACGTCCGCCTGAATAGGAGTAGGCTTTTCAAAACCCAGGTCTGCGGCAGCGCGGAGGAGGGGTTGAGCTAATGCGAGGTCAGTAAATTTGAGCAAGTAGGGGGTTCCTTATAGGTAGATTTGATGTCATGAATTTCTAAGTGCTTTATTTGTAAAGGGAAAAAGTGAGAACTGCGTTGTGAGATGCCGCGCAGGTGAGATACCTTCGGTAGGTGAGTTGCTGCGCAGGTGAGGGCTGGCTTTGATAGTGGAGCGGCAGACGTCCCCGTCTGCCATGGCCCCCATTCCTATTACGGGTGCACTACGGGTCCGACCCGTAGAGCACCCGTAGAGCACCCGTAATAGGATGCGGAAAAAAAGCCCCGGAACTTGTGAAAAGTCCCGGGGCTGTAATCAGTCAGCCTTGCAAGGCGATCACTTCATCATGATCATCTTTTTGGTGCTGCTGTATTT
>Ga0209311_1000604_pt1 | contig 31690 bp, 41 predicted proteins | sample AD_UKC045_MetaG_FD_184417 | JGI IMG/M metagenome (GOLD analysis project Ga0209311, IMG submission 184417) | Active sludge microbial communities of municipal wastewater-treating anaerobic digesters from USA - AD_UKC045_MetaG (SPAdes) (version 2) | ecosystem: Engineered > Bioreactor > Anaerobic >... | reverse complement strand
GGCAAGACCGTGAGCAGCGGGTGTGTCGTACAGGCGAACCATTAGGAGGAAACAATGGAAATAAAACAATTAAAACGTAGGGGCAAGATTTTATGGTTTGTTAGATATGGCCCCGATGCTTCACATAAGTGGGATGCAAAGTCATTCACGAAGCTAAGGGAGGCAAGAGAGTTTGCCAAAGATCTACCAGAAACTCCTACTGGTGGTGTTCGCCCGTTTGTGATCGAACGCTATGAGTATGTAAGTGACAATGTATATGGAGATACCATAAGAGTGCGAGAGGTGAAATGAGGACACGATGCCAAAGCTCAAAACCAATCCAAATGGGGTCAGCGTCTGATACAATGACAACGCAAAACGAAACAATGACAACGCAAAACGAAACAATGGCCCTCACGGTGGCGGGGCCGGAAACCACAGTCGCCACCATCCCACAATCGCCGGTCGGCCTGTTCCGAACGGCTGAGCCCACAGAAATAATCGAGCGTGCAACCGGCATGGCAACCGCGCTAAAAGAAGTCGTTGCCAAGCAAGGGCTGTTGTCGAATATCAAGGGCAAAGAGTACCCGCGCTGCGAGGCGTGGACACTCCTCGGCTCCATGCTCGGGGTATTCCCGGTGCTGGTGTGGTCACGGCCAGTCGAGCATGGCTGGGAAGCGCGGGTGGAAGCCCGAACCATCAGCGGTGCAATCATTGGTGCGGCAGAAGCCCAATGCCTGCGCACAGAGAGCGCATGGGCGAAGCGCGACGACTACGCGCTGCGGAGCATGGCGCAGACGCGGGCAACCGCCAAGTGCCTGCGGATGCCGCTCGGGTTCATTATGTCGTTGGCCGGATACGAAGCAACCCCGGCTGAGGAGATGCCACACGACCTGCCCGAACGTCCGCTAGAGAAGCCGGTTGCGCCGGTCGAGAAGCCGACCGCAACCGCCGCCAGTCGCGTCAAAATGATTGACGCCCTGCAAGCCGGAGTGGGAGGCGCGAATCGGGACACCGTGACGGCCTATTTCCGCGTCAACGGGATGCTCGGGGCGCATGATGAAATTGAGTCTATTGCGCTGCAACACGTCCCGGGAACCGTACGGCAAATGGAGGAACTGGCGGAGCGGATTGCACGGTTCTCATTGCGCGAATCGGGCGAGCCCGAGGCCGAAGTTGACGCTGGCGAGGAACTGCGCGGAGTACTCGAGGCGGTGTCCACCAAGACCGGACAGAGCAAGAAGGGCGTTTGGACACTCTACGGGGTGAAGATTGGCGGTGTGTGGGCGAACACATTTGACGACGCTCTCGGAAAGTCCGCCGAGGCACTCAAACATAACGAGGTCGTGGCCTACGTCACGCGAAAGGCAAAGGGCATAACCCTGAACTCGCTGGAGGTAGCATGAGCACGGTAGCACGACTTTCAACGAACCAATCGGCGCATTGGTATCTGCCGGACGGCACACCGTTTTTCGAGGTGCCCTACGCCGACAAAGCTCGGGCCGGACAGATGCGCCCGGTGACGCTGCGGGACGCACGGAAGGTCAACGCGCTCCCGAGTGTGACCACTGTCCTGCGCGTGCTGGCCAAGCCGGAATTATTCGCCTGGCAGGTCGAGCAAGCGGTGCTGGCCGTGATGACCACCCCGCGCAACGACGGCGAGGCGGATGACGCCTTCGTCCACCGAGTCTTAGCGGTTGAGAAGGTGCATGAGCAGGAGCGGGACGCGGCGGCGGACTTGGGCACGCGGATACACGCGGCCTGCGCCGAGGGTGTGTCCGGCGGGCCGGTCGTTGACGACCTGGCCTACCAATACGCCAGAGAGGCGATTGCGTCCATGTCCTGCCGTGGCCGAGTTCACGCCACCGAGACGGTGCTGGTTGGTGACGGCTATGCTGGGATGACAGACCTGGTACTGGAAACCCAGGACGGTCTATTAGTCGTGGACTGGAAAACGACTAAGCGTCTCCCGGCCAAAGCCTGGCCTGACCACGTGATGCAACTGTCCGCCTACGCGGCGGCTTTGGCGCGGGACAACGCCAGAAAGACCATTCGCACGGCCAACTGCTACATTTCGACTAGTCCTGAGGAGGTTGGCAAGTGGCGGTGGTGCGAGCATGAGACGGACTGGCGCGAGGTGTACCATGACGGGTTTGTCCCGGCCCTGCGCTTGTGGCAGTATGTGAACCAATACAAACCGAACGAGTGAACGAAAGGAAACGAGAACCAATGAAAATAAGAGAACTAGACAACGCTGAAATCTACAAGATGGCGGTGAAGATGAACGGACTAACCCACGGCTCGCATGTGCCGATTGCACGCTGCGATTTGGGTTGGTGCAACAAACCGTCTAAGTCGAACACGAGGAAGGTTGAGGTGTTCATCTGCGGTGGCCACGACTGGACAGAGTACCGCGTCGTACTTGAGTATAGCAGTGATTTTGACACGATTAAACGAGTCGCCTTCGAAGCAGAAACTCTGTTCTTGTCATTAAATCTTGCGTCTGGATTCATTGCTTTGCTGCCGAGGCCAGGTTACGAGGAAATGGAACTCGCAAAGCGCGTTGCCGAAGCCGAGGCCAACACCTACATGCGGAAACTGCGCCGGTACGCAATCCAGCAGGGGTACTGAGCCATGATTGCCGCCATGCCGCAAATCCAGCAGCGCGTTTGGGAACGCAACTGCCTGAACTACGCCTACAACCGCATCCGCCTGCCGCTGTGGAACGTGCTGGTCGAATACGTCGGCCAGCCCGTCGCCAGCCGAAGCGGTGTGCTGCTGGATGACATCCTCGTGCGTCTGCCCGCGCCGGACTGCGGCATCCGGCTCGGGCAACGCCCGAACCGCTCCGTTCTGACCCTGGAACTGCGCCAGAGAGTGACCGGCTACGGCGGCAGAATGTTCCACGACCGCCTGTCAATCCCGGTAGGCGATATGCGCAACGGGGTGTTGCTGAACCTGAACTACCTGTCCACGTCGCAAATGCTCCGGCCCAACTACACCGTGGCCGAGGTGTTAGCGCGCGAGCGCGGCTTGTCTCGAAGCCGCAATTAATGCTTGTCATGCAAACCGAACCGAACCAAAATCCGCCCATGAAAACATGCTGCCAATGTCAGCATTTCCAGCCACCGGGGGAGTGCTACCGATACCCCCCCACCGTATTCGCCTCGGGCTTCACGCGCTACCCGCGAGTGGACGTGAACCAGCGAGCGTGCGGCGAGTTCAGGCTGCCACGCCCGGAACCACCGCCGGCGGAAACGATTAAAGAGGAACTGGACAAGATGCGGGAGGCGGCGGCGAGCCTTGCGGAGACCGGAGTCATCAAGCTCAACTACTCGCCAACGCCAAAGTATGCGCCAAGAGGCAAACGCTCGGAGCAAGGAACACTGCTGAAAGAATAACACGGATGAACACTACGAATACCAATGCCAACGCAACTATCATTACTAGACCGCGCCTGGGTTAACGAACAGGCTCCGGTTGTCCTCGCCCGGGTCGGGGGATGCGAGTTCAGCACCGACGACGTGCATGGACTGGTCACGGAACAACCGGCCAACCTGAAACTCTACGGCGTGCTGTTCGCCAAGCTCAAGGCCGAGAAACGGATTGAGCGGGTCGGGTATCGGCCCAGTCAACGGCCCGAGGCCAATGGCCGGGTCGTGGCGGTGTGGCGCGTGCGGAGGACGCCATGAGCGAACTGCGATTCATTGACCTGTTCTGCGGCATCGGCGGGTTCAGAATGGCCTTCGAGCGAGCCGGTTGCCGGTGCGTATTCTCCTGCGATAGAGACAAGTTCGCCCGCAAGACCTACGCGGCCAACTTCGGCGAGGAGCCTGCCGGCGACATCACGCAAATAGACGCCGCCTATGTGGAGGCGAAGCGGGTAGTGGACGAGAGGCGCGAGGAAAGGACAAGGAGAGCATGACACCCCACATTAATAGAAAGGAAATACGATAATGAAACGCTCACTGTACCATTTTACAGGGTCAACCCTACGCGACGGAAGTCCAATCCCGGAGCCTGGAGTGTGGTTAAAGCATGACGGGCCGGTTATTCCATGCAAATCAGGGCTGCACGCGAGCGAACACCCGTTTGACGCTCTCGCTTACGCGCCCGGGAACCTGCTGCACAAGGTCCGGTTGCGAGGAAACATAACACCGCACGGAAACCCGGTGGACAAATACTGCGCCAGCGAGCGCCGGATTGTCGCAACTATTGATGCAGAATGCGTGATGCGGTCATTTGCTCGGCGGGTTGCTCTGGATGCTGTGAAGCGATATTGGCTAGAAGCGCCAGAGGTCGTAGTCGAATACCTAAAAACAGGGGATGAAACAAAAAGGGCCGCTGCAAGGGACGCTGCAGGGGACGCTGCATGGGCCGCTGCAAGGGACGCTGCATGGGCCGCTGCAAGGGCCGCTGCAAGGGACGCTGCATGGGACGCTGCAGGGGCCGCTGCATGGGACGCTGCGAAGCGAAAACAACGCGACCTGTTCAAGCGGATGGTGAATAAGGAGTTCAAGAAGCATCTAGCTAACTAGGAGCAAGAATATATGGCTGGATACCATAACTTTTCGATGTCCAATAACGCGGTGGATGCCTACCATCGCGGGCTGCTGCCTGCGAGCAAGGCGGCGAGGGAGTTTGGATTTAAGAGCACGGCGGCGCTTCGGTCATGCGTTCGGTCTGGCGAATGGCACCACACTTCCAAGAAGTTTAACGCCACTGACTTTTTTGACGTGATGGAAGCCATTGAGGATGCAGAATGGCGCGACATTGCATCATGGAAGCCGCACCTAACTAGACGGGGGTGGTCTATTATTCGCGGGTACATACGCGAAAAGCTGCGCGAGCAGATGATCCCATGCGTTTTCTATCAGTCGCACCATAAATCGAGATACGCGAGGCTGATGGGATTCCCGGACAGCTTCGTGATTCCGGTTTCAGACACGCAAGCCTACAAGCAGTTCGGCAATTCGGTTGTGGTTCCCGTCGTTGAACGCATCGCCAAGGCGGTTGTGGAAACGCTCGTCACAAGGAGGACACCATGACCACGTTCATTGAAGCCCTTGCCGACTGGTCTGCGCCGCGTGAGGTGTTCACCAAGCACGGCCCGCGCCTGCTGCGAACCGCCCGGCCCGAGGCCGACTTCTGGCGGGCGTGGACGGATTACAAGTCCGACCTGAAATCCGCCGGCATCGCCATCACCAAAGCCGACGGCGGACAATGGGTTGTCCAATGGTGGCAGCCGGTGCCGGACGCCGCCAACCGCGAGCAAACCCTTGCCGCGTCCAAGGCCACCACCGCCGACCTTGAAATCCCCGCCGGGAACGGATGCCAATACATGCCGTTCCAGCTCGCCGGAATCGCCTTTGCCAAGGACAAACCGGCCTGCCTGATTGCGGATGAAATGGGTCTTGGCAAGACGATTCAGGCCCTTGGCGTCATCAATGCCGACCCGGCGGTTCAGAACGTGCTGATTGTCACCAAGGCCAGCCTCAAGACCAACTGGTCGCGCGAGGCCGAAAAGTGGCTGGCCCGGCCCATGTCCATCGGGATTGCCAGCGGAGCCGAATTCCCGGAAACGGACGTGGTTGTGATTAACTACGGCATCGTGACCAGGCACCGCGAACGGTTGCGGGCCAGAACGTGGGATTTGGTTGTGCTTGATGAGGCGCATCAAATCAAAAACCGCAATACCGCCCGGGCCAAAGCCATCATCGGCCACACCCCAAGCAAACGCGCGCAGCAACACGGCGAGCAAGTCGAACCGGGCTTGGTGGCAAAACGCAAGCTGGCCCTGACCGGCACCCCTATAGAGAACCGGCCCGATGAACTGTGGACAACGCTGCATTTCCTTGACCCGAAACAATGGCCGAATTTCTACCGCTACGCCGCCCGGTACTGCGGGGGCCATAGAGGGCGGTGGGGCTACGTCACCAGCGGAGCGTCCAACCTTGCCGACCTGCAACGAGTACTCCGCAGCACGCTAATGATTCGCCGCATGAAACGGGATGTGCTGGCCGAACTGCCGCCCAAGACCCGGGTGCTGGTTGAACTCGAACCGGCAGGAACCGAGGATGCGTTGCGAGCCGAAAAGGAAACGTGGGCCAGGCATGAGGCGCAACTCATGCGGATACAGGCCGAGCTTGAACTTGCCAAGGCCAGCGAGGACAACGGTGACTTTGCCAAGGCCGTCGCCCGGTTCCGGTCGGATGCGTCCGTGGCGTTCCGCGAGATCGCCAAGGTTCGCCACGACACCGCCGTTGCCAAGCTGCCTGCCCTCATCGAAGCCATACGCGAGGACTTAGACGAGGCCGACAAGATAATCGTATTCGCGCATCACCTGGACGTTCTGAACGCGCTCCACGCCGCATTCGAGAAACAAGCCGTGCTGCTGACCGGCGCAACGTCCCAAGCCGACCGTGACGACGCCGTGCAACGGTTTCAAACCGACCCGGCCTGCCGCCTGTTCATCGGCTCGATTCGGGCAGCCGGCGAGGGCCTGAATCTGCAAGCGGCCAACATGGTCGGGTTTGCCGAACTGGACTGGAACCCGGCCAAGATGTCTCAATGCGAAGACCGCGCACATCGGCTGGGGCAGCGCGGAAACGTATTGGTGAAGCATTGGTTGGTGCCCGGGTCACTGGACGCCCGCATGATTGGAATTATCGTTGACAAGCAAACCATCATTGACCAAGCCCTTGACGACGAGCCCGGCCCGTTGAAGGTAGCCGAGCCGGTGCTGGTGCCGCACGCGCCTCAGAACGGCACCCGGGTACAACTCGAAGCCGAGGGCCTGCTGATTACCACGGCGCAGAGACAGTCCATCCATCGGGGCCTGCGCGAACTGGCGGCGGTGTGTGACGGCGCAAGGCGTCTGGACGGTTGCGGATTTAACATGGTGGACGCCTACATTGGCAGGTCACTCGCCAGTCAGAACGACCTGACCGACCGGCAGGCGGCTCTCGGACGGCGCATCTGCCGGCGATACGTCCGCCAACTCGGGCAGGAACTGATTGACGCAATGGGTTAAAGTGTTATGTTCAGCGCGTGCGACAATACGAATCAATTTGCCGTCCGCCCCGGAACGCCGAAAGGCTACACTCCACGGCTCGTGGGATTGTCGCACACCGGGGCGGCGGCGTTTCCAACCGGAGGCTAAAGCCATGTTCACCAACCTTGTCATCACCGCCTACTGCGCCTGCAAACTATGCTGTGGGCCGAACGCCTGCGGACTGGCCGCGAACGGCAAACCCCCAGTCGAAGGTGTGACCTGCGCCGGGCCGCGCCGGGTGCCGCTCGGAACCAAGATTCACATTGAGGGCATCGGCACGCGCATCGTGACCGACCGGCTCGCCAAACGGTTTGACAACCGGATAGACATCTACTTTAATGACCATGCTGCGGCCAAGAAGTTCGGCGTGCGCCGGGCCGTGGTGTGGATTCCAACGAAACCAGAAACGAAAGCGAAACAATGAAAATCACTGAACTGAAATCAACCGGACTCGAACCGCACAACTTCGAGTTATCCTGTTCGGATGTCAACCTGCTGGTTGCGCCGAAGCACAAGAGCCGCATCAACGTGCGGGAAGCCATCCAAAAAGCGTTCGGCAACTTCATCGCCGGAGCCGCACCCACCCAAACCGCCACCATCAACCTGACCCTTGACGACGGCTCCTGTCATCAAGCGGTGTGGAAGTCGGGCGGCTATCGGAACGTGGACTGCCTGTTTGAAGATGACGGCGACAACCCGGATGAACTGGGCGAATACAAAATCGCCACGGTGAACCTGCTGCTCACGCGCATGGTCTGCGATAACCCGGACACATGGTTGCACAAGCACTTCATGCCACTGTTCAGCCCCAGAGGCGATTGTTGCCTTCTGGTGGAAGAACTGAAACGCCGGTTGGGCGAGATAAACCATGAACCCGCCGTCATTTGCGAGGCGGCGATTGACGCCATCGCTCAGGACATCACGCAGACATTCAACGAGCATGGCAACGCACACAAAGCATTGATGAGTCTCTGCATGAATATCTTTGATGACATGCAGACACAGGACAAGCACGGCGACTGGCTCAATGACCAGATTATTGCCAGGAGCATGGAACTGCCCATCTGCCGGGACGTATCATACGAACTCGCCACCGCCCGTGAACGGCTCGCCACACTCATTGACCAAGCCTCGCCGGACATCTTCAAGGCCAACAAGGAAGTTGCCGAACTCGAACGGGTGAACGCGCTGTTCCTTGAACGGCAGCGGCTTCAAGCCGAAATCATCAATCTCGAACTGCGCCTGAACGAGCACAGGTGCCGCCAGAACGTCAAGCTCGCCGCGTGCAAAATCTTTGCGGAGGAACGGGACGCGCTCGTTGAAGCCACCCTCGGCAAGTTCCTTGCCACCGCCAATCGGTTTCTTGACGGTCTGATTAACTCGCCGCTGGACTTCAAGCGCGGCGTCCTCGGACGGGTAGCAACCGAGCGCGACTGGACAAGCGAAGTCACGGTCGGCTCATGGTTGCAGATTTATGCTCAGTCAACATTGACAGAACAAGCACTCTTCAAGACTGCCTTGGCCATTGCGCTCTGTCAAGCCTTGCCAGCTAAAATCGTCATGGCCGACATGTCCTTGGCCGAGCCGGACTCCAAGCCGCCGCTCATTCTCCGGCTCAACGAATTCATCCGAGACGGCACCATACACCAGGCTTTCATCATAGACATCACCGCCGAGGACTATCTGCCGCTGTCCGGCAATCAGTGGTTCAAGGCAATAAACATAAACTGATAAAACTACATTATGAGTGTTAAATACAGCTACTACGTTTGGAAGGATAAAGACATCAAGAAGCATTCTGACTTGTCCATGATGCTGGCCTTGGCAGACCACGCCAATGATGACGGTATTGCGTGGCCGGGGCAGAGCCGCCTTGGAGAAAAGACACGTATGAGTGCCAGAACAGTCCAGCGCACTCTCCAACGACTGGTAAAGATTGGCAAAATCAGCTTGAAACGAGTCGGAAACGGACGACAGAGCACAGTTTATCGCCTAAACTACGAAAACGATGAGACTTACGACACAAAAACGCAGCAAGACATCCCGTTGGAGAAAGAGCCAGTTGAGGGGTGTCAAATTGACGCCCCAGGGGTGTCAAAGCTGTGTCACCCCAGGGGTGTCAAATTGACGCCCCAGGGGTGTCAAAATGGCACCCCCATATTAACCTACAATGAACCTACCAATAACCGTCATAGAAAATATAACGGCTCCGCCAAGAAGATTTCGGATGAAGCTCGGCAGTTGGTAAAGCGGTTCAAGGATGAGTTTCCGAGAACCTACTGCGTATCCGCCCCGAAGCAGATCCAGCAGGAACTCGTTGCCGGGGAGGAAATGCTGGCGTCCGGCGAGACGATTGACGGGTTAGTGTCTCTTTGCGCCGCAAATGCCATTAGCAGCTTCCCGGCGTTCCGGGGGCAGTCTGCTACCCTTTCGCTGTTGCAACGCAACCTGGCGGCAATTAAGGCCCGAAACGAGGCATCTGGTGCGCGACGCTCAGACGGCAACCAAATCGAAGAACACCTGACCATCCCCATCATCAAGCTATGAGCGAACCTACCCTGGCAGAGTGTCAGCGCCGGCTTGAACAGCGGCGGCGCGAGGTAAAGATTACCGTTTCAGGCGCTTCCGGCAACGTCGTCAAGGCCGGCGATGTCCGCGTGTCGTGCTTTGGCGGGCCGCTACGGGATGGCCCTGGCGTTTGCGAGCCGTCCGAGGCCGACATCGAAGCTCGCCAGCAGGCTCGGCAGGTGGTGATTTCCGGGGCGTTGGCGGCATCGAATGTGCCGTTGCGCCATGCCAACCGGGAACCGCTTGACCGTTCCGGGCCGTGGAATGTGGCCTACGAGCGGATTCTTGGCAAGCTCGGCACCGGGTTCACGATTGTTCTGGCCGGCCTGCGCGGCAACGGCAAGACGCAACTCGGCGTGGAACTCATCAGGCAGTTCATCCTGACCGAACGGCGCGGGTCGGCCTTGTTCAGCACGGCGACCCAGTTTTTCATGGCAATCAAGGCGGGCTACGACGGCCAAGGCAAGCCCGAGGCCAAGGTGCTGGCGCAGTATCGGCGTCCGCGCTTGCTGGTCATAGACGAACTGGCCCAGAGGCGGGAGAGCGAGTGGGAACGGCTGTTGCTCTACGAACTGCTGAACCACCGCTACAATGACCTTACCGATACGCTGTTAATTTCCAACCAGGATGTCCGGCAGGCCGAGTTGTCTCTCGGCCCGGCTATCGTCAGTCGTTTGCGCGAGACGGGCGGAATCATTCAGGCGGATTGGGCATCCTACCGCGAAAAGGTTTGACACAGAAAGTTGACTATGACAATCGAGAAAGCCGAAACTAAAACGGGCATGGTTGAGAGCAAAGGCTACGCGACCTATTACAGCGGTGAGACGAAGCCGCGCCGCTATAAAGTGACGGGCCGGGTGAAGTATTGGGCGTTGGACGGGCAGTATGTCATCGAGATGTCCTTGGAAGGCATTTTGGTGAAGAAACGCTACTCGTCGAAGAAGAAGGTGCTGATTGGGTTTGACACGCTGTTGCACCTGCTGGAAAAGAACGAACTGCTTGGCCCGTTGGCGGATGTAATCAAAATCGTATGAAAGAACTAGACCAACAAATACGCGACACGGTGTTGCGGTGTGTGGGCGACTTGTATGACTCGCACGCGCGCGAAATCAAGGACTTCATCAGCTTCAACGAAAGCCAGCGGTTGGTGGTGGGGTTCTCGGCGGACATAGACTGTGCCGGAGCCGCGCCGATAGTGAAGGTGACCATCCGATTCGCCAACAGTGTATCGGATTCACTCTCGCAACAACTGGCCGACCCGAACCAGATGCCGTTGCTGGATGAGGATGACGACTACGGCAAGGTTGTGGCGCGTGGGAAAGGAGACGGCGAATGAGCATGATACCGAACCCGACGACGCTGGATGACAAGCTCAAGCTCATGGCGAAGGTGGCGCGGAGCATGACGCGCTATCCTGACCAAGTGCAGTTCAAGGTGGCGGTGACGCGCAACCGGGCCGACATCGATATTGTTGCGCACCCGAACGACGCCCGGCGATTGGTAGGAGCCAACGGCACCGTGATAGCTTCGATGGTGCAGTTGACCAAGATGCTGTTCAGGAACGAGGAGCAATACGTCAGCTACGGGCGGGTGGAATCGAACGATTCACCGGCGGAGAGCCGCGTCCCGTTCAAGCCCAAGAAGTTCTGGCCGAGGGATGACATTGTGGCGCTGGCGGATGAGTTGACCAAGGCCATCTTCCCGAACCACAATTCCACGGTTGAAACGCTGGACACCTCGGACGTGCGCACGGCCCTGAACATTTACGTCGTCGGGATAGATTCTTATTCGGAATCGCAATACACGAAGGCGATGGCGCGGGTGTTCAGTGCCATTGGATTCCTGCATGGGCGGATATTGCAGGTCAACGTGAACGCGCAGGAAGTGATAAACAAGACGCTGTGATACCGTTGCGGCGATTGGTGCCGGGCGTGGAGCCGGACGCGGATGAGACGCTGGTGTTCTGGGTGGCGAGCGACTCGGGCCAGCAACCGTACCGGGTTGACCTGACGTGCTACCACGGCAACGGGAAGTGCGATTGCATGGATTTCCAGATGCGGCGCGAGGTCGAGTTAAGCAAAGGCCAGATGCCCGCGCTCCGGTACGAGTGCAAGCACATCCGGCGGGCGGCTCGGTATCTGCGGTTTGAGGTGACACAACGCATCATGGTGCTTCGGAGGAAAGGCAAGGCATGAGCTTTGGATTGAACTACATGGGCAGCAAGAACCGGATTGCACCGGAATTGATTCGGAAACTGCCGGTTGGCAAGCGGTTGGTTGACCTGTTCGGCGGCGGGTTTGCTGTCGCGCACTGTGCGGCGTTGGCCGGAAAGTGGCGCACGGTGCTTTACAACGACGTGAACCCGCTTGTGGTTCAGTTAGTGAAGGACGCGCTCGCGGGGAAGTACGATGAGGGCGTGTTTAAGCCCGAGTTCATCTCCCGCGAGCGATTCTTTGCCGAGAAGGATACGTGCGGATATGTCCAGCTATGCGATAGACCATCCTGCAGCGAAGGAAGTCTGGAGTACTCGCCTCCGTGTGCTGTCGCAAGGCAGCGCATTCAAACGCTACTCAACCGAACGCCTCTACGTATTCAACTCGCCATGAAACGCAAGACCAAGCCTGCTCTGTGGTTGTCGGCGTTGCCGCGCCGGAACCCGAACCGGCCTCGCAACGGCAAGTCCCAAGCCCGCGAATCCTATCGCACCCGCCGCGACCGTTTCCTCGCTAAACTCCGCAACAAGCTCTGTCCCGTCGCGCTGGCCGTCTGGAAACGCAAGGTTCCGGTCGCAGAAGTCCACCACACGCGGGGCCGCATCGGCACCCTGCTCAACGACGAACGCTACTGGCTGGCCGTCTCGCGCATCGGCCACCGCTGGATTCACGAACACCCGCAGGCCGCCCGCGAACGGGGCTGGCTGGCCGAACGCGGCTCATGGGGAACCGCCGAATGAACGAGCGCGACCTTGAACTGGCCCTCACCGCCAAGGGCTGGCGGCGGGACGCAACCGGCGCATGGACAAAAGCTCCGCCGCCGGATGAGCCGGACGCGCCGCCGGATGCCGTGGACTGTGAGTCTGAGCTTCACAACGAAATCATGCGTGTGTGCGATGCCAGCGGCTGGCTGGCGTTGCACGGCAGCATGGCACATCGGGCCTACCGCACCAAGGGCGAGTGGGACTTTGTGATACTGGCCGAGTATCCGGTGCTGCTGTTGGTGGAGTGCAAGACCAAGACCGGCAAGCTGACACGGGAACAAGGCGCGTTGGCGGCATGGGCGACACGGTTGGGCTGGCAACCGACCGTGGTGCGGAGCCTGAGCGAGTTTGCCACCTACTGCCGAACCCTCGGCGCGGAGCCTAAGACATGAGAATCGGTTGTAATCTTGTCAAGCTGCGCTTCCCTCGGGGCAAGCCGCTCTATCAGGACTTCGAGTTGACCTGTGGCGTCGTCGTCGAGTACCAAGTCAAACCGGGCCGAAACCCCGCCCGCAACAAACCCGACGACCTCGGCCTGCCGCCCACCGTCGAACTCATCAATGTGTTCCTCAATGACAACGACATCCTGCCCTTCCTCAAACCTACGGAAGTCGAAGAACTCCAAGACCGCATCCTTTACAAACTGCTCAATGAACAGAAGATTGTCTGACTTTGCCAGCCGGGCGTTGACGACGGTGTTCCGGGCCTGCTCAAGGAGGAAGTACCAACCGGCAATGAGACGCAATGCTAAGAAACGGCCCGCCGCAAAACCGCCGCCGCTCGCGCTCGGCTGGCTTCTCACCGTCAACCGTCAGATTCGCTAATACACCCCCGCCAAACTTTTTTGACTTAAATTGTTGCAACCTATGGACATCCGCTTGCGTTTGTGTCATAGCTTGCATCGTTGAGTAGTAGCTGTACTGACAGGTTGTGGGATGTGGACGGGCTGAGGAAAGCGTCACACGCTCGCTTTGGCCCGCCCATGTCTCATCCTTCGCCGCCATGTTCGGCCTGAAAATATCCACCAACTTCCCGTTCCTGACTCGCGCCGCGCAACACGACATGCCCGCCCGGGAACGACCGTTTCCCGCCGCGCCGGACAGCGACCTCGCCGGAAGGGCCGTCCACGGCAACGCCCTGAGCGATTGGTACTTGGCCCTGCCCGAACTGCTCGAACCCAAGCAGGTCGCCATGATTCTCCGGGCCGCGCTCGCGGGCAATCTGTGGCAGCAAACCCAACTGACGCAGAAGATGATGGACACGTGGCCCACCTTCCGCAAGGCCCTGACCGAACTGCGCTCCGCCGTCAAAATGGTGCGGTTCAAGGTGGTGCCATACGTCGGGCGCGAGGGTGACGCTCCAACCGAGTCCGCCAAAGCCAAGGCCGCGCTGGTAGCCCGGGCGTTCAAGAGCTTCGAGCCGGACAGGTTCCGCGACGAGGACGGGTTCCGGGGCATGGTGTTTGACCTCACGGACGCTATCGCCAACGGAGTCAGCATCGTTGAATTGCTGTGGGATTTGGGCCGGAAAGGCCCGGACGGCCTGCCCGAGGACATGATTCGCGCCTCCGCATGGGTTCACCCGCGTCATTATGGCGTCCAGAGCGACGGCAGCATTGGCGTGGCGCAGGAGTTCCGGGGCGACCCGCTCATCTTCCACAACCAGGTCAACCGCCAAATCCTGACGAACCCGTCCAAATTCGTCGTTGCCAAGTACAAGAGCAAGAGCGGCAGTCCGTTGGGGGCAGGAGAAATGCGGTGCCTGGCCCTGAGTTGGGTCAACATCGTCTATGCGATGGATTGGATGCGGAACATGGGCCAGCGGTGGGGTGCGCCGTTTATCGCCATCCCCTACACACCCGGCATCCCCGAGTCTGAACGCCAACGCTTCGAGATAGCGGCCAAGCGATGCGCCGCCCAGGGCTGGATGATTTATCCGCGCAACTCGCCGGACTTGAAACCGGACTTGTTCCCGGCGCAATCGTTGACCGGGGATAATCCCATGCGCGTGATGATTGACCTGGCCGAAAAGTGGTGCGTGCAACTGCTCTTGGGCCAGACCTTGACCAGCGACTACGGCAAGCAAGGGAGCGGCAGCTACGCTTTGGGGGCCGTCCATGCCAGCGTCAAGCAGGAGAAACTCGAAGCGATTGCCGATTGGATTGCCGAAATCCTCGAAGAACAGGTTGCCACCCGGTTGGTCAAAGAGAACTGGGGCGAGCAAGCGGGTGAAGTGCCGACCATCGAAGCCGACTTCACGCACATCGAATCGCCGCTCGAAGCCGCGAACCGCATGGCTATCCTGACCGCTCAATGCCGTGTGCCCATCCGTTCCTACGACGTTTATCGCATCATTGGCTTGTCACAGCCGCAACCGGGCGAGGAGGTCATCACCGGCGGCGTGATTGGCAAGCAATCCGAGGCGTTGACCGAGGAAGAGCGCTGGAAACAGGCCCTTGAACGGCAGACCATCAAGATGCAGCGCATGGCCGAGATTGGGGCCGGCGGCGATAACCCGCATGGCGACAACAACCAGCGCGGCATGGACAAGGAAGCCGGCATTGAAGATGAACCGCCCGAGGATGACCAAGACGACGAATCCGTTGGTTCGCACTATCGCCGGTTCCACAAAGACGCTTTGCGGGATGCCTTGGCGGCGGCAACCCCTGACCAACTGCAAACCATGCAATCCCTGATTGCCGAGGCCCAGGCGTCCGGCAAGCCCAATGGCGAATGGGAAACCCTGCAAACGCTGATGAACCAAATCGCCGCCCAGAACCGTATTAACCTCTATGAGTGACGAGAAACCCAGGAAAAAGCTCAAGTCCGCCGACAAGGCCAAGACCCCTGAGCCCTACGTGATTAAAGGCATTAACCCGACTGACAAACGGGGCCTGATAAAAGTCAACCCCGGCCAGCCGGACAAGCTCCGTTGCACCAAGAAAGAGACGCCATGAATGAGAACGTGATTCAGTGCCGGGCCAACGTCGGCATCACCATCAGCGCGTCCAAGCCGTGGAGTGATACCGAGCCGGTGTCATTCATCTACGCGCCCGCCGGGGTGCATACCATCACCGCCGGCTTCCGCAAGAGCGACAGCATCACCATTTCGGTTGTGGTGGATGAAGCCACCGCCGACATCCTGCAAAAGTCCTTCGAGCAACTGTGCGCCTCACGCCCGAAGCAAGAACCCTACGGCGACGAAGACCACGAGAGCAAGAAGGCCACCATCCGGTTCCAACCGGACGCCACCAAGTTCACCTGGGGCGAGCAGGACGGCGAGCAAGGCGTGATTGTTTCAGGCGGACTGCCCACGAGCTACGGGGCCGAGGCCGTCAATGGCCGGGTGTACCGTTCATGGTCGCCGTCGTTTCTGGCTGATGCCGAGTTTGACAAGGCGGTGCGTTCCGAGGACGGCCACTGGACATTCCCGGACGGTGTGCGCGGCAGCAAGACCAACCCGGCCCGATTGACCGGCGTGGATTTTGTTGTGGGCGCGTTGACCAACAAACCGGCGTTTCTGGCGATGCCACCTGTCAAGGCGAGCAAAGCCGACGCGCCGGCAGAAGCCACGGAGCCAGAGGCCCAAGACCCAGCACCGGAGCCAGAGCCGGTCAAGGCGGATGACCAAGCCGTGCCCGAACCGACCGCTGAAACGGTCTTGGCGGGTCTGGCCGAGCGGCGAAACCAGATAGAAGCCATCATATCGGCAAGCGTGCCGGAGCGGCCCCAGCGCGGCCCGGCCAAGTGCGCCGAGGATGTGCTGGACGATTTGCGTGCGGCGGCGCGTGCCGATGCGCACGGAAAGTTCTCGGCTCCGTCGAGTCGAGCGGGTGCCCCCCGATAACAACGAGGGCGACAATAAGAACAGAAAACAGAAAGCAAACGATGAAAGCAGTTATCGTAAAGGCCCACGCTGATAAAGGTTGGGAAGTGGGCACACGGATAGACGTGACGCCGGAGCAATTCTTGTTGCTTCAGGCCGAGGAGTACGCCGTGACCGAATCCGAATGGACGGCGCGGCAGAACGCGGTCAAGGCCGCTGAACAACTCAAGCAGAGCGCCGAGGTTGCGGTGGACAACGCGATTGCCGCCGCCCGCGAACGGCACGCGCTGGCACCGAAAGAGGACGCCGCGACCATTCGCGCCACGGCCCTTGACTTGGAGTTGAACAAGCCGGGCTTGGGCGTGGCTTACGTCAACAACCTGCCGGTCAAGGCGTCCAAGGACGACCTGCAAGACCGGAGCATCCCGTCCAGTCCGGTTGACGTGGACGAGGACAACAACGTCAAAGCACTGGTGAAAGGCTACCTGCACGCTTCGGAACCGTTCACCAAGGAATTGAAGAACGGCGGTCTGATTCGTGCCTGCCGCGAGAACGCCACGGAGATTGCCAATGCCGTCAAAGCCTCGTGCGAGCGGTCAGTCATCATCAAGAAGATTGCCGACCTGATTCAGGCCGGAGCGAACTTCACGGCGGCGGATGTCATCAAGGCGGCGGGCACAACCCACGCTGACCTGCAAACGGCGGATGCCACGGTGGGAACGCTCAACACCGGACTGGTGCTCCAGTGGAACCTTGGCTTCCTCAAGAACCAGTTGGCGCTCCTGTCGGACATCACCACGGATGTCAGCAATCAGCCGGTGTTCTTCGGCCAGAACGTCATCACCCGCTACATCAATGTGCCGGGGGTGCAACTCAAGAACGACCGCACGGCGGGCATTGTCGGGTCGGGCAACTACGCATGGAAAGGCGGCAGCGGCTCCGGCACTACGGACGTGAACGTGTACTTGGACACGCACGCGGGCGTTCCCATCTCGTTCAACCAGAACATGATGGGTTCAACGGCGCGGCAGTTGTTCAACGAAATGAAAACTCCGCAGATGTATGCGCTTGGCGAATACATCATTTACAAGCTCATCACCACGGCCTTCAACGGCAGCAAACGCATCAGCAACGACAACGCGACGGCGGATACGGTGGTGTTCGCGCCGGCCTTCACCAACGCGGCGGGCGGTCACACGTTTAACGTTGCGGGAGCCGACCTGTCCACGTTTGTTGCGGACTTGCCGCAGGCGATGGATGAGAGCCAGTTCCCGGGCGGGGACGAGGAACCGGGCGCCGACAACCTGCAACGGTTTGCATGGGTGCATGGGCGGATCTCTGCCAGCGTAGCCGCTGACACCAACTTCCTCATCAACCAAAGCATCTGGGGCGCGGTGGCGCGGTCGGGCGAGAACACGGTGGGCACCGGGCGGTTCAGCCGCTTGGGCAACATCAAGTTCCGCAAATCACAACTGGTCACTGACCAGGTTTCTGTGACGGGCACGGGCGTGGACGGCACGACCAACGCCTACAAGGTGGTGGCGGGCGACTTCAACAGAGCGACCAAGGTTGGCTTGGCGGGCACGCGGTCGGCGTTGTTGTTTGTGAGCCGGGTGCCGGTGGACTACACCAAAGCCTTGCCGGAGATTCCGAGCACGGCGGCGGTGGAACTGGCGACCGAGCCGGAGACGGGCATCACGTTCATGGTGGTGAAGTATCTTGACCACGCATACGAGACGGCGAACATGCGGGCACAACTCATGTTCGGCACGGCTATCGGCCACGAGAAGCAGGGCATCATCCTGGTACGCGAATAAGGCCGATTCAACGACGTTCTACGGTCACGCGAATTGGTGGCCGTAGAACCAACCTTTAACCTTACTGAAAAGAAAGAAGAAAGAATGAGAACGACAGCAAAAATACTGATTGGATGCGCGGTCTTGGCATGGGCGTTTCAAGCCGTGTCAGCCGAGGTAGTGCGCGTGACCTCCTCGCCGATTGTCTCGGGTCTGACCCTGACGAACGGCGGGAGCAGGGTGCTCAACCGCGACATTGACTGCCGCTACGGCAAGGAAGTGTATGTTTCCGTGAGCTACCAGTGCGCCACCAACTACACGGATACGTCCACTTATGGATCCAAAACGAACCTCATCGTGGCGTTTCAAAAGGCGTTTGATTCCATTGGCGGCGAGTCCTCCGTGAACCGAGCGTTCACTGATGTCCCGTTGACGTTGACTATCCCCGGCAACACGGTTGGCAAGACCTTTTACGCCATGACCAACATCAATGTTGGAGCCTGCCCGGTGTTGCGGTTGTGGTGGGTCACCAACGATTGCGGTGTGGACGTGAATTGCAAGTTGACGAACATCGTGGTCAAAGCCTGGGTTAAGTAGGTTTATCCTCCCCGCTGACCAACGGGGCGCGGGCGGCATGACGCTACCCGCTCGCGCCCCTCACCAACCGCCATGCAGAAGCCGAGCACCACCAACTGGATTATCCCCGAACGCCACGACCTGCTCATGGTCTTGGACGCCAAGGTAATCGAGAACGCGGACGGCACCGTCTCGCCCACCGCGCACTCGGGCGACCCCATCGAAGATTTCACGCAAACCCGAAGCGCGTTTCTGGTGCAGAGCGCGATTGACCGGGTGCGGGCGGCGATTCGCAACGCGGGCCATACCCCGCTCAGCGTCACGCCCGGAACCGTCCCGCCCGAGGCGTTCATCCATGTCCTGAACCTGGCCGCATGGCAACTGGTGAGTTCAACGCCGAACTTGCAAATGGTGGTGATAACCGAGCGCGGGGCCTACTCGCCTTTGGGCGATGCGTTCAAGGCGGCGGAGAAGTATCTGGCCGAAATCCCGATTCGGGCCGTGACGCCGCCGACCGACCCGACGGGCCGGGATTACGTCAACCCGGTGACGTGGATGGATGACGTTGAGGAGTACACGCAAGCCGAACTGGACGCGCTCACGTGGACATGGGCCGAGTTCAGTGCCCTCGGCTATTCCTACGAGGAATGGTCTAAGCTGACCAACCCGCCGATACGCTACACCATCAAGAGCGGCGGCGTGAATCCCGAGCAAGACATGAGCCTGACGCCGGCGTTGACATGGCGCGGCACCATGCGAACGCAACTCGGCACCCCCTGACATGACCCTCGCGCCGCCCATCCCCGTCTTAGCCGACCCAGTTCACGGAGCCGTGGTTGACCGGGCGGTGCGCATCGAACTCATGGCGCGGTCGCTCGAACAAATGGCCGTTCACGCGGCGGCGCAGGAACATGCCGACACGGCCCAGCAACGACGGCGGGCGTTGCGTGAGGCGGTGGCCGTACTCGAGCGGGCCGCGCAAGCCAAGGACAAGGAAACCGCCGCCCAGAAACGCAAGCGACGGCGGGCGGTGTTGAGTGCCTTGGCCCTGCTGTTATTCGCTGCTGGCATCAATTTTCGCCGCGCAAAGCGGCTTGGGCTGGAATCCCTCCTAAGCCAGCCTCGGGGTGAGGGTGTCGTTTCCCGTCCTCACCCCGCTCTTTCGACCGAACTGCTCAAGACTTGGGCCGCCAAGCTGGCCGCGCTGGAACGCGGACGCGGCAAAGCGGTGGGCATCATCGAGCGGGGCCTGAATCGCATGGTTCGGGACACGCGGAAAGCCGTGGGGCGCGGCGTCAAAGGCGTCAAGCTGACCACGGCCAACCGGGAGGCGATGCGCCGGAGCCTGACCAAAGCGGCACGGGACGCGATTGGGTTGACCGGCCTGTTCCCACGTGAACCGGCTGGGTTGGAACGTCTGATTGGGCAACGGATGAAGTTGCTGGAAGATTTTGTGCGTGAGTTGCCGGTCAAAATCGCCGGTGGCGGGCCGACTGAGTTCGAGCTTGAGCGGGTGATTGAAACGGAAGCCACGGCGATTGCGGGCTGGCTGAACCTGCAAGTGCTGCGGGCGGACGGCTATGACCGCAAATCGTGGGTCACGGTCGGGGATGACCGGGTTCGGGACAGTCACGTGGCGTGCGAGGCGGAGGGCGCGATACCGATAGACGCCCGGTTCTCGAATGGGTTGCTGTACCCGGGCGACCCGGACGGGAGCGCCGACGAGACTTGCAACTGCCGGTGCTGGCTGGTAGGCGAGCCAGAGGAGGCCGAGCGATGAGAGTCAACGTGAACGTGCAGGTTGACTTGGATCCGCTTTTGCAGAAGCTGGAAGCCCTGAAACCGCCGGTGCAAGCCGCGATGGCGCAGGCGTTGTATGATATTGTCATCAATAACTTCGGCGCGACTGGCGTTGACCGGCCTTGGCCGTGGAAAGAACTCCGCAACAAAGAATATGCCCGGCAGATGGGCCGTAGCTTTGCCACCTTGTTTGTGACGGGCAAGTTGCGCGACACGGTTGAGCAGGACAATTCCAACCCGGAGTTTTCGACCGTGAGCATGGGCAACACGGACAAGGTTTCCTACGCGCTCGCCCACCACTTCGGCGCGGGCCTGCTGGCGGCGCGGCGAGTGTTCCCGATTCAGGAGAACGGCGAACTCACGTGGTTCTCGCGGGAGCACATCACAGACGAGGCGACGCGGACGTTGCGGGAGGCATTGGCATGAGTTGGCCGCGCATCACTTCAACCGAGTGCCTGACCATAGACACGCAGGCGCGCGGACTGGCGTTCATCTTGGAACGGGACTTTGCCGGCCCTCGGGGCGGCGTGGTCAAGGTCATGGAGAGCATGTATCACTTGTGGGAAGAGGTGATTTCCACAGATGACACGCCGCGAGTGCTGATTTGTTGCACCGGCGAACAGTTGCGCGGGCCGTTTGAGGAGCAGGATTTGACCTGCCGGGTTGACCGGCACTGGACGATTGTGCTGTTGCGCGGTCATGGACTGCGGAACCTTGAACCCGGCGCGGACGGCGGCCCGGCGACATTCGAGACGCTGAACCAGAGCATTGAGTTTCTGCGGGATACGGTGCGGGCGGTGAACGGGTTTAGCGCGGAACATCCGGTGAACTATCAGGGTTGGAGCGCGATTCCGGCGACGCATCGGGCCGGGATGGCCAGTTATACCAGCGGGCGCATGAACATCTTTATTGCCGGAGCAGTTTTAGAGTTTAGGTCAGCCAATGACATCCCGCGAGTGTTGGACTTGGCTGAAACAATAACACCCGAACAAGAAGAAGAATAGAAAGGATACTATGGCAGATTATGATAATGCGGTGACGGTGACGGCGGGGCTGACCTGTTCGGCCTTGGAGTTTCCGCCCATCGGAACCCAACAAATGTCAGCGTCCATCGGATACGACGCTGGAACCCCGGCCAAAGATGAATACGTGGTGGTATCGCACTCCGCGCCAACCACACTGGTTCAGGCCGCCCAAAACAAGGAAGGGATGGTGTTTGTGTACAACCCGAGTACGAACGCGTACGCGGTTGGTTTGTTAATCGGAACGACTTCGGTGGGCAAACTGTTCCCCGGTTTTGGCGCGGTGATGCCGCTCTCGAATGAAGCGGAACTGAAAGCGATATCGGATACCACTGCCCAAACCGTTGGCGTCACCTACATTCAGGTCGCCGAGAACTCTTAACCTTAGAAAGGACACTAACTTATGGCTTGGCCGAGAACAGGAGTAGGAACCATTCAAGGCGGAACGGTTGCGTCAGGGTGCGCGACTTACATGCGATGGGGCACACAGGATGCCCTGCCCGACTTCCCGCACTACATCGTTCTGCGCATCAATGAATCGCGCAAGGGCGAGGTGATGCAGTTCGACAACGGCGACGGGGTTCAGTGTGGCCGGATGCAAATCTTCCACGGTGTCGTTTGGGAAGTGACCGTGCGCGACAGCTACGAGTACAAAGCCCCCGTCGAAGGCACGCTGGTTCGCATCGTGGACATGGCCGGACTGGTGGACGCCATTTACGGCAACGGAACCGTCCCGGGCACCGGGCCTGCCCCAGTCTATCAGGCGCGGGTGATTAACAGTTCGTACAGTGCCACGCCTAAGGCACCCGGCGAACGCACGTTGACCTTGGAACGCATCAAACTCATCGAAGGCTAACCGAACCATGAACGCACCACCGGAGGTTCCCGAAGCCGTACGTAAAACCCTCGAACGAGCGCAGTTAGAGGACGAGGTTGGCAAACAAGCCCTGGCCGCGCCGTTGCCGGGGCCATTGGACAAAGTATTCGCGCCGGAACAGACCGTGAAGGTCGGGCGCTGGACGGTGCAACCGTTCTACGACGCCCACTTCGAGTTCCTTGTGGCGTTGCAACATCCCCTGGCCGACATGATGCAGAGCGTGTTTGGCGGTGGCGAGAGCAAGGAATCGCCGGAGCTAGACCAGATGCCACGCGGGCCGAGGGCATGGGAACTGGCATGGATTATGACCCGCCCGATTGACGATGTGGAAGCCGTCATCAAGAAGGGTGGCATGGACTTGGTGCGTGAACAGGCGAAGCAAGAGTTCTCGCGCTTGCGGTTGTTTGACCTGATACAACTCTTGCAGGTGATAATGGCGCAGGTGGGGGTGTATTGGAGCCCGACGATAGGGTATGCGGAGAAGCCCGTTGCAACCGACGGGAACGGAGAGGAGGGCGTGGCGCAAAGCCCGGCCCCCCCTTTAAGCTAATCGGGTCAGCGGTGGACGGCCTCGGTTGGCTGATAACCAAGCGGGCGCGGCTGATGCGGGCTTATGGCTGGTCACCGGATTATGTGCGCAAAGGGATTACCGGGGCGCAGGGCTGGGTCTGGTATAACTGGGCGTTGGAGAACGAAGCCTCGGTTTGGGGCGTTGGGTTGGAGCGCACAACGCCGGGTTATGTGAAGCAGGAATATCAGAAGCGGTTGAAGGCACTTAGAAAAGAGTAAAGACATGGCAAGCGGTGACAAGGCCGGTAAAGTCAAGGTTGAGCTAACGCTTGACCTGACTTCGTTGCGGGCACAGGTCGAAGAAGCCCGCAAGATTATCGGCGGGATTGCAGATGCCGGGGTTGAAACGGGTGGACGGTCAACCCGACGACGGCGACGGGCAAGTTCTGGCGCAACCGAACACACCGCCGACATCGCCACGCCGATAGACGAAGGCCATCAGCTAGGCGCACCAAGAGCCTTTGGGATGCTAACATGGCGGGATGTTCGGCAACTCAGGGATGTCTCACCGGCAGGCAGTAATGAATGGGGCCTGCAACGATGGAGCGGGTGGCGCAGGCCAGACCATATCATTGACGTTGAAGCGATACCCGTTTCCGAGCCCAAACAAATCGGGTTTCCGGCAGGCGGCGTCCCGCCCATTATCCCGCCAACGGGTGGCGGTCCACCTCCAACCGGGATGACGCCAACTGGTGGTTCTGGTGGTGGCGGCATGTTCGGCGGACTAGGCACCGCCGGCATCACACAAGCCATGCGGCAGGGCGGTTGGGTTGCGTCGGTCTTGTCGCGGCTCGGCATCCCGGCCAGTGTGGCATCCTCGTTCGGCCTGATTGCCGGAACACTGACCTCGGCTGCCAGTGCGGCGGCGATTCCCCTCGCAGCATTGGCCGCTACGTTGCTCTCGTTGCGCCGTGCGATCAAGTCTGCCAACGAAGCCGCTGAACTCTACGCTAAGACGTTGCAATCGGGCGGGTTGCCGCTCGGGTTTGTGTCTTGGCGCAGTAGCTTGGCGAGTATCCTTGGCGTCAGCGAGGATGAGGTGTTGAGCTTTGCCAAGGCGGTAGATGGGTTGGGCGAGCGGGTCAAGGAATCCACGGACATTATCGCCAGAAACGCGCCGGAGTTGGCCAAGACTTCATGGGAAATGCGGATGCTGAAACTCGAATGGCAGGCGTTTTGGTCAGAGTTTGCTGCGGCTATGTCACCCGTTCTGCTGCAAATCCTTCGAGACATTTCGGCTTTTCTGAAACCGATTACTATGGCTGCGGAGCTTATCAATAAGTTGAGCGAAGCCAAACGCAATGCTCAGGATTTGAAACTCCAAGGCTATGAGAAGTGGGCCGATTTGCTTCCCGAAGGCGGCATCAAGGGCTTCATCAAAGAATGGATTACACAAAGCCGTGAAGAATTATCCAAAGCACCAGAGCCTATTGCTTGGTCGCGCCGATTGCCGGGTTCGGATTGGGAACGCAAGGGGCTTGTCTTGGGCGGGTTCGGAATGGCGGGTGGCGTTGGCATTGAAGAACCTTCCAAACAGACCGCCAACAACACCAAGCAAATAGTCACAATCCTGAGACAGTTTTTACAGGCCCCCTTGGCGGCCCCGGGATTTTTGTTACGTTTTAATCCTACGTCAGGGTTCTCAAATCATCTATGAAAACCATCCTACCACGTTCAGTCACGGTTGCCGCAGGCAGCGCGACGACGGTCACGACGCAGCCCGGCGACATTGTATTTGTCGGCCAGCGCGACGACATCACCTACGCCATCCCGGCTCAGGGCGTTTCCGTTGGCAACCTGTCGCCGGTCGCCCGCACCTTCTTCCGGGGCCTGCGCCTCACCAACGAGGCGTTCTACTGTTTCCGGGCCGGAACCGAACCGCTCGCCATTGACATCAGTTCCCTCGTGAAAATCATCATGGCGGCGAACCCGGCGATGTCTGCCGCGCCAACCATCACCTACGACCCCGATGACAAAACGTGTGACGGCACACCGTCCTACGTGGACTTCACCGCCGCCGCCGACAGTGAATTGGATCCGCTGATGTTTGTGTGGCGCGAGAGCACGGTCGCCGGCGGAACGAGCTTTGGCAATCCGTTGACCAAGGGCGGCATCTACGACCCGGGCGTTCAGGCAGCGGGGACGTTGACCTCGAACAACACCAACGTCACCGCCGGCAACTTCGTCATTGTCGCGGGCAAGATGTATCGGTTCGTCTCCACCACACCGGACGCGGAAGGGGATGTGCTCGTGGGGTCGGATGCGGACGGCACCTTGACCAACCTGAAGGACGCCATCAATCGGGATAGCCCGGGCACCAAGGACGGGGTGAAGTACCGCTGCGAGAACGCGCATCCGTTTGTGACGTGTGGTGCGGTGACGGCCCACGCGGTCACGGTGACGGCGATTGGGGGCGGCACCGGGCCGAACAGTCTGCCGACAACGACGAACGACGCCACCCTGTCATGGGGCGCGGATACGTTGGAGGACGGCGAGGCGAGCGAGGGCGGTGAGGGTGCGCTGCGCATCACGCCCAGCGACAATTCCAAGACCGGCTTCAACTACATCTGCTCGATTCACAATCTGGCCGGGTTCACCTACACCCAAGCGGCCAAGCTGACGGTGACATTGGTATAGCATCTATGGCACGGCTACCGTACTTAATCAAGAATAACGCATTTCCGGTTGGCTTTGACCGGGCAACCGGACAACGTGGGCGCGGCCCGCAAGCGTCGTCAAACCCACTTCCGGGCACACCGTCCGAACCGCACCAAATCAATCTCACGTGGGCGAACAACGACTTCTACATTGAGGAGTTAAGCGATTCTCCTACCATCGAATCGGCGGAGCAGATGACCTGCACGCATCGTTTCAGGATTCCGGCGAACGCCGTTGATTACTACGCCTATTTCTATCACCGTGGCGCAATCCGCAACGATTCCTACGGCAACTTATGGCGTATCCTGTCTGTGCAATTCCAGCAGGAACGCGGCGGGTTAAACGGTACGGCCACCATGACCATCGTTGAGGAAGCGATGGGCATTGATGTTCCGCCGGATGAGTTTGAAGTGACGCCGGTTGAACTGGGAATCCATATCATTAAACACCCGCGCTACTTGTACGCGTTCCTTGGCAAGGATGGAGAGAACGAACTAGTCAACCAGATGGTGATTCGGCGGTTGCAGGATTACTTCGACAATACCAACGCCGCACACCGCGATTCTCTGATATGGCTGCTCAAGAACTCGTTGGGGAGCGAGAACCCGGGCGGCGCACAACCGCCGTCGTATGTTGGGAATGGCGAGTCTGTCGGAGCAGGCGCATGGAAGCCGAACGGGTTGAAGCTCCAAGGAACCGACATGGCGAAGCGGGCTGCGCTGGAAATCATCCAGAAGTACTGGCGCAACGAAGAAACGCCCAGCATCGTCGGTTGGCGGGTTGTTTGGACAAGATACTCTTTCACATCACAACCACTTAATCCGGGTGGATATATCGAGAATCCGCTGGAAGCCAAGCCTGAGCCGTTGCCGGAATACTTCTGGTCAATGTATCCTTGGGGACACCAGTTTTACGGCGACAAACGCTACACCATATTCCAAAATCTGGCCTATTATTGCCCACAAAGCTACGAGAAGCCAACGGATAAACCAGCCGACGACCCGCTCAAACGTGTGACCTCCATCAGCTTTCGACGACTGCCAGACCAACAATCCTTCAAACGCACAGTGTTCGGTATCACCAGCAGTTGGGAAGGCAGTCCGTTCGGCTTTTGGGATTATCACCTTTACACGGACAAACCACGGCCAAGCAAGCCGGAGGACTTTGCCGAAATGGCCTAGACTTTATGCCACTCCGCGTTCAACCCATACCGCGTCCCGTCCTGCCACGCTACAACGAAGGTTCGCCACTGCGCTCCCCATCCGACGCCGATTCCGTAGGCAAACAGTGGCTCAAGTCCGATGCTATCGCCAAGCAAGTGATTCAGTTGACCGAAGCGGTCAATCGGTTGCAAGACCAAATCAATCGGTTGCGCATCCACAAAGGCAGCAGTGACGCCAGCGGGCCACCGTGCCCGTATGCCTGACGCATGAACCATGCCTTGCCTTATCGTGAGCCGTGCGGCGGATGGGGTGCCCGCGACAATCGCGGCGGCTGCTTCCAACACTGGCGGTTGCGTGAGGCCCAGGTGCCGAAGTGGGAAAACGTCACGCGCGTCGTCAACTGGCGATGCCCAAACGAGTTCCCCGGCGCGAAAGGAACCGTCCCGCCCTATGAACGGCCCGTAGGCAGTCCGTATGGCGAAGGCGAGTGCAGCGGCGGGCCGCCGATGTGGGGTGCGCTGGACTGGTGCAATACGCCACACACTAAACCACCCTGCGGATACTGGTCACGCCCGGAGTTTGCGGCATCATGCAGCGAGGGACAGGAACGGGTTGACCTGAACTGCTACAAGGAACTTGAGGGCGAGATTGCCAACCTGACGCGGTGCCAGAAGGTTGGGTTCAAGAACGTCCAAGCGCGGAAGGTGTGGCATGGCATGTTCGGGTTCACGAGCGGCGACAATGCCCAATGCACCGCCGGCGCGGCACCGGACGGCACCAAGTATCTGACCATGAGCCGGTCGCTGACGTATGTTGAGCACTACGAACGCTGGACAGGCGACCCGTTGGAAAAGGAAGCCGCGTGGGATTACACGGCGCATGTGGACATCACCGCGACCGTGAACCGTAGTTCGGGCGTGATTACCGTGCCGGAGAACGGGTGCCATGCCTACACCAAGCGCGAGATTATCCTTGGCGACCCGCCGATTACCGAGGGCACGGATAACTTCTGCGATGAGCCGGTTTTGAAGGACAACCTCGCCACCCTGATAGCCTGTGACGGCGAGTTGTGGGGCGGCAAGGGAGAGGGCGAGACGGTTCAGATTGGCGGCGTCACGTTCACCATAGACGAACTGGAAATCAGCAACACGGAGATAAAGGCGTCGTTGTCATACGAGGTTGAGCCGGTCTGGGGCGGGTTTGTCGTCAACCGCATGGAACTGACCATTCACCACACACTGGCCGACCCCTACACCGCCGAGCAACTCAAGAGCGATGCCTTAGCCTTGCTGGAACACTGGGATATGGCCGATGACGCGCTGTATCCGTGGCGGCGCGACCGCTTTACCACCGTGGCCCCGCTGGTGACCTACGACGAGGTGCCGATGGCCGTGACGCCGCAAATCCCGATGCCATTCAGCGATTCCGAGGGCGCGTGCGAGTGGACAGACGCCAACGCCGATTCCTACACCGGCGAAGTCCTCGGCAAACCGTTCTCCAAAGGATGGCCGGAGGGACGGTTGTCGGGACAATCGCAAGTCGAATACTTTGAAGCGCCCGGGTACGGAACCGAGCACACGCTGGCCTATCTCGGGGCGACGGTGACGAAAGTCCGGCGCATGTACTGGGATGACACCGCCGAGGAATACGTTGAAGCCTTTGCGGGCGAGGCCGGGAAACACTACACCTTCGAGCGGGATGAGTATGGTGCCGGAACCGTGACGGTGGTGGATGACCCGGAACTGAACCCGCTGGCCTGCCAGGCCCCTTTGACCGTGGGCGGGGATGCGGTCGGGTCTTGCTACGCGCCGCACCCGGACTTGCTCGAAGTCACCTATGACTTTTACTGGCTCTTGGGCGGGCATTTTGACCATCGGCACGTCAATTACAAGTGGCGTGAGGCGGGCGGTGACTATACACAGTATCAGTATTCGGGAGCGTGGAGCGGTGGCAGCGGCGCGATTGACCCCACAGACGCCTGTATGCCGCGAACCGCGACGCAGTGGACAAACACGGTTCAGGCATCGTTGTTCCCGCATGGCGCATGGGCCATCATGTTCCCCGGTGGCGACCTGTGGCTCCAGAAATACGCCGAGATTAAACTGCCGTGGCGTAGTCAGAACTGGTTTGGGCCGTGCGGCGCTGACCGTGACTTGGCCGAGTATCCGAACGCATGGCCGATTGAGGGCGACCGGGGTTGCACGTTTGCCGAGGAGGACGGCACAGTGACGGTGACGCTGGACAAGGCGGCGGAATACCTGCGGGCCGGGGACAAGGTGGACTTCACCACGGCGGACGGCCTGACGGTGGATGACAACGGCGGGAGCGGCTACACGGTTGACGACGTGGACAACGGAACCTTCACGTATTCGGGATCCGTGCCAAGTGACGAATATGTGCGGGTGAAATCCCACGGCGCACCCGGCTACTGGTGGTATGACAGCGATGGGAAGGGCAGCTATTCGCTGGTGCGGCACACGTTTGACTACCGAGCGACGCCGAACGACCCGGGTACCGCCGAGCCGATTATCCGCGATTGCCTGAGCTTTGACCGTTGCTGGCCTGCGGTCATGTGCCTGTCGCCTAACTACGATTCCGAAGCCGAGGAGACGATAGACAATTTCCCGCACGGCAAGACGTTCAACTTCGGCACCATCGTCATAGACGGTCGGTTCGGAAGCCGGTGGTCAGCGTTCTTTGTTCAGGCAATGGTTGACCTGTGGTGGGTTGCGCCGGATCTCGAGCCGCCCGGGGAGGAGGATGAGGAGTACCCGGGCTACGAAGTCGAATACGAGGAGGATGACGGTGCCTGCCGCGAAGATGACCAGCCGAAGGTTGTCTGGCCGCACCGTCCGTTGGTGGAGTGTCTCGAAGTGCGCCCGGACAACTGGTATCCGGCGGGCGCATCCCTCGCGCCGACCTACGCCGAACACACAACCGAGCCGACCTATGCGGCGATGCTGCCGGTCGGGCCTACGGAACGGGCGGAACTACCGAATGAAACGTCCAAGGCCGTGACGCCGTGGGTGACATGGCTGGCGATGCAGTTCTGCGTCTGCAACGAAGGCCGGTTTGCCGAGGACGGTGTGACCACGCTCCCGAAGGACTATCGGTATCGCGGCTACAAGAACATTCTGGGAACGTGGATGTGCGGGGAGGAGCCGGGATGAGAGTGATAGATTTGAACCGGCATGACAGCGGGCAACCGGGCCAGAGAGTGACCCGGCAATTCCTGCCGGTGCCGGTGTTTGTCAAGGTTCGGGACGCGGCGTGCCAGACATGCCCGCACCAAAGGATTCAGGCATGGGCGGAACGGTGTGCGTTGGCCCCGGACTGGACGTGTTTGGGCAAGATTCGGAAGAATCCGGCGATGGAATGTCCGGCAGGCCGCTGGACAAAAGAATTGCAAGAAGTGAGTTAAAGGCTTGAATCAAGGAAAGATAAAGATGAATAATGCAAGGTATATGAGAGCGACGGTCGCGGCATGGTTAGTGGCAGTCAGTGCGCTGGCGGCGGACCCTTTGGTGGTGGAGTTTTCACTGGTGAACCTCGGCGTGCAACCGGCCACCAACCGTTCAGTGATTATCACCCCGATTATCCTTGAACCCGGGCCGGGCCAAGTGGCCGTGTACGACCGCGTATTGCGGAACACCGGCTTGAGCGGCAAGTTCTACCTGACGAACCTCATGGTAGGCATGTACCGCGTCACGGTTCAGACCCCGCCGGATACAACCACGTATGCGATTGCGGTGACGACGAACGATGTCGGCAGGGTGAGCGCGGACAAGATGCTCGTGGCGATGCCGACGGCTGTGGTTCGGCCACAAGACTACCCCTACTCAGCGCAGGCATCCGATAGACGCTACGCACCGGCCAGCGTGAGCACAACCGCAACGGGCTGGAAGCTGGTGGAACCGGAGTATGCGGGCGGAACGAACACCTTTGCGCCCGTGTACCAGTTGACGCAAGGGAACGGGATTGTTGTGATACCAGAAACGACCGCCGTCGGGAGCGGCCTTTACACCGTCAAAACCCAGTGGATGGAGCTTGACCGCGAGATTGTGGTGTGGACAAACGCGGCGGGGGATTTGATTACGCGCTCGCCGCATGACGAGGTTGATGACATTTACGTATTCACGAGCCAGGCGGGCGCGACAAACTTCGACGCCACAACTGGATGGCCGGGTTGGGGCATTGGCTGGCAGGGACTCACAAATAGCGGAGTCCTGGCCGCGAAGTGGTCATGGACAACGAACTACGTCCTTCAAGGCTGGGGCCTGAACGGGCAGGTGCCGGAGGACGGGGCGGTGCTGGCGTGGGGGACGGGTCTGGACTACACAACTAACGGCGGGGTGTGGACGGTGTACGCGACGAACATTCCGGCGCGGAGCTTGGGAACGAGCAACGCACCGTCTGCGGGCAAAGTGCTGACGGTGGACGCGGGAACAAACCTTTACTGGGGGGATGGCGGTGGCGGGACTGGGCAAACGAACTGGCCGTTCACGGCGATTACAAACGCGCCGTGGTTCACCGCTGGAACAAACACGCTACCGTCTGGCGTTGATTTTGTTCTGCTGGGAGAGGCGCCAGGTGACGATCCAAAACTGGTTGTCCCGTGGCAGTCAGATGTTCCTGTGTATTCTACTAGCGGATTCAAAGGGAGCGGTGAGCAACTGACGCACCTGAATGCGTCAAATCTTTACAGTGGCACCGTCCCGCTGGCCCGGCTAAGCGGCATCACGTCGAACCAGATTGCCGACAGCACACTGGGAACCAACAAGCTGGACGCCAATGCCTACGCGCTGCTGACGAAGACGGGCGGCGG